>ERZ761609.732-NODE-732-length-35239-cov-37.129178_pt1 | contig 35239 bp, 32 predicted proteins | sample MGYA00511163_ERZ761609 | MGnify/ENA primary metagenome ERZ761609 (study PRJEB28899, sample SAMN02445070) | bioreactor sludge metagenome | biome: EBPR sludge | place: Australia: Brisbane, Thorneside Wastewater Treatment Plant | collected 2011-12-16 ...
CGACCTTCGGATACGATACCGTGGCGACCGCATCCGCTGCGTCGTAGGTATAGATCGCATCAGGCACGTCCGTTGTTGCCTGAATCGTGCACAGTGTTGGTATCGCGGGATTGATGGCATTGCCATATCCATCCTCCGTGCGCTTCGTCCACATCTTGGATACGCGCCCTTGTTCATCATAGGCATAGAACGTTGCGTGCTGTCCCGTTGCGTCGACAACATGGATAGAGACGATCTTGTTCGATGAATTGTACTTGTAATAGACTCCGTCAAAACCAATGTTTTCCGTTAGACGTAGTTGTGCTTCTACGCGCCCCCGTTCATCATACGAACGAACAGTATAATGAAAAGGTTGGCCTCCGTGTGTGCGATAAGCAACAATTGAGGGACGTCCCTTAAGATTTCTTACAAGGTTTGTTGGTGCAAGGGCGTTCCAGACCGTCGTAGGAGGTGAATTACCCCAGACAGCTCCAATCGTCGAAGGGAGTTCATCATACCAAATAGCCTGGAGAACAAACTCGGGGTATACGGCTATGTTCTCAAAGTTCGTGTACGTGGCCTCAACAACAGGGCGAGCGTACATCTGTGACTGATGCCGCATCATCCACTCCGCACCTGGAGGGACGGGAGGATTAAAGCGGTCTGCAGTACTGAGTAGATACGGCTGATTACAGACATCGTCCAATGCCACAAGCTTTGCCTCGGCATTGGGAGGAGAGTTTGGATTCAACATGTGTTTGTAAATCGACGGCACGGGGCGAATTGGGCCGTTGTAGATACTGCGATTACACGTACTCGTCGGTGATCCAATGGCTCGTAAGACATCACCAGATAGAAGCGATGTCAAACGCGCTGCAACGCCAGGAATCGACGATGCTTCGCCCTCTCCGGTTAAGGCACTATTGAGCTTGGCTTCACCAATGACCGTAGGACGGCCAAGATCGTCATACTGGCGATAGGTGAGCTTTCTCTCGGCTGCCTGTTCCTCGGTTTGACTGTAGCGTAACTGGCCGAGTTTGTTGTACGAGTGACTTACAACACCCATATCTGTCTGTGAGGTCGCCCGAACGTTGCCGAAATCATCATAATCCGTATGAATCTCCTGCCCAAGCGGATTCAGGACCTTGATCACGCGATCGAGCCCATCATAGTAGTACCACGTTGCCAGATTCACATCCACATTTGCAGATACGGGCAGTGACAGGTCAGACGTAAACGTGGCCGCATTATACCCTGAAACGGTAAGCACCTTTCGGTCGAGTGCGTCGAAGAATACAGCCGAACTGTGCCAGTACTGATGTGTCGTACCATCCTGCTCAATAAGCTGGCGTGATACTTCGCGACGACAGTACGGGCTGATAAAACGATTGGCCACAGCGACAGGAATGCCAAATTCCTGCACCGTTCCATACCGGATTTCAGTTTGTAATTGAGCGTCATGACCTGTTGCTAACACAGGATTGGCCGCTTCAATATCCACCCACTGATTGTTTGCTGCATCGGTCACGGACGAAAGTTGCCTACCTGTCGGGTCGTAACCGTTTGCCGTTATGTTTCCGCGTGCATTTGTTGTCGTGTGAACATTGCCGGCACCATCGTACGTCGAGATGACACCCGTTGTACCACTTATGGCACCTGCTGCCAGAATGTTCATCGTGTTGGCTGAGTAGTTATGCTCTTCCTTCTGCACGAGATCATCCGTTGTAAACGTAATCTTTGCCTTACGATGACGTGTATACAAACCTGATGGTGTTGTGGGATATGTTGACTCGTCGTTTGCCTGACTACGATCATCAATCTTTGTGTAGAGGCCGACTGTATGACCGTTGTTCTCATTACGGAACATGGCTAGTGTGAAGTCACTGTCATCACGATCGTTCCACTTACGGAATTGACCGGCTACCTCGAGATGTACATTGCCCAGTTCGATTACACCATATGCATTTCCTACACGACGTACTTCAACTAATAATTCCTGTAAATCCTCGCCAGTTGGCGAAGGCACCGATGTCATGCTGTTCAGAGCATTTTGAAGGTCAATAGATACATCCGCATGATACGTTCGATACCCGGTACTATTTTGTCCGGGATGCACGATCATTTGGCCGCAGTTAAACATTTCTGGTCCGCAGTTACTCGTACCAGGCTCGTCCGGTACATAGGTATTGCAATACACGGAGAGAACTGGCGAGCTAGCGATGACATTACCACTACCGTTTTTGACAATAACCTCAAAGTTGAAGCAGTCGTTGACACCAAACGTTTGGACAATGCTAAGTTTAACTTTAGCTGAGGTAAGGGTAACGTGTTCCGACTTAGGATAAAAAAACTTGTACGACTGCCCCATCTTCACTTCCTTCGGATACGCCATTTCGGATGTGGTGGGGTTTCCGCCTCCGTAAGGCGCCGACACTTCATTCGGGCATGCTGGTCTCTCAAAGTTCAAGTATCCAACAATAGAACTCTTCACGATTTCGAACCCGGGGTAGGCCTCCGGTATCGCAGAGCCTGGTGAGCAGTAACACTCGGCGAAATACGGGTCGAACGGATCACAAACGTATTCATCAATCTGCGGATCACCGTATGCATAACATGTGACCTTCACCCAATTCGAACCACAGTTGAGTCCGCGCCGAATACTTGGTTCATATCTGCGACTGGTTTCACTTGAATATGGTGGAAGCAATTGTCCACTTGAGAGATCCGGAAAATCGTGCGGCAGCCATAACATCCTAATTCGGCCAATGTTGTCGTACTCATAGGAGGAGAGATAACCGTTCTCATCTATCATAAACTCTGGAAATCCCGCGTCGTCGTAACCGGTTACCTGAGGGAGCCAGTAGTTTTCATCAATGATTCCGGACCCAAGTACCAGATATGGCTTTCTCACACGTCTTTTGCTATGCGTCGGGAGTTCCAATGCATGTGATCTGTGTGTTGAAAGACTTTTACTGACGTTGGAAGTCTTACTGACGAGCGATTCAGCATTCGAAACACGCTTTGCAGAAACCTGACCATTCGTAATCCACGATGTCTGTCCAGTGCCGGGCACGTAAAGCGTTGCACCATCCCCATCATAGAATAGTTGAGTCTGTTGCCCTATCGGACTCGTCGTTGATTCAAGTCTCGATCGATAGTCGTAGTAAGCATAATCCACACAGTATGTGTTGGAACTGTACAACCATCGATTCAATTTTCGGCCGTATTGAGTTGAGCTGAGCTGCTTTACATAGGACGGGTTTGGGAGTGACACACCTAAATGTGTATGCGTAGTGCTCAAGTCATATGTGTAAGATGTCCATCCTTCGATTACACTTGGCGATCCACTTGTTCGCGTTGCAGTGGACTTCAACACACCAATACGTGAAGTAAGGACAGGGTCTTCATTTACGTCGGGTAGGGACGCAAGCATATACGTTGACCAAGCTGAGTCAGGAGCCGTTCTGCCAAACGACTGCTTAATCACTTTTTCAGTCAGCGGATCGGTTCGCTCTTCGTTCCAGTAGATCTCGAATTGTGCCCTTCGCTCGTCATACGAACCAACAAGCCCTTTGGAGCTCGCAGGCACCTCTACTGGTGAAACATTGAGAAACGTATCTCTCTGCTCCGTTCTTGCAATCCAAGTACTTCCATCATACACGAAGTTCTGAGTATGTCGTGTCTTAATCGGATTCCCGTACGACAAGTGAAACTCATCGGAACGTCCGGAACAGCTTTCGCCATCCTCGTATGGTAATGTAAAGTTATTATCGACTGTGTACGAGTAAACTTCACGTGTTCGTTGATGACACGTTACTGGGCTCTGCCCGTTCTTCACACAAGTCTGTGTCAGTGTTTCACCGAGGAGGAGCTTGTTCTCTCTCCATTTTGGTATCGTAATGCCTCCTACCGTTTCCGTTTCTACGTAACTGTAGTTCTCCTCAGTGACTGTCTGGGGATTGGGCCCCGGCATATCGAACTCGGTTTGCGATTTTCCACGAATAGAATGTGTGATAAGCTTTCGAGGTTGACCTGCCACAAATGGATAATATGGCACACTTTTTGTGTAACGATAGAAATCTTCCTTGATTGCCATCGAAGAAACAACATTTGTGCCGTCACTGTAGGTAGTACGTATGCTCGAAGTCGACGTCTGAACAGGATCGACAGTTGTAACCGCACTGGGATAACCAAAGGCCTCCGTCCACATGAGTCGAGGGGTTGTTGACGTTACATTACCACTATTTGTAAGATTACGATCGTACTTCATTAGGATTGTTGCCATCTGGCTTTCATAAGCATTCGCATACGGCAACAATCCATTCGCCGACTGAGCCATCGTTGCGTCATAGATGTAGTCGACGTGCACATTTTGTGCCGTAAACACGCCGCTTACATCAGCATATGCGTCTTGATTAGTCACTTCCTTTCGCCAATTGACATTGTGATACGAGATCTCGTACGAACAGATGGGCTGCTTAACTTTATGAATTCTGGGTACGGTAGCGAGCATTACCGTCTTCTGTGAATAACCAGATCCAATGTTTAGATTATCTGGCTCTACACTCGTGACATTATTCGGGAAGGTACCTTTAATGAGGGCCTTTCGAACGTTTTCGTATGTGATTTTCGTCACGCGGAGTTCGGGATCGGTAATCTCTCCAATCATCGGCGTCCATGTGAAGAATGGGCCACCTTCATAACTATTGAGATCATTTGTAAAGTGGCTAAGTTGTGGATTCGAAACTAGTCCAGTTCCCATTGAATGGTCAGCATCATAACTGAAGTGCGTCTGTTTACCTCTAAAATTTATCAGGACGCCTTTTGCCTCGTAGCTAACCGAGAGATCCTGTCCCACGTTTGTCAGCTGACCGCGCCCACGCTTAAGGTTCACATGACGGCTGCGGAGTTGTCTCTGGCGATTAGTATAGTCCAACTGCGTGACAACGACTCCGTTATAACGGATCTCACCAAGGTAGAAAATTGTTGGTGAGGCATCATGATAACCTGCACCCGACGGAATATGAGATGTCTCTGTCGTGTAGGGTACGTTATCATAATTCGTTACAGGATATGTTCCAAAGGGCAACGTATATTCGTAAAAAACATATGTGTAACCATCACCTGGAAAGTACTCAACGACACGAGGCAACAGGTAGCGGGGTATAGATTGATCTAGTTGTGCAATTAGCTTTTGCTCATCATCATTCGTCAGTAGTTCATGATCTATTTTGACGAGTGCAAATGCGTGCGAGTTTGCATCTGTTGTAGCATATGTACCCGTGTAAAGTGGTTCAAAGTCTGTATCTGCATCTGCACCGCACTTTTGTTCTTGGTGAACAAGCTCAAGCACAGATCCATCCTCTCTAAGTAGTCGAATAACGTCAACAAACTCGGAGTTCGTTGCCGGATGAGAAACATTGATCATCCGATTTGAGTAGTCGTAGCCATCAAGGAGATAGATCTGATCGTCCTCGTTGTACTCAGCACCATACGGTGGAAACGACTTTCTATTGCTCCAGTGTAGTGCGCTTCTGCTTGTATATGTCAGTGCCTGAACAGCAAATCCATTTACTCCTATCATCCACACTGGGCGATTCTGTGACAGCCGATTCCATGTTTGTGTTGAGTAATCAAATGACCGAAACGTTGTCCATTCGGCATTTTGATTAAAGTTCATGCTTACGTTGATCGGTGCACCGTTTACGGTGTATGACGCCAGATCATGTCGATACTGTACGTTACCATTCGCACGTGCAATTGATACGTTGCCGTCTATCGTCCGCGCTTTGTCCTTCAGGAAACCACGTTTGTCGAACATATTCACAGCATCATCCATGCCAGTCATCCATGTCTCTGATGCTGGTGGCTTCTGCGCGAACACAACGGTCGATCCGACCAGCAGAATGAGTGTCAGTATGCAATTCTTCATAACGTTGTCCACGGATTTGTCGTCTGGATTTCGTGTTTGATATCTGTGATGTTGCCTAGTTGTTCTTCTTCTCGTGCTGACGTGCCCCTGGTGCCAGTTCATAACAATCCGTGGCACATGGTACATTCAGTGGAATTTCGCCACTATTCGGCTGCTTCTTGGGAATTGGACAAGCCTGGAATGGCCGTCGTATAGTCTCGTCCGTGAATGCCCACGTTGAACATCCTTGCTGGCGCTCTGCGCGCAGATATGTGATACAACACTCTGGTTCACATGACTGTATGAATCCATTGTATTTCCTCCAGCATGCAGGCCTTGATATACGCCAGTACCACACACCATTGTCCTGAGTATTGCCTGGAGGGAAATTCATAACGTTGTTTGTCACCATCGTCCGAAGTGCCTGCTCAATCGCGGCGCGCAACGGAAAGTCGACACACGCCCCAATGATGTTGACGCTCATGACGTCGAGATCCCATGTCGCAAAACATAGTCGTGTCCGTACCGTCAGCTCGACAGAACAATCTTGTGCCACTTGGATAACATAGATCGTTGGAGGGCTCCATGGAGCCTGGTTCTCAGGACACTCGGATTGACAAGGCTCATGTGCATGCATGACCTGTAGAGACCCAAGTAGCAAACACGTCATCGTAAGTACGATCCACGAACTGAACGTCTTGCTGCGCACCATGATCATTGTAGTTGTCGTCATCAATGTCATCTCCGAAGTACAATGTTTACAAGACCACTTCTGCCATCTTGATTTGATGTTACAACAGCACGGTAAGTACCACTTGGAAGTCGTGACACGTCAACCTTTAGCTGGGATCCCCGAGTCACTGCGAGTTTCGATGACAACACTGAATGAGTGCGTCCATCCGCACTGATGAATGACACTGACATGTCAATGATCTCATCCTCAACAATCAGCACGACTTCATCACTTGCCGGATTCGGAACGGCACGAAGTTGTAGTGGCTGTTGCCCTGGAATAGGACTTACCTGAGATGTTTGAGCACCTTGTTTGGGTTGTCCGCCTGACGTGTCATGAACCGATACTGCTACAGAACAGAGCTGAATCGTAGAAAGTGACACATTGCTGCGATGCGATACGCCGTACTCTATAATGTCTGAACCCGATGCAAGGTATTTATGAACTACAGGTGTGTAGTGAAATCCTGTATCCAATGACAAGGTAAACCACTGTGCTGTGTCGATGTCACGTTGACAATAAATAGCAATGACAGCTACAGTATCGATGACAAGATCGGTTGAATCTGGTCCTTGATGTTCGTACACGAGTTTTCCGCGTATACGCACGATGGCATCAAACATTCCATCATCGTGATTCAGTTTGAGTGACGACAGACTTACACTTTTGACAGTATCAAAGCCAGAGTACGCAAAGAATGTCACAGTACGGAATACCTTTGTCGTATCAGCGTAGTGTGTAGAATCACAGCCACCAGACTGTGGTCGCTCTCCCCAGCGTATTGAATGCAAACGACGATTGCCAAGCGTGTCCGTCACCGTGTACACAGTGTCTACGACACAATCACTATTGAGATCCAGAAATGCCGACGTTGTAGTGTCTGCCACCGAATTGCACAGAATAGTGCTCGGAAACGCAGACATCGCAAGGCCGACGCAAAGGACGATTATTGCCCTCATGCGTCACCATCAATGAAAATGGAACGTGTTGTTTACGCGTAAGTTGTGCAACGGACGAATGAATGTCGAATGAATCGACGACGAACAGGCAACTCTCAGAATCTTTCTGACACGCGGGCAGAATGATGGAACAAACAGATGATCAAACGATTACTCAACACTTGCTTGGACTATTGTGCATGTTATCACAAACAGTGTTACTGACTCCCGAACTTACAATCTTTACAACACGAATGCAACAAGTTTTTTCAGTTGCGGACATTTTTTCACGGTAATATCACTCATACGTTATTCACGGCTGCTGGTTAATCGGAGTATCTTTATCCCAATTGTCATTGTCACTGGACTAACTACGTTCATTCCATGACTATCAGGTGGATCTATACCGACAGTGAAAGCCGCACGACGTACGTACACAGCGTATACCATAATCCATGTCTATCGGTGTATCATAATAATAGCATCACCGAGTTCATCAATTTTGCGATCACGACAGTATTGAACCACGACATACGCAGGTGTTGAATGACCAATCACTTGTTTCACGTGTTGTCAGCATCGAATGACAGGACAGTCCAAAAGTAGTCGTACATGTGTCACAATGTGCGGCAATACGTTCGGAATGACACGCAGTATCTACATGTTGCAACTGATTGCGAAACGTCACCCAGCGTCAGTCTGCGTAACACGGCATTGACTCGCGTCAGCTTGCGATGTTTAGTCCCACAATTCCAGCAATAAAAACCACGATACAGAAGATGTAAGCAATGGTGACGGGGTCACACGGAGAATCATTCCCAAATTGGTCATAGCAAAGGCTCTCGTTACCGTCCAAATGGAAAAGGCAGTTTTGAGAGGCAACGTCTCTAAGATCTATGCAAATCGGATGTATGCTCCCATCAAATACTCGGTGGTGAATACACTTGGCCGGAGTTTTGTCCAGCCCTCTTCATATCGGATTCTGTTTGTCACCATTGTGTTCGCGTAGACGACATACAGAATACATTCTATGTATGGCTACTTCTTGTGCAACGTAGTTCAGCGTAGTGAATAATCATCATCCCACGACTGCCCAACTGAAATTGTTTCATGGTGAGTCTCATTCTTGAACGTAAGTCCGTCCCACCATACGTGCGTCACGGGAAAACGACGATCAATCAGATGCCCATACAGTGATACTGTATGCGTGTTGTGTGTGAGTGTGCCAAACACCGTGTCTGGCGCAGGTAGAGCTTTGATCGCATACTGAAAGCAGAGCGATTCAGATGGTCGGAACACAATCCACTTCACCACCACATTCGAATAACCCTCTCGGCGCGCTGTTTCTATCTCAGCTCGAGGAATGACAGTACGAAAGACGACCTTCTGCTGTGGCCAGAGGATAAAGTCCTGAGTTTCATACCAACGGCTCTCCCCAACGAACTGAATCGAATCGTTTGTCGTCGTTGAATCGTCAACCGTTGTGGTCATTGCAGAAAGAAATGGTATCCCTTCGAATCCAATCACGATAGGTTTGACGACAACAACTCGACCAAGAGTGTTGTTGAAGTTTACATAACACACAACACTATCATCAAACTCTTTCCAGATAGGTGTTGTGTACGATATTGGGATGGAAGAATACCCTTTTCGCCGATCTGCCAACTCAGGAATTGATCGTTTGCAAGCAACAGCCGACAAACAAACCGCGAAGAATTGAGTTTGCGTAAGAATCGTATGGTTCGTGTAGATCTCATTGACTCTCTGATCAACAGGATTCGCTCGCTTGCGTGTCATATTGACAGCAGAACATGTTGCAACACCTACGTTAAAGGTCCTTGAAATTCACAACTCTGAAGCATACCGATTCCACATCAATGCCATTTGTAACCACTAAGCTCCCACAACGGATACTCCACACCTTTCCACTCGGCGCATACAGGATACGTTCCCCGCTTGCCGTGAACGACGAGATACCCAGTTATCGGTCGTGTCAATATCGAATCCAGATTATATTTGTTTTTGTGTATATTATGAATGTAAAAGTAGACTTTAAGTGAATCACCATACTCGCAGTGCGCACCACTCCACACAAAAGGGTGGTGAGACTCATCGGCGATTATCGTGTCGGGTTCGAATCCAAAATATTGACGTAATGAATCAAGCGCTTCACGCCCCGGCTTGCCGATCGAAATCGCCGCATCGGCACGTTTACAGAAGGTTTCCTGCAACTGCATCCCACTGGTACCAGTACTCAGGGTAGCAATTGCACAAATGATGATGATTGATGCGTTCATTGATTCTTCTCCGGAATATCGCGATAACTACTTTCTTTAACTCGTGCCAGCTCGCCTCCGCATGCGTTACCCGGCGTAAACTAGCGTAACCCTGCGTCATCCCGCGTCACCCGGCGTCACCCAGCGTCACCCTGCGTCAACTTGTGATTTTTAGTCCTACGATTCCAGCAACAATAAGGACGATGCAGAAGATGCGTGCAACGGTGACGGGTTCACCAAAGAGGATCATTCCGAAGATGGCCGTTCCAACAGCTCCAATTCCCGTCCAAATGGCATAGGCAGTTCCGAGCGGAATGGTCTCCACGGCCTTTGCCAGGAGAATGTATGTTCCAATCATTAACACAATGGTGATGATACTTGGCCAGAGTTTTGTCCAGCCTTCGGTGTACTTGAGGCCAACGGCCCATCCAATTTCTAGGACAGATGCAATGAGGAGGTGGAGCATGGGAGGTGGGGAGACAGGTGGGGAGAGATGGGGGAAGATGGGGGAAGATGGGGGAAGATGAGGGAAGGTGGGGGAAGATGGGGGAAAGCCGTTCGCAAAGCGAACACCACGCCAAGCGCAGCGAACACCCAGTGTCACCCAGCGTCGGCCTGCGTCACCCAGCGTCACCCGGCGTCACCCAGCGTCACTCAGCGTCACCCGGCGTCACCCGGCGTCACCCGGCGTCATCCTGCGTCACCCGGCGTCATCCTGCGTCACCCGGCGTCACCCGGCGTCAACTCGCGTCACCCTGCGTCATCGTAACTTCGTACATGGCAAAGGTAGGAGTGGCAACGCAGAAGAAGACGATGACGCGAAAGCGGCTGATCGTCATTGTTGTGCTGACAACGATTGTTGTGGCCTTTGTTCTGCTGAGTCCCTACGGTGTGTTCACTCGCGTGAAGCTCGAAGGTGATGTTGATGCGCTGAATGTTCGGATTACGGAGGCACGGTATAGTGTTGATTCGTTACGGGCTATCGTAAAGCGTCTGGAGACGGATACGACGGAGATTGAACGACTAGCTCGTGAACGATATGGATATGTGCGTCCTGGTGAGGATGTCTACATTATCCGACGTGATTCGACAGATTAGTCAGGAATGTAAGCGTCATGCGCAGAATAATCTCACGAATCCTACCGTTACGCAGAGTTCCCATTCGCCCGTTTTGCCCCCTTCGACGTCAATCTCTTTCTTGTCAATCTCTCCCCTGTCAACTTGTCATTTTCTGTTTCCTGTGTTGTTCACTCTTTGCCTGCCAAACCATGCCCACAACGTTTTTAGCTGAAGGTGCACCCGCCGCTATTGGACCGTATTCACACGGAGCCGTCTGTGATGGGATGCCAGTGTTTCTGAGTGGACAGATTGCACTCGATACGGCTGGGATGTTCTTGGGTGGTTCTGCTGCCGAACAAACAACGGCGGTGTTCAGGAATATTCGCGCCGTACTCGCCGCTCAAGGTCTTACCCTAAACGATGTTGTCAAGACAACGGTTTATCTGACGAACATGGGTGACTTCCAGGAAATGAATGCTGTCTACGGTTCGGAGTTCGGTGACCATCGTCCCGCACGCACAACCGTGGAGGTTTCTCGTTTGCCAAAGGACGCCATCGTTGAGATTGAAGTTATCGCATGCAAACGCTGAGAGTTCTCTGGGTCTGCATGATGGTTGTCGCGATCGGCGGGTTTACCAATGCACGTAGCGCAGAGCCAACAGTACGCTCATTGATGCAGGTCCGTGTGGATTCCGTAGCTCCCTCTGGTGATTCTGCACAGGTACCCGCCACAGAGGTGTTAACGAAGTCACCAACAACGGCCGTGCTGTATTCGTTACTATTACCTGGTGCCGGACAGTTGTATAACGAACAGTATTGGAAGATCCCCATCTTCACCGGAACTGCTGCAGTAACAGCGGTCCTGTTTTTTTCGAATAATTCGTCATTTAACAACGCAGACGTCGCCGTTACAGCCGCCCAAGAATCCGGTGCGTCAGCGTTTGAGATCACACGATTACAACGGCAACGCGAGTCGTTTCGTGATGCACGTGATGTATCGGGGCTGATCTTTGTGGTGACATATGCCCTGGCTGCCGTTGATTCCTACGTTGGGGCACATCTGTATGACTTTAGTGTGGATGAAGACCTGTCCGTCGGTCTTGGACCGAACCGTAGCCACCTGATGGCAGTAAATTTCTCCGTAACGCTCCGGTAGTATTCAACGGCCTATCTTTGCGCCAATGATTCTACGGCCCCTGATTGTTGTTTCGATGATGCTGGCCATTACGGCCGCGGCCTCATCACAATCTGATGAAGCGTTTGCCCTGCGCCTGCAGGGCGGTGGTGTCTTTTCCGTGTATAGCGCGGATTTTACTACAACGGGTGACATCATTGACTGTGGTGAAATGACGAGTGGCACGGGATTTGGTCCATCTGCCCAGCTTGTTCTAGAGTTCCCCCTTTCACAGAATTTTGGCCTCGGATTTGGAATCGGTTTTGCCGGTCGTGGTGGTTCGTTAACACGGTCCAACACAGCCCCCATACGCGATACCGTAACGGGTAATGATGGTGTCCTGACAACGGAAGTGGCCCTGCGACCACAATTGGACTTCCTCGAGTTACAACCTGATCTGCGTATTGCCCTTGTGGGAGATTATCGTCAGCGCACACTTGGTTTAGTTTTCGGACCTCGTCTTGCCTTGCCGTTAACAAGTTCGTATACCCATACGGAAACAATTGTCTCACCGGAATCTGCCGTGTTTACCATCAATGGAGAACGTCGGCAAGAGCGTACCATCGACGAAGGGCCGTTTACCACACGGTCATCAATGTTAGTCGGAGGAAGTGTCGGCCTTGAATCCTTACTCCCCGTTAGTGATCGTATCACCCTCGTCCCCTCTGTTGCAGCCGACGTGTTTGTAACAAATATTCTCACTGATGCAACATGGACAACGTTTGGTATTCGTGCCGAGATGGGCGTCCGGTTTTCGTTCCATTCAAAACCAGCACCCGTGGCACCGGAACCAGAGCCAACCGTTGTTGTTCCGCCCCCTCCGCCCCCTGCCGTTATCGTTGATCGTCGTCCCCCATCCGTCGAAGTCCATGGTTCTTCGTTTACAGGTGAGGTTGTCACCGGAAATCAACTGCGTGCAACGGTACCGATTGTTAATGCTGTCTTTTTTGATAGTTCGTCGGCCGATGTTCCAACGTCGTACCGGACGTCAGCAGATGGTGCCGTTATCGACCTCGACGCTGAGCAGGCACATAGTGCGGTGTTACCTCGTATTGCGAGTATCGTTACACGTAATCCCAAGGCAACCGTTGTCCTCGAAGGTGCAACCAGTGGCGCTACGTCAGAACCAGAAGGACTCACTCTCGCAGCACGTCGTGCTGAGAATGTTGCGCGGATTCTCGTGAACCTAGGTGTTGACCGAAATCGCATTGAAACAACGTCGTCCGTTCTTCCCCGTGTGCCGTCAAATCAGGACTATGCCGAGGGTCGTGCCGAGAACCGACGTGTTGACATTGTTGTTCGGAATGCACCACTTCAAGAGTGGGTTTCCGTTGAACGCTTTGCTAAACTTCGCGGTGTAATCACTGTTCTACCGGTCGTTACTGGGTCAACCGATGGTATCAGCAACATGAAGATTCGTGTTGGATCAAAGGATACAACAGTGAATTCAACGACGGATCGTGCACAGGTACGTGTGGAGGAGTCTCTTGACCCACAGGCAACATCGACACGACTTCGGCTTGTTGGTGAGATTGCTGGCAGTTATAATGAGCGTGATACGACAATTGATATTACAGGTCTGCCGCGTCGACAGATTGATCTCGCAACCGAAGATTTTGACGCCGTTCTGCGTTTTGACTATAACAGTGCTGTGGTAAGTGACGATGTTAAACTTTTGCTCCGTCAGCTTGTGGAGCGTATTCCATCCGGAAAAACGATTGTGATCTCCGGTAGCGCAGATATCCTGGGTACCGATCAGCGAAACAAGGAGCTGTCCGAACAACGAGCACGGACCACGGAACAATACCTTCGTTCCGTGGCCCGCGATAAATCGTTTATCTATGTGGTTGACACAACAACCGATCGGTTCGGAGATGTGTCACCGCAAGGACGTTTCCTGAACCGCAGTATTCGTCTGCGGGTAAAGTAACAGATTCTGCTGTATTGATGCGTGTTGTACATCAATCTGTCTGGTGACAGGCGTCCAACGAGAGACGTACGTCAGTTCATTTCCAGATCAGCAACTCGTTTACCACCGGCCATATTGACGATAATGTCGTCATAATGATCGGCGATGACTGCAACCGACGTGATGGCTGACTCCAACTCACCGGCATCCAGTGAGTTCCCGGGCAGCGAGTAACTGAAAATGATTGTGTCATCAAACAACAGTCCGAATGCTCCGAAGTGGAGTTCGGCGTTTTTGCGCAACATCCACCGCAGTACAGCCTCGTCAATCTTTGCACCCGTCACAATCTGCGAAATGAGTTCAACCATCGTGTCTGTTTCCGTGTAGGGGCGGACAACGATCATGACACTCGACGAACCGTGTGAAATGGTATACGACCCGTCACCATAGTCAATGGCATCCGGGAATCGTTCGGCAAGGAAGGCACCAACAGTGGTACGTGCCTTTTCAAGAAGTGCACTCATTGATTGCCTCCTGCTTGTTTGTCTCCTTCACCGAGCATACCCATCTGGCGCTTCATCTCGAGTAGTTCGTTGTCGACCGTAGCTCCACTTGAAAGCTGACGGAACTGCTCATCGAGATTTGTGTTTTCGCCGGACAGTTGTTCAAAGGCCTCGGCTTCGGCCTCGAGCTTCTCGATCTTGCCTTCGAACTTGTCGAACTTCGAAAATGCATCGGACCCTACACCACTAAACGACTGAGCAACTTGTTTTTGCGCCTTTGCAGCTTGGGAACGAGCAATCAGAGTACTTTGGCGAGCACGAGCTTCTTCGAGTTTGCGCTTAAGAGCATCTAATTGCTCACGCATCTTCACACTCGTAGAGCGTGCCTGCTCGTAAATACCTGCGAGATCATTGGCATTCTTATCGGCAACGGCCTTCTTTTCCAGTGCTTGACGCGCTAGATCCTCACGTCCGGCCTGGAGGGCCTGCGTTGCCTTATGATGCCAGTCCTGCGACAGCGAACGTTCCTTTGTGATACGTCGCTCAAGACTCTTTTCATTGGCAATGGCATTGGCCACGGCGAGCGTTGCCTTGTTGACAGATTCCTCCATTTCGAGGACCATCTGTTTCAGCATCTTTTCCGGGTCTTCGGCTTTGTCAAGAGCGTCATTAACGTTCGACTTGAAGATATCCGAGATGCGCGAGAAAATTCCCACGGTACTCCCTTTCGTAAATGTCGGTGGCGTTGAACGATTGACGGGCAAGGATGTTGCCGTCAGGGGGCGGAAGGGGCTTCATGAGGCCCAGAGGGCGAATATACTTCCGTAGGTTTGTTCTATGACTCCGAGCGACAGTATTGAAACCGTAATCGAACAATTCGCTGCTCTTCCGACCATCGGGAGAAAAACGGCACGACGTCTGGCATTCCATCTCCTCCGCCAATCAGAAGCAACCGTTGAGGCCTTCGCAAAATCCTTGGTGCGTATGCGAGCCGAGGTGCGCGAATGTGATGTTTGCAAAACATTTACGGACCGCGAACGATGCGGCATTTGTTCGTCGGAAAAACGCGATAGATCGATTATCTGCGTCGTTGAGGAACCCGGTGATGTTCTCGCCATTGAACGAACGAATGAGTACCGCGGACTGTATCATGTTCTCCATGGTGCATTAAATCCTCTTGATGGTATCGGCCCAGAAGAGATCCGGATCAAGGACCTCGTTGCGCGTCTCGATGGATCCGTCCAGGAAATTATCCTGGCCCTTAATCCAAACGTGGAAGGCGAAGTGACAACGCAATACATCGCCAGACTTGTAGCACCACTTGGTATCCGTAGCACACGTATTGCACGCGGGGTGCCGATTGGTGCCGACCTTGAATTTGCTGACGACGCGACACTTGCCCGAGCCCTTGAGGGAAGAACCACCATATGAAACCATCACCGGAGTGGTATCAAAGTTGGTTTGAGTCTCCATGGTACATGCGCCTGTATCGTCACCGTACGGATGAAGAGGCTCAACGCGCTGTTCGATTGATTGAACAGTGTTCCGGACTCGAAAGAGGTGCACGACTTCTTGACCTTTGTTGTGGTTATGGTCGTCATGCACTAGCTCTTGCCGAACGTGGGTATCACGTGTCCGGTGTCGATATCAGTCACTACTTGATCGATCGTGCACGGGAAGTGTATCCGCATGAGAACGTGACGTACAGTGTGGGTGATATGCGAGGTCCGTATCCCGGAGCACCGTTTGACGGTATTGTCAACTTCTTTACGTCGTTCGGATACTTCGACGTTCATGATGAAAATGCTGCCGTGTTTCGGGCCGTTTACGATGCGCTTCGACCTGGCGGAATCTTTGTGATGGACTTCTTTAACGCCCGACGTGTCCGAGAAACACTTCTTCCTGAGTCGATGACAATTCTTGACGACGTGACAATTATCCAGGAACGTCGTATTGAAGAACCCTTTGTTCGAAAGTCCATCCTCGTCAGTAACCCCTGCTCCTACGAACTTGAGTTTGAGGAACGTGTCTGGTTATACACTGCCGATGAGCTTGTAACAATGGCATCCGATGCCGGTCTGATGATTCGTCGACTGGCAGGGGGCTATGAAGGGGCTCCCTTTGATGAAACAACGAGTGACAGATGTATTCTTTTCTGTCAGAAACCGTGATGCAAGGCGTCAGTATGCAACTGCATATCGCACAGATGGCCGCTGTTGTTGTGTTGGTAGGTTGTATCGTAACGGCCTGCTCAACACGCAGCCCTGAGGACCCAACGTCTGCCCGTGGCACCTTTGCACCGCCAACGAGTCCTGGAATCGTCGTCGATAACTTTCGTAATGCCGTCTCCGAAAAAAACACGGAGAACTTTATGTTGTGCCTCGCCGATAAGTCCTCGCGAAGTTCGTATGACTATCGATTTGAACCTTCTGCAGAAGTGCGCGCACGTTTTGCCTCACTCTTTGATGGTTGGACGCTTCAGAGTGAGCGACAGAATTTTTTGAGTTTTATCGCACGGCTTGCTCAAGAGCAACGGCCTGTACTTGAGCTCACAAACACGAACATTGCCTTCAGCTCGCCGGATAGTGTTGTGTTTGTTTCGGACTACTCACTCACGAGTGCTATCGCAATTGCTGGCGTGCCGGGAACACTTACGGGAACCCTGATCTTTACGATCACACCGGAACCATCCGGACTCTGGAGTATTTCTCGTTGGTCCGACAGTCGCAGGGCAGCCGACACCGTTGAAACAACATGGAGCGTGCTCAAGGCTGCACTCTGAAAATTCGTTCGCATATTGTCAATCTCGAACCACGTTTTACTTCGGAGACCACCATGTCGGATCATGTAGACGTTCAGGACAGCATCGCAACACGATTTCTCGGAATCGCCCTTGGCCTCATCGTCATCGGCCTGTTAATCGTCGTAAAAGACTCCTTCGGTTGGCATCACGGTGCCGTGGGTGCTATTGGTGGTGTCCTTGGTGCAACGCTCGGTGCCGCCGGAACAAGTGTCCAGGGTCCGATTAACGCTGCCGTCCTCGGATGGGCAGGTGCACTTGTCTTTGCAGGATCCGTTCTGTTGTTCGCTGGCATTCTACCCGTCTGATTCCTACGGCAATGCGACGCCTGTTTATCGTCGTTGTTTGTTGTCTTGGCCTCGGTTCGTGCACGAATCCTTTTGCTCCGCGGCTGGCCGAGCCTGACGATACATTGCCAATTCTTGGTGATCAAACCACGGTCGAAGGTGTCTTCCAGAATTTTCGTTTTGCCTACGTGTTTAAAGACACACTGACGTATGGTCGTTTACTTGACCGATCGTTCTCGTTTGTCTTTCGCAATTATGATCGAGTGGAAGATGTCACGTGGGGTCGGGACGAGGATATGCTCGCTACACAGGGACTCTTTAACGCGGCACAGCAACTTGATCTTATCTGGAATGACGTTGTTTCGCAAAGTGGCGACTCACTCGTCCAGAACATTTCACGAGGATTTAATCTCACCATTGTCTTTCGTGCCGACGATATTGAACGGTCTCAAGGACGTGTTGACCTGCGTCTAGAGCGTAAGGATCCGAAGGATCCATGGAAGATTGTTCGCTGGCGCGATGATTCTAACTTTTTCTAATGAAATCTGAATCTTCGAGCCGCTTTACGACGGTCGTCGTGGTGACGGCCCTTCTTCTCACAGTAGTCGCAACAATTGTCCTGACACTTGGATCTACGTACGTTCAGGACGACACCTATATCACACTTGCCTATTCGCGTAACCTCGTTGAAGGCCACGGGCCTGTGTTTAATCCCGGCGAATACGTTGAAGGATATACGTCATTACTCTGGATGTTATTCGGTGCTCTCGCACATGTTGTGAGTTCCGATCCATTAAGTGTGGTACGCACACTTGGAGCACTCTGTACAGGCCTAACACTTATCCCATTGTGGTCTCTCACGCGACGACTGCTCCGTATCAACGGAGTAACTGACGCAGTTGCCTCAAGTGTGGCACTCGGACCAGCCTTGGTCCTTGGATCAACGGCGGCATGGAGATCGTGGGGCGGTAGTGGAATGGAAGTCCCCCTCTTTGTTGGACTTGTTGTACTTGTTCTTGATCAATGGGTGCGACGACCAGATGGTTCGTTATGGATGGTGCTGTTAGCCCTGCTTCTTCTGGTGCGTCCAGAATCAATGCTTGTTGCTGCCGTTCTCGGTGCTTCAACTCTGTTGAAACACCGCAGAGTTGACGCTAAACCGGTACGATACTTTCTTACGATTGTTGGTGGAGCGTTTATCGCTCTCTCATTGTGGCGATGGTTAACCTACGATGCGTTGTTACCCAATACGTTTGCCGCCAAAACGGGCAGAACACTCCAACAAGTGTCATCAGGACTTGACTATGCCTGGGACCATCTTGTGAACGTTTGGGTATTCGGTATTCCCCTTGCTGCTTGTGCTCTTCAGTTGGTCTATCAAAAACTTCTCCGTGGCCCCGTCGCCGTTGTCGCCGTGATGGCGATTCTCTGGTCTGCTGCAGTTATTCTGCTCGGTGGTGATGTACTCCGGCATCAACGGTTCTTCCTGCCTGTTCAGGCATTACTTCTGTCACTCTGCGCCGTTGCTCTTGTTGTACCGGCCATTCAAAAAAGCACGTCGACTGCCAATCAACCGGATTCATCATCTCGAAGCGCTCTTCGCCCCCTTCGCCCCATAATCATCTCGGCTTTTCTGTTTATCTCTCTGGCCGTATTTGCTGGCACACGGGAACTTGACGCGCTCCAGCACACACACGAGATGGAGCACGAGTTGATTGAGAAAATGGGGCGAACGGGGCGATGGTTACGATCGTATGCCGAAGCAACGGGACAACCGGTTACGGTTGCTGCAACAACGATTGGTAAACTGAAATACGAGTCAAATCAAATCATCATTGACATGTTGGGCTTGACCGATCGGACCATTGCCACACAACCCGTGGAGATATCCGAGGTTAGCAATGATTCCACCGTGACGTGGAAAGAACGGAAGTATAACGCAGATTACATCCTGCAACGAGAGCCTGACTTCATACTGTTTTCGACAGGTTTAAAACCCAGTGCCTTTGCTGAAAAAGCTCTCTGGGCTCGCCAGGTGTGGGTGTGGTACTATTTCTTTTATTATAAGGTTGACGGTGTCGATAATCTCCAGGTGATGCTGCGCCGTAAGCCAGAGGTTGTTTTGCGCAGGTCCCAACAAAAGGCCGTCGAAATGACGTCGGACATGACGAAGGCCGTCCTCGAATATCCACGTGCACTCCTGCTCGTACCACCTTCGGGGCCTAGTGACGAAGCAGAGCGGGCCTTTGAGGACATTATCCGGCGGGGACCTAAAAACTATGCTCAGCCATGGCAATACTTGGGAGACCTGGCCATTGAGCGCCAGATGTATGATAGTGCCAAGGTGTGTTTCCGTCGAGCCGTATCCATAGACCCAGTAGACATGCGAAGCCACCATATGCTCTACCAACTCGCCCGTTCCGAGGGTGATACGGTGCGTATGGCTCTGCATCGGGACTGGTTATTGCGGTGTGACCCCGCCCTGTGGACTACGGTGAGGTAACAGTGCCGTCGGGAGAATAGTCCGTATCTTTGTCGTTTGCACTAACTCCAAGCAGATCAGACACATGGCAATGTCGACAAGAACGGACATGCGGAATATCGCTATCATCGCCCACGTCGACCACGGCAAAACGACGTTGGTGGATACGATGTTGCGTCAGAGCGGAACGTTCAGAGAGAATCAGGTTATCGCCGAACGCGTGATGGACTCGAATGACCTTGAGCGGGAAAAAGGTATCACGATCATGGCGAAGAATGCCGCCGTGCGTTGGGGCGATACGAAGATTAACATTGTTGACACACCTGGTCATAGTGATTTTGGCGGAGAAGTAGAACGTGTCCTGTCGATGGTTGACGGAGTGCTGCTGCTTGTTGATGCTGCTGAAGGACCACTTCCGCAGACACGATTCGTGTTGCGCAAAGCACTTGACATGGGTCTTCAGCCAATTGTGGTGATCAATAAGATTGATCGTGGTGATGCACGTCCGATGGAAGTACTCGATGAAGTCATGGAACTCTTCATCAATCTTGGTGCTTCGTATGAGCAGCTGGACTTCCCTGTTATCTATGCGATTGGCAAACTTGGCGTAGCAACGAAAAGTCTTGATGATCCGAATGAGACACTCGATCCGCTCTTTGAAGCCATCATGAATCACATCCCTGCCAAGGACGTTGACATGGATGTGCCGTTCGCAATGGTTATCAGTGCACTCGACTGGTCAGATTACGTCGGTCGCATTGCGGTTGGACGCATTGATCGTGGTCGTGCCAAGGTGGGAGACACCGTCTCGCTTATTAAGCCTGATGGCAGCCGTGAACAGGCGCGAATCACCAAGATGTACGTGTACGAAGGTATTGCCCGTGCGGAAACAACCGAGGCTGCCGCTGGTGAGATTATCGCCTTGTCTGGCTTCGAAAATGTCTTTATTGGTGAGACAATCTGCGATACGTCGATTACGGAACCTCTCAGTTACGTGAACATCGACGAACCAACGATTGCCATGCACTTTATGGTGAACAACTCCCCTCTTGCTGGTCGAGAAGGAAAGTTTGTAACAACACCGAAGTTGCGTGACCGACTGTACAAGGAACTCCGGAACAACGTTTCATTACGTGTTGAAGACACAGAATCACCTGACGTCTTTAAAGTGTCAGGTCGCGGTGAGCTCCAGCTAGCTATCCTCATTGAGACCATGCGTCGTGAAGGATTTGAGTTTGCCGTGAGCCGTCCGGAAGTACTTTTCCGCCGTGATGCAAATGATAAACTTCTTGAGCCAATTGAACACGTTACGGTAGACGTACCACAGGATCACGTCGGTACGGTAATCGAAAACCTCGGCCGCCGTAAAGGTGAAATGACGGCGATGACACCGGGCCAGGACAGTGTGCGTTGCGAGTTTCTTGTTCCAGCTCGTGGCTTAATTGGATTCCGTACAGAGTTTTTGACGTCAACACGAGGTGAAGGTATTCTTCACCACACGTTTGATTCATATCAGCCGTACAAGGGCACCATTACTGGTCGTACAAAGGGCGCTCTTGTTTCCATGGAAACGGGAATGGCCACTGCCTATGCACTCGAAATGGTGCAGGAACGTGGAACACTCTTTGTTGAACCCGGCGTTCATATCTACGAGGGTATGATCATCGGAGAAAATGCTCGAGAAGAAGACTTGAGCGTTAATGCTTGCCGTACAAAGCACCTCACAAACATGCGAAGTGCGGGTTCGGAAGGACTTGTTCGTTTGGAAGCTCCACGGAATCTTTCTCTCGAACAGTGTATTGAATTCCTTGAAGACGATGAGCTTCTCGAGGTGACACCAATCAACGTTCGGATGCGAAAGAAGATCCTTGACACAACGATGCGTCAGCGCGCAAAAAAACGCGAGGCGAATGACCTTGCGCGTATCGTGCTTGCATTACTTGTGCCCTTCTTTCTGTTTGGTGTGTCTCATGCCAAACACAACACAGGCACGAGTGAGCTAAGCCTTCGGTACAACCTCAAAAAGGGAATGCGGGCGAACTACGCATTGTCATTTGAAACCGAACAGGTGCTCGAAGCCATGGGACAAGCCGTAACAACGGACATGCTCATGACGACGAAGTTGAAGTTAAACGTGAAAGACGTCGTTAAAAAAGACTATTCAATGGAAATGCGGTTTGACACTGCCTATGTCAAGGCTACGTCATCAGGTATGGCCGAGGCTGCCATGCCTGATTCAGCAATTCGTGTTCCTGGAATGTCTGATGTTTCGGTACTCACAACGATGACGTCAACGGGCGAAATTCTTACGATAAAACTTGAAGGTCCCGAGGAAGCTCGTTCTGCCTTTGCATCATTTTCTTTAGCTGGATCAAACGTACAAAAGTCACTCTACCTTGTCTTTCCTACGGAGAAGGTGAAGGTAGGTACATCGTGGACAAAACGTGATTCATCGGTAACGCCTGTTTCCGAAATGGGAGAAATCTCGCAGGTAATGACACGGACCTATGTTGTGGAACGCATTCTTGACTCGGCAAAACGCACATACGTTCATATTAAGGAAACAATCAGCGACCTTACGATGAATGGGAAGATGAAAATGTCTGGTATTGAAATGTCAATCGACGGAGAAGGCACGACAACGTCCAATATTGTGATTGACTCAGGGACAGGCCTCATTGAGCGTTCAATATCAACGAGCGACATTTCCGCACGTATGGCAATGACTGGCCAGGCACAAATGATCATTCCTATGGCCATGACAGTTAAAACGTCAATGGAAAGAATTCCCTGACGTGATATTGGCACGAACGATACGTGTCCTCCTAGGTGCTCTGGGCCTCATCGTGTGCGTGTATGAAGCCTCATCACAGATCCAGTTTCAACAGGGTTTCTCGACAAAGCCGCTCGGCAAGGACACTCTGTGTTACTCCTATCGATGGGTTGCAGGTGATACGGCATTTTTTGCCGTTGAGACAAATGACAGTATTTCTCTCGAAGGTCAGCCCGTACTCATCAAACATCGCGAAGAAGTCGTACGGATAGTATGTGACTCCGTGACGTCGCAGAACCACTACGTTGTGACAATGTCCATAACATCCATGAAGGAATGGCAGTCGACGGGAACCGATTCGGCCATTCGCACAACGTCACCGTGGATTGGTCGTGCCATAACGATAACCATGGATTCCGTTGGTAAACGCTATGGCGTGCGCTACTCCGATAGCCGGCCTGCCGTATCACCCGGTGGCCCCTTTGCCCCTTCCCTTCTACCCATTCTTGCATCCACCTGTGGGCGGCAAAATGAGAGCTGGGAGCACAACGACACAACAGTCCTCGTTGAAAATGCCATCCCCTACCCCGTCCTCCTGCATTCGACCTTATGGCGCGTGTTGGACCGGCTCGATACGATGGGACAACACCTGCGTCAGATACAGTACACCATGTCAGGCCGAGGTCGTGTCGATATCCAGGGCGACGGAATGTCCATGATTATGTCGACCATTACGAATGGCTACGGTAAATTGACGTTCGACTCCGTTGTTCGCCTTCCCTTTCATTCGTTTACAACAATGGAGCACAAGATTTCTCTTGAGCTCGCAAACGGTGTGACACGTGAAGGCAAACACCTGTCGGCACGTCATGTGCGGCTTACGAGCCTCGTTTCTCCCGATAGTCGACGAGCACAGGAAGCCGCTACAGCGTTACAAAACTTGCGGGAATCTTCAGTTCCGGTACGGCGAGCACCAAGAACGCAGAAGAATTCTTCAAAAAAACGCGTACGCTGACGAAACCGCCGACAGATACGGACGTAGGAACGTCCTTCTTCAGCACGACGATTCATCGGACCACCATGCTGCGTTTGTTTTTCGCCGTTGTTGTTCTTTGCGCACCTGTTGCAGTTTTCGGACAGGAGCGTTCAACAACAACCTTCTTCTCGTTAGACGACTGCATTCGCATCGCACTCGAAAAGAATCTCGACATTCATCTTGTTAACGCTCGCGCTGAGTCTGCAGCAGCCAATCTTACGGCCGCCTTTGGCAGTTACCTGCCCAGTGCCTCTCTCAGTGCCAATTATTCGCGTCAGCTCACAAACCTTCGTGAGCAAATCTCCTTTGTGAACGGCGTTCCACTTCGTGGTGCTCCGATTCCAAACTCGTATACGTTAAATGTCGGTGCAAACTGGACACTTTTTGATGGCTGGCAGCGCGAATCAAGTTACGATCAAGCCCGCACGGGTGTTGATGCAGCTGACAAGGACATCACGGCGCAACGACTCACCGTCACAGCCGACGTTATACGTCGATACCTCGCCGTTCTGCGAGCGCAGCAAACGGTGAATGCACGAAAAGAATCGGTTGTACTGTCGCGACAAACTCTTGACCGTGTTTCGGCTCTGTATGCAGCCGGACGTGCCGTTGTCACCGCGAAAACGTCACAGGAAGCCGATGTAGCAAACCAGGAAGTCTCGGTTCTCCAGGCTGAACTCGACGTGATTCGTGCAAAGGCAGACCTCCTAACCGTAATGGGTCTGGAAGCAGACCTCGATGCAGAGTTTGACCTGTCATCATTTTCTAATGCGATCACGTCGAAAGAAATGGAAGACTATCGCAAACGAATTGGCACGGAACAACAGGCCATCGACCGTTCGTTCACAAATCGTCCAGACGTGCATGCAGCCGAGATGCGTACAATCGTGGCCGAGGCTGGAGTTACCGGAGCACGTTCAGGATACTTTCCGACACTTACGGCAAATGGTGGGTATTCTTGGCGCAACTTTGAGTTGTCTGACTTTGATCGCCAAAGCCAGATGTTTGTCGGTTTGCGTCTTGATGTTCCACTTTTTGATCAATTCCGGACCAATGCCTCAATTGAGCAAGCACGTCTTACACTTGAGACGCGTCGAATTGAAGTTGAACGTTTAAAGCAGCAATTGCGCGCCTCAGTTCGAACCGCCTACCTCCAGCTTGCCAATGCAGAGCGCGGTCTGGAGATAACCGACATTGCGTTACGCGCAGCTCAGTTGAACTACGATGCAACGCAGGAACGTTTTGCCGTTGGTGCATCCAACCTGCTCGACGTACAAACGGCAAACAACCAATTGATTACGGCCAAAATCAACCGGCTTTCGGCCATCTACTCATACTACGACGCACGCACGCTCGTAGATCTCTCCACTGGAATGCTCAACGTTCGCTGATCGACATGGCAAAGAAAAAATCACGTAAGGCACTTGTCTTCTTCCTCATTGCCGTTGTTGCCGTTATCGCGTCGGCAGTCGCTTGGTTTCTCGTCATGAAACGAGAAGGACCAATCCTGGTCACAGCAGATAGCGTGGAAACACGGACCATTACGCAGACCGTGAGTGCAATCGGAAAACTTCAGCCTGAAGTCATGGTCAAGATCTCCTCCGAAGCCAGTGGTGAGATTATCTACCTAGGCGTTCGCGATGGAGACACCGTTCGCAGTGGGCAGTTGGTTGCACGTATCCAGCCGGATATTGTCAACACACAACTAGATCAATCACGGTTTGCTGCAGAATCGTCAAAAATGGCAATTGATGTTGCCAAGGCAGAACTGGATCGTACCGAAGCCGATTTTAAACGAATTGGTGAACTGGTGAAGAAGGACTTTGCCACACGTGAAGAGTATGACAGAGCCCGAGCAGCCTATAACAGCGCGGCTGCTCGTTATGCCTCCGCACAAAGTGACTACCAGCGAAGTATGGGTGTGTTACGGCAAACACAGGCCACTGCGAGCAGAACAACAATCTTCTCACCGATGAATGGTGTGGTAACCTACCTTGCCGTTGAGGCAGGTGAAAAGGTTGTTGGTACTGCACAAATGCAGGGTACGGAGATGATGCGCATCAGCGACCTCTCAACGATGAATGCCTGGGTAGATGTTGATGAGAATGATGTAGCCCTGATTTCCGTTGGTGATACAGCACGAATCAGAGTAGACGCACTTCGTGACACTGTCTATCGCGGCGTAGTTTATGAAATCAGTCACTCCCCTCGTGTTGCTGCTCAAGGGACACAAGAAGAAGTCGTCAACTTTCAGGTTCGGATCCGTTTTGTTGACAAGGACGTTCGATTCCGCCCGGGTATGTCGTGTAACGTCGACATCGAAACAGAAACACGGAAAGATGTAGTCGCAGTACCACTTGGTGCCGTTACCGTCAAACAAGATGGATCTGAGCAAGGGGCTGAAGACAAGGGGCTAACAGACCGTCGTGATGCCTCACGTACATCATCACGTCCGCCGAGTATGGTCTGGATTGTTGACAAATCAAGCGTCTCTGAGCGAATTGTTAAGACGGGTATTAGTGATCAGGGCTACATCGAAATCCTCAGCGGTGTGAAAAAAGGCGAGAGTATCGTCGTTGCGCCGTATCAGGCTGTTTCCAAACTCCTTCGGAACGGTGCTCCCGTGAAGCTTGAAGACGCTGCAGCTCGGCGTGAGCGGTTCCGAAAGATGCGAACGGAGTAACGAGGAACAACCGTGGCAGAAATCATCATCGATATTGAACATCTGTCGAAGGTCTACGAGATGGGCGAAGAACAGGTCTTCGCTCTTCGTGACGTCTCCTTACAGATCGGCAACAACGAATACGTTGCCATTATGGGACCGTCGGGATCTGGTAAATCAACACTGATGAACATGTTGGGATGTCTCGACACACCAACAAGTGGCCTCTATACGTTTAAGGGCCAGAACGTACGAACGATGAGTGATGACGATCTGGCAGAGATCCGAAATCGTGAGATTGGATTTGTCTTTCAGACCTTTAATCTCCTACCTCGAGCCACAGCACTGAAGAACGTTGAACTGCCTCTGGTCTATTCAGGTGTTAGCGCGGATAAACGACGAGAACGTGCAGAAGCCGCACTGGACAGTGTGGGTTTGGGAGATCGAAAAGAGCATAAACCGAATGAACTCTCTGGCGGCCAGCGTCAACGCGTAGCTATTGCACGTGCCCTCGTTACGTCGCCATCGATCATTCTTGCTGATGAACCAACAGGAAATCTTGACACCAAGACCGGTCAGGAAATCATGGCCGTGTTTGAGCAGCTGTGGTTACATGGCAAAACGGTTGTCCTCGTTACACACGAAGAGGACGTTGCGAGATACGCTCGTCGTATCATTCGTGTACGTGACGGACTGGTTGAAAGTGATACGGTGACCACATGATCCGTAGCTCGGAGTTTGCCGAATCCTTCCGTATCGCCGTTGCCTCACTCCGAGCAAACCTGCTCCGAAGTGTGCTTACCACCGGCGGTGTTGTTGTAGGCATCTTCATTGTGGTTCTGATGGGATGGCTTATTCGCGGACTCGACAGCGTGTGGGAGCAGACAATCTCGATTATCGGTCGAGACATGATCTACATCGACAAATGGAACTGGGCGGGTGGACGGAACTGGCGATTAGCGGAATCTCGCAAGGACGTCACACTTGACCAGGTGATGGCACTTGCAGACCGCATGGAGTCACCCGAATATGTTATTCCCATGACGCGGCAGTGGGGCGGAAGTATATCCTACGGCTCAAAGTCGCTTCGCACTAGTATTGTGGGAACAGATTCCGATTATGGTGCTACACCGGCAGGCTCAATTCTCGATGGGCGTTTTTTTACATCTGTTGAAGATCAGCAAAGCTCTAATGTTGCCGTCGTAGGATTTGGAACGGCAAAGACCCTATTCCCGGATGAGTCAGCTGTTGGCAAGACCATTAAAATTCGTGACATACCGTATCGAGTTGTTGGTGTCATCGAAAAGCGTGGTTTTCTGTTCATGGATTTTATTGACCAGCAGGTCTTTATTCCGCTGCGGTCATTCCGTGCAGCCTTCGGATTCCAGGGTCGTAGCTTTTCCGCTGCTATCAAGGCTGGCAATGAACGAATGCTCGACGTTGTGCGAGCTGAGGCCGTGGGAACGATGCGTGTGATTCGTAATGTACCTCCGCATAAAGAGGACGACTTTGCCGTCAACGAAATGGAAGCGTTTGATGAACAGGCAAAGTCAATTCGCTTCTGGATATGGGTGGTTGGTATTGGTCTCACGGTCCTGGCATTTATTGTGGGCTCCATCGGCATTATGAACATCATGTTTGTCAGCGTCACGGAGCGAACAAAGGAGATCGGCATACGAAAGGCCCTCGGTGCACGACGTTCGTCAATTCTAATGCAGTTTCTCGTTGAGTCGACCTTTTTATGTCTCTTTGGAGCATTAATTGCAATGCCTGTAGCACAGATAGTTGTTGCAGCAATTCATACTATAGCAACATCAGTGTATGACTTTGAAGCTGCATCTGCTGTTTCCATTCTGATTCCGCTTGACCTTCTTGGAATAGCAATTTTTGTGAGCATCATCGTAGGTATACTCGCCGGCATCATTCCCGCCTTTCGAGCGTCGCGATTGGATCCTGTTGAAGCTCTGAGGTTCGAATGAACATTCTTGAATCTGTGACGCTCGCCGTTGATGCCGTACGTGCTCAAAAACTTCGCAGCTCGTTAACACTCCTGAGTGTTGGCCTCGGCGTATTTGCACTTATTTCATCTTCGTCGATCACCTCCACACTTGATCAGGCTGTTAAGACGCAGTTAGCCGATCTTGGAGAGCATTCCTTTCTCATTCAACGTACTCCTACGTTCTCGTTCGGTGGCAACTGGAGAAAGTACATGCGGCGCAAGCCACTCACGTATCCATTGTCGCAAGAGTTTAAGCGTCGCCTAACAACGACAAACCTTGTATCTATCAGCAACACTTCTCCGGGTATGATCATCAAGTCTGGACTACAATCGACAGATCCAGACGTATCGCTGATTGGAATTGACGATCTCTACACAGCAGTGAATGCCGTAACCCTAGCTGAGGGAAGATCTGTTGCCGAACAAGACGTTGCACTTGGCAAAAACGTCGCCATTGTTGGTCTTGACGTTGTGGCAAAACTCTTTCCCCGCGGTGATGCAATTGGCAAATCAATTACTATCAAAAATCAATCATTTCTTATCGTAGGTATTCTTCAAAAACGAGGTGGTGTCCTTGGACAAAGTCAGGACAACCGCGTTCTAATCCCAATCACAACCTTCGTGAAGTATTTCACATGGGAGTGGGATACAAGTGTAGACATCTCGGTAAAGGCATACTCTGGTGATGCCCTTCCAGCAACCGTTGATGAAGCCATCGGTATACTACGAGGTCTGCGCGGAGTACGTCCGGGTGATGAGAACGACTTTGAACTCGACACAAACGATGCCCTCTCATCGCAGTTTGGTGGCCTATCGATGATGATCCTCATTGTTGCATGGGGAAGTGGTTTGGGCGCACTCATTGCCGCTGGTATCGGTATTATGAATATCATGCTTGTGAGTGTCAAGGAACGTACACGTGAGATTGGTGTACGTAAGGCCCTTGGAGCACGCCGTTCTTGGATACTGCGACAGTTTCTTATCGAAGCCGTCACGTTATGTCAGCTTGGTGCCCTCGCCGGCGTTGTCTCTGGCGTAACGATTGGACTCCTGACGACACTCTTGTTATCAACAAGTAACGGCACATCCATGACCTTTGCAATGCCCTGGACATCAATCATCTTCAGTGTGATTGCCTGTACCGTCATCGGTCTTGTTAGCGGCCTCTATCCTGCCTATCGTGCAGCCAGCCTTGATCCAATCGAAGCGTTGAGGTATGAGTAGGGTGGGGTTGATGGTGGGGAGGCAGACCGCTCGCGTCAGCGAACACCCTGTGAGCGACAGCGAACACGCCAATACCATGCGTAACTTCGCAGAATGCTCGCCAGCCTTATCGTCATCATCCCCGAGATCGAGGAACTCATCGCGAATCGTGACTTTGCCACGATTCGTGTGGTTTTTGAGGATTGGGAACCGGTTGACCTGGCAGTTGTTGTGGCAGAACTCTCCGAGCAGAACCGTGTTGTGATTTTTCGGTTGTTGCCGACGGACATTGCGGCAGAAACGTTCGCCTATTGTGACCGCGACACACAGGAGTCACTGCTCCACGATATGGCAAAGGAGGACGTAGCAGCGCTCCTGAACGACATGTCGCCCGATGATCGAACGCAGCTCTTTGAAGAGCTCCCGTCCAACGTTGTCGCAGAACTGATAAACCAACTCTCGGCAGAAGAGCGTGCCGTTGCACTGTCGCTGCTGAACTATCCCGAAGACTCAGTCGGCCGTCTGATGACGCCCGACTACGTGATCATCAAAAAACACTGGACAGTACAACAAGCGCTGGATCACATCCGGACGTATGGCAAGGACTCAGAAACCTTAAATGTACTGTACGTCACGGAGCATGGGACACTCATTGATGAAATTCACATTCGTGAAATTCTGTTGGCAGATCCCGAACAGCGAATTGAAGAGATCATGGACTACAAGGCCGAAGCGCTCCTTGTAACCGATCCTCAGGAAAAGGCTGTTGACGAGTTTCGACGTCTTGACAGGTACGCCCTACCCGTCGTTGATGCTCATCGTAAACTTCTTGGCATTATTACTCTTGATGATGTTCTCGACGTTGTTGAAGAACAGGCTACAGAAGAAATGCAGAAGTTTGGTGGTGTTCAAGCCCTCGATGAACCGTATATCGACGTGCCGCTCTTTGAGCTTGTCCGTAAACGTGCAACCTGGCTCGTCGTACTCTTTGTTGGCGGTTTTCTCACGGCAACAGCCCTGGGTATCTATGCCGACCAGATTGAAAAGGCTGTTCTCCTTGCGCTCCTTATGCCCCTTATCATCTCAAGTGGCGGAAATGCTGGTTCTCAGGCCGCAACGTTGGTTGTTCGAGCACTAGCCCTTGGCGAGATCACGTTAGGTGATTGGTGGCGTATTGTGCGCAGAGAGGTCGCTGCGGGATTTATGCTTGGACTTCTGCTCGGTGTGCTCGGACTTGTACGTGTCTATGTTACCGCCTGGTCTGATGGTTCGTACAACGCATCGACACATCTGCTAGCGTTGACAATTATGATCAGCCTCGTCTGTATTGTCACCGCAGGAACAATAGCCGGATCGATGTTACCTCTCGTTATGAAACGTTTTGGCTTCGATCCGGCAGCATCGTCAGCACCATTTATCGCCACGTTCAGTGACGTTTTTGGTATCCTCATTTATTTTACGGTCGCCACAATTCTCCTGAGTGGTTCATTACTGTGACAGCGTAAGAAGTTGCTGTTAGAACATTGAATAGCGACTTGACTTCCGTCGCAACTGGACTCGTAACGTCCGTATGGACGACCTTACATCTTCAATAATCGATGCCAACGTCGCATTGGCTTCGTCATCGACGTAGTGCAGACCTCGCGCAATAGCAAGTCCACATTCAGTTTCCCCCACCTTTCCTTCAGCGAGGGCAACGTAGTGAGCAAACTCACCATGATCGACCATCGTTGCACCGTAGGCAAGATTTGTGGCGATCTCCGTTACGGAGCTCCGAATCTGACGTAACAAACCGTCGCGTTCGTCAACAGGAAATCTTGACGACACTCCATAGACAGCGATGATAAGTTCCATGGCCTTTTTATAGGCCTCAATGTCGCGGTGGTCCATACATCCTCCAATGGTTGATATGACCATGTGGTTTGACGAGGGCAAAATGTGACACCGTGACGTGGAGGATCGTCAGGATTCGTCACCGTCGTCTTCATGTTCCGGAATGTGCTGGAAAGCAATACGGGTGGCTGCAGTGTGGAGGGCATTCCATGCCGAGCCTATAAACAGGGCGTTACGACCGTACTTCTTATTGATAGCATCAAGTGACTCATTTAATCGGTCGCGCGATGGTTGTTGGTCTTCAAAGAGTTGTTGTGGTTGGCCGCCAGCCGGCTCCACATCATCGAGTGTCACCGAAACCTTGATAGGATCTGTGTGTTCGGCAGGCCACATCGTGAGCATTTGTGCAAGAGCGGCCGTAAGTGTCACTGTATCATCGGTGGCTGTTAACGTCAGCCGATGTTTCCATCGACTCCCATCGCGGTGGCGGATCGACACGGAGAGTCGTCCTGCGAGCAAACCATATGATCGTACCCGCGAAGCAGCTTTTTGCAGGAGACGGTGGAGTACACCCGTTGCGCCTTCACGCGTACGCAGAGCTGGTGGAAGCACATGGCTATGGCCAACCGTTGATCGGTCGGATTCGGGAAGTGAAATATCAACACCGCGTAGACGAGCATACATCCGCTCGCCTTCGATACCACCCCATACCTCACGCAGTTTCTGAGCAGGGGCCGTAGTTAATGCCTCAACTGTGTAGATTCCATGTCGCCACAGTCGTTCATACATTTTTTTACCGATTCCGCACAGATCACGAAGTTCGAGATCAAAGAGTTTGTGGGGTAGATCTGACTCGCGGATAACAACGAGACCATCCGGCTTCTGCATGTCTGAAGCTGTCTTGGCGAGATAGTCATTGGGTGCAATACCAATGGAACACTTGATACTCTCACCGACGTGTTCAAGCAGAGCGCGTTTAACATCGTAAGCGATGGAGACGGCACGGTCTTCGTTGCGCATTGAACCGATCAGCTCACACGACATTTCATCGACGGAATACACACGACGGACATGCACCACACTCTCAATGAGATCAACAAGTTTATGGTGCCACTTTACATAGACGTCATGGCGTGCTTGGACAAGAATTAACCCCGGACACATCGTACGTGCATCAGCAACACGCGTCCCCGTCTTTACACCATACCGTTTTGCTTCGTAAGAAGCTGCGAGGGCACTCGTTGACTCTGCCATCATTGGAACGATGGCAATAGGTTTCCCACGGAGTTCCGGACGCTCATGTTGCTCCACGGAAGCGAAGTAGGAGTTAAAGTCGACGTAGAGTGACTTCAGCATGAACGATTATACGAAATGTAGACGATACCTACAGCGGAGTATTCTCCGGGAGAAGGTGCCGGGGGCCTAAAGGTCCCCGGCACCTAAGCCAAACGTTCTACCCATGATTGCGTAAATTTGGACAGAATATGAACAACGATTCCCCATCATCACATCAAACTCTCACGACATCTCTCGAACAAGTTCCGGCTGGCACCATGGTGCGTATCGTCGAGATTCGTGGGGGTGGAGCAACGGAGCGTCGTCTTCGGGAACTTGGCCTGGCCGAGGGTGCCGAATGCCGTGTGGTTCGCCGTGCTCCATTTGGTGGTCCGCTTGAGCTTTCCTTCGGATCAACACGGATTGGTTTGCGTCTTGCCGACGGATTAGTGGTGATGGTTGAAGTCCTATCCTCGGCTACCATAGCCGCATGACGTCACGCCGAACGCTCGCCGTCGTCGGTACACCTAACGTTGGCAAATCGACGCTCTTTAATGCCCTGACTGGTCTGCGGCAGAAGGTGGGCAATTTCCCCGGCGTTACCGTCGAGCCACTTCTCGGCTCCGTACGCACGTCAGAGGGAGCTGCTGAGCTCATTGACCTGCCGGGTGTCTACGGTCTCGACCCGACGTCCGAAGACGAACGTATGACGGCCGATGTGCTGCGTGGGGAGCACCCCTCCATTCCACGCCCCGACGGTCTCATTGTCGTTTTGAACGGTTCGGCACCAGAGAAGTGTCTCGCCCTCTTTTCGTCCCTCGCTGATCTCGGTTTGCCCACTGTTGTGGCCGTCACCATGGTTGACGAGGTAAAGGCACGCGGAGGCGCGTTTGACGACATCACCTTACACCATGAACTCGGCGTTCCTGTTGTGTCGGTTGTCGGAAGCCGCGGAATTGGTATCGGTGATCTTCTTGATGCTATTGTTCGACCAACAGTTGCACAGATTCCAACACCGGTCCTATCGCCCACTGCCACACCTACAGAGCGCTTAACATGGGCCACGGCACTCGTCCAACGTGTTGTGTCACCGGGTAACCACAACAGTCGGAGTGAAAAACTCGATCGTGTGCTGTTACATCCAGTTCTCGGAACGGTAATCTTTATCGGTGTAATGGCCTTCTTTTTCCAGGCAATCTTTACCTGGTCTGAGCCGTTGATGACACTGATTGAAAATGGTGTGGCCGAACTTCAGCGTCTTGTTGCTGATACCATGGATGATGGCGTGGTACAAAACTTTGTGACAAATGCTCTGCTCGGTGGTGTGGGGAGTGTCATTGTGTTCCTGCCGCAGATCCTCATCTTAAACGTCATGATTGTTGTGCTCGAAGAGTGTGGATACCTAGCACGAGCTGCATTTCTCATCGACAGGTTTATGGGTGTTTTTGGCCTGCAGGGCAGAAGCTTTATTCCCCTCCTTGGCTCGTTTGCATGCGCCATACCAGGTATCATGTCAGCTCGGATCATTCCGAACTATCGTGATCGTATGGCAACGATCCTCGCCGCTCCACTTATGACCTGTTCGGCACGACTTCCTGTCTATGCTCTCATTATTTCTGCTGTCGTTCCCGCAACAACAGTTTGGGGAGGTTTTGGTCTGCAAGGTATTGTGATGTCGGCCCTCTTCGTGGCTGGTGCCCTGAGTGGCCTACTGCTGGCTCTCGTTCTGAAGCGTACAATGTTTCGTGGTGGAGTTGTTCCGTTCTTAATGGAGTTCCCACCGTATCGACTGCCTTCCTTACGAAGTTTAGGTATCGGTGTGATCCACCGAGCAAAGGATTTCCTCACAACTGCTGGTACGGTCATCCTCGCCTTTAGTATCGCCTTGTGGATTCTCACCGAACTTCCTCGTGCTGATGTGTCTTCAGACATGACAGAGATTCAGGCCAGTCAGCATCAACTCGAACAATCATTTGCGGCAGACATTGGTCGGTCGATTCAGCCCGTTTTTGAGCCCCTTGGTTTTGATTGGCGGATTACCCTAGGAATCCTTGGATCCTATGCAGCCCGCGAAACCTTTGTTGGTGTAATGGGCCAGATCTATGCTGCAGATGTCCGCGAGGACGATGTATCACTTCGTACAACCTTACGCTCTCGTCTGTCACTTGGCACAGGACTAGCAATACTCGCATTCTACGTGTATTCGTTACAGTGTATCAGCACCATGGCCGTGATGAAACGCGAAACCGGTTCATGGAAGTGGCCAACAATCTCATTTGTTGTGCTCTTTGTCCTTGCCTACCTATCTGCCTTTATCGTCTACACGATGTTTTCGTAATCGCAGCGAACACCCCACCATAGATCGGAAGAGCGTCGTGTAGGGAAAGAGTGTAGATCTCGGTGGTCG
>ERZ761609.734-NODE-734-length-35234-cov-11.729782_pt1 | contig 35234 bp, 34 predicted proteins | sample MGYA00511163_ERZ761609 | MGnify/ENA primary metagenome ERZ761609 (study PRJEB28899, sample SAMN02445070) | bioreactor sludge metagenome | biome: EBPR sludge | place: Australia: Brisbane, Thorneside Wastewater Treatment Plant | collected 2011-12-16 ...
TACGAGATTGGTCAGTGACTGGAGTTCAGACGTGTGCTCTTCCGATCTGACCGTAAGAGTTGCGTCGGGACAGGGTTTTTGGGGCGATCTGTTGACCGCACCGGTCGATCAGGTGCGAAACGGCCCGATCGATTATCTGATGCTCGATTACCTTGCCGAAGTAACGATGAGCATCGTTCAGAAACAGCGGCAGCGTGACCCGAATGCCGGCTATGCACGCGACTTCATTTCGCTGATGCACGAGATACTTCCCGATTGCGTCGAAAAGGACATCAAGGTCCTCTCGAATGCCGGCGGCGTGAATGTTCACGGCTGCGCCGACGCGATAAAGGCGACCGCGAAGGACCTCGGCCTCGGCGGAAGGGTGAAGATCGGCGTAATAACGGGCGACGACATTCTGCCGCGTCTCAGCGAGTTCATCGACAACGGCGTTGAGATCAACAATATGGAGACCGGCGAACCGCTGGCCGACATACTCGACCGGGTTCAGGCGGCGAACGTCTATCTCGGGGCGGGCGGATTGGTCGAGGCCCTTGGCCGAGGTGCACAGATCGTCGTCGGTGGGCGGCTCACCGATACCGGACTGACGCTTGCGCCGTTGATGCACGAATTCGGTTGGACGTTCGACGATTGGGATCGTATCTCTGCCGGCACCATCGCGGGCCACATCATCGAATGCGGAGCACAGGCCAGCGGCGGCAACTGTCAGTACGATTGGAAAAATATCCCCGATCTCGCGAACGTCGGTTTTCCGATCGTCGAGGCCTCGCCGGACGGCACTTTTGTCGTCACCAAACACGACGGTACCGGCGGCCGCGTCAATGTCCAGTCGGTCAAAGAACAGCTGCTCTATGAAATGGGCGATCCGAAGGCCTATATTACGCCCGACGTCGTCGCCGATTTTTCGTCGATACAATTAGAGGACGCCGGCCCGGACCGCGTTCGTGTATTCGGCATCAAAGGTTCGCCGAAGACCGATCTCTATAAGGTCTCGATCGCTTATTCCGCAGGATGGAAATCGGTCGGCACGCTTGTTTACGCGTGGCCCGAAGCATATGAAAAAGCCCGGGCCGCCGACAAGATTCTTCGCGAAAGGCTCGAACGCCTTGGCCTGCGATTCGACGTGATCCTGACCGAATACGTCGGCGTCAACGCCACTCACGGCCATCTCGCAGGCGAGCCTTCGCCCGATATTCCTGAAGTTCAGTTGCGTATTGGGGTTCGTGGCCAAAACAAAGCCGACGTCGAACGCTTTACCAAAGAGATCGCCCCGCTCATCCTCACCGGCCCGCCCGCCGTCACAGGCTTCGCCGGCGGCCGCCCCAAAGTCGAAGAGATCATGGCCTACTTCCCCGCCTTGATACCGAAAACGCTCATCACCCCAAAAGTCGAGATCATCGAGGCGTAAGATCAAGCAAATGTTGATTCGTGGTAATGGCAAAGAGACATATTTACTTCTTCACGGTCTTCGTGTGAAACGGTCGATCAAGCTTGGCGATGGACTAACCGTAATGCCTGCAAAAGCCTCGATTCTGCAAGCGTATATTATTGATGCGGCGAGTCGTGGACTTGAGCATACCGTAGCCAAGATTTTCCTACCGATTGTCCATAGTCAACTTCATGTGGTAGCGGCCGATCCAAAGTCGGTCGCCGTAAAGGCGTGGAATGCTATATGGGATGGGATGCTCCTAGGAGCATTGTTTGATTGTGGAGTTGAATGCAATCTGCAATCCAGCGCTCCAGTAGAAGAACTCAAAAAGGGTGATTCACTCCTGGTCACAAACTATAATTTGCGCGGGTTTTCACTGAACATACCAAAGATCTTGACGGACAAGGAAACGGAGTGGGTTGAGACGCATTACAGCTTTGCGAGGAATCTTCTCGATGATTGGCGATTTCAGAACGCTGTTCTGGCACTTTCCTCCTACCGATGGCACACTCATCCGCGTCCCCGACTCGCAATTCTTTGGTCGGGGATCGAGGGATTGTTCGAAGTAGACAGTGAAATTGTATTTAGACTGAGCCTATACATATCGCGGTTTTTAGAGCCTCAAAGTAAGAAGCGCCGAATGGAAGTTTTTGATCACTGTAAAAAGCTTTATGGACATAGGTCGAAAGCGGTTCATGGAGCGAAGCATAAAGGCGATACAACGCAAATGGTTGAAGACTCCGCTAAGCTACTACTCCGAATCATTCGGAAATGCGTTACGAGTCGTTCTGTTCCCGATTCCAAAAGTCTCATCCACTAATCTCTGTCCTCAACAAACGATAGTCCCATCACAACTCCGTTGGGTGACTCCTCAGCGACGTTGGATGCCCGCACAGGAACATTGCACAGCCCAACAAGAACGTCGCACGCTCGTACAGGAACGTTGTAAGGCTGTACAAGAGCGTTGTGCGGGTCTGCGGGAATGTATTTTCTCTTTACAGAAAGCCATTTTGGTCTTACAGTGTTCTCCTCAAGCAGTACAACAATACATTTTGGAGGAACTTGCGATTGGCAGACGCTAAAACACGCCCGTTGTCGCCCCCAAACAGCAAGCGCCGCCGGCGGCCAGAAAGTCTAGACTAAGCAAAGCTTCTCGATATACAATCTTGGTATGAAAAACGAATACACGGCTGTCGTGAAACACGACGGTGATTGGTGGATCGGTTGGATCGAGGAAGTGCCGGGCGTCAATTGTCAGGAAGCCACTCGTGAAGAACTGTTGGAAACTCTCCGCGTAACGCTTGCCGAGGCGATCGAATTCAATCGCGAAGATGCTCGCAGGATGGCCGGTGTGGGCTTCGAAGAAGCTTTGATCGCTGCATGAAGCTCCGCGACCTCGAGAAACATCTCAACGACAACGGATGTCAGTTCCTACGCGAAGGTGGTCGCCATTCTTGGTGGATCAATGTCGAGCAAAACCGACGAACAGCAGTACCACGCCATCGCGAGATCAATGACAAACTAGTTCTCAAGATCTGCAAAGATCTCGGCATACCAAAACCATAGTTCGACGACAGATCAAACGAGATCCAAGCCCTCGGCCTCAAGAAAAAGAGCGAATATTAGTCACCCTCGAAGAATAAGACACCTTAAGCGTGTTACGAATTCACTTTGTCGGATTTGTAGTCGATGCGGTTGGAAGGTTCGACAGGGAGGCATTCTAGCTCCGGGTTAGAAATAACGCTGGCGATGAATGTCTCCGAACCGCCGATAAGTGTAAACGTTAGATCCCAATCTGTACAAACGAGCCATTTATTATCGTCAGGCCACCAATACGTTGGTGTTCCGCTAACATCTTCAAGCTTAGGCGTGTCGAAAACACTTTTGAGCGACCCTTTGTATAACAAATCCGATTCGTAGTTTGTTGTAGCAATAAGATCGTATAGGAAAAAGCACTGCTGAGACAGATCGAAATCGGAAGTTGCCAGTGCGATTGATCGCACGATTTCCTTACAAGTTAAATTGTCCAGCATACCTTCGTCCGGCCCGATTAGATAGCGCGGCCAGCTTCGGGTCGGAAAGTTTCGGCTAAACGAATCGACATTCAACTCAGGATGAAACTGCAAACCGTACCTTGCCGCCAATTCCGACCAACGAATACGTTTTAGGTTGTTGGGATCAAACTCGCCACCATAAACCATGGTCGCGTCATGAAGAAGCTTTTCGACGGGATCGTCTAAATCTGCCGATTCTCTTTTACTAATCTCATCCCAAGTGATTGAGTGATCAGCAACCGACAAATCCTCGTAAATGTTGTGAAATACCTTGCAATACGATTCAAAAAGATTTGGAATGCAATGCGTCACGTAGTTGCCACTACGACTCTCGAAGTTATCTGTCGAGTCAATATTCTTGCGAATCCAATCCGCTGCCGAGAGATCATTAATTCGCTCAAGTGCATCCACTGATTTCTACTTCTCCAAAAACTTAGCAATTCCCTTCTGGCAATCTTCTGTCATACGGGCTTCGGCGTTTACTTTGGCACCTTGGTCGATAGCCGAGGCAAAATTCTGTCCATCGATGTCGTAGAGCAGGCGTTTGGTCATTTGGACGGCGGAGGCACTGAGTTTTTCGTACTGTTTGGCGATCGCGATGATCTCGGCGTCGAAGTCTTCGCCTTGGATGACAGCTTCGACGATGCCGCGATCCCGAAGTTCGGCGGCGGTGATCTCGTTCCCTAACGTGAGAGTCGCAAATGCGTCTTTCTCCGTCATGTTCCTACGCAAAATGGCCGCGACCATAGCCGGCACGAATCCGATCTTGACCTCGGGAAATCCAAACCGGGCTTCGTCGTGCGCAAAGATCACATCACACGCCAGCGCCAGCCCGAAACCACCCGCCAAAGCCCTGCCCTTTACCGCAGCAATAACAGGCTGACGAACGCGGCGGATCAGTTTGTACAATTCCCCAAGCGACCGCGCGTCCTCAAGATTCTCTTCATGCGATGCACTGGCGATCTTCTGCAACGCCGAAAGATCAGCACCTGAACAAAAGTCTTTGCCTGCACCGCGAATAACGATCGCCCGCACCGATTCATCGGCGTCCGCCGCGATCAAAGCGTCTTTCAGTTCCGCGATCAACGCATCATTCAACGCATTACGCTTGTCAGGACGGTCGAGCGTGATGATGCGGATAGTATCTTGAGATTCGATAAGGATAGCGGACATAAAAATTGAACCACGAAATAGCACGAAACCACACCAAATTAAGAACAACTCTCTTTGGTGTTCTTTGGTGTAATTTCGTGGTTAAACTGCTTCTGGCACTTCAATATACATCCGCAGCAACGCTGTCGAGAACGTCTTGCCTTGAGCGTCGGTCATCAGACTAAGCGTTCCGCCGCCGCCGAGGCTGCCGTGGAGGAGGAAGTTCAGGGCACCGAGATTTGGCAGTTCGAAACGCTCGACCTCGCCTTTGACCATTGCACCGAAATGCTGTTTGACGGCTTCGGCAGTGACGTGTTCGACGAGTAGCGGATAATACTCGGGTTTGAGGGCGATGATGCCGACGTTCGCCGTGTCGCCTTTGTCGCCTGAACGCGCGTGAGCGATCTCTCTAAGCTGTATTGATCTCATAAATGATTGTGGCTTGATCTCGCGGCGATCAAATATCCAACGCCAAAATACCAAATATATGATTCAATAGAAAGGTCGCGTCTGATCTGTGAAATTGATGTTAAAACTCCGCATTACGATAATCGTTATCTCGCTCGCACTATGCCTTTCGGCGTCAGCGATCGGGCAGGAACCCGCAAAGGTCGAATTCATCATCGCCGAGGCCGCAAAGCGTTCGACCGAATATATCGAGGCGTTCCGAAATCTCCTCGCGGTTGAGACCAAGACCTTTGAGGTGTTCGACAAATCAGGCGCCGTCAGAAAGCGCCGCATCGTTACTTCAAACTTTATCGCCTATCAACTCAGCAAAAGCGACGGCGAGATCGTCGAATACAGACACGTCATCGCGGTCGATGGCCGGCCGCTCGAAAATGCCGAAGCACGCGCTCAGGATTTTTTTGAGAAGATCGTCGACAGCGAATCGTCCGCTAAGGAATTGGAACGAATACGAAAGGAAAGCCTGCGTTTTGACGACGAGATACAGATAAATGGCCTGACGCTTTATCAGGCCGTACCGCTGCAGCCGAGCGTCCGCGATTCGCTGGAGATCGGTCTCGACCGAATCGAGGGGTATGCCGGACGTCGCGTCTATATCATTTCGTATCGCCAGAAAGAGCCCAGCCCTGCGATCCGCGTCAATCAAAACGACAATGTGATGCGGAGCCGGGCCGCACTCGACTACGAACTTGGCATCTCTTCAAAAAAGCCGCTCAACGCGCGTATCCGCGGAACATTTTGGATCGATACCGAAACATTTCAGATCTGGCGCGAGGTCCGCGAGCTGACCGTCAGGCCCGACGAATTCGTCGATGACGTTGTTGCCGAAAGGACCGAGTTCACCTATCGCTCGAGCGAATTCAGCGTTCTTACGCCTTCGAGCATCGTTCATACCTCGTACCGCATCGACCGCAGATCCAGGTCGTCCGTAAAGGATGTGACCGCTACCTTCGAATATTCCAAATTCACCAAGCCCGACGTCGAGGTACGATCAGCCGACGTCAAATGACCGAACCGACTTCGAGAGCGGCCAGGACCGGATCAGCCGCGATCTCATCGACCAGGCCGATCCGCAGTGCTTCGGTCGCCGAAATGGGCGACGCGGTTAAGAACATCTCCAACGCGTTCGCCTCGCCGATAAGCCGCGGCAGCCGCTGTGTTCCGCCCCAGCCTGTGATGATCCCGAGTCGTGCACCCGGATGACAGAACGTCGCCTCGGGTGAGGCGATCCTGCGCTCGCATGCAAGCGCAAGGTCAAGAGCTCCGCCGAAACAAAAACCGTTGATCGCAGCCGTTGTCTCACGCTCGGTCGTTGCGATGCGGTTCATCAACTTTTGACCGCGTAGTGCAAAATCCCGGGCCGTCCCCTTCGTTAATGCCGAAATCTCACGAAGATCGGCGCCCGATGCGAATACATCGCCAACGCCCGTGAAGACCAATCTCTTCACTTCATCACCCAACCTGTCGATAAGCCTCTCGATCGCGTCGAGCACGGCGACCGATAACGGGCTTCGGATCTCGGGACGAGCAAATCTGATGATGACGCTTGTTCCGCAGTTTTCGATCTCGATGAGTTCAGTCACAATTCACTTCAATTCAGCCTGATCGTCCTCTTTGGCCTTGCTTCACCGCATGCGGATCGCATTGGCGCTCGGCTTGGCGGGTCTGCGATCAGAAGAATATCGCCCATGTCGCAAAGTCATCAGAGAAGTTCTCGAACCGGTGATCGACACCCGCGTCTACAAAAAATACATCTCCGGCCGTGCAATTTAGTCGATCATCGCCGATCACGATCTCGCCTGACCCGCGCGCAATAAAGTAAAATTCGTCCTCGTCGTGCGCGGTCTGATGATCGGTTCCGCGAGGAGCAAAAAAGACCAGCCGGACCCCTTTCTTCTCAAAGGGTTCAAGATCCCAAACGCCGTCTTTCCATTTGGCGTTCGCAGGAAGCGGCAATCTCGACAAAAGTTCTTCTATCGTGAATTTCATCATCTGCCTCGTGCTCTAGATCTATCGGCGATCTATCTGAGTATCGAAAGGTATTCCTTCCAGGGCCCGACCTCGCGATCGTAACGTTTCGCCATCGATGCTGCGATCTGTTTGATGTGGTTGAGGTCGTGAACTGCCCACGTCGAGATCAGTTGTCGAAGCGTCGTCGGACCGAGTGCCGGGTGCATCCCGACAAGATCGAACTGCTCTTCGCCAAGCTCCCATGAGCTGAGCAGGCGGAGATTTTCGCTGCGCAGCCGCTCAAATTCGTCCAACAGTTCTTCGAGGGTCTTTCCGCGCGAATGTTCAAATTGCGCTAACCGGTCGAAGGGCTCAAACGTTCTATTTTCGCCCTGTTCAAGGACGATGCGTGCACGCGAGATCCAATCGGTTCTTTCGCCGTGGATCAGGTGCCCTACCACATCGAATGGTCTCCAGTCGTTCTCGTCGCCACTCGATGCCGTCCAGACGTCCGGCAGTCCGCCAAGCCAGGCTTTCAAGGTTCCGGGCGTTACCGCTAAAATAGCGATCGCTTCCTCTATCTCAAATACTGTATTCATAAGCCTCTAGAGGTGATCTGCGGATACGATCCGAGAGCTACTCCCGACATTCCGCGGATCGCCGAAATTGGGTCATTCTCAGCTCATAGATTCTACGATATTTGTACGCCACAGCGCAGAGAATCGCGCCATCCGTCGCGATTGCCCGAAGAACTTCGGGATCGTCCCTATATTGTAAGATGTATGCACGTGCGGTTGCGATGGACGCTGCCGACGATAGATACGACGAGGCTGATCGTCGACCGGATCGGCTGGCGGCCTTAGCGGCGACGAAGGCAGGCGACAAACGCCCTTGCCGACAGCCTCGAACGGCCATTACCCGCCGCGGTGACCCAACGGAATTGTGCCTACACGTGACTGCCGGCGAATACGCCCGATGGACCCACGATGGGCGTTTACAAACAGGCTCCTCAGTTCGTCACCATTTTCTCGAATGCCTGTAAACACGGGGCCATAACGCGATCGGGGAACAGAAATTCATTGACAAGTTGTCTTATTGATGATACACTGTTTCGGTCTTTGGGCAGGATATATGACAAGAAAGCAGTTTCAAAATTGGGCAAAACTACTTTTCTCCAAGGCACAGCCCGAACCGACGAAGAAAGGCTTCAACACGAACCCGGAAGAACGAACGCACCGATGTGAGGTTCAGACGTGTTCAAGCAGGTCTCTAGTGCCAATATCAGCGATGAGCGGAGGTTTTCGGGCGTGACGATCGCATCGACAAGCCCGCGGGCCGCAGCGTGCTTGGCATCAAGTTCCTTGTCATACGTTTCGCGGACCCTTTGCATTTCAGCTTCGAGTTCGGGCGACGGCGATCCTCCCGCAGCTCTGAGTTTTTCGAGTTGTGTGCCAAAGATCGCCTGAACGGCCGAATCGCCTTCCATCACACCCATTCGGCCCGTCGGCAGCGAGAAGATGAAGTCCGGGTCGAAGCCCTGTCCGGCCATCGCGTAATAACCGGCCCCCGAGGCATGATTAACGGTCAAAACGAGCTTCGGCACCTTTGCGGTCGCCATTGCCTCAACGAATCGTGCACCGGCTCGAATGATGCCGCTATGCTCGGCTTCGGCTCCGACCATGAAACCCGAAACGTCCTGAACAAACAGCAGCGGGGTCGAATGGCGGTCGCAGTTTTCGATGAAATATGCCGTCTTTTCGGCCGATTCTGTATAAACGATACCGCCGAAACGGGGCGGTGCTCCCTGTTTGCCTTTTGACATCCCGCGTGAATTTGCGATGACGCCAACAAGGATGCCGCCGATACGGGCCGTACCGCAGATCATCTCTTTCGCAAAATCAGCCTGGAATTCGTCAAGCGTATCGGCATCCAAAAAGCAGTCGAGCACCTTTCGCATATCGTATGGTGCTTTATGATCTTCGGGCAGAATGCCGTACAGCTCCGCGAATGAGCTCTTGCTTTCGATCGGGCCTGTAACGCTGACGCGGGTCGTCTCCTTCGCGGGCAGTCCTGAGATCAGCTCGCGGATCTTTGATAAACACTCACTCTCGTCTTTTGTTCGGTAATGCGCAACGCCCGAGATCGCATTGTGAGTCATCGCTCCGCCGAGGGTTTCATTGTCGATGGTCTGTCCGGTCGCACCTTTCACGAGGTTCGCTCCGCCGAGGCCCATGAACGATGTTCCTTCGACCATCAGGATCACGTCAGAAAGCGCGGGAAGATAGGCACCACCGGCGACGCACATTCCCATCACTGCCGATATCTGCGGGACCTTTAGGTAACGCCGCATTATCGAGTTGTAATAAAAAATGCGTGCCGCCCCGTATTGACCCGGAAAAACGCCGCCCTGATAGGGCAGATTGACCCCGGCCGAATCCACCAAATAGACGATCGGGACGCGATTTCGCATCGCGATCTCTTGAGCACGAAGGATCTTTCTTATCGTTTCCGGATACCATGCGCCGGCCTTGATCGTTGCATCGTTCGCCACGATCACGCATTCTCGGCCATGGACCTTCCCAACGACCGTTACGACCGCGGCAGCCGGGGCCTGACCGTTGTATTCGTCGTAAGCGACGAGCAGGCCGATCTCTTGCGAGAACGAATCTATGTCGAGCAGAAGGTCGATCCTTTCCCGGGCGGTGAGTTTCCCCTGGCTGTGGATCTTTTCGATCTTGTCAGGGCCGCCTCCGACCTTTAGCTTTTTCTCGAGGCGCTCGAATTCTTCGGTGAGGGAGGCAAGCCGGCCGGTGCTTTTCTTAAGGGGCATTCTTTATCAGCGAATATAGATATTAAAGTTGCTCGAATCGGTAACGTGCGGTGCCGCTACACTCGCGATCCGAATCCGGGCCCGACGCGTCGTACGGCCCGAAACGATGATCGGTTCGCTCCCGTCGTTGGGCGTGCCGGCAACGATCGTTTGCCAGCTAAGGCCCTCATCCCGCGAAACCTGGATGTTGACATTCCCGGCGATGTTATCCGATGTCCATTGAAGGGTGCGGCGGATACCTCTTGGGATCTCCGCCCGAAAACCGTTCAGGTTCGTCATTTGAATGCTCGAACCGCTATAGCGATAGTTTGCCATATTATCGGCGGTCTCGTTAAGCGATCGGGCGTTGTCGCGTGCGTTAAAGATGCCTGTTGCGAATCCGTTGTAATAGACATCGGGGTTCGAGAAATAGGGTCGGCGCGTGCAGCCGCTCGGGCAGGGATTGGTATAGGACATCACGGTTCTGAATACGCCGTTAACATAATGTCCGTAGCTGTAAGGAGCAAAACCGCCTGAACCGTTCTCGGGGTTGTGCTGGCTGCCCATATTATGGCCGAGTTCGTGGGCGAAACTGAGGTTGCCGACAGCACACGATCTCGCCGTTATCGTATATCCAAACTCCGAGCCGCCTGGCGTGCCTGAAAGATAGCCGATGCCGCAAACGTCCGATACTTCCCCGATCATTGCTACCAGGTCTGCGTTGTGAGTATTTCGCAGCGCCTGGACCGTGGCGTTATTACGAAGGGTTGAAAGGTCCGCACTGGAATTACCGGTTTCTACAAAAACGTATTCCGTCGCATGAACCATCCGCAGACGCTGCCGAACGCCGCTGTTTATGTATGCCGTGTTCGACGCGTCGATCGCCTGTTGGGCAAGGGTCTGTGCCTGAGCGTCGCCGCCGACAGCATTCTTGGTTGCGGTCGTGTAAACCACCATGACGTCGATACGATCGCCCGAATCGATCGTTGCCTGCGGAGCGGCCTCTTGTTTCATCTCGTCCGCGGGTACTCGCACCTCACCTCCGCATTCCGGAAACAGAGCCTGATCGAGCTCAACAAGTATTTGCCTTGAGCCTCTCGCAATGATCTCGTAAACCGCTTCGGGTGAATAGATTAAGCCCGACACATAACCCTTTCGAAAGGTTAGAATAACATCACCTGTGAACGATTTCGCTTCGATCGAACCGCGCCATGTGTAATCGTCGATGGCCCGTATCTCAACGTCCGTGCGACGGGCCTCGTAGGCCTTTCCGTCGAATAGCAATATTTCGATCCGCTCTCGGCCACTTTCAGCTAAACTCGCAGGCCCAAAAGAAATATCGGCCTCGCGAACCGATGCGAGAGAGGACCTTTCTTTCGCAGGCGCAGCCGTCGAACTGATCTCAAAAAGACGTTGCGGAGCTTGTGCTCCCGCTGCAGTTGCGAGAACAAGCAGAAAAGTAGCTAAGGTGAGTGAATATGAAAGTTTCGACATCTGAAAACTCCCGGTGAATGACAGTAGCGACGCAGCTACGCGCCGCCCAATATTTAAAAAACGGACGATCGGTCCGTTTTCTCAATAATTACACAATTTCTGCTTGAATCGAAAGACTTTTCGATAGAGAAACTCGTGATTATCGATGCATTTAGCCGAAGTGACCCGAGAGTCTAACCAAGAATGAAAGTGGGAACCATCCCGCCGCCGCTTGATACGTTTGCCAATTCGCTCGATGAAAGCCGAGTAAAAGCCGAACCAACGACGCCGTTGAAGAGCAGCGGATCGAGATCGACCAACTGTTCGACCATCCCCCATTTACCGCGCTCATCGAATAACATCGGGAACGATTCTCTGGCCGTCACGACCTTTTCCTGCACAAGGTAATCTCCATTCGCCAGGGCCGTTTCGATCGCACGATCCCATTCAGTGGAATCAAGGCTCCAGCCAATGAATATACCGTGGCCGCCGTAGTCGTCATTGGGCTTAAGGACCAATTTCGCGGAATTTGACCTTGTCCATTCCACAAGGTCGATCTCTTCGCTGCGATTGAACGTCCTTTCCTGCCGAAACTTCCGCGTCCAAGGGACATGCGATCTTATCGCAGCGAGTTCGCGGTCAGTGAATAAATGCGCGTACCTTTCGTTGGTGAGAACAGCAAAAATTGCCTTTTTATGTACGAGCTTTCCGCGAAAACTATTGACCATGCAGATGGCTCCCGCACGATAAGCATCAAGAAGGGCCGGATACTCGTTCATTATCGGCAAATACTCGTTAACAAGCAGACGTTTATACACGATATCGATCGCGACCCCATTGCAGTAAAGGCGGTTGCCGTCCCATTCAAGATCCTGCGGTGCGCATATCAGCGAGGAGTATCCCGAAAACTCGAAAAAGTCCTTGAAAAGCTCGAATTCCTTTTGCGTCGGAAGGTCCCGCAGATCGACGATCGCTATAACTGGAGGCTCTTCCGGCATCTTTCCGAGATATTCGGCGTGACATGATAAAAGAACCGAAAGCAGTTTAGAACTTCCCTCAAGTGGTCGGATCGGGAATCGTTCCGCGAATTTCTGCATCACCGGCAGCGATTCGAAGATCTCGGAGGCGGAGTCGGAATAAGCGATCCCGGCCGGACTTTCACCGTTCAGCTCAACGAAACTGTACGCCTGCTCTGTAAGAAACGAATCCAGCCGGGCGGTTGGGGAAACCTGTTTGTAACCCGGGTCGATCTTTACAAGTTCGCGTTCGATCTCGGTGATGCCAAGTTCATCGAGCAGTTCATCGTCGGCAACGGCTGCGTCTTTCACCTTTTGAAGAGTGCTCCAAATGGTCTCACAGGCATTTTTCGCGATCGACCATTCATCTGCCGTGATAAAGTGCGGCCGAAGATAAGGAGACAGGCGCCGACCACCAAAGATCAAGCGGGCCGATTCGAGACCACGGTCGAGTGCTTCGACCGACTCGCGCGCGAGCACTTCGTCCTCGAGGAGTTTATGGTAATAGTCGACAGCTTCTTTGATCATTTGAGCAATCCCATTATGTGGAACATATCTGACGAATGAGGATCAACGAGCCATGCTGAGTATTTCTTCGAACTCGTCCTTGGTAAGCGAAATTACTGAAAGCTGCGATTGACGAAGCAGGCCGATATTGGCGAGGGCGATATTCGCCTTGATCTGGGCAAGTCCGACCGGCTTTTTAAGAGGCTTTAGCGGCGAAAGTTCCACTGCAACCCATTTTTCATCGGTCGGATCGGGGAATTCCGGCTTTGTCACCTTCGCAATGCCGACAACCTCTTTCCCCACATTTGAATGATAAAAAAGGACCTTGTCGCCTTTTTTCATCGCTCGGAGATTGTTTCGAGCCTGGAAGTTTCTGACTCCTGTCCAGTCGGTCTTGCCGTCCTTAACGAAATCATCCCACGAGTAAGAATCGGGCTCTTGTTTGACCATCCAATAGTTCATATTTCTCTTTCTTACGATTTCTTTTGCGAAGCCGCGGCCTTCTTGTTTAGCCATTTTGCCCAACGTTCAAGGATCGGGCGAAACGGCTTGAATATCTTCGCACGAATACTGTTCTTGTTCTGCAGATCGCTCCAAGATTTGAGATTTTTCTCGGCATACTGACGAATTTGCGGTTCGAGGCTCTGTTTCTTTACTGAATGGCGCAAAGTCAAATAATAATGCTGGCCGACGAGCGAAAAAATGAGCCCTGCAAGATTTGCCTTAAACGACGACTTGGCCATCCAACGCTTCGCAAAACCCTCGGTCGGCTGTAATAACGCACCCATCGACATTTCGAGCCACGCACCTTGGTTCTGCACCTTCGGATGATAAAGTCCGGGCAGGTCGCCCTTCATCGGCACATCCAGATTCTTGAGCCTCGGGTCATTGATGAAATCGACGAGTTTTACACGCTCGAGGCCACGTAAATGCTCAAACGGCAGATGATCCAAGACCTTCTGAATATGCTGTTCGGCGTCGTTCGGAAGATCGATGGTCGCCTGGTTCTCGATCTTTAACCTGGTTGATTTTGCGGTCTTTTGTCCCGCAGTCTGAATTGCCATACTTTGAACAAATTGTAAATGGTTAGGATTGAATAGTAAATTGGAGGCCAACGTTGTTGCTTTTTTGCATCTGCAATTGCGGAAAAGCGACGCATCCGCGAATCTTGTCCTCGATTTCTTCGGTTTTTTCGCGTTTTTGACGCGGCACAGCAATTGTATCCTGCTTATGGATTAGCTCGAGATGAAACAAACAACGCTTGCAAAACCGATCGAGATCTCCGGCGTTGGACTGCACACCGGCGTCGACGTTAACGTCACGCTCCGATCCGCGCCCGCGAATACTGGATACATCTTTGTTCGAACGGATCTCGACAACTTCGAGATCCCGGCATCGGTCGAGTACGTTGGACATTGCAGTTACGCGACCACGCTCGTCCGAAAGGGCGTCGTGCTTTCGACCTGTGAACATCTTTTGTCGGCATTGCGCGGCTCAGGAATAGAAAATTGCTTTGTAGAGCTCGATAACATCGAAATACCGATCCTGGACGGCTCTAGCGAAAATTTCATAGATTTGATCAGGAATGCAGGCATCGTTGAGCAGGACGCCCCGCGTCGCTTCCTTAAGGTGCTAGAGAGAGTCGATTACGAGCACAGCGACCGCAAGATGTCTATCGAACCGTCAGACCATTTCGAGATCGAATGCGTGATCGATTTTCAACATCCTTTCATCAACCGTCAGAAATTTACGTTCGTGGCGAATAACGGTTCCTATGGCCGCGAGATCGCGTCGGCGCGAACATTCGGGTTCGCGCACGAGATCGAAATGCTGCGTAAGGCCAATCTAGCCCTCGGCGGTTCGCTCGAAAATGCCATTGTTCTTACCCCAGATGGCATGCTGAACGAAACCCCGCTGCGCTTTGACGATGAATTCGTTCGGCACAAGATACTCGACATTATCGGAGACGTCGCACTTCTTGGCATTCCTGTCCTTGGCAAGATCACTGCCGAAAAAAGCGGTCACGCCGTCCATGCCGCGCTGATGAGCAAACTTTTGAAAACAGATGGCGCCTGGGAGATCATTTGACTTCTTCAGTCGGTCACTTCATCGCTTTTCGACAGCCCGACCAACAAAACGACCGCGAAAAGGATCATCCACCCAAGGCGGATCAGACTTAGAAATTCCCAACGTGCAGCACGAGCCGTTAATCCAGGGTCCATCGTTGATAAATATTCCGACCGTGTCAAAGACATGAGTTCCGGGACAAAATACGTAAAGGTCACGGCAAGAACGATGATGTAGGCAACAATTGTTGCCATAACCGGGCTCCTGCGATCCGTACGCCAATTCAACAAAAGAGCAAGCAAAAGCAGTGAGATCGTGACAGGATGAATCGGGATCCAGAAACGAGCAGGAACGATGGCGTACTCTCCCTGATACATCGCCAACGAAGCTGGGACGGCCGAAGTCCAAACCGGAACTATCGCCGTATGTTCATATACTGCGCCTCCGATCACCACAACATAACTGATCGACGCAAAAACCAAGATCATTGTCCTCAAGAGTTTCATAGCGTGCATTTCGGACCACAATTACCAGTCATTCGTGTGAAACGTCCCTTCTTTATCAACCCGCTTGTAAGAGTGTGCTCCGAAAAAATCGCGTTGAGCCTGAATTAGGCTCGCAGGCAGCCGTTCGCTCGAAAGAGCTTCGAGATAATTGAGCGATGAGGCCGCAGCCATGCAAGGGATACCCAAAGATGAAGTCAAACGAACAAACTCGGACAGTTTCTTGTATTCCCGTTGGATCACCGGCAGCGAACTGGGAGCAAAAAGAAGATTCGAGAGGTTCGGGTCGTCAGCAAAAGCGACGCGAATTTCCTCGAGCATCGAGGCTCGAATGATGCATCCACCCCGCCAGATCTTGGAGATCTCTGCCATGTCGAGGTTATATCCTTTTTCATGCGAAGCGGTACTGAGCAGCGACATGCCTTGAGCAAAGGCCGTTAGAAAGCCGAGGCGAAGGGTTGCTCGCGCAAATTCAACGGCTTCTTTCGGCCTCGCATCTGCGGTTTTAACCGGCTTTGAGATTTTCCACGCCTCGGCTGCTGCCGCACGCTCAGCTTTCAGGGCCGAGATCTGCCGCATCGATACTGCAGAATCTATCGTCGGGATCGGCACCCCGAGGTCCATCGCCGTCTGTGAGGTCCATTTTCCGGTTCCTTTCTGCCCGGCGGTATCAAGGATCATCGAAACCAGCGAATTGCCCGTCTCATCGTCTTTCTTCTTAAGAACCGAGGCGGTGATCTCGATGAGAAAGGAACTCAGGTCGCCTTCGCTCCACTCTGCGAAGATTCCGGCTATCTCATCATCGGTCATCGCGTTGCCGCGAATGAACAGATCGTAAACCTCAGCAATTAGCTGCATCATTGCGTATTCAATACCGTTGTGGACCATCTTAACGAAATGCCCGGCCGAACCATTTCCAACATGAGCTGCGCAGGGCTCGCCGTTGACCTTTGCTGATGCCGCCTCGAATATTGCACGCACGCGGTCGTATACCTCAGGCTTGCCGCCGACCATGATGCTAGCCCCATTGCGCGCCCCTTCCTCGCCGCCGGAAACGCCAACGCCCATGAATTCAAAGCCTTTCTCGTTAAGTCGAGTTTCTCGACGTTCGGTATCAGAGAAATGCGAATTCCCTCCGTCTACGACAACGTCGCCTGAATTGAGATGGGGAATTAGGTCTTCGATCACAGAATCAACGATCGGCCCGGCCGGGACGAGCAGCATTAGCTTTCGCGGTGTTTCGAGCGATGCCAGAAACTCCGGCAGATCCGCCGCTGCGTGGATATTTAACGACGATCCCTCGCTGAGCAGCATGTCGCGTTTGGCTGGGTCGATGTCGTAACCGGCACAAGTAACTCCCTGCTCAGCGACATTGAGCAAGAAGTTGCGGCCCATCGTGCCGAGTCCTATCATTCCGAATTCAGGTTTATTCATTGCCTTCAGTGACCTAAGTGCTTGAGGTAAGCTTGCTTCAGAGTCTTTTCAATTTTGCCACGAAGTGCAAGTGCCATAAGCTTTCGCCTTTAAGGCCCTCATAACGTCGTTCGCGCACTCACTGCACAGGTAAAGCTATTAAGAATCCATGCACCCGAAAGATGAAGCATTGAGCGAGAGGGCATACTTATTCTTAAACTTCAGGACATTTATCACACCCCCGCAACCTGTGCAACCGTTGACATCATGAAGCCATCGGGATCGGATCGCTGGCCCGAATTGCATTTTAGCCTGCTGGAAGATCAATTCAAGAAGCTCGGCGATCTCTTTGTCATTCTTAGACACAAGATTAAATAAAAAAGAGCGCTGCCTGCAGAAAAGGACCCGCGCTTGCCCCTTTCGGGAGTCAACTATAAACTTCGTTCAGGAATTATGCTATCACTGAAAGAAGTCATTCGCCCGACGACATTCATTGTTTCGTCAAAGCTCCGAGACCGACTTGGACTCGATATTACGATCGCGACCGAATCCTTCCAGCACACCGGAAGCTTCAAGTTCCGGGCCGCCTACAACCTCGCGGCCAATGTCGAGAACAATGCGTTGTTAACAGCATCTTCGGGTAACTTTGGGCAGGCTCTCGCCTACGCATGCAGGCTAATGGGCAAGAAATGCACCGTCGTGATGCCGCAGACGTCAGCTCAGGTCAAGATAGATGCTGTCCGAGGATTTGGCGCCACGGTCGATCTGATAGACACGACGAAGGTCGCGCGAAAGAAACGGGTTTCTCAACTCGCAGAACAGATACCGGATGCCTATTTGGCTAGCGCTTACGATGACAAATTGGTCATCGAGGGCAATGCCACACTCGGTGATGAACTTTCAGGAAACGGCTTTGATACGATCATCGTGCCTGTCGGCGGAGGCGGACTGATCGCGGGCATCGTACAAGGGCTATGCCGGAACGGCGATTCCGCCACGGTCTTTGGCGCGGAGCCCCTGTTAGGCAACGATGCGGCCAGATCATTTCGCGCCGGGAAGATCATCCCGAACGAATCAGAACCGGAGACGATCGCTGATGGTGCCCGTACAGTGTCAATCGGTGATCTGAACTGGCCGATAATCCGCGATGGAGTAAAGGGCTTTATTGAAGTTCCTGAAACTGCGATCAGCGAAGCGGTCAGACATTATTTTGAATTAGCAAACTTAAAATCAGAGCCGACTGGAGCTTTGTCGCTAGGGGCGCTGCTCATCGATCCTCAACGATTCGTCGGAAAAAGGGTCTGCGTTATCGTCAGTGGTGGCAACGTAGACACTGAGCTCTACACCAAAATAATTGACCGATCAGCGAACGCCTCTTTTGTCAAATAAACGGCGGTAAACGCCAGAAAATGTCACGTTCATGCCGCCGCACTGCAAGTTGTCAGCAACGACGAGAAAGCCGCCCACAAGGCGCATCGTAGCTCTGCAATCGAACTCGTCCTCACCATCTGAGAAAAGAAGCGATCCGTTTCGCGGTTCGACGCGACCGTCGAGTTCGCCAACATGGACATTGTCACCGACGCCCTTCCAAACCGCGCTTCCGGTCACGTTCAGCCAGCCAGCTAGTTTGTTATTGGTAAAGTTGATGGTGTTTTCGCCATACGTCCACTCGCCAAGCCATGCCGTAAGGCCGACTTTCGCAACAGAGGCCTCGATAGTGAGATCTTCGCTTCGCATCCAGCCAACCGTAGGAGAACCCTTGGCCGGTGTGTACCATACGCACATCGAATTCCCGCGCACACGGTTCGCCACCACCTTGTCGCCCGGGATCAAATAGGTTTTAAGGCGGCAGCCGGCCGATTCCGGACATTTTTGGCTTTCCGAATCGTCAGAATAAAAGTACTTGCGACTTCCCTTGGCCCCTTCGACGGTTGCGATCTTAAAATCATCGGAGTCACGCGTAAAGAACCCCTCGCGACACCAGTTTTCCGGATTACCTGACAATTGTCCGAGGGTCGCCGACGAAAAGCTCACGAGTGCGATCGAAATCAAGACGAACTTCATAGGTTATCTGACCTCTTCAACAAATGTTACGCGGTTGATCTCGTGCAAAGTCGTATGCCCGCCAAAGACCTTTTTTACGGCCGATTCGCGAAGGCTCGAAAGCCCTTCTTTTTCAGCCTGTCGACGGATCTCTGATCCTGGCCGTCTTTCAATTATCATTTCTCTGATGGCATCCGACATATCCAGAAGTTCATGGATCGCAGTTCGACCGCGATAACCGGTATGATTACAAGCGTCACAACCGACGTTACGGAATAAGACGCGATCCGAATGCTCTTCCGGACGCAAGCCCGATTCGAGAAGCTCTTGTTCCGTCGGCTCAAACGGCCGCTTACAGGTCGCACAAAGCAATCGGACGAGACGCTGAGCGAGTACACAGTTGAGCGACGACACGAAATTGTAGGGCTCGACACCCATATTGAGAAATCGACCGATCACATCGATAACGTTATTTGCGTGAACTGTTGTGAAAACGAGATGCCCGGTCAATGCCGACTGAATAGCGATCTGTGCTGTCTCTTCATCGCGTATCTCGCCGACCATGATCTTGTCCGGGTCGTGACGCAATATCGAACGAAGTCCACGTGCGAACGTGAGCCCTTTCTTTTCGTTCACCGGTATTTGCATTATTCCCTGCAACTGATACTCGACCGGGTCTTCGATCGTGATTATCTTGTCCTCGTCGTTTCTGATCTCGTTCAGTGCACCGTAGAGCGTCGTCGTTTTACCTGAGCCGGTCGGGCCGGTGACCAGGACCATACCGTAAGGTTCTTTGATGTAGATGCGAAACCTTCGAAGGTCGTCTTCATCGAACCCGACGACATCGAGGCTTAGATTCTTGAATTCCTCCGAGATCTGCTCCTTATCCAGAATACGAATTACGCAGTTCTCGCCGAAGGCCGAGGGCAGTATCGAAACACGAAAATCGACAGTCCGGCCTTTATATCTAACGCGGAACCGACCGTCCTGCGGTATTCGGCGTTCGGCAATATCAAGCTCGGACATCACCTTGATTCTCGATATAAGGGTCTGGTGATAGGCCATATCGATCGGGTCGACCTTGGCATAGAGTGCACCGTCGATCCTGAACTTGACCCGAACATCGCGGTCGCCTGCTTCGATATGAATGTCCGATGCTCTCGACTCCATCGCGTTGTAAACAATGGTGTCGACGAGTTTGATGATCGGCGACATATCGGCGTCAGTTGCAAGACGATCTAGGTCAAGAACTTCCTCGCCATGTTCCGTCTCTTTTACAAGTGATATCTTGAATCCGGATGCAGCTTCCTGAAGAACACGCTGTGTCGCATCGCCTTTCTTCAACACAACATCGATCGCTCCCTGAGTCGCGATGTACGGGACGATGCGAACATTCAGCGCATTCTCCATTTCATCGAGACGTTCGAGATTGGTCGGGTCGGCCATAGCCGCATGCAGGTTGCGGCCGTCACGCTTCAGCGGCACGAAATGATTCCGAAGCATCATTTCGACCGGTATCTTCGCAAGCTCTTCGTAATCGATGGGCGAAGGCTGATCGGGTGGCAGAAGATCAATGTATGGAAGTCTATAGCGTTTCGCGAGTTGTTTAGCCTCGACAACCTCGGGCGGCTCATTTTCCAGGAAATCGGATAATTCGATCTTAGGCGACGAAGTATTCGTGATTGTTTCAGTTTGCTGGTTCATTTTGAATCAAAGGTAACTTCATCGACGGCCCCCGCTCGGCCCGGACGATATAGTGTCGATGATCGGAAGATATATGGCTAGCAGAATTACTACGACTACGATCGCCATGAAAACGAGGATCAGAGGTTCCATCAGGGTCGTGAGTTGCTCGAGTTTGACCTCCGCCTCACCATCGTAAAATGACGCGACTTCGTCGAGCATCTCCCGAAGGCTGCCGGAGCGTTCTCCTATGCCGATCATATCCAGGCCAAGCTCAGGGATCCAATTTGCTTGCTCCAACGCCGCTGTGAACCCGTAGCCCTCTCGTATCAGATGGTGGACAGATTGACTGCGGCGGCGAAGCTCAAGATTGTTGATCGCCTGAGCCGCGATTTCCCAAGAATCCGGAACCGTAATGCCGCCTGACAACAATGTTGAGAGAGACCGCGCCAGTTGAGCTGTCGTCATCTGCCGTATCAGCGTGCCTGCTATAGGTATCTTGAGCAGTAATCTGTGAAGCAACAGTCGCCCGCTTTCGGTCCGTAGCCAAACTACCAGCGACAATATTATGATAAGGATCAACGGCAATAACCACCAAATATTTGCGGCCACAGCATTCGAGATCGCGAGTACGATGACTGTAACGGTCGGCAACCCACGATTCGCACTGAGTCCTTTGAACAGGTCCGACATCCTCGGAACTATGTAAAGCGTCAGAAACGCAACCATAAAACCCGACGCGGCAAGCAGAAACGCAGGGTAAGCAAGTGCGCCCCTGAGCTTTCGCGTCAGGTTCACATTTCGCCTCAGATAATCGACAAATCGAAGCAAAACGTCATCAAGGGCTCCGCTTTTTTCACCAGATAAGATCGATGCCGTATAGATCTTTGGAAATATTCCCTGAGCCTCAAATGCATCAGAAAGCGAAACACCGCTCTTGATCTTGTCCTCAACGCTTGCCAGTACTTCTCGCAGCGTTGCCGAAGCAGACCGGTTCTTCAGAAGTGAGATCGCCTGGAGGACCGGGATACCAGCACGCAGCAATGCGGAAAGCTGTTGGTTAAATAGTAAGAAGTCAGCTTGTTTGACCCTGGATTTCCCCCCGGATCGTCCAAATCGGAACGCCGACGCGATCCCTCCATCTGCTGGAGAAACAGTAAAGACCTTGTAGCCCTCATGTTCCAACTGGATTTTTGCCTCAGCCGCACCGGACGCCTCGACTATTCGTGTAACTATCTCACCGGAAGGCGTTCCCATCCGGCAAATGAATTCAGACATAAGAATAGATCATGCCCGTCCCAGGACGACGAGTTAGACTGCATTTAGACAAAGACACATGTTATGCAAAGGCAATAAGCCAATTCTATCACGCGTTTATCACTAAAAGGTTGCAATGGAATCTGTGAGAAATGTGAATCCACCCGGAACAACCTTCCGAAACATAGTTACATCTTAAGAATTATCTTGCGGAAGTTGTAGCTGTTACCTAAAATAATAGAGTTCTTATAAACGGAGATACCTATGGGTCTGGCTGGTTTAGAGTTTCCGAACCGACACCTCGCATTGTCAGGTTTGAAAGCTGTTTTGATTTCGGCTGTCCTTTTTGTAGTTTCGATCTCTGCCCAGCAGCCCGAGGCGACACCGCCTATCGATGATGACGCGTCAAAACCCGTAACGATCAAGACCGATCTGGTAACCTTAACACTGACCGTTACGGATCTCTATGGTCGTTACGTATCCGGTTTGACGCGAAGTGCCTTTACCGTCATCGATAACAACAAGGAGCAGCAAGTCTCGTTTTTCAGCGATAGCGACGCCCCGGTCTCGGTCGGCATCCTTTTCGATGTCTCAGGCTCAATGAGCGGCGGCAAGATCGCGAAAGCGCGGACGGCGCTTCGCAGATTCATCAATTCGAGCCATCCGAACGACGAATACTTCCTGATCGCCTTCAACAGCCGAGCACAGTTGCTTCTCGACAGAACCCGCGATGGTGATGCCGTCCTCCAAAAGCTCACTCTTGTGAACCCGCGACAGAACACCGCTCTTTACGATGCGGTTTATCTTGGCATTGAACGTGTGACGCGAGGTTCCCATCAGAAGAAAGCTCTTTTGATCATCAGTGATGGTCAGGACAATTCATCCCGTTATAACTTCAATGAGGTCAGGCGATTAATGAAGGAGTCTGACGTTGTGACATATGGTGTTGGGATCGTTGACAGCGGTGACATTGTGAGTTCGATAGGAATGCAGGGACAAGCGTTTCTAGATGAACTTGCTGCTGTAACTGGCGGAAAATCGTTCTACCCGAATACCGCGATCGAAATGGACGAGATCTTCGAACGGATCGCCTTAGAGCTCCGTCACCAGTATTCGATCGGGTACACCCCCACCGATTTCGAGCCTGACGGAAAATGGAGAAAGGTGAGAGTTAAGGTCAAACCCCCAAGGGGATTACCGCGTCTAACCGTTCGAAGCCGCGAAGGCTATTACGCGACGCCGGCTTCGACTTATCGTTAAAGAGCTGGTTCAAACTGAATGAAACGCCTGTTTTTTGCAATCTTCGCCGCTACCCTCATCGGCACTGCGGCATTCGAGGCCGAGATAACGAGTTCTACGGCTCAAACCATCGCGCGGGATCGCGTACTTAACGGGTCAGCGACCCCAACGCCAACACCCGCAGCCAAACCGTCCCCAACGCCGGAAGAGGACGAGGTGATCAAGGTCGAGACCGAGCTTGTAAACCTCAACGTCCGAGTCATAGACCGGACGAATCGGCCGATCAATAACCTCAAGCAATCCGAGTTCACGATCTTCGAAGATAACGTGCCGCAGCGGATCGAATTCTTTTCTCAATCAGAGGTGCCGACGAATTATTCGCTTGTTATCGACAATTCCGGTTCGCTCAGGCCCCAGATAAATGAAGTGATCGAGGCGAGCAAGATCATTGTCGGTACAAACCGCCCTGCAGACGAAACAAGCATAATTCGTTTTGTAAGTTCGGAAAAGATCGAAATAATGCAGGATTTTACTGCTAACAAGCAGGATCTAACGGATGCCCTTGAGAATCTGTATGTTGAAGGCGGTCGCACTGCGATCATCGACGCGGTTTATCTCGCACTTCAGCGTGTATCGAGCTACAAACAGTCCTCGGATAAGGACGATCGGAAACGGCGTGCGCTCATATTAGTGTCCGACGGCGATGACGTTAACAGCTATTATACGCAAAAACAGTTGTTCGACCTTCTTAGGGAGTCGGACGTCCAGATATACGCGGTCGGATTCGTGAAAGATCTCGACAGCAAAGACGGATTCGTTTCGAAAAGCACTCAATCGAAGGCAAGAGCCTTTTTGGAACGACTTGCTACGGAATCCGGCGGAAAGGCATATTTTCCCGGAGAAGTCTCGGAACTTAGGGGAATCGCGCAAGACATTGCGGGCGAGATGCGAACTCAGTATTCGATCGGCTATATTCCGACCAACGACCGCGAAGACGGAACCTTTCGCAACATAAAGGTCGTTGTCAACGATGGGCCAAATAAGCAGAAGCGTATCGCGATAACCCGATCAGGGCGCACGGCGGATGGGCCAGACGGCGCCCCGACGCTCCAAAGAACGAATTGAGACCAACCGCAAAATAGACGTTCATTATGGGAAAAAGACCGGCAGGCACAAATTAAGCCGGTCTTTTCGTCACTCGAGCGTAAGCCAAGCCTATTCGGGAACCGATCCCGAGATCTTTTTTCTTGTTGTTTCGCCCGTCACAACGACCGGGATGCCGGTCTCAACTTCTGAGTGCGGTCGCGGTATTACATGGACAGCCGTTACCGTACCTATCTTTCGTGCAGCTGCGGCACCGGCATCGACAGCCGCCTTCACGGCGCCGACCTCACCGCGAACAATCGCGGTCACGAGCCCTGCGTCGACCTTTTCGTAGCCAACGAGCTCAACGTTCGCCGCCTTGACCATCGCGTCCGAAGCTTCGATCATTGCAACGAGGCCCATACATTCGATCATTCCGAGTGCTTGCATAAAATTGGATCAACTCGAGCTGCGCCGGCCCTTCAAGGCCTTATAAACAAAAATCGCTAGAGCCAAAAGGATCGCTCCGCCAATAACGGCCCCAAAGAAAATTGCGACAACGATCTCCATTCAGCGATTATATATTATCGCAAATACAATGCGGCGGTAATTATCAACAACGCGAGAAAAGCAAACATAATACTGCCGATCATGAATGACAATGAAACGCCGCGTTTTGGCTGCCATTCGACAACGATCGGTTTTGCGGGTTCGCGTCTCGAGCGCCGACGGATCGCTGCCGCTGCTCGCATCGGCATTTCTGCCGGCGCAGCTGCTTCACCACCATCACTCATAGGCCTCATATCCGCTTGTGACAAGTTATCGTTTGCAACGCTTTTGTCAGGCGTCTTTTCAGCTTCGATCGGTATAGGCGTTTCGACTTCGTCGGCCGCGGCTTTCACACTTGTGCCGCAACCGTAACAGAACAAAGCCGCTTCTCGGATCTCGGCACCGCATTTCGTACAACTCAGTTCTTTGACTTCCGTCTTCGACATTAGGTCTATTTGCTTTGGGCGCGTCTGATCTCTTTCGCGATCTCTGCCGAAACACTCTTGAAATCCTCGGTCGTTTTTGGATAAACGGCCTTTCCGTCGGTTTCGCGCGCCAGCCGGTCAACTTGTTTCGATGTTTGCTTTGCGGCGGAAATGACAATGAAATGGAGTCGGATCTTGTTTGCCTTAGCTTTGATGATCACATCATCGGGCCTGATCGCGGCATCCCGTTCTTCACCATCAGTGACAATGATCAACGACTTTAACAGAGCCGCACCCGAGCCCTCGGCTTCGACCATGAACGCCAACGATGCATTGATCGCATCAAGATAGGATCCGCGTCCGACCTCAGCGTAAACGTTTTCGACGGAATCGACCATTTCCGCCCGATTTGACGTAAGCTCCTGACGGACCACTATGTTGCCAGCGTCTGAGAATGTCATCAAAAAGGTCTGATCGCCTTCCTCGTTTTTCCGGACAACTTCTGCAACGATCCGCACAGCTCGTTCGAGCATCAAACGAAACGCACCGGAATTGTCGAGTACGATGCCATATCGGACAACGTCTGTGGCGGGTTTCTCTGACCTCTCGTTATCTAAGGCGGATTGGCCATAAGTCGCATAAAGACACGATGCCGTAAGGATCAAGGCATAGAATAATCGAAAGATCTGCGTTCGTAGATCAGGTGCGAGCAAATATCTCCTTTTCTTCCCCGAGGTCGCGGGCTGATGGGGTCAAGATCGTTTTTGCGTGAATGAAGATCTTCTCACCCTTTTCCATCGCCGCCCTTACATCGTTCTCACTCACGAAATCGACCGGAGTCTTTTCTGACCCATTTTCGGTCAATGACTGCGGCCTCAGTTCGTGTATTATCGTTTTGACCGGCGATGGTTCGGCTTCGGCAAGTACGGATTTTGCAGTGGTTGATTCCGGCTTTGTATTGCCGATCCTCGAACTCAAAAACTTGTCGACGATCGACGCGATCTCTTCGCGTTTGACCGTGCGACGAACCGAGCCCCTGGGCATCTCTAAGTGGTCAAATGAAACTGGATCGTTCTTAAGTGGCCGATTGACCGGTTTTGTTTCAAATGCCACACGCTTGATATCCATCAGATGTATCGGCGATACGTTGTCGGACGTGACGTTTCCACCCCATGATCCGCAGCCGAGCGTCATTGAAGGAGCAAGATCCGTCGTGAGGCCGATCGCACCGTGAGTTGTGGGTGAATTTATTATCACCCGCGATGCCGGCATCTTTTCGCCAAATCGTATCGCAGCATCACGATCGTTCGTATGCATCCCCGCAGTATGTCCCATTCCGCCGAATTGGAGGATCTCTTGACACCGTTCGGCACCCGCTGTGACACCTTCGGCAACGAAGAATGCAAGCGTTGGCGAGAGCTTCTCGATCGACCACGGAAAGTCGCGTCCTACCCCAACGCAGTCGGCTATCAGACACCTTGTGCCGGGTGGGATCGTTATGCCGGAAAGGCCCGCAATATGCTCGGCCGACCTGCCAACAATTGCAGGATTCAGCGTACGCTGGTCGGTCAAAAGCACCCTTGCGACGCTGTCGGCCTCTGTCGGTGAAAGAAAGTGGCCGCCTTGCGAGCGAAACGCATCGCGAACCGCCTGTTCGATCGGGCGGTCGACAACGACAGACTGTTCGGAAGCGCAGATCGTGCCATTATCAAAACACGTCCCGGTCAGAATATCGGCCACAGCCTTTGAAACGTTCGCAGACCGTTCTATGAAAACCGGTACGTTGCCGGGCCCAACGCCGAATGCGGGTTTACCTGAGGAGTATGCCGCGCGAACGAGTCCGATACCGCCTGTTGCCAGAATAACGGCGGTCTTGCGGTGTTTCATCAACGCTTCGGTGCCTTCGATCGTCGGATTCTCGATACAGTAGATCGCGTCAGCCGGCAAACCGTGCTTTATCGCGGCATCGCGCATCACCCTCGTGGTTTCACGAATGCAACTGGCGGCGGACGGATGGGGAGAAAGGACTATAGTGTTTCGCGATTTGATCGCGATGATGATCTTGAAGATCGCGGTCGATGTCGGGTTCGTTGATGGAATGATGGCGGCAACGACACCGCGAGGCGAAGCTATCTCGACTATGTTCGCATCGTTACGAATTACACCTACGGTTTTGAGAGTACGAAAATGATTCCAGACATCTTCGGCGGCAAAACGATTCTTTTCGCGTTTATCCTCAGCGTTTCCGAATCCGGTCTCTTCATGAGCCAGACGGCCGAGCCTTCCCCCATCTGCAAGCGCTGCGCCCGCCATCGCGCCGCAGATCTCGTCTATCTTTTCCTGGCCGAAATTTCCAACAATCGCAAAAGCACGATGGGCGGCCTCGACCGCATCGCGTGCTTCCTGCTGTGCAATTAGATCTTTGTCGCCCATCGATGGCAGCTATCTGTAGTCGGGTTGTGCGGCGGAACCTGTGAAGTTCGGTGAAACCCGGTATTAGCGGTTACTTTTGCCGGGACCTGCTTTTGTCGTCTGCCGCGATCGCTCCGCTTCCTTCGCCGGACGCCAACTGCTTACCGCCGCCGCCCCGAAGTGCCTTTTCGTCAGGACTGTAGCCGACCGCCCCGCCTTTCGGCAGGACTCGTTCGACCTCGTTGTGCGGCCTCGGGATGACATGAACGCTGATCAGCTCGCCCACGCGACGCGCCGCTGCCGCTCCGGCATCGGTCGCGGCTTTGACGGCACCGACGTCGCCACGCACAAAGATCGTCACGTAGCCCGCACCGATGTACTCTTTGCCGACCAGCTGTACGTTCGCTGCTTTGACCATGGCATCAGCGGCCTCGACCGCGCCAACGAACCCCTTGGTTTCGACCATTCCGAGTGCCTCTAAACTCATTAAAGAATCCTCTCTTATGCTTGTGAATGAAAACTTGATTGTCCGACCAGATTTAACCCTAAACGTAACACGCAGCAGACCATTTAATCAAGCCTGCTGCCTTTTTCAAATCGGAATCGAGTCGATTGACTTTTTGCACGTTCAAACGCTATATTTCAAGTTTACAGACTTTACGTCTCGTGGTCACTTTCGGCGCCGGTTCACGATCAAATGTCATTATCACTCGGTGAAAAATTGCGACAAGCTCGCGAGGAGCGGGGTATATCCATCAGTGAGGTGGCCGAGCAAACGCGTATCTCGTCGCTTTACCTCGAATCCATCGAGAACGATGACTACAAACCGCTGCCGGGCGGTATTTTCAATAAGGGTTTCGTAAAGTCGTACGCAAAATTCATTGGCTTGGATGAGCACGAGGCCCTTCAGGACTACGCCAAGATCCTTGCAAAAGGTGAAGGGGTCAGCGATGAACTTCGAATATACAAACCTGAGGTATTGACCGACGATCGGGCGACCCATTCGATGGTCCCGACTATCATTTTTGCCGGTATCATCCTGGCTTTGATGACCGGCGGAGTGCTTTTTCTCGTAAACTACATCCAGAATCAGCCTGATTCGCCGACGCCGTCACCAGAGAACGCCCGAGGCAACAGCAACGCCGTAAGTAATTCGCAGGCGACGGGAACGAACAGCACACCGGCCGTTAACGTTCCCGCAATGGAAACGCTTAAGGTCGAATTTCGTGCGGTCGCCGATCCCGTATCGTTGACGTCCGTGACCGACGGCAGAAACAACTCGACCCTTGTTAATTCTGCTGCACCGGTGACCTTCGAACCGAAGCAGTCTCTGAAGCTGAGTTACTCGAAAGCGTTGGCTGAATCGGCCCAGCTTCTCATCAACGGCAGGCTTATCGGATTGCCGAAGTCTCCGGCCAATCCGCGGCGTGCGGCGATCGAATTCGAGATCAACAAGGACAACATCGCGCAGATCTGGCAATCGGGTGCGATCACATTCGAGGTTCCCGAGGTCCCGGGCGCGACCCCGGAAGCGACACCCGATGCTACGACCGTGACGCCGCCGGTTTCGACGCCGCCCGTTATAAATCGGGCCGTTCAAACTCCGACGCCGTCAACGACTCCGACGCCGTCAGCGAATTCGGCCACGGCGCCGGCAAGGACGCCGGCCGTGCCGGTCCGTTCGCCGACCCCGGCAGCAAGGCCGGCCGCGACGGCAACGCCCGCAGCTACACCGGAAAGGCAATGAAACGACACGTTGAACCGATTATTGCGACTTGAAAACAGATGATGCTCCGGGTGCCTGCAGATACAATGCGGGCTTTTTTGTAAGAATTGACCGATGGTGGCGGTATCACTTGCCGGCGTAACGCAGGTGGCCCGGATCAGTCGGCCGACCAGATAATTGATTATGCAAATCGAAGAGATCCGCGAAGGGCTTACCTTCGACGACGTTCTGCTTACTCCGGCCTATTCCGACGTGCTGCCGGGCGAGGTCGATACGAGGACGAGATTCTCGCGCGGGATCGAGCTAAATATCCCGCTATGTTCTTCGGCGATGGACACCGTCACCGAGGCCTCGCTTGCGATCGCGCTCGCGCAACAGGGCGGGATCGGGGTCATCCATAAGAATTACGGGATCGAAGAGCAGGCCGAAGAGGTCGATAAGGTCAAACGCAGCGAATCGGGGATGATCGTCGATCCGGTAACGATCCACGCCTCGGCCCTTGTTTCAGAAGCTCTGAACATCATGGAGCGCTACAAGATCAGCGGCGTTCCCGTGATCGACGACGCCGGTTTGCTCGTCGGCATCATCACCAATCGCGACCTGCGGTTCGAGACGCGTTTCGATATCGCTGTTTCTGAGGTGATGACGCCGCAGCCGCTCGTGACGGTTCCGGTCGGAACGACGCTTGACGAGGCCAAAGTAAAGCTGCAGAAGCACCGCATCGAGAAGCTGCTTGTCGTTGATGACGACGGTCATCTCAAGGGCCTGATCACGGTCAAGGACATTCAAAAGGCGATACGGTTTCCGCACGCGGCAAAGGACGGGCTCGGGCGTCTCAGATGTGCCGCGGCGATCGGCGCGACCGGCGATTTTCTGGAAAGGGCCGGAGCCTTGATCGCCTCGCGAGCCGACGCGATCGTTATCGACACCGCCCACGGCCATAGTTCGCGTGTGATCGATGCCGTGAAAGCGATCAAAGCCAGGTTCCCCGACGTCGAACTCGTTGCCGGCAACGTCGCCACCGCCGAAGCGACGAAAGCTCTGATCTCAGCCGGCGTCGACGCGGTCAAGATCGGTATCGGGCCCGGATCGATCTGCACGACGCGCGTCGTCACCGGTGCGGGCGTTCCGCAGATAATGGCGATCTTTGACGCGGTCGGTGCCGCACGCGGGTCGGATGTGCCGATCATTGCCGATGGCGGAGTAAAATTTTCGGGCGACGTTGCCAAGGCGATCGCCGCCGGTGCCGATTGCGTAATGATCGGGTCGCTTTTCGCCGGGACCGAAGAAGCTCCGGGCGAAGTGATACTTTTCCAGGGGCGGAACTTCAAGACCTATCGCGGCATGGGTTCGATAGGCGCAATGAAGAAAGGCTCCAGCGACCGCTACGCCCAGGAAGGCACGACCGCCGATTCGAAGTTCGTCCCCGAGGGCATTGAGGGCCGCGTCGCATACAAAGGCTCGGTTGCCGACATGGTGACCCAGCTGATCGGCGGGCTCAGGGCCGGAATGGGTTACACCGGCTGCCGCAACATCAACGAACTTCAGAATAACGCCCGATTTGTCAGGATAACCTCGGCCGGGCTTCGCGAATCGCACGTCCACGACGTGATCATCACAAAAGAAGCGCCGAATTACCGGATCGAATCGTAAGATGGGCTTAAAGGCTACCGCGATCGCGATAGCCGAAATTGCGGAAAGGCCAGCATAGGGCGCCGATGTTCAGGGCGTGGTCACGACGTTGACCGTGTCAGACAGCAGGCCGACCGGTGTGTTGTCCTGAAGATAACGGGCTCGGATCTGGACGGCACGCGGCAGGTTGCCCGGGCTCGCGGCAATTGTTAGCTGGGCCGGCGATTTGAAAAAGCTGCCGGCCGTGGACCACGCCGCGTCGTTATCGACCTTTGTCTCGATCGCTATGCCCTGGGTCTTGCCGCGGACAAATTCGACCATCACGACATTTGCCGGCATCGCCTTTGCCTTTAGCGAAGGCTGAAGGTCATCGGGCGCGATGCTCGAACTCGCCGCCGGAATGATGCCGAGCAGTTCGCCCTCTTCAGGCGAATAATTTGGCGCGACGCGGATGCGTTCGACCAGGGCGATGAGCCGCTCGAATATTCCCGGATCGACCGTCGGTACAAGCGCAAATACCGGCGGAGCGGGCACGATGGCGGCCGGTTCGCCGATGTCACCCTCGGTTATCAACTTTCGATATGCCGTCATTCCCTGCGAGAACGATTCGACCGTGACGGCCGTTGCCGCAAGCCATTGAAACGCCGAATTGTCGTTGTCCACCGCCGTCACATCGGCAGGCGCAAACCCGAGCGCGGCCGCCAGCGCCGAAAACTGATCGCGAAAATTCTGAAACCACGCTGCACGGTCCTGCAGCGTCGTCGGAAACCATTTTGAACTCGGAATCATACTCTCTTTCTCCTTTTGTTAGTGATTGCCGGCACGGCACACAATCGCGGCATGCCGCACCGGGGCTTACCGAGAAAGACCTGTGATATGGAATACGGTTTTAGGGGATTGCGGGAGGTCGTTGTGGCGGCGACCCGAGACCGTCTCCGGTCCCTGCCTAGAAAGAAGATCGCGGCCACCACACCCACGTCTCCTTTGAAACGTACGGCATCGCAAGTCTTTCTAGGCGGTTGAATTATAGTAAAGGTCGCAAAAAAATTTCAAGTCGTGCGTTGCCGGGCGAACAACGGGTCCTGATCTGACCGGACAGAACGCCTTCGGGTGCAAACAATTCATGGTCAAATGCCCGTTGTTCGCGGAATAATGCACATTGTTCAAGAAATAATGTCCATTGTTCGCGAAATAATGCCCGTTGTTCGCGGAATAAAGGCCATTGCTCACGGAATAATGGCCGTTGTTCGCGGAATAAAGGCCATTGCTCACGGAATAATGGCCGTTGTTCGCGAAATAACGCCCGTTGCTCACGGAATAATGCCCGTTGTTCGCGTTGCGAACCGGATCGTACCGCGATGAACGCCGACCATACCTAGCTATTTGCTCGCTTTTCCGCTACTCGAAATTCATCTTTCCTCAATAAACACGGGCGTTTCCGATGTTTCCGCACCGCTGGCCGGCGCTCGAGAAGACAGATCAAGACAGAAATTTCGCGTGATCGCATGCGTGACGGCGATTTTCTGAAAAAAAAAATCTCCGCCCTATTGACAGATAGGATTAAAATGGTTCTACAAGTACCGGATGCGGGTCGAGTAATGGACCTAAGAGGGTATTTCGACCGGGACGAGATACTGCATACGACATTTGATCTTCAGGAGAATCAGCATGCGAAGGACGATCAGAAGACAGCAAGTCGGCAAACTGACGGGGACGCGCGTTTCACATCGCATTTTCGCTCTCTTTCTGGCAATGCTTCTTGTGAGTCCATCGTTTGACGTTTTTTGGGTCAGGCATCTGACGGTTCGCGCAGCAACCTCGAACGGGCTTCGCTCGTTTTCGGATATGCGTCCACCGGTCCCTTATAAGATGCCCAGCGACGCTCCGTCAAAGATTGTGCCGCTTGTCGCATCGATGATTGCCTCAGTCGCGCGTCCGATCCTCGCGTCAATTTTAGGCACTTCCCTATTTGACACCAATCGCGATTCAGCCGAGCTTCAGGTCGTCCGAAGACGGACAGGCCGGGCCATTGACTTTGACTTTGATGGAGACGAAAAGGCAGATGTCGGCCGTTGGAACGCTTCTGCGACTGATTTCAGGGTTCGGAAGAGCAATGATGGATCGTCGGCGATCTATTCGCTCGGTTCAGCAACATCAAAGGCCGCACCTGGCGATTTTGACGGTGACGGAAAGTTTGACGCGGCGGTTTTCGTTGACGGGACGTGGACTTACAAGACAAGCCCTGGGGCTAGCGCGGCGACAATATCGCTCGGGCAGAGCGGGGATCTGCCTGTTGCGGGTCATTTTGACGGTGACGACGTTACTGATGCCGCCGTATTTCGGCCTTCGAACAGTACGTGGTATATAAAGCAAAGCACTACGTCGAACACGGTATCGGCCGGTTTCGGAACAACAGGAGACGTTCCTGTACAGGGCGATTACGACGGTGACGGACAAGCGGATCTCGCAATATTCAGGCCTTCGACCGGCTACTGGTGGATACAGGGGAGTACAGCGGGCACGTTCTCTGTTGCATGGGGACTTTCGACCGATATTCCGGTCCCTGCCGATTTTGACGGTGACGGCAAGACCGACCCGACCGTCTTCCGGCCTTCGAACGGGGCATGGTATGTGTTGGAAAGCGACGGCGGCTATACGAGTTACGACATCCAAGTTTGGGGAAGCTATGCCGACCAACCGGCACCAGCGGATTTTGACGGTGACGGAAAGGCTGATCCTGCCGTTTGGCGTCCGGCCACCGGCATCTGGCACATCAAGAAAAGCGGCAGCTCGGGCTCAGAAAGCTACGCCATTGGGATCCCCGGCGATACGGCCGTCCCGTCGGCCTATATCAAACAGGTTGGGGTCAACCTGCCTACAGTCGGACTCGCGAAAGAGCGGATCGCACCTCGCAATGCGACGGGCGGCACAAACCTTTACTCACAAAATTTTGGCTGGGCCGCATCGCTGGTCGGGCTCGCGGGGCGTGGCGGGCTCGATATGGGACTCGGCATAAGCTACAACTCACTGATCTGGACAAAGGTCGATGATACGATCTACTTCGATACGAATCAGGACAATATCAGTCCGGGCTTCCGATTCGGTCTTCCGGTGATCGAACAAGGGTACTTTGTCCCCGGAGGCATCTCGACGGACCCATACTGGACATATATCATGGTGACGCCTTCCGGCGGGAGGACCGAATTCCGGCAAGTAGGAGTCTCGGAGGTATTCGAAACGGCTGATTCCTCTTATCTGCAATTGGTCGCGAGCGTTGAGCCAGATCCGAACGAACCGGCAGAAGACCTCGAACTGACGCTTCGCGGAACTGACGGGACGCAGATGAAGTTCGCGTGGCTTGGCGGAGCTTACCGCTGTACCGAGATCAAAGATCGAAACGGCAACTACATCACGGTCGAGTATACGGAGGCTGGGCTGCTCGAAACGATAACGGACACCCTCGGCCGCGAGGTGATCGTCAATTACGACCAGGAACTGTACCCGATCTCGATCACGCAGACGTGGAAGACGGACAACGGAAGCGGCTCGAACGTAACCCACAAATGGGCAGAGTTCAGCTATTCGACGGTCGAGATCGATACTGATTTTGAAGAGCTGACGGTCGCCGGCCCGCCAAACGAATGGGAGATGAAGGTCCTGGACAAGATCGAATACCCGGACGAAAGCTATACAAAGTTTCATTACAACGGCTACGCACAGGTCTGGAAGGTCGAGAACTTTGCGGCGAATGACGATCTTCTCAACGCCGTCCGCAGCGATCTTGAGTCGCCGGCGACGGACCTGACCGACGTTCCGAGGTTCACGACCACCTGGAGCAAGGCCGCGAATTTCAATACGGACGGATACGGCGTGCCGCTGGAAACTCAGGTGACGAGCACGATCAGTTTCGATGAGAGCTATTCGCTGCCGGGGAGCCTGACGGGCGACGCAACGCTGATCGAGGTCGAAATGGCAGGACATCCGTACGATGCGGTTTCGAAGATCTACGTCGGCGAGAGCGGCTGGCGGGAAGGGCTGACGCTGGCAACCGAGGACCATGCTGCTCCGGTCGAGGGCGGTACGGTCGCACTCCAGCGTTGGTCGTGGACCAATTGGACGCAGGACGACGAGGGGTCGGACGAGGTGCTGAATCCCCGCGTGGTTGAGACCCGCGTCGGCGACGGGACAAGCACGCGGAAGACTCAGATCGATCATTTGAAGGTCGGGGAGACGGACGTGTCGCTTTTCGGGTTGATCGACGAAGTGCGCGTCTACGATTCCGATCTGACGACGGTGCTCAAAAAGCAGCAAACCGATTATGATCTGGATTCTGCTTACACCAGCCGC
>ERZ761609.735-NODE-735-length-35230-cov-54.512239_pt1 | contig 35230 bp, 33 predicted proteins | sample MGYA00511163_ERZ761609 | MGnify/ENA primary metagenome ERZ761609 (study PRJEB28899, sample SAMN02445070) | bioreactor sludge metagenome | biome: EBPR sludge | place: Australia: Brisbane, Thorneside Wastewater Treatment Plant | collected 2011-12-16 ...
ACGGCATACGAGATTGGTCAGTGACTGGAGTCCAGACGTGTGCTCTTCCGATCTGAGGCGCGGTCCCCGGGGGGAGCAGCGGCGGCGGTGGCGGGATGAGCTCGGGCGCCCGGATCGCCATTATCGCGGCCGTGGGCGGCGGCGCGGCGGCGGGCATCATTCTGGCCACGTCCTCGTCGAGCAGCAGTCCGGGCAGCATTTCACGTTAGTTTTTCAAGATTCCGCGGCTGGCGGATCAGCGCGCGCGGGCCTGCGCCCTCTATACTGAGCTTCGTGGACCCCCGCCCCGAACCATTGGACGAGAAGATCCTCGCGCGGCTGGAGAGCCTGCCGCACGGCCGCTCGACGGCCAAGACGCTGCTCCGCGAGCTGCGCCTGCGCAGCCACGAAGAGCGCCGCGCGCTGGATGACGCAATCACGCGCCTTCTGGACCGCGGGCGGCTGATCGAACTGCGCGGCGGACAGTTCGTCCTGCCGGGACGAACGCGCGACTACGCCATCGGCCGCCTGAACATGCACCGCGACGGCTATGGTTTCGTGATCCCCGACACGCCGCCGCCGGGCCTGGACGGTGACATCTTTATCCCGCCGCGAAAGACGGCGCATGCGATGCACGGGGACCGGGTGCTGGCCCGAATCTCCCGCTTTGACCCCAGCGGCCGCGCCGAGGGCGAAGTCGAGCGCGTGCTGGGCCGGGCGCATCCCACGATCGTCGGCGAGTTCCGGTATCACAAGCGCGGGTGTTTCGTGATCCCCCATGACCGGCGGATCCAGAACGAGGTGCTGATCCCCGAGGGCATGGAACTGCCTCCCCCGGAGGCGAATCCGGACCGCATCGGCGCTTCGGCGAAGCCGCCGGAGTCGGCCAAGGATCTGGACCGGCTGATTGTGAACGTGGAACTGCTGGACTACCCCGAGCGGGATTCCACCGAGGCGATCGGCCGCGTCATCGAAGTGCTCGGCCACCCGGACGATTTCGGTGTGGATGTCGAAGTCACGATCCGCAAACATCATCTGCCCCACCGGTTCCCGGCAGAGGTTCTGGAGCAGGCGCAGTCCGTGCCCGGCATCATTCGCGCGGGTGAACTGGAGCATCGCCGTGACTTCCGCGCCGAGGATTGCGTGACCATCGACGGCGAAACCGCCCGCGACTTCGACGACGCCGTCTGGGTGGACCGCACGGCTGAAGGCCATTACCGCCTGCATGTCCACATCGCGGACGTCTCCCACTACGTCCACCCCGGCACGCCGATCGACCGCGAGGCCTTTCTGCGCGGCACATCGGTCTATTTTCCGGACCGCGCCGTGCCGATGCTGCCGCTGGAACTGTCGACCGAGATCTGCTCGCTCAAGCCGCACGTCGAACGGCTTGCGATGAGCGCCCTGCTGACGATCGACCACCGCGGCGATGTGGTGAAGCAGGAGTTCTGCCGTTCGATCATCCGCTCGGCGGCGCGGATGACCTACACCGAGGTCCACGCGATTCTCGAAGGCGACGAAGCGCAGCGGGCGCGCCACCCCGCGCTGGTGCCGCGCTTTGAACTGATGAAGGAACTGGCGCTGATCCTGAACCGCAAGCGGACGCGTCGCGGGTCGATCGACTTCGATCTTCCGGAGCCGATCATCATCTTCGACGACGAGGGCATGATGATTTCGGTTGCGCGCGCACCGCGCAACATCGCGCACCGGATCATCGAGGAGTTCATGCTGGCCGCCAACGAGGCGGTGTCGGCGCATCTGGAGGCGCACCTGGACGAGAGCGTGTTCCGCATTCACGAGACGCCCGACCCGAAGCGCGTGGCCGAGTTCGAGGAGACCGCCGCGCGTTTCGGTTTCACGCTGGGCATCGGCGCCGTGCCGGGGAAGCGATTTCGTAATGTCACGCACACCTCGCTCGGGCAGAAGCACCGCCGGGACATCACGATCACGGACCCCTCGCTGAAGGTGACCGCGCGAATGTACCAGAAGCTGGTGTCGCAGATCGAAGGACGCCCGGAGGAGCGCATTGTCAGCTACCTGATGCTGCGGTCACTGAAGCAGGCCCGATATTCGAACAAGAACTTCGGCCATTTCGCGCTGGCCGCGGAGAGCTACACTCACTTCACGTCGCCGATTCGCCGGTATCCCGACCTGCTGGTGCACCGCTTGCTGGGGTCGCTGCTGGATGGACGCCCGGCGCACCTCGCCTCGCTCGATGCCATCACCGCCCACTGCTCCGACACGGAGCGGCGCGCGGCGGAGGCGGAGCGGGAACTGATGGAGTGGAAGAAGGTCAAGTTCATGGCCGAACGGATCGGCGACGAGTTCCCTGCCCTGGTGATCTCCATCACGCGCTTCGGCTTCTTCGTGGAGTTGGACGAGTTGTACGTGGAAGGACTGGTGCCGATCGACACGCTGCCGGGCGAACGGTGGAGCTACCAGGAGAATGCGCGGGTGCTACGCGCCGACCGGAGCCGCAAGGAGATCGCGGCCGGCGACCGCCTCACGGTCCGCCTGGACCGGGTGGACTGGATGGAGCGCAAGCTGGTGTTTTCGCTCGCGGTACCCACCGCCGAAAAGCGCAGCGGGAAAAGCCGGCGGAAAAAGAAATAAACAGCTGCTATTTCTGCGCTCCGTTATTCTTCAGCCATTCTTCGTAGCTGTGCCTGCGCGGCCCAACGTACTCGATCGTATCGAAAAAGTCGGCGCGATTCAGCATTCGCGGGTCCCCTTCGCCACGGAGCAGTTCTTCCATCCGCTCGCGCAGCTTTCTTTTGACTTCCGCGAATCTGGGCTCCGCGGCGACGTTGTTGATATTGTCCGGGTCGGCGGCCAGATACAGTTCTTCTGCCGGGCGCATGCCGAATGACATCCGGTAATATTCGTCGAAACGCGACAGAATAAAGCTCTTGGTGGGGCTGTCATCGACGTTGCGGTAGCCGGTCTCGGGATTGCCGGCCGGCCAGGCGCCGGGGGTATAGTTGCGAATGTAGAGGAAGTCTTTCGTGCGAATGGCGCGGACGGGGTAGCCAGCATCGCGCGGCCGGCCGAGGTCGTGGCGTTCCTTGCCGGTCAGCATGGTGTCGCGCGATTCGTCGATCCAGCCGGAACGGCCCGCCTTCATGGCATCGAGGAAGCTGCGTCCGGTCATGGTGCCCGCCGCTTCCGCGCCCGCCGCTTCGAGGATGGTGGGCGCGTAGTCCCGCACGTTGATGAAGTCGTCGACACGGGTGCCGCCCTTGAATTCGCGGCCCCACATGGCCGCGAGGGGCAGGCGGAACCCGGCTTCGTAAATCTGCCCCTTCACGCGCGGGAACGGCATCCCGTGATCCGAGGTCATCAGGACCAGCGTGTTGTCGAGTTCGCCCGTCTTTTCGAGCAGGTTCAGCGCCCGCAGGACGTGGCTGTCGAAGTACTCCACTTCCACGGCGTAGTCGAGGAGGTCGCTGCGGACCGTCCGGTGGTCCGGATAGTACTTCGGCACCGTCACATCCTCGAGCCGTTTGCCCATTCTGAGCCCGATGCCATCCTCGTAGGGGCGGTGGGGTTCCGTCCCGCCCATCCAGAAACTGAAGGGCTGATCTTTCGGCCGCTGCCGCAGGAAATCTTCAAAATTGCCGGCGTAATCGTTGTTGCTGATATATTGACCGGGGGGCTTGGCCGTCACTCTATTGAAGAGGGGGCCGGCCGGATTCCTTTTCCAGCCGGTGCTCTGAAAATCGCCCGGACCCCAGCCCTTGCCGGTCAATCCGACAAAATATCCAGCTTTTTCAAGCAAGTCCGGAAAGACTGGAAAATCAGGGGGAAATATCGAAAAGTGATTGACCGCCTCCTTCATCTGCCAAGAATTGCGTCCGGCGAGAATCGACGCCCGGCAAGGTGCGCATTTTGGATTCGAAGTGAATGTATTGTTGAAGGTCACGCCGCGCTCGGCGATCCGGTCGAAACCCGGGGTCTTCACCCAGCCGCAGCCGTACGCGCCCGCGTGGCCGAAGCCCCAGTCATCCATGATGGCGAAGAGGACATTGGGGCGGCGGCGCGCCTGACCTCGCAAAATGGCGGGGGCCGCGGAGGCCGCGCCCAGAAATGAGCGGCGCGTGGTTGATCCGGTCATGGCGCCGCCATTCTATCAGGCGCGATCAGCCTTCCGGATTCCACGGGCGGCGGTACTGCCGGTCGAGCATGCCGGCGGCGGTGTCATCACCGGTGATGGACTCGCGCGCGGGATCCCATTTCAGATCGCGGCCGACTTCGAGGGCGATGTTGCCAAGGTGCGAGACGGTGATCGTCCGGTGCGCTTCTTCGATCGGCGCCACCACGGGCACGCCGTTGAGCACGGCGTCAATGAAGTTCTTCTCGTGATCGCGGCTGTACGCCATCCGGTAACCGTCGGAAGGCAGCGAGGCGGTCGCGATGTCCGGCGCAGAGGTCTCCAGACGGCCGCGATTGGTCCAGACCCAGCCGTCCGCGCCTTCGAAGCGGACGCCGCCTCGCTCTTTGGTGCCGACGATCATCTTCACGCCGTTGGCGTACTCACACTCGAACGAGTATTCCGTGGCGGTATTGTAAACCGGGTGCTTCGCCCACTCGCCGCGCGCGTTGCGCAGCGCCACGGGTCCGGTGCGCTCCATGCCGAGTCCGAGTTGGGCGATGTCGATGTGATGGGCGCCCCAGTCGGTCAACTGGCCGCCGGAATAGTCCTTCACCCAGCGGAAATTGACACCCACACGCGCCGGACAATACTGGACCGCGGGCGCGGGGCCGAGCCAGAAATCAAAATCGAAGCCGTCGGGGACAGGGACCACCGTGGTCTGGTTCGCGGTGTGCCCGAAGTCCGGCGTGCCGCCGGGGAGGCCGACGCGCACGGTGTGCACTTTGCCGATTGCGCCATTGCGGACCAGTTCGACGGCGCGCCGCATGTAGATATCGGACCGCTGCTGTGAACCCGTCTGCCAGACGACTTTCGCCTTCTCGACCGCCGCCACCATCCGGCGTCCGTCGCGAACCGTGAGCGAAAGGGGCTTCTGGCCATAGATGTGCTTGCCGGCGCGCGCGGCGTGGATGGTATTCAGGGCATGCCAGTGGTCCGGCGTGCCGAGATAGACGGCGTCTATGTCGCGCCGCTGGAGCAGTTCGCGGTAGTCCGTGTATGTCGCGCAGCCCTCGTCGCCGTAGTAGCCGTCTACCAGGCGCTTCGCGGGCGCCCAGCCGCGGACGGTGCCGTCCCAGTAGCCCGGCCCCTCGCGGTTCACGTCGCAAACTGCCACCACGCGCACGCGGGGGTCCCGCAGGAAGGGCATCAGATAGCCGTAACCGTTGTTGCCCGTCCCGATGAATCCAATGGTCATCCGTCCCGAAGGTGGAGTCTGGCCCAGCGCGGAAGCGGGCACAATCAGGGGCGCGGCGGCGGCCAGAAAACGGCGGCGGGTCGTGGTCATGCCGTCATTATCACTCGCTTGCGGGCCGCGGTGGGGCCTGCGACGATGGGGCTTGCGCACGCTGCTGATCGATAACTACGACTCGTTTACGTACAACCTCTTCCACCTGCTCGCGGACCTTCTCGGCCATCCTCCCACCGTCCTCCACAATGATGAATGGAGTTGGGACCAGATCCGCGACGCGGGCTTCGAGCGGATCGTGTTGTCGCCGGGACCGGGCCGGCCCGAACGCGTCGAGGATTTCGGCGTGTGCGCCGAGGTGCTGCGGCAGGCGCAGGTTCCGGTGCTCGGGCTTTGCCTCGGTCATCAGGGGCTGGCGGCTTTTTGTGGTGGACGGGTGGTGCATGCTCCGGAGCCGGTTCACGGCCGGACGAGCGCCATTTTCCACACCGGCGAGGGGCTTTTCGCGGGATTGCCCCAAGGCTTCGCCGCGATGCGCTATCACTCGCTGGTGGTGTCAGAGCATCTGCCTCCGGAACTCGAACGGACCGCGTGGACCCGCGACGGGCTCGTCATGGCCCTTCAACACCGCCACCGGCCTCTGACCGGCGTGCAGTTTCACCCGGAATCAATTGGCAGCGAGCATGGGCGGCCGCTTCTGGCCAATTTTCTTCACCGGGCGCAGGACGGGGCGGTGACAGTGGCACGACCCGCCACGCGCACGAAGCACGAAGCCCGCCGCCGCCTCCATGTCCGTGCCCTGCCCCACTTCCCCGACCCGGAAGCCGTGTTTGCGGCCCGTTTCGCGGGAGCACCCGGCGCGTGGTGGCTCGATTCCAGCCGCGCGGAACCGGGGTTGGCCCGCTACTCCTACATGAGCGCCGCCTCCGGACCGCCTGTCCATGGCCTGAACGAAATTGCCGCGGGACTCGCGGCCGCGCCCGTGGCCACCGGCGCTCCGTTCCCCTTTCATGGTGGTTTTGTCGGCTATTTTGGCTATGAAACCGGCTCTTCCGCCTTTCACTTCGTGGATAAATTCCTGGCCTTCGACCACGAAACCAAGACCTGCTTCGCCGCCTGGCTGGATGGCTCCGCCAGTGAAGACTGGGCTCGCGAGATGGCAGCGCCCGTCGCTCCCCTGCCGGACCCGCCCCCCGCAGCGCCCGTCCACGGCGTCTTCGCCCGCTCCCGCGACCAGTATTTGCAGGACATCCGCGCCTGTCTCGAACACATCCGGGAGGGCGACAGCTATCAACTTTGCCTCACCAATTCGCTCCGGTTTCCCATTGAGGGCGACCCGTTCACGCAATACCGCCGCTTGCGCCGCGCGAATCCCGCCCCCTACTCGGCCTGGCTGCAGTTCCCTGCCCTGGCCATCGCCTGTTCCTCGCCCGAGCGCTTTCTCCGGCTTGCTTCGGACGGCTGGATCGAGTCGAAACCCATCAAGGGTACCCGCCCGCGTGGCGCGACGGAGGCCGAAGACGACGCAGTCCGCCGCGAACTCGCCGCCAGCGAGAAGGAACGCGCCGAGAATCTGATGATCGTGGACCTGCTCCGCAATGACCTCGGCCGGGTCTGCGAGACGGGATCGATCCACGCCCCGGCGCTACTCGAAATCGAGAGCTACGCGACCGTCCATCAACTGGTCAGCACCATTCGCGGGCGCCTCCGCCCGGGCCTCGGCGCCCTCGATGCCGTGCAGGCCGCGTTTCCCGGCGGTTCGATGACGGGCGCACCCAAGATCCGGACCGTGCGCCTGCTCGCCGCGCTCGAAAAGGCGCCGCGAGGCGTCTATTCCGGCGCACTCGGCTTTCTCTCCCTAGACGGTGCGATGGACCTGAACATCATCATCCGGACGGCGGTCTTCACGCCCGGCCATGGCTCGATTGGGGCCGGGGGCGGGATTGTCAGCCTCTCGGACCCCGAGCGCGAATGGGAGGAGATGGTTCACAAAGCCCGCGCCGTGGCCGCGCCGCTGGGCGTGATACTTTAGTTCTGCCATGCCCTCGCAAACCAATTTCCCGTCTGCCCGGCTTTCCCGCCGGTCCCTGCTGGCGCTCGCCGCGGGCGCGCCCCTGGCTCTCCAGGCACAGGCCCGCAAGGTGCCCATCAGCCTCGAACTCTTCTCCGTCCGCAAAGAACTGGCCGCCGACCTGACAGGGACCGTGAAGGCGGTCGCCGCGCTCGGCTATGAAGGCGTCGAGTTTTTCTCCCCTTACTTTTCCTGGACCCTGGATCAGGCGAAAGAGATCCGCAAACTCCTCGACGGCCTCGGCATCAAGTGCTTCTCAACCCACAATGGCGCGAATGCCTTTGACACCGCGAACCTCCAGAAGGCGATCGATCTGAACAGCATTCTCGGCAGCACGATGGTGATCATGGCGGGCGCGGGGCGTGTCGATTCCATCGATGGCTGGAAGCAGGTCGCCGCGAAGATCACCGCCGCTTCCGCCAAGTTCCAGACCGCCGGCATCAGCGCGGGCTTCCATAATCACCAGACCGAATTCCGCCCGCTGGAGGGCCAGAAGCCGATCGAGGTGCTCGCCGCGAATACCCCCAAAGAGGTGGTTCTGCAACTCGATGTCGGCACCTGCGTCGAAACCGGCAACGACCCGGTGGCGTGGATCCGCAAGAACCCTGGCCGTCTCCGCTCCATCCACCTGAAGGACTGGTCGAAGGAACCCGGCAAGGGCTATCACGTCCTGTTCGGCGAAGGCTCCTCGCCGTGGAAGGCCATTTTCGAGGCGGCCGAGGCCGTCGGCGGCGTCGAACACTATCACATCGAGCAGGAAGGCAGTGACTACCCGCCGATGGAAACCGTCAAGCTCTGTCTCGCAAACTACCGCAAACTGCGGGCGTGATCGAGGAAATCAACCCGGCCGCATAGAGTCCCACAGGGGCTGGAAGCACCCCCGCGTCTCCCGATGGAACCGTTGAGCATCAGCCAGGTGGAGCAGCAATTGCGCGCAATGAATGTGCGGGAGGGCGCGGTGCTGCTTGTCCACACGTCTTACCGGGCCGTGAGACCGATCGAGGGAGGTCCGCGCGGACTGATTGAGGCGCTGCGCGGCGCCCTGGGTCCCAGGGGAACTCTCGTGATGCCCTCCTGGACGGGAGACGACAACGCGCTCTTCGATCCGCTGGCGACGCCCGCGGCGGCCGATCTGGGCGTCGTCGCGGAACAATTCTGGCGCCTTCCTGACGTGGTGCGCAGTCACCATTTCCAGGCGTTCGCAGCTTGGGGTCCGCAAGCAAACTTCGTGACCGAAGGCCCCTTGCCCATCCCGCCTCATATTCCGGCAAGTCCGGTGGGTCGGGTCCATGAGCTGGATGGACAAGTTCTACTGCTCGGAGTTGGTCATGATGCAAACACGACCTTGCACCTCGCGGAACTCATGGCGGGTGTGCCCTACCGCACACCGGGCTCGGGTCTGGTCTTGCGGGATGGAAGGCCTGAGCGAATCGAGTACGAGGAAAACGACCACTGCTGCCAGCGCTTCGTGCTTGTGGACGAGTGGCTGCGGAATCGTGGACTCCAGACGGAAGGTATCGTAGGTCATGCCCGTGCCCGTCTGGCCCGGTCGCGGGATATCGTTGATGTGTCATTGGAGAACCTCGCGCGGGACCCGCTGGTCTTTCTGCATTCTCTGGAGGATGGTTGTGAGGAATGCAACTCGGCGCGCGCCAGCATTCGTTAGGCGAATCTCGTCGCAGTAGCGTTCCGCGCAGCAGGGACGCCGGCCGCAATCTGGTGCCGGGGACCCAATAGCCACGTGAAAGGTTGCTCCGGACCCCAATAGATTCGGAAGTTCTCTTTATTTGTCAATCACTTGCGGTTCCACCCGAACGGCTGATCCACTGGCGCTCGCGGCTCTCCGTGCCAGGCTCCCGGTTCTCCGCCAACGCCATGGACAGCCAAGTCGTTGAAATTGTGGGAGAACAGGCCTGTCTCCACGATCCTTCCAAAAAGTACCGGAGCAACCATTCTTGAGGCTATTGGGTCCCCGGCACCAATTTATCATTGTGTTCTCAATAAGGCGGGGGATGCGCTACCGATGGTAGCCCAGTTGTTCGCTCAACTGGCGCAGGTGCTCCAGGTTGGCCGGGTCGAATTCCTCATCGGACTCAGACCGGATCAGCGATTGAAGATGTTGTTGATGTATTCTTCTCAATTCATTCTTTTTGAATAGGATATAGATCGAGACCGAGTCCACTTCACCTCTCAGCCGGACACCTTCCGCAGTCACCTGGAACTGGGCCTCTTCCAGACTCCCGGGGCGCAATTGAACGACCTCCGCGCCCTCGCCCCTCAACCATCCCGGCAGGATGAACTCGGCGTCCAGCGCCCGGGGACCCGTCCACTGGAACGTTTTCGAGTCCGGGTCCGCACGGTATCCGAGATCCATCGCGAACAGAACCGCCGCCTCGGGCGCTGCCACCACGTTCAGGTCGAATCCGTCCCGCCGCGCGTGCCAGGTAGCGTCGCCGGTCTCCAACAACTCACCCAATACACGAACTTGTCGCCCGATCTCCATGATAGGCTTCAATAAATCCGGCGAGCGCAATACCGAATACGACTCCAGCGAGTACCAATAGAGACTCTGCGCCCCATTCGCCACCGCCTGCCACGCCTGCATCGTCAGCTCACCGGGCATCGGGTCGAGCCGCCTCCGCCCACCCATGGCGGAACGCCAATTGTAGTGCGCGCCCTGTGACCAAGCCGCCACCGGGCGCGGACGACTGACCTCCCGCAGTACGCGCGTCATCGCCCCGACGGACTCCAGGGGCGCCCCCCATGCCAGTCCGCCAAAGCGCTCGTAGCCTGCCCAGTCGTCCGCGTGCGGCGCATTCACCCGGTATGCGTCGAAATGGGGCCAATCGCTCAAGCCCGCGTAGAAGCCAAAACCGAGGTCCTCGGAGAGCGTCAGGCAGGTCGGAAACGCCCCCGCTTCGTACGGCTTCAGCCGCCGCCAGACCTCCCAGGGGGTCAATCCCGAGTGCTGTGGCTCCCCGACCACATCCGCGCAGTGAATCGACTCCGCCTCCCCGGGCGCGCTGAACTTCTTGATGTCCGCGAAGGTGGACATGCGCCGGAACGGTCGCCCGTCCGGCGCCGGGTCCTGCTGCGAATGGGTCAGATTGATGTGTAAACGCCGCAGAAGGCTGCGAAACAGGGGCAGTTGAAGCGGGTTTTCGCCGTTCGGTGCGCGGGTATCCAGCCAGCCAGCGCCGATGTCGAAGGAATCATCCTTGATCCGCAGCAGCGACCATGCCTTCATCTGATTACTGAAGGTTGCCTCGACAAGTGCATAACCAGGCGGCAGTTCGCTGGCATTCCACAATCCTGCGCCGCGCCCGCCGGCCTCCGCCGCCGCGCTCACGCCGCGCGTCAGCCCAATCGCCCGGGTGAAACCGGCGCCGGTGTGCAAAACCACCGCTTCGAGTTGGACCGCCGACTTGCCGCGATTGCGGAAATGGATGGCCACCTGACCGCGTTTCGGGAAGAAGGCGACCTTGCTGAGCGAGACTTCCTGCTCTTCGAGGCGCACGGACGCCCGCCAGGGTCGCCGGTGATTCTCCAGCACGATCTCCGCGCCGGGGCGCCACTTCGGCGTGATCCCGTTGAAACTCAAGACGGCAAATCCGCCCGCGGGCACGCCGCGCGGCGCGTCCATCCACGACCACTCGCCGCCCAGCACCCATTGCATCGGTTCCCGCCCGTTCACCAGGGTGGGCGCCGGCACAGGACGGTCCGCCGGGTTCCGGAGCACGATCTGGACCCACGCGCCCTCGGGCACGGAACGCCCCCGGTAGCGCGTCTCATCGGTGATTACGTGAGGCGTCACGGCGACGCCGGCAATCTCAAGCGAGTCCTGCGCGACGCAGGCGGCCGCGAGAAGAAACAGCACCTCAATTCGCATTAAAGTAATGTTCCCTTAAGCAGATACGAAGCAAGGCTAAAGTAAATGACGAGCCCGGTGACGTCCACCAGGGTGGCAACAAATGGCGCCGACGCGCTCGCCGGATCGAACCCAAGCCGCCTCAGAATGAACGGCAGCATCGAACCGGCCACGGTTCCGAACATGATTACGCCCAGCAGACTCAGCCCGACGGTCAGGCCAATCGGGAAATAGTGGGGACCGTACGTGCCGCCAAACCACTCCCAGACCACCACGCGCGCCAGTCCGAAAAGCCCCAGCACGCCGCCCAGCACCAGGCCCGACAGAATCTCCCGCCGGACCACCTTCCACCAGTCCTTCAGCCGGACTTCGCCCAGCGCCATCGCGCGGATCACCAGCGTGGACGCCTGGGAACCCGAGTTGCCGCCGCTCGAAATGATCAGCGGAATGAACACGGCCAGCACCACCGCGCGCGCGATCTCCTCCTCGTAGTGGGCCATCGCGTGGGTGGTCAGCATCTCGCCGAAGAACAGCACCGCGAGCCACCCGGCTCGTTTTCGGACCATCTCGAAGAAACCGGTATCGAGGTAGGGGGCATCGAGGGCCTCCATGCCGCCGATCTTCTGGATGTCCTCGGTGGCCTCTTCCTGGACGACGTCCACGATGTCGTCCACGGTCACGATACCGCGCATGACACCGCTGGCGTTCACAACGGGAATCGCCGCGAGGTCATGCTGGCTGAACAGGCGCGCCACCTCTTCCTGGTCGGTCTCTTCCTGCACGCTGATGATGTCGCGGTGCATGATGTTTTCGATCGTTTTCGCGCCGTGGGACGTGAACATTTCGCGAAAACTGACCACGCCGAGCAGCCTTTGCTGCGCGTCGAGCACGTAAGCGTAGTAGACCGTCTCCATGTTGCGGCTCTGCAGGCGCAGGTAGGTAATCGCTTCATCGACGGTCATGTCGGGCCGGAGACGGGCGAAGCGCGGGCTCATCAAGCCGCCGGCATCGTCTTCGGCGTAAGCGAGGAGGGCGCGGACTTCGGTCCGGGCCACGTCGTCGAGCAGCGACATCAACCCGTCCTTCTCGTCGTCGCCGGCCTCCTGAATCAAGTCGGCGACGTCATCGGGGGGCAGCGTGCGCAGGTACGTCCGGCGCTCGTGCTCGGGCATGGTGAGCACGAGTTCGGCCTGATCGGCGGAGCTGAGACTGAGGAAAAGATCCTCGCGGTAGTCGCGGGTGAACTTACGGAAGCCCTTGACGCGATCCTCGAGCGACAAGTGGGGCCAGTTCGCTTGCAATTCCGCGAAGGGGGTGACTGGGGGCTGGGTCATCCCTGCTGGGCTCCTTGTCTGTAGAGTGGCGCTGCATCACATCACTCCCCCTATCATGCCACTTTGGAGACCCCTGTCTCAGAAAAAAGTGAGAGAGGACCAATGGTCAGTCGCCGGAACGGAGAAGGGTGATCCGCCATTCGCCGTCTCGCTTCTGAAACAGCGCGCGGTAGCCCAGCGGGTTGGATAAGGCCGCTTTGCGGACGAAGCCGGACGGTCCGCCGGGCACCTCCACGGCCATCCACTCTTCCGGGACGGGCGCCGGGCCGGCGACCCGTTTCACCACGTGCCAGTCGAGGGTCATGACGACCGGCGCACCCGTCTCGGGCCGCGCGCGGAGGGGTTCATCCGCGTCCGCGACGATCTCGTGCCAGTCCGCATTCAATCCGGCGGGCAGTCTCGCGGAGATGGACGGCGCCAGAAAGCCGCCCCTCTGTTCATCTTTGACGCACCCCAACTCGAGCACCCGCGCGAGCACCGCCCAGACTTCGCTCATGCCGGGCCGGCGCAATTGCCAGAACCGCGCGAATTCATCGCGTCCTTCCGGCCGGTTGCGAGCGCTCATCCGGACTTCCGGATCGACAACCGCCAGCAGCGCGCCGGCATCCCGGCGGGCGATCACGTCCAGAAGGTGACGCCGGAAGGCCGCGAACGAAGCTTCGCGGTCCGATTCGTCCACCGGAGGCACGCGCGGAGACGCGGCGGACTGGCCCCGGAGCAGGCCCGGCAACAACCCGGCGAGCAGGAAGGCGCGGCGGCGTGGCTGATCCGTCATGTCCATCAGATTACCCGGACTCCCCCCCGGATTCCGACTTCTTCCCCGCTCGGTCCTGTTCAAAGAACCGGTTCAGTTCAGCGAAAGGCGCCGCCCCGTCGAAGCCGTCGAACCGGCCCTCCGCGCCGAGTTCGGTGGCGGCGCGAATGAAACCGCCCCACGCCGCACGCGCCAGCGCCGAACCGGTGCTGATCCGGCGCACCCCCAGCGCGGCAAGATCGGCCACCGTGAAATCGGCCACGCCGGCGGCCAGGATATTCACCGGTTTGGGCCGGACCGCCTCGACGATCTCGCGAACCATTTCAAGCGCGCGCGGGCCGGGCGCGTAGAGGACATCCGCCCCTGCTTCCGAATACGCGCACAACCGCCGGATCGCCTCCTCGCGCGCGTTCGCCACGCCCACCAGGTGACACTCCGCCCGCGCCGTCAGCAGGACATCCCCGCCCGACTGGTCGATGGCCTCCCGCGCCGCGCGAATCCGCTCCACGGCGAGCGGGAGTTCGTACAGCGGCCGCGCGGGATCGCCACTGGCGTCTTCGATCGAGAGACCGGCCACGCCGGTTTCGACACAAAGCGCGACGTTCACGGCGACCTCCTCGGGTGCGTGCGCGTAGCCGGATTCGAAGTCCGCATTCACGGGCAGATCCACCGCGCGGACGATCTCCGCGATATGGGCCAGCATGGCGTCGCGATCCACCGCCCAGGCAGCATCGGGCAGGCCTCGGGAGAACGCGACGCCAGCGCTGGTGGTGGCCAGCGCGGGGAAGCCCAGATGTCGGAGATAGCGCGCCGTGCCGGCATCCCACGGGTTCGGTATCACGAAACAGCCCTCTTCATGAAGGGCGCGAAAGGCGGCGCGGCGGGCGGCGAACTCGTTTTGCGGCATTGCGCCGGAGTCTAGCATGATCCGCAACGGGCGCGGCGGCGGACCGTGATAAACTCTCTCCGACAACAATGGGCGTTTGGGGTTCAGGTCTGTATCAGAACGATGTTGCAGCGGAAGTGCGCCAATTGTTTCTCGACCTGAGCAGGTTGCCCGGCGACGCCATCGCACTGGCACGCCTCGTCGAACAGGCCTTCCCGGAAGCGTCCAGCCCCGATGACGAAAGCTACACCGATTTCTGCTTCGTGCTGGCGGATCAATTTCACCAGCATGGCCTGGATCACGAACCAGTGCTGCAGCGGGCGCGCAGCCTGATTGCTTCCGGAGAGGACCTGGAGCGGCGGCGGTCGCTGGGCGCATCCGATCGCGATCTTCGTCAACGCGGGCGGGTTCTGAATGAATTTCTGGCCAGGCTGGCAAGTCCGCACCCGAAACCCAGGAGGCGGAGAGTCCTCGCGGCGCCGGAAGAATGGGTGTTCGAGGAGGGGGCGCTGCAGGCGTATCCGGTCCGGGACGGAGAGCCGGCCAATCCGCATTTCCCGAAGAGGATGCTGACCGACTGGGTGTCAAACGGCTGGGGTGGATTCGTCGTGCTGGGCAGGACCCGGCTGATGGACTACTTCGCCGCCTACCTGATCGGCATCTTCAAGCCGTCCGGCCCCGCGCGCCCCGGCATCGAAATGTTCACCGACGGGGCAGAAATCCCATTCGCCGCGGCGCTTGTCAGCGCAACGCCAGCTCATTTGAAGAAGATGCGCGTGGAGACGGCCGGGCGCATGGCGCTGCTCCCTGATCAGATCGAACAGGAGTTCGTGGCCGGCGCCCCTCCATTCGATTTCCGGCCGAGTGAACTGGCGAACGCATTGTTGATCCACTCGCCTGAAACCGGGAACCCCAACACCCGGCCCGATCTGCTGCGGTTTCTCGCCGCGCCCGGGCGCTAAACACTACTCGTACTTCAATTCCGAGCCGAACATGCTGTGCGGGATCAGGTAAATCAGCAGCGTGACCGCCGCGGCCGCCGCCACCCAGACCGCCGGACGCCGCCAGCCTCGCCGCTCCGCCACCACGGCCAGAATCCATGCCACCCACGCCACCGCCGTCTTGTTGTCGGTCAAATCCGTGCCGAACGGCCAGCCCGTCCAGTACTCCCCGAACGCGTACTTCTGCACCACCGGGCCCATCACCATGCCGCCCAGCGACATCAGCGCCAGCGCCGTGACGGACAGCCGCCACAACCCCGCTCCGCCGCCGAGCAAGGCTTCCAGCCCGGCCCGGTTCGACCAGAGCATCGCGGCGAACATCAAAATGACGTGCACCACCAGCACCGCGTCCGGCACGTGGCCGCGGAAACGGATCACCACCGGGTCGCCCGTCAGCCAGACGCGCTCCGGGCCCCTCTCGATCACCACCCGGTACTCGAGTTTCCCCGCCGGAGGCTGGTGCGGCAAGCGGCCCACCAGTTCCCCGCCCCGGCGCTCCATCGCCGTCCGCGTCCATGCATCCTTCGTTTTGAACCGCCGCCAGACGAGCGTCCCGCCTGCTTCGGCCGGCGCCGGCACCACCACCTCGGCATCGCCCGCGCCGCCATGGCTCCGCACGAGACGGAATTTGATCATCTCCCCGGCCACTTCGCGCTCTCCTCGCTTCGGATGCGTCGGGCCGGTCATCCGCTGATAGACCGCCGAGCCCACCGTCACCACCACCGCCAGCGTCCAGAGCATCCAGGGCTTCATCGCTCACTCTCCTCCGAATGAATCGAGCTGTTCTCGCGTCAGCCGCATCGTGATCCAGTCATCTAACGGCCGAGCGCCGTGCCGTGCGTAGAATTCGAGCGCGGGCTTGTTCCAGTCCAACACGACCCACTCCATCCGCCCGCAACCACGGTCGCGCGCCTCGCGCACCATCGCCCGGAACAGCGACTTCCCTGCCCCGCAACCGCGCAGGTCCGGCTCGACGAAAATGTCTTCAAGGTAGAGGGTTGGCAGCGCCAGAAAGCTCGAATAGGTCTCGAGAATCAGCGCGTAGCCCCCCGCGCGGCCATCCACGAAGACCAGAAACGCCTCCAGGCGGGGCTTCTCGCCGAAGATGTCGCGCACCAGCCTGGCTTCGGCCGCCGCGTCGGGCGGCGTCAGCTTTTCATACGCGGCCAGTCCGCGGATCAACCCCAACAGCGCGTCCGCTTCGTCCGGGCGCGCTCGCCTCACTTCAATCGCCGGCATCGCTCAGGGCACCGTCAGAACCCGGAAACCACTCCGCGTCAGTTCCTCGCGGTCCAGGAAACTGCGCCCGTCCACAACCACGGCGTGCCGCGTCAGCGCCTTCAGTTCCGCCCAGTCCAGCTCAAGATACTCATGCCATTCGGTGACCAGCACCACCGCATCGGCATCCTCGAACAGCGCTTCGGCCTTCTCGACCAACTCCACTTCCAGATCCGGGCATTCCTCCCGGAATCGCGTCATCGCCACCGGGTCGTGCGCCTTCACGTGCGCGCCATGCTGGATCAACCGCCGCGCAATATCGAGCGACGGCGCCTCGCGCAAATCGTCCGTGTTCGGCTTGAATGCCAGTCCCAGCAATCCCACCGACCGCCCCTTCAGAATCTTCAATTCGCCCAGCAGCCTTTCCACCACTTTCACGCGCTGCCGCTTGTTCACATCCCGCGCCGCGCTCACAATCGGCATCGCCTGCCCGTACTCGGCCGCCGTGCTGATCAGCGCCGCCGTATCCTTCCCGAAACACGACCCGCCCCAACCCAACCCCGCCTGCAGAAACCGCGGTCCAATCCGCTGGTCCAGACCAATCCCCCGCGCCACTTCGCGAATATCGGCGCCCACCCGCTCCGACAAATTGCCAATTTCGTTAATAAAACTGATTTTTAGCGCCAAAAACGCATTTGCCGCGTACTTGATCAGCTCCGCCGACGCCAGATCCGTCGCCACCATCGGCACCGCACCCATGTCGTCCGGCCTCGGCAGGAACGACGGCGCCGGAAACGTCTGGTCAATCAACGGCCGGTACAGCCGGTACAACACCCCCCGCGTCTGCTCGCTGTCCGCGCCCACCACGATCCGGTCCGGATACAGCGAATCCGCCAGCGCCGAACCCTCGCGCAGAAACTCGGGATTCGAAGCCACCGCGAACCTTCCATCCGCCTTGCCTTCGTGGTGCTTCTCGTAGGAGGCCCGGATCAGCGACTCCACCCAATTGCCGCTGCCGATCGGCACCGTGCTCTTGTTCACCACCACCGTGAATTCGCCGTTCAGATACTGCCCGATCGCCTCGCTCGCCGCCCGCAAATACCGCAAATCCGGACTCCCGTCCGCCTGCGGCGGCGTGCCCACCGCAATGAACACCACCTCCGCCTCCGGCACCCCGTCCGCGATCCCGGTCGTGAATGTCAACCGGTCCGCCGCCTCCTCCATCAATTCCGCCAGTCCCGGCTCGTAGATCGGCACCCGCCCCGCCCGCAGCGCGTCTATCTTGGCCTGTACCGGGTCCACGCAAGTCACTTCGTGTCCCAGGTAGGCCAGGCAAACGCCCGTCGTCAGCCCGACGTAGCCCGTTCCCAAAATCGCGATTCTCATCATGATCGAAGACCAGAGTACCAGCCTTCCCTCCCCCGAAGCACCGCCGCGCCGCCCTACCCTTCCCGCAGCCGTTCCCGCAAGAACGGCAGTCCGCGCACGCCCGAAAACGAATGTCCGTCCTCGAACACCTCATGCCCCCAACGATCCCCCGCGCCAAATACCTCGTAAATCTTCCGGACCTCCGCGAACGCCTGCCGCGACGCTTCGATCGGGAAGATGTTGTCCTTCGTCCCCGACTCCGCCCACAGCGCCCGGGGCGCGACCAATCCCGCCACGTCGCTCATCTCCGCCCAGTTCAGAATCCCCGGCACGTAATTATCCATGCAGTGCGCCAGACTCAGCACCGAATCGCGGAACGTGTTCAGATACCCGCTCACCAGCGCTGCCTTGATCCGCGTCTCCAATGCCGTTGCGAACAGCGTGATCGTGCCGCCGCCCGAAATCCCGAGACAGCCCACCCGCTTCGCGTCCAGCTCCGGCCGCGTCTCGATGAAATCGATCGTTCGCATCACGTCCCACGTCCGCCAACCCACCATCGTTTCGCCAAACAGCAGCGCCGCGCCCGCCGTTGGCTGGCACGAATTCGCACCCAACCCGCGCCTTTTCGCTTCATCGCCGCGCCGGCAACCGAAGCCGATCGGCTCGATCGCCACCGCCGCCAGCCCCTGCTCCACCACCTGAATCGCGAAATCGTGCTGGTAGCCGTCCTTGTCGGTCCGGTCCCGGCCCTGGTTGTCGACGCCCACGATATCGTCCACGCCGCGACCGTGCCCCGGGATGCAGATCGCCGCCGGAAACGGGCCCGCCCCCTTCTTCGGCGTCATGACATACGCAAACACGCTCAGCCCGGGCCGCGAGTCGAACACCACCGCCTCCCGCCAGTAGCCCGGAAACGCGCGCCGCTCCAGCGTCTTCGCCGCCAGCGGGACCCGCTGGGCCGGAAACCCACCCACCAGTTCCGTCACCTTCATCCGCAGCCGCCGCTGCCACGCTTCCGCCTCGCGCCGGTTTCGCGCCTCGAACTTCAGCCGCCGCGGGATCTGTTCATACCGCGACTGGCTCCAGCGCACCGGGTCCATCTTCACTGCGTCCACCTCGTCCGTGAACTTGTCCAGCGCTCCGGTGTACTTCATCGCTCCCTGTTCCTGTTGTTGCTGCGCCGCAGCCAGCGCGGCCGGCGACAAGAGCGCGGCCCGGCGGGTCCACTTCATCCCATTTCCTCCCATTCCCCGGCATTGAACCCGAACCAGATCCGCGCCCCGCGCACCACCAGCGGCCGCTTCACCAGATTCGGATACTCACTCATCAACCGCAGCGCCTCCTCCCGCGAAGGCGGATTCTCTTTCATCTTTCGCTCGCGAAAGACCTCGTTTTTCGCGTTCAGAAACGCCAGATGGTCCCTTTTCCCAATCAGTTGATCCAGTTCTTCCACCGTCAACCCCTTGTTCAGGTCCACCGTCTCCACCTCCACGCCCTTTTCGGCCAGGAAACTCCTGGCCTTCCGGCACGTCGTTCAAGTGGGCTTCGTATAGAACTTCGTCTTCCCCGCCATCTAGTACCTCGGCACTTCGGCATCCACCTGCTGGCTCCAGAGTTCAATGCCGCCCGCCATCGACACGCAGTTCGCCACGCCCTGCTGCCGCAGCCAGTTCACCACGCTCAGACTCCGCATCCCGTGGTGGCAATGCACCACCAGCAGTCGCTCCTCCGCCAGTCCGTCCAGCCGCTGCAAATGCTGCGGTATCGTGTTCATCGGAATCAGTTCCGCCCCCTCGATGCGCGCCGTCCGGAACTCCACCTCCTCGCGCACATCAATCAACACCGCCTCTCCGGCCGTCAGCTTCGCCTGCGCCTCCAACGGCGAGATCTCAAATGGCATGTGGGACATACTCCCGCAGCGTATCAGAGCCCGCCCACTTCAATCCAGCGTAATCGTCCGCACCCGCTTTTCCGCCTTTGCCCGCTCCAGAACGAAGAACACCTCCGGCCCCTCCACCTGCCCGCTGATCTCCACTTCCACTGCCGCCGGAGTCGCCAGCCGCCACCCCTCCGGAGCCGTCCCCTCGTCCACCACCACACGGTACCGGCCCGCCCGCAGATTGTAGAACCCGAAATGACCGTCGTCCCGAGGTGTCGTCGCCCGGTCCGTCCCTTCCAGCCGGATCACCACCGACTCCACCTCCATCCCCGTGACTCCCAACACCTGCCCCCGGAGCGCGGTCAGCCGTTCCAGCGTCAGGTCCACCCGTGCCACCTTCGCGCTTTGCACGTGGAACTGCCCGGGCGGCGTCCCCGCCGGATCAAACTCCGCCGGCAATTCCCGCGGCGACAGCTCCACCCGGTGTTCGCCCTGCATCACGTCGGGAAAACGGTAACGCCCCACTTCGTCCGTGTACTCGATCCGCCGCCCGTCCAGCAACACCGGAATCCCCACGCCCGGCGTGCCGTCCGCCTCCTTGACAAACCCTTCGACCGAACCCATCACCGGCGCCATCGCCTGCAACGTCCGCACCGCGCTGCCCGCCGGCGCCGCGCCGCCCCACCGGACCTGCCGCGTCACCCGCACGAACACATTCCATCTCTCCATTCCACCCAGTGCCAGTTGCGGCGGAGCCCCCTGCAGCGCCAGTACAAACGCCGACTGCGGATTCAACGCCATCGCCAGGTGGTTCCGCAAGACATCCGCCTGCACGCTCCAGTCCTTGCCCACCGGCAACTGGAATCCCGCCACCGTCGTCTGCACCTGATTCAGCGCGAACAGTGTATCGTTCGCCAAATCCCGTCCCACTTCGCTGTAGGCGTGCATCGTCATCCGTCCCGCCCGGCCCTGCATCATCCCCCGCACAAATACCGCATCCCGCCGCTGCGCCCCCTGCATGTTGTTCAGCCGGAACGCCCCTGATGCCGACCACCGCCCCAACCGCACCGAGTGTTCCGCTTCCACCGCACCCTGCTTCGACTTCATTGTCCCGGTATCGAGATCAAACGACCGCCAGTTCACTCGCGTCGTCTGCCGGCCGTAGCTCCGGGCCGCCGCCAGCAGTACCTGCCGGTTCACGTTCCTCCTCGACACCTCCTCTCCCGGCGCCGCCGACTCCAGCCGCATCTGCGAATAGTGCCCGCTCAACACCACCCGCCCCGGCATCTCCGCCGAAACGCCCGCCGTCGCTGACTTTGACCGGAACCCCCACGCCGCCGGATTGTTTTCGAAATTATTCCGCAGTGACCCCGTCGACCCGCTCACCTCCAAGCCCTTCCGCACGCGCAGACGCCCTTCCACGAATGCCCCGCCCCGGTCCCCGGCAAAGTACCCGGCCACCGGCAGATACCCCGCCGTCTGCCGCAGCCAGCTCGCCCGCGCCATCACGCGCCCGCGCTCATACTCACCCGAAACCAGCGCATTTCCTCGCGCCGGAGCCACCGTCAACTCGTCCGCTGGACGCCCCGTCGTCAATGCCGCCTCGCCCACCACCCGCACGCCTTCCGCCGGCTTCCACTGTCCCGCCACCGTCGCCTGCGTCGACCGGCCATACTGCCGCCCCGACTGGCTCAGGTACGGCCGCGCCGCCGCCCGCTCCGGGTCCGTCCGCAACGTGTCCACCTGCCCCGCGAATTCGAGCGTCTCCCCAGCCTTCCAGCGCAGACCGCCCCCGGTCAGCGTCTGCGGGCCCCGCACCGAAAACGGCAGCCGCGGCCCCTCCAGAAACGTCACCACCCCGGCATACCCCGTCCAGCTCAGCCGCCCCCGGATCCCCGCCACCCGCGCACCCCGCATTCGGATCAGCGGCGTGAACACCTGCGGCATGAACACGTCCATCGGCCGCCCCGGCGTCTGCAGATCCCCGCCCGAAAACTCCATTCTCCAGGCCCCGGCCGCCAACCCCCGCACTGTCAGGTAGTTCTCAGTCAACCGGAGTCCGGACGAAGCGTAATCCTCAGCCCGGCCTTCCAGCAGCGCGCCCGTGGGCAGAATGAAACGAAAACTCGCCGCCATGCCCGTCGTCGCCCGAACGGGCTCCACTCCACCCGGCGCGTAAAAGCCCTGGGCCGCGATCTCCGCGGTCCCGCGTGATTCCTGCGCCGCCGCGACCGCTGCCACCCCGGCCAGCAGCGCCAGCGCCGCCGTCAGCCTAAATGCCGTCCACACCGGATTTCGCCAGCCGGACCGTCGCCTCCTGGATTTCGCCCAGGCCCAGGTCCACCCTGACCCTCAATGCCGCGGGCTGCGCCGTCCCCGGCGCCAACGGCAGCAGGAACCGTTGTTCCCGCTTCGGCAGCACCGGAAAGGCCGGCACCGTCAGCGTCTCCAGCACGCCGCCGTTTCCGTCCAGCACTTCAACCTGCCCCTCCGGGCGGAAATAGCAATTCGAATCATTCTTGACCAGCAGCACCGCCCGGCGCGCCCCACCTTCGCCTTCCATCTGAAGCGACCTCACCATGCCCTGGCCTCGTGATTCGCCCACCCGCACGTAGAACGCCCCCACCACCCGGACCGTGTTCCGAACCCCCGTCGACGCAACTTCCCCCGCCCGGGGCATCGCCGTGAAGCCCACCGCGCAGTGATAACTCTGCGGCGCTGCATCCGCCGGTACCCGGATCGTGAACCGCACCAGCAGCCTCTGCCCCGTCTCGATCTCCGTCTCCATCGGGTTCACCGTCAGCCACGACCGGCAACTCCACTCGCTCTCCGATTCCATCGTCCGCCCAAATTGCGGCGTCATCGTCTCGTCCAGCCGGAAATCGAGCAATTCACCGCGCGCCCGCATCCGTCCCCCGAGTTCATTGGTCAGCTCCAGGGCCCCCGAATACGCTTGGCCGGGCCGTAACCCAACCTCCAGCCGCATCGGAGACAGCCCCAATCCGACCTGCCCCATCATTGGCAGGCTCACCAGAATTCCCAATATCAATCGCTTTTTCATGGAATATCCACCGTATATCGCAATGAGACCGTACAGGCCGGCGAAACCGCCGCCGCATATCGCCAGCGGTCCGTGAACCCTACCTGCAAACTCGCACTGATCTGGTTGTTGAAAATCCCCTGATTGCCTTGCGCCACCAGTTGCGGCGAAGTGGACAGCGGGATCGCCGCCGAATTGCACGCCGCGTTGCCCAGATTCAGAAACCCGGCGATCGTCGCGCTCTGGCACCGGACCTGTAACGCCGACACCGGCACGGCCGGGCAATTTTCCAGCTGCGGCATCTCCGCCTGCACGTACAGACGCCAGGCCTGAAATAGACTGGCCCGGAAGTCCACATACGCCAGCGAAACCTGTGGCGCCGGCCCGCCCGCGTCCGGATCCAGCGACGTGAAACTCAGCGCCCCAGGCGTGACCGTGAACGAGTGGATCTGCGCCGGACTCGCCACCGCCATCCCCCAGAGCAGGACCAGCGCCGCCACGCGGCGCAGCCCTCTCGCACCAGCCAGAGGCCTCGATACTTTGACCCGTTTCATGGAATATCCACCGTGTAACGCAGTTGAATCGTGCAGGCCGCCGCTTCGGTCGCCGGATAGCGCCACCGATCCGCAAACGAAACCTGCAGCGCGACTGTCAGCGTGTTCGTCTGTGTCCCCTGCCGGCCTTGAGCCACCACTTGCGGCGTGGTCGAAAGTGGAATCGCCGCCGGGTTGCACGCCGCGTTGCCCGGACCGGCCCCCACCAGAGTCGCCGACTGGCACCCCACTTCAATCGCCGATGCCGGTACACCGCCGCAATTCTCAAGACTCGCCGTCTCCGCCTGCACCGACATCGTCCAGTACCGGGAAGGCGATCCTCTGAATACCACCACCGCTTGCGAAGTCTGGGGCGCTGGGCCTCCTGTGTCCGGATCCACCGCCGTGAAGCTCAATGCTCCCGGCGTGACCGTGAACGATTGGATCTGCGCCGGACTCGCCGCCGCGAGCCACAGCCACAGTCCCAGCGCCGCCATGCTCCGCATTCGGGCTTCTCCTCCTAGAGCGCCGAGATCGAGAACGTCACGACCGAAGTGTGTGTGCCCGTCTCGTACTGCGGATCGTTGACCAGCGTCCAGCTCACCGAACCGCTGTTGCCCGACTTTGCCGACCGGGCATTCGCGCCGAATCCGGCCACGTTCGTCCCTGCCATCGCCGCCGTCACCTCCGACGAGCAACCCGTGCCCGGTGCGGATACGGTGCAGGTGTACTTGAGATCGCCGGCCGCCAGCGACGGTCCGCCGACGCCAAATTCAGCCACCGAAGCCGTGATCGAGCCGGTCCCGTTGGTCTTCGACGTGCGGATCTTGTAGGTGAAATTCGTCGTTCCGGTGTAGTCCGAAAACAGTCCGGCTCCCATCGACAGAGGAGTCGATGCTTCCGTGACCGAAATCGCTGCCTCCGGACCGACCGCGATCGACAGTGTGGTTGTTCCCGTGCCCGCGAACGTCTGCCCGAACGCGGCCGGAACCGCAAGGGCCAGAATGGACACAAAGATTGCTAATGTGTTCAAACGTTTCATTGTCCTTTTCCTTCTTCCTTCCAAACGGTGAAGCGGCGCTTACAGGCTGCTGACCGTGAACATCAGCGGCACTGTGTATGCACCAGTCGGGACAGATGGATCGTTTGTGAGTTGGAGGTTCAGTTGCACGCTCGCCGGATCGGTTGCACTGCAACCGCCTCCGCCACCCGTGCATGCCGCGCCCGGCAACGAAACCACGCTTCTCTGCGAAGTAACGCTCACCGTCTGCACACCCGTACAGGCCGATCCGTAGCTGGCCGGACTGCACGTGAACGTGAGATCCCCGGCCGCCAGACTCGGACCGTCCCCCGGAGCGAATTCGCCCGAAGCCTGTACCGTGATGTTCGCACCCATCCCGGGGGCCGTCCGAATCCGGAACGACACCGGCAACACCCCCGTGTAGTGGGCGAACGCCTGCGGTCCCCTCTCCAGATTCAAACCCCCAGGAACCGACACTTTGCCCTGCGGCTGCAGGGACACAGTGACAGTCTGAGTTGCCACTCCAACGGCCGCCAGCAGCGGCCAACTGAGGGCAATCACCGGGATGAGTGCTGCAATCACCAAGAATCCAATCTGCCTTCCTGCAGTGGACTATCGGTGGACACAGGGATGTACTTTAGCCCGTTCGGGCTAGAAAATTTCAGGTTTGTAGACCCGTTAATGGCAAACTATTAAGATTAACGGTTCTTTATCAAGCGGTTGCGCGCCGGCTTCCCAGCGCCAGCGGATCTCGCCGGACGCCCCCTCGCGCAACGTGTGCCGATTCGGCGGCAGTGTCGCGGCAATCGCCGACTCCCCTGCTCCGAGCACAAATGGCGGCCGTGCCTGCCCCGGCCCCCCCATCGTCGTGGTGATGAGCGCGGCGCCAGGGCCGGCAGGCAGGCGGAACTCCAACCGCCCGCCCGCTTGCCCAGTCCTCGCTGCATACAGAAACCTGACAACTCCTTCCCTTGCGTCAGATTCCTCAACCAACTCCGTCTTCAGAAAACCACACTCGGGCCGGACCTCCAGCGCCAGCCGGCTCTGTCCCGTCTGCTGCCCCAGCCCCGGCAGCGCCAGGACCGTCAGCAACACCAGGATCAGACTCTGCAGGAAAACCATCTTCTGCGTGGTCATATCGACACGTTTGAAGCCGATTTTGGCGCTTTTTTGTCACGCGGCACAGGGCCTCCGGTACTGCATCCGGACCCTGTCCGGCCCAGGACTCGTCTCCGATTCGCGGGTCCTCCCGTCTTTACGGCGACATTCATCCACCCCTTGGATTGCAGTCGGCGGACCAAACTGCTAAAGCCGCCGTAACTCACTGAGTCAACGGCACTTTCAGCCTCCACGCCCGCTCCGCCCCTCCAGCTTGCTTGCACCAAAATGAATCACTCCGGCGGAGCCGCCTCCGGCAGCGAATATCAAGCCCCTCCAGATCAATTACTTACAGACAACTGTTTCAAGTTGAAACACTGCCTCATGGCTCTGGAACAGATCCCGGCCAGATTCCGTACCGTCTTCACGGGATTGTCGAGGCTCCCGGAAACACCGTAAAATGAAGAAGATGCCGGTGACACCCGCCACTTCGCGTCCCTCCCTGTTCGGTTGCGATTAGCCGCGCCCGCTCCCCCCTGCGGCCCAACCCCTTCAAAACACAGACAATTCTCTCGGGAGGTCCCCTCATGAGCAACACCTCGGCTCCAGTTTCCGCGGCTTTGCCGCACCTCGTCACCAGCCTGCCGGGCCCGCGCGCCTCGGCCGTCATCGCCCGCGACCACGCCGTCATGTCCCCGTCCTACACCCGCGATTACCCCTTCGTCATCGCCAAAGGCGACGGCGCGATGGTGGAAGACGTCGACGGCAACCGCTTCCTCGACATGAACGCCGGCATTGCCGTCGTTGCCACCGGTCACTCGCATCCGCGGGTGGTCAACGCTATCCGCGCCCAGGCCGAGAAGTTCCTCCACATGTCCGGCACCGATTTCTACTACGAAAACATGGTGGAACTGGCTGAAAAACTGACCGCGCTGTGCCCCGCGCCCGCCCCGCGCCGGGTGTTTTTCGGCAATTCGGGCGCCGAAGCGGTCGAAGCCGCCCTGAAGATGGCCCGCTATCACACCGGACGCGACAAGTTTATCGGCTTCCTGGGCGCTTTCCATGGCCGGACGATGGGCGCGCTGTCGCTGACCGGGTCGAAGGCGGTCCAGAAGCAGGGGTTTGCCCCCCTTCTGGGCGGTGTCACCCACATTCCGTACGCGTACTGCTATCGCTGCGCGTATGGAAAGAAGCCCGAAACTTGCGCTGTAGAGTGTGTCAAAGTGCTCGAAGACACGCTTTTCAAGACGATCTTGCCGGCCCAGGAGGTGGCGGCGATCTTCGTTGAACCGGTGCAGGGCGAGGGCGGCTATGTCGTCCCGCCGCGGAAGTTCTTCGACGAACTCCAGGCCGTGGCCAGCCGGCACGGGATTCTGCTGGTTTGCGATGAAGTCCAGGCCGGTATGGGACGGACGGGCAAAATGTATGCCCATGAACACTTTAGCGCCGATCCGGACATCATCGCGCTGGCCAAGGGCATCGCCTCGGGGCTTCCGTTGTCGGCCACGATCGCCAAGGCGCAGTACATGGAATGGAAACCGGGCGCGCACGCCTCGACCTTCGGCGGCAATCCGGTCGCCGTGGCGGCGTCGCTGGCGACCATCGAACTGCTGGAACAGGAACTGCTCGACAACGCCGCCCAGGTCGGCGGCGCAATGAAGGAGCGGATGCAGACCTGGCCCGGACGGTTCCCGATCGTGGGCGACGTCCGCGGGCTTGGCCTGATGCTCGGATTCGAGATCGTCAAGGACCAGGAATCGCGCGAACGGGCCCCCGAATTGCGCAACGAGATCGTTCAGCGCGCCTTCCATCGCGGGATGCTGATCCTTGGCGCGGGGCAGAATTCGATCCGTCTGGCGCCGCCGCTGGTCCTGAGCCACGAACAGGCGGCTTTCGCGCTCGACACGCTCGAGGACATTCTTGGGTCGCTCTCCCGCTAAACTGGAGCGGTGAACCAACCCCGGATCCTGGATGTCGGCTGCGGGCTCAACAAGCGGCCCGGCGCGATCGGCGTGGATCGCAATCCCCGCACGCGGGCCGATGTGTTGTGCGACCTCGACCATTTTCCATACCCGTTCCGCGACAACAGTTTCGACGAGTTGCACGCGGTCCACGTGATTGAGCACGTGGCGGACGTGGTGAAGTCGATGGAGGAGTTTTACAGGCTGGTCCGCCCCGGGGGACGGATCTTCCTGGCGACGCCGCATTACACCGACTTTTCTTCGTTCTGCGATCCGACCCACCGCTGGCACCTGAACTCGTTTTCTTTCAGGTACTTCGGAGCAGATCACGCGGGCTACGACTACTACTCGCCGGTGAGATTGCGTGAGAAAAAAGTCCGGCTCAGGCTACTAGCATTATGGAGGTACCTGGGCTTCGAACTGTTGGTGAACGCCTTCCCCCGGTTCCGGCGCTTCTGGGAGCACTATCTGTGCTATGTGGTGCGCGGCAAGGTGATGGAATTCGAGTTTGAAGTGCTCAAATGAGGCATGTTGGAGGCATTCTGGTGCGCTTTAGAGCGCTTTCATGAACGTCTGGCGCGAAGAGAACTGACGGCCCGGCAGGCGTGGGGTCTGCGGGCGGAGAATCTGGCGTGCCGGCATCTCGAATCGCTCGGCTATCACGTGATCGAGCGGAACTGGTTCGATCACAAGACTTTATCGGAGATCGACATCATCGCCCGCCACGAAGGCAAGCTGGTTTTCGTCGAGGTGAAGGCCCGCGAAAGCCCCAAATACGCGACGCCGGAAATTGCCATGCACGGAGTGAAGCGGGCGGCGCTGCTGCGGGGGATTTCGGCGTACGCGCGGAAGGCCCGGGCGGGGGCGGAGGATCTGCGTTTCGATGTGGTGACGGTGGTATTGGGGGACCCGCCGGAGGTTCGGGTATTTCCGGGGGAACCGATCCGCGCCGGGGGGCGGCGGAATGCTGTATGCTGACGGTGAACTTCATCTATCGCCGGACCGTCACCCTTGCCTGACCTTCGAAAAGATCCGATTACCGGCCGGTGGGTGATCATCGCCACCGACCGCGCCCGCCGTCCCACTGATTTCACCCGGGAACGCGTGATTCCCTCGGCGCCGCGATTCTGCCCGTTTTGTCCGGGCAATGAATTGAAAACGCCGCCCGAGGTGTTGGCGTACCGGACCTCGGGGGGCCCAAATGAACCGGGATGGACACTGCGGGTGGTGCCGAGCAAGTTTCCGTCGCTGCGGGTCGAAGGGGAGTTGGACCGGAAGGGCGAGGGTCTCTATGACCGGATGAACGGGGTTGGGGCGCACGAGGTGATTCTGGAGACGACGGATCATCTGGCGTCGCTGGCGAGTCTGCCGGAAAAGCAGGTGGCGGACCTCATGTTCGCGGTCCGGGACAGAATACTGGATTTACGGAAGGACCAGCGGTTCCGCTACATTCTGGTGTTCAAGAATCACGGTGAGCCGGCGGGAGCGACGCTGGAGCACCCCCATTCGCAGTTGATCGCGCTGCCGGTGGTGCCGAAGCGGGTGCAGGAGGAACTGGACGGAGCGCGGCGGTATTTTGAGTTCCGGGAGCGTTGCATCTTCTGCGACATGGTGCAGCAGGAGTTGGAGACGCAGAAACGGGTGGTGCTGGAGACGGACCATTTCGTGGTGTTGTGCCCGTATGCGGCGCGGTTTCCGTTCGAGACGTGGATCGTGCCGAGGCGGCATGAATCGCATTACGAGAGCCTGGCGGCGGAGGCGATTCACAATCTGGGCCAGGTGTTGAATCAGACGCTCAAAAAGCTCGACAAATCGCTCGAAAACCCGCCATACAACATCATTCTGCACACAGCGCCAGTGCAGGATCGCCCGCTCGATCACTATCACTGGCACATCGAGATCATGCCCAAGTTGACGAAAGTGGCAGGATTCGAGTGGGGCAGCGGATTCTATCTGAATCCGACACCACCCGAGGAGGCGGCGCGGTTCCTGCGGGAGATCGCGGTTTAGGGGCGGGGTTGTCGCCCGGGGTTCAGCGCTTCTTGAGGGTGACTGCCATCTCGTTGTTGACACGGATGGTTTCGAGGGCCGGGTTGTTGATGACAGCGTCCATGTATTCCTGATTCTGGGAGACGCGGGCGATGTTGTGGGCGAGGATCAGGCCACCGGGACGGACGTGGGGAAGGACTTTGTCGAGATAGTCGCGATAGCCGGGTTTGTCGGCATCGATGAAGACGATATCGATGGGCCCTTTGAGGTTCTTGGCGGTTTCGTGGGCGTCTCCGACGATGACAGTGATCAAATCGGCGACGCCGGCGCGCTTGAAGTTGGCTCGAGCGGTTTCGGCGCGGCCGGGGTCGTATTCGAAAGTGGTCAACTTGCCGCCGGTTTTGCGGAGGGCGAGAGCGAACCAGAGGCCGGAATAGCCGGTGGAGGTCCCGAATTCGACGGCGGATTTGGCATTGATGGACTCGGCGAGGAGGCGGATCAGGCGGCCGTCCTCGCGGGGGACGTTGAGGTGGCGTTCAACGGCTTCTGCGACCTCGAGAATGCGCTTTTCGGCATCGTCGGCGGCGAGTGGGGGATTACCGTAGCCATCGCCGCCGCCCGCCATCCGGCTGCGGGGACCCTGGGCACAGGCGATCAGCGCACAGGCGAACAAGAGAGCTGTCAGTCTGAGCTTGAAGTGCAATTCGGGAGATCTCCTCTGTTTCAGGGACGCCATCAGAGGACCGAAAGATTACACATCGGGAGATTGTATAGTTGAACCGCTTCACGCGGATTTCGATAAACTGGGGACCATCATGGAAGACACCACCCCCCGCCGTGGATTTTTGCGGTCGGCCGCCGGTATGGCCGCTGCAGCGCAGGCGATCAGCGCCGCGCCGCGCCCGTTGGATGAAAAGGAGAAACTGGGCCGTCTGGCGACGAACTGCTGGCCGGTCAGGATGTTGTTCAAGAGCAGGCCGAGTCCGCGCGGAACCAGTCCGCAGGTGGCCGAAATGCGGAAGAAGTATGGCGAGATCACGATGCTGGATTTCCCGCAGTGGACGCGGGACCAGTTTCCGGGGATCACGCACATGGATTTGTGGTCGTCGGTCTTCGGCGATGTCACGAACGACGCGATGTACGCGACGCAAACGATGACGCTGCCGAACGGACAAACCCGGACGGCTTACGAATTCGACCCATCGACGGCGGCGGGCAAGAAGTGGCTCGGTCAACTGGCGAACAACATGGCGAAGTTGGGTATCAAGTGCCAGCATGTGTCCAACAACGCCCCGCGCAACATCTCGGATCTGGACGAGGCGAAGCGGCGCGAAGGGATCGAGGTGGCGAAGAAGTGGCTGGAAGGCTCGGCGATGCTGGGCGCGAAGACGATGCGCGTGAACACCGGGGGGCCGCGGATCGCTCCGGAGGCGTCAGCGACGGGGAGCTACCCGAAAAACGACGAGATCGTGAAGTATCTGGACAAGTGCATCGAGTCGTTCAAGGAGATGGCGGAATTCGGAGCCAAGGTGGGGGTGATTGTCACGATTGAGAACCACTGGGGCTTGAGCGCGAATCCGATGAACGTCCGGATCGTGCTGGACTCGGTGAACCATCCGTTCTGCGAGGCGACGCCGGACTTCTGCAACTGGGAGCACGAGTACATGCTGTACCACGGGCTTTCGGCTCTGGCGCCATACACGCATCACACGGTGCACGCGAAGTACTGGAACCGCTGGAAGGAAGTGGACTTGCAGCGGTGCACGCGGATCATGGCGGCGGCGGGGTTCCGGGGCATCTTCGCTCTCGAGTACGAGGATGGTCCCTGGGACGGCGTGGAAGGAATGCGCCTGCTGCAGAAGGAAGTAATGGCGGCGCTGTAGTTAGTAACCGAACCGGGAGGGCGGCCGCCTGAAACAGGGAGGCCGCCCTGAAGGAGGTGACGACATTGCCTGTTTACCGATTCGAGGTGAATGGCCAGGCCAGGAGTGTGGAGACGGCGGCGGACCGGCCGTTGCTGGAGGTGCTGCGCGAGGATCTGGGCCTGACGGGGACGAAGTATGGCTGCGGTGAGGGGCAGTGCCGGGCATGCACGGTGCTGGTGGATGGGCGTCCGGCGCCGTCGTGCGTGACTCCGGTGCGCAATGTGGCGGGCAAGCGGGTGAAGACGATCGAGGGTCTGGCGGGGGACGGGGCGCTGACGGCGGTGCAGCGGGCATTTCTCGAGGCGCAGGCGTTTCAGTGCGGCTATTGCACGCCGGGCATGGTGCTGGGGGCGACGGCGCTGCTGGAGCGGACGCCGGGGCCGAGCGAGCAGCAGATCCGGGAGGGGTTGAACGGGCATATCTGCCGGTGCACGGGGTATCCACGGATCGTGGCGGCGGTCCAACTGGCCTCGCGGTTCGAACGGGAGGCAGAGAGCAATGGCTGAGCAGAATCCGAGGCTGGAACTGGAGCGGTTTGAGCTGCGCGAGCCGGACCGGTATCGTTTTGAACTGGACCGGCGCGAATTTCTGGGCGCGGGACTGCTGCTGACGCTGTTCATCACGCAAGAGGCGGCGGCGCAGGGAAACGGCATCGAGGCGCGGTTGCATCTGGGGGAGGACGGCACGATCACGGTGCTGTCGGGCAAGATCGAGGAAGGTCAGGGAGCGCGGACGGAGATTGCGATGGCGGCGGCGGAGGAGTTGGGCGTTCCGCTGGCACGGGTATCGGTGGTGCTGGGAGACACGGCGCGAGTCCCGAATGATGGCGGCACGTGGGGGAGTGCGACGACGCCACGGACGATTCCGGCAGTGCGGAGCGCGTGCGCATCGGCGCGGGGGATTCTGGGGCAGTCGGGGCACAAAAGCTACGCGGAACTGGCGAAGGCGGGGGGAAAGATTGCGGGCGCGGTACCGGCGAAGGTGTCGTTGCAGGCGGTGTCCGAATGGCGGATTCTGGGGAAGAGCCAGGCGAGGCCGGGGGGCGAGGCGATTGTGCGGGGGGCGCACGAGTATCCATCGGACGTGAAGCGGCCGGGGATGTTGTATGGAGCGGTTTTGCGGGCGCCAGCGGACGGGGCGCGGCTGGAATCGGTGGACCTGGAGGCGGCGCGCAAATTGGCGGGGGTGGTGGCGGTGCGGGACGGGGAGTTCGCCGGATGTGCGGCGGCGACGTCGTACGAGGCGCGCAAGGCGGTGGCGGCACTGGCGGCTTCGGCGCGCTGGAGCACTGTTAATGCAAAGGTTTCCAGCGAAAACCTCTATGATTACCTGAAGCAGAATCCGGGGCGGGTCCGCGACGATGTGAAGGGATCGCCGGGGACGGCGGCGGGCCAGCGGATCAAGGGGGAGTACCGGTGCGCGTACATTCAGCATGCGCCGATGGAGCCCCGGGCGGCGGTGGCGGATTGGGAGAACGGTCGGCTGACGGTTTGGACGGGGTCGTCGAATCCGTTCGGAGTGCGAGACGCGCTGGCGCGGGCGTTTTCGCTGAGTGCGGGGCAGGTGCGCGTGATCACGCCCGATTTCGGGGGCGGATTCGGGGGCAAACACACGGGCGAGGCGGCGATCGAGGCGGCGCGCCTGGCGAAGGAAGCGGGCAAGCCGGTGTCGCTGCGGTGGACGCGGGCCGAGGAGTTCGCGTGGGCGTACTGCCGTCCGGCGGCGCTGATCGAGGTGGAGGCGGCGGTGGAGGGCGGATCGATCACGGCCGTGGGATTTTGCCAACTACAATTCGGGGGCGTCGGCGCTGGCGAGTCCATACAAGCTGGCGAACACGCGGCACCGGTATATCGAGTGCGAATCGCCGCTGCGGCAGGGATCGTACCGGGCGCTGGCGTCGACGGCGAACAACTTCGCGCGCGAGGCGTTCATGGACGAACTGGCTGCTGAGGCGGGCAAGGATCCCCTGGATTTCCGGCTGGCGCATCTGGAGAACGAGAGGATCCGGGCGGTGCTGGAGGCGGCCGCGGAGCGGTTCGGGTGGCGGAAGCGGGTGGCGGAGAAGCGTCCGGGGCGGGGCGTGGGCCTGGCTTGCGGGACGGAGAAGAATTCGGTGGTGGCGGCGTGCGCGGAGGTCGAAATCGACGCGAAAACGGGCGTTTTGCGGTTAGTAGAGATCGTGCAGGCGTTCGAATGCGGCAAGATTCTGAACCCTGGCAATTTGCGGCAGCAGGTGGAGGGGTGCCTGCTGATGGGATTGGGGGCGGCGCTGCGGGAGCGCCTGGAGTTCTCGGGCGGGCGGGTGACGAACGGGAGTTTCGCGCGGTACCGGGTGCCGCGATTCGCGGATGTGCCGAAGGTGGAGTTGGTGCTGCTGGACCGGCCGGATCTGGCGCCTGCCGGGGCGGGCGAGACGCCGATCATTGCGGTGGCGCCGGCGATGGCGAACGGGTATTTTCATGCCACCGGGCAGCGGGCGCGGACGTTGCCGCTGCCGGTGGCGTCGAAAGGTTAGGGGATCAGCCCTTCCATTCGTCCCAATTGATCTGGCGCATGTCTCCGTGGCGGAGGAAGGCGCGGTGGAAGGCGGGTCCGAGGGAGAGGGACATGGGCTGGTGGCCCTTCTTGAGGAGGGTGATGTACTCGCGGAGTTGGGGCCGGTAGTCGGGGTGGGCGCAATTTTCGATGATGATGTGGGCGCGTTCGTGGGGGTCCTTGCCGCGGAGGTCGGCGACGCCCTGTTCGGTGATGATGATCTGAACGGAGTGTTCGCTGTGGTCCATGTGGGACACGAGGGGGACGATGGCGGAGATCTTGCCGCCCTTGGCGGTGGAGGGGCAGGAGAAGATGGAGAGGTAGGCGTTGCGGGTGAAGTCGCCGGAACCGCCGATGCCGTTCATCATCTGGCGTCCCATGACGTGGGTAGAGTTCACATTGCCGCCGAGGTCGACTTCGATGGCGGTGTTCATGGAGACGATGCCGAGGCGCCGGACGATTTCGGGGTGGTTGGAGATCTCCTGCGGGCGCATGAGGATCTTCGTGCGGAAGAAGTCGATGTTGGAGGTAAAGCGGCGCATGGCCTCGGGGGAGAGGGTGAGGGCGCAGGTGGAGGCGAAGGAACAGCGGCCGTTTTCGAGCAGGGGGATGACGGAGTCCTGAAGGACTTCGGTGTACATTTCGAAGGCGGGGACGGCGGGATTCGAGCCAAGCGCGCCAAGGACGGCATTGGCGATATTGCCGACGCCGGACTGGAGGGGGAGGAACTGGGGCGGGATGCGGCCGGCCTTCATTTCAGCGACGAGGAAGTCGGAGACGTTCTGACCGATCTGGTCAGTGAGGGGGGTGGAGGCATCGAAGCCGGCGGATTCGTCTTCGAGGTCGGTGTAGACGATGCCGGCGATTTTCTTGGGGTCGATGATGCAGAGGGCGGCGCCGACGCGGTCGTCGACCTGATAGACGGGGATTTCCTGGCGGGCCGGGGGATCCTTGGGTTCCCAGATGTCGTGCATGCCGATGAGGGCGGGGGGGTGTTTGCGGTTGACTTCGATGAGGATCTTGTCGGCGAGGCGGAGGTAGGTATTGGAGGCCCCGACGGAGGAGGTGAGGAGGATGCCACCGCCGGCGGTGACTTCGGCGGCTTCGACGACGGCCCAGTGGATGGGGCCCAGGAAGCCGTAGCGGGCGACCTGGGGCAGCAGGGAGAGGTGCATGTCAAAGAACTTCACCTGGCCGGAGTTGATCTGGGAGCGGAGGACGGGATTGGACTGGTAGGGGGTCCGGAAGCTGATGGCTTCGGCTTCGGCTAGTTCGCCATCGAGGGACTGCCCGGTGGAGGCGCCGGTCATGACGCCGACCTTAAACGGGCGGCCCGCGGCATGTTCGGCGCGGGCGCGCTGGGCGAGGGCGCGGGGGATGGCCTTGAGATCGGAAGAGCGTCGTGTAGGGAAAGAGTGTAGATCTCGGTGG
>ERZ761609.737-NODE-737-length-35131-cov-36.940586_pt1 | contig 35131 bp, 34 predicted proteins | sample MGYA00511163_ERZ761609 | MGnify/ENA primary metagenome ERZ761609 (study PRJEB28899, sample SAMN02445070) | bioreactor sludge metagenome | biome: EBPR sludge | place: Australia: Brisbane, Thorneside Wastewater Treatment Plant | collected 2011-12-16 ...
AATACCGGCCTGTCACGCCGGGGGTCGCGGGTTCGAGCCCCGTCCACTCCGCCAACACACAAAAAGCCTCGCAAGTTTGCTTGCGAGGCTTTTTTGTTTCTGTCCCTCGATGGCACTCGTCTGCAAGCGGTTGTATCGGGTGCAAAGCCCGAGATTTCTGCAATACGTCAATGAGGCTTGCGAGGCAACAAGCCCGACGACAACGCGGTACCCAGCAACACGATCGCCCCGCACCCCAGCATGGTCAATGTCACGGCCTCGTCTAGAAAAGCCCAGCCATAACCCAGGGCAAACACAGGAATCAGAAATGTCACGGTGAGTGCCTTGGCAGGCCCTGCCGCTTCAATGAGCCTGAAATACAAGATGTAGGCGAGGCTGGTACACACCACACCCGAAACAATCAATGCCAACCAGGCGTCCCAAGCTGGCGAACTGTTTGGCCAGGCTGCCGCTGCGGGCAAGGCCAACCCCAGTGACGCCCCGATCTGGCTGCCCGTTGCGGTCAGCAGCGAAGGTAAACCTTGCAGGTATTTTTTGGTGAAGCTGGCAGCCAGACCATAACAGAGGGTGGCACACAGGCATGCGGCCACCGCAAGTGTCAAATGAAGGTTGTCTGCGTTGGTCAGTCCGGGCTTGGCCTGACTGAGCGTCAGTGCCGTCACGCCCATGAAGCCGATCATCAGTCCAGCGACGCGCCAGCGCGTCAGCCTGTCATGCAGCCAGACCCAGGCAACCAGCGCTCCAAACAACGGCACAGTTGCATTCAGAATGGCTGACAGACCAGTGGAGATGTAGAGCAGCGCAAAAGCAAAACAGGCAAACGGTATGCCGGAGTTCAACAGACCGACGATCAGCAGCGACTTCCATTTCGTCAGCAATTGCCTACCCAGCCCGCGCCAAAGCATGATGAGTAGCAAGAACGCTGCAGCGATCGCGACACGTCCGGCAGCTGTCGGCAAGGGGCCGAATGAGGCTGTCGCTGTTTTCATGAACATGAACGACGAACCCCAGATGGCAGCCAGCAAGACGTAGTCGATGATCCAGGCGGGCAGCTTCACACGCGTGTTTACGTGATCATCGTTGCCTGTCATGCAAAGTACCTGCCATGGCCGCGTATGTGCAGGCGAACGGGTGCGCCGCCATACCCGTTGTGTGCAAGATGCTTCTTGCCCATCCGATGAAACAGCCTGGAGAGTTCAGCGGTTGCATGGGGTGTGATGACATGCATGGCGTGTCCGAAGTCGATCGCGAAAGAAGCTGGGATGTTCATGAGGGCATGGTAACCCTGTGCGCTGGTCTGTTCTGGCTGAAAACGGACATGCATGTGTTTGGTGATGTGTCCTTTGCTCCCAAGTCTGTTCCGCCATCGAAAGTACCACGCCACGAGCACTTGTCATGAGAGCAGGGTAGGAGCGCACCTACAATCCTTCGCTCTGGCATGGCTCCTGCACGAAGCGGAGCCTGACTACACCGACGATACATTGCTTGAGGAGATTTCATGCTGGTACCTGCATCCGTTTTCAAGGCGTATGACATCCGTGGCATCGTACCTTCGGGCCTGAATGAGGCTGTGGCCGAAGGCCTTGGCAAAGCATTCGGTTCAGCCGCCAGGGCAGCAGGCGAGACCACAGTGGCTGTTGGGCGTGATGGACGGTTGAGCGGCCCGGCATTGAGCCAGGCTTTGATCAGAGGGCTGGTCGCAGCAGGCATGGAGGTCATCGACGTGGGCATGGTCACCACGCCCATGCTGTACTTCGCGGCCAGCACCTTGTGCAAGAGCGGCATCCAGGTCACCGGCAGCCACAACCCGAAAGACTACAACGGCTTCAAGATGGTGTTGGCCGGGCGGGCCATATATGGGGACGAGATTCAGGCGCTGCGTGCCACGATGGAAGCAGAGTCCTGGATGCTTCAGCCTGGTGGGTCTGTGCGTTCGGTCCGCGTGGATGAGGACTACCAGGCTCGAATCGTGTCGGATGTGAAGTTGGCGCGGCCCATGAAAATCGTGGTCGACAGTGGCAACGGTGTTGCGGGTGCATCCGCGCCAGCGATCTTCCGGGCTTTGGGTTGCGAGGTGATCGAGCTGTTCAGCGAGGTGGATGGCAATTTTCCCAACCATCACCCTGATCCCAGCAAGCCAGAGAATTTGAAGGACCTGATCGCTGCATTGAAACTGCATGGTGCCGAACTCGGCCTGGCGTTCGACGGAGACGGTGACCGGCTGGGTCTGATCACATCTGCCGGCAACAACATTTTTCCCGACAGGCAGCTGATGCTGTTCGCTCAGGACGTGCTGTCTCGAGTACCGGGCGGCACCATTCTGTTTGACGTGAAGTGCACCCAACGCCTCGCCCCAGCGATTGCAGCTGCTGGCGGTGTGCCGGAGATGTTCAAGACAGGCCATTCACTGATCAAGGCGCGCATGAAGGAAGTCGACTCGCCGCTGGGCGGCGAGATGAGCGGGCATGTGTTCTTCAAGGAGCGCTGGTACGGTTTTGACGATGGAACCTATGCTGGGGCACGCATGTTGGAAATTCTCAGCCGCCATGCAGATCCGTCCGCTGTGCTTGACGCACTGCCGACCAGCCACAGCACGCCTGAACTCAACGTCGCTTGCGCAGAAGGGGAGCCTCATGCACTGGTCAAACAGCTGCAGCAAGCCACGTTTGTGGCGCCTGCGCAGGTGTCCACCATCGATGGCCTGCGGGTGGACTGGCCCGACGGGTTCGGGCTGATCCGCGCATCCAACACCACGCCCGTACTGGTGTTGCGGTTTGAAGGGCATTCGCCGGAAGCGCTGCATCGGATCGAGGCCGAGATGCTTGCGTTGCTGAGGTCGGTCAAGCCCGATGCGGTGTTGGGTGCTTCGGCTCACTGATGGCTTGACGTTTCAGACACTTGCATGCCAGTCAGCCATGGCCTGAGCGCCGATCCGGAAGTCATTGTTTTTAACCTCAAGAAGCGTTACACCGGTGTCTCTGCTACGGTGAACGCCTTGGTGCCCCTGCAGATGACGCAGTGGCGGCTGGGTTACTGTGGCACGACGCAATCGAATGGTGTGCAGGGCATGACGTTGCGCGAAGCCATCCGCGTGTCGAGGCGGCCGCCTGCTGGCCGACCGTTTCGCATCTGGCATGTGCGCCGTGATCACGAAATGATGGCCGGGCTCTGGGCACGTGATGTGCTGCGGCTGCCCATCAGGCTGGTGTTCACGTCAGCTGCGCAGCATGTGCACGGAGCATTCCCTGCCTGGCTGATTTCGCGGATGGATGCTGTCATCAGCACGACCCAGAAGGCGGCCGACTGTGTGCCCAACACGACTGCCGTGGTGCATCATGGTATCGACCTGACGCGTTTTGCCTGTGTGGACAAAACGCAGGCCTGGGCCGACAGCGGCTTGCCGGGGCGGTTTGGCATCGGTGTGTTCGGGCGGGTGAGGGATGACAAGGGTACGGACGTGTTTGTCGATGCCATGATCCAAGCATTGCCAGCGCACCCGGATTTCACGGCTGTGATTGCCGGTCTGGCGCAACCCAAGCACCAGGCGTTTGAAGCCGATCTGCGCGCACGCATTGCAGCAGCCGGGTTGAGCGACCGGATTGTGTTTTTGGGTGAAGTGCCGTCCGGCGAGGTACACCGTTGGTACCAGCGTTGTCTGATCACCGTGGCGTGTCCGCGTTACGAGCCGTTCGGCCTCACACCCTTTGAGGCTGGCGCCACCGGATGCGCGCTGGTGTGTTCGCGCACGGGTGCGTTCGAGGAGTTGGTCACGCCAGGACAAGAGGGTTGGTTGGTGCCAACGGGTGATGTTGGCGAGTTGGCGCAGGCTGTTGACCGATTGATGTCTGATGTGCCCGGTACATTGGCCAAAGGTCAGCAAGCCCGTTTGACCGTGGCCACCCGGTTTTCTCTCGAAAAGGAGGCCGAAGGCATCGGCCGTGTGTACAGCCAGCTTTGGTCATCAGGGCGATGAGCGCGCTCAGCCTGGCTGAACAAATCGCCTTGTGGTTGTACGGGCTGGCAATGTGGCTGGCCCGCCCCCTGCTCAGGTGGAAGTTGCGCAAACGCGCGCGTGCAGAACCCGGTTATGCGCATGATGTAGACGCCCGTTTTGGGCGCTACCGCTTGAAGCAGCCGGGGCAACCACCTGGCTCGGATGATGCAGCCGCTGCCTGGATTTGGGTACACGCGGTATCTCTCGGAGAAGCGCGGGCGGCAGCCATTCTTGTGGAGCGCTTGCGTCGACTGATGCCTGGCATGCGGCTGTTGTTGACGCACAGCACCGCAACGGGCTGGCGCGAAGGGGCTGCCTTGCTCCAGCCGGGCGACGCTCAAACTTGGCTGCCGTGGGACGACCGGTCCAGCGTCAAGCGGTTCTTGACCCGATACCAACCTGCGGTAGGCGTGTTGATGGAGACCGAGGTGTGGCCCATTCTGGTCAGGTCCTGCGCGGAAAGCGGGGTTCCGTTGACATTGGCGAATGCACGTATGAACGAGCGGTCATTTGACAAAGCCTTGCGGCTGCGCTGGCTGTCCAGGCCCGCCTACGCCGGCTTGCGGGCTGTGTGGGCACAAACTGCCGACGACGCCAGGCGGTTGGCCGCATTGGGTGCCCGTGTGGATGCCGTGACCGGCAACCTCAAGTTCGATGCCCGTCCAGACCCCCGACAGCGTGAGTTGGCAGGGAACTGGCGCAAAGTTTGCGGCAGACCGGTCGTGCTGCTGGCCAGCTCTCGGGAGGGAGAGGAGGCTCAGTTTATACATCAAATTAGCCGCCTATCGCTTTCCTGTAAAGGTTCTGATGCTACTCATATGGGTGATCTTGAGGCGCGTGATCTGCCGGTTTGGTTGATCGTGCCGCGTCATCCGCAGCGGTTTGATGCCGTCGCTGGTTTGCTGGCGCAGGCTGGTTTGGGGGGGCGGCGGCGTTCGGAGTGGGGCACCTGGCTGGATGAAGCGGTGATGCAGGCCGCAGCCGATCAGGCGGTGGATAAAACTGACCCAAGCTCGGCTGATCCGATGCATGAGCATGGTCACAACGAGGTGCCAACGCAGGTGCGCCATGCCTGCGTGGCCCCGGCAGGAGACATCTGGCTCGGCGATTCTCTGGGTGAGATGGCTTTGTATTACAGCCTGGCGGATGTGGCGTTGCTGGGGGGCAGTTTCGAGCCGCTCGGCGGACAGAACCTGATCGAGGCAGCGGCTTGTGGTTGCCCGGTGGTTCTGGGGCCGCATACCTTCAACTTTGCCGAAGCTGCAGAGGCTGCCGTGGAGGCGGGTGCCGCTTTTCGGGTGGACAACATGGCCGATGGCATTTCAACCGCCATGCATTTGCTGGCGCATCCGCAAGCCCAAGAGCAGGCTGTTGCGGCAGCCCATGCGTTTGCCGGTTCACGTCAGGGAGCCGCTGGCACCATGGCTCGCGCGTTGAAACGACTGGTGACGAATGCAGAGCCGCTCGCGCAGGTGGCGCAATAAACGTCAGCTACAGCCACCAGCGCCATCGACTGGTCACGTGGGCCTGACGTCTCGCCCGGCTCAGCGTGTGGCTGCCGAGGTTGACAACAGTGCGTTGATGTCGTTCAGGTTGTCAGCGGCCAGGCTGCCACTGGCTTGGCGCAGCCGCAAGCTGCCCATCAGCACGTTGTAGCGGGCCACGGCCAGGTCACGCTTGGTCTGGAACAGTTGGCTCTGAGCGTTGAGCACGTCGATGTTGATCCGCACGCCCACCTGGTAGCCGAGTTTGTTGGCGTCCAATGCGCTCTGGCTGGATGCCTCGGCCGCCTCGAGGGCTTTGACCTGGCCCTTGCCCGACTGGATGCCAAAGAAGGCGGTGCGGGTGGCTTGCGCCACGGCGCGCTTGGCACCTTCTGCATCGGTGCGGGCCTTTTCTTCCAGTGCCAACGCTTCTTTCACGCGGTTCTGAATGGCATAACCCGCAAACAGGGGCATGTTGAACTGAACCCCAACAGTTGCCGTGTTGCTGCGCAGTGGCAAGCCAGTGGTGTTGGAAGGCGCTTTGGCCAGTGCGTATTGACCGGTCAGGTCCACGGTCGGGCCGTGACCGGCTTCGGCTTTCTTCAGCTCCAGCGAAGCGATGTCCAGTGCGGTTTGAGCCTGCACCACACTGGGGTGAGTGGTTTCAGCCAGGTTGACCCAATGGTTCACATCGTCGGGCATTGTTGATGGCAGTGCCACAGGCAGGCCCAGGGGCAATGGCTGCACCTTGGTTTTGCCCACCAGCGTGTCGAGCGCCAAGCTCTTGACGTGGAGATCGTTTTCGGCGGCGATTTCCTGTGCCACGACGAGGTCAAAGCGGGCTTGGGCTTCACGCGAGTCGGTGACCGTGGAGGTACCGACTTCAAAATTCCGCTTCGCTGCGGCAAGTTGCTCGGACACAGCGGCCTTCTGGGCTTTGACGTAGGCGAGGGTGTCCTGGGCTGCCAGTACGTCGAAGTAGGCTTGAGAGGTCCGGATGATCAGGTCCTGCTCCGCTGCTTTCAATTGGGCCTGTGCCAATGCCAGCGATTTTTGACCTTGCTCGAAGGCCAGTCGGTTGGCGGGGCGGTACAGCGGTTGGCTGGCCGATACGGTGGCGTTGCGGGCATCAAAGCTGCGGTTGGGCACGGGGCTGGCGTTGTCCACATTCGAGCGGCTGAACCCCGCACCCAGACCGACAGTGGGCAGCAAGCCTGCGCGCGCCTGTTCGGCCTTGGCCGCAGCGGCATCCTGCGCTGACCGTGCCGACTGAAACGTTGCGTCAAAGTCCCGCGCCGCTTCGAACAATGCCGACAGCGACTGTGCCTGCGCCGTAGCGCCAGCAAAACCTGTGGCCAGGACAGCGGCGACAACCGACCGTGCCAGCTGTCCCGAGCGGGGCGCAGTTTGCAACGTCGACGAGAGTTGGCGGGGCAATGCGGAGTGAGTCATGTTTGCGTAGGCAGGTTGAAGTGATGAAGTGTGCTTGTGGCGGACCATGGCGCACGGAAAACGCCGGCGCGCGATGAAGAGCTTTGAGGGGCGCTCGACCACAGCGGCAACTCAGTACTGTGGAATGCTTGCATCCAGCTCACTGGACCAGGCATGGATGCCGCCCTGGATGTTGACCACGTTGGTAAAGCCGTTCTGCAACAAAAACTGGGCGACTTGCATGCTTCTGCCGCCGTGATGGCAGAGACAGGCAATGGGTTGGTCGCGGTCCAGTTCCAGGCAGCGCGCCGGGACGGTGCGCATGGGCATCGTGACCAACTTGAAGCCGTTGGCCTCTTCATCATCCGCAACCGAGGCTGTTTGCACTTCCCATGCTTCGCGCACGTCCAGCACCACGGGCTGCGCACCCGGTGAATCAAGTTTTTGCTGGCGGGCCCAAGGGCCGACTTGCTGGACAGTGAGTTGAATCATGGTGTGTGTGACCTGGGTCAGAAACGGAAGGCAGATGGGGTTGGGAAATTGAGCAGCCGCGGTGCCACGAAGTCCCAGGGTTGGGCGGTTGTGTAGGTGGCATCGGCAGCTTTGGTGATGAGCGTTGCGCGGACGACCGGGTCTTCGCCGACGAAAGCAAACAGGCGGCCACCGGGTTTGAGCAAGTCCAGCAGGGCCTGGGGCACTTCAGCCACCGTGCCGCTGAGTGCGATCACGTCATAACTGCCCTGTGCCGCGCAGGCCTTGAACTGGTCTGCTACGGCATCGGCATGGCGGACATCGACATTGGTGATGTTGGCGCGGCGCAGGTTGTCGGTGGCCTGCTTGGCAATGGCAGGGTTGATTTCAAGGCTCAACACCGACTTGGCTTGCTTGGCCAGCAGAGCAGCCGTGAACCCTGAACCGGTACCTATGTGCAGCACGGTGTCCTCTGGCTTGAGCGCCACATCCTGAACCATGCGGGCTTGAGCCTTGGGGTGCAACATGCTTTCACCTTCTTTGGCGGGGCTGGACAGTGGTAACGCCACATCTGCATAGGCCAATCCACGCAGCGCTTCGGGTGCAAACTGGTCGCGTGGCACGCTGTCGAGCAACGCCAGAACGGTGGCATCGGCCACTTCCCAGGGGCGGATCTGCTGCTCGATCATGTTGAACCGGGCTTTGGCCTGGTCCATGGCGACGGGGGATGTTTGCTGCATGGTGCTCATTTTATACTCCTATGGGTATGTTTGGGGCGTGTACGTCCGATTTTACCGGGCCGCCTCCGCCGAGCCAGGTGGCGCGTCAGGCGGTGGGGCACCCCCAACGAACTTGCGTTTCAGCCATTGACCCAGGTCATCCATGTAGCAGTAGACAACCGGCACCACTACGAGAGTGAGGATGGAAGATGTGATCACACCACCGATCACGGCCTGGCCCATCGGGGCACGCTGCTCGGAGCCTTCCGACAACGCAAATGCCAGCGGTACCATGCCAAAAACCATGGCCAAGGTGGTCATCAGGATGGGGCGCAACCGGACGCGGGCGGCCATCAGCAGCGCATCGGTGCGACCCATGGCGGGGTGGTCAGACGTACCTTCGCGGGCGCGGATGGCAAAGTCGACCAACAGAATCGCGTTCTTGGTCACGAGCCCCATCAGCATGATGATGCCGATGACCGAGAACATGCTCATGCTGGACTGGAACATCATCAGGGCCAGCACCACACCGATGAGTGTCAGTGGCAGCGAGGTCATCAGCGCCAGGGGCTGCAGGAAGCTCTTGAACTGGCTGGCCAGGATCATGTAAATGAAGATGACTGCCATGGCGAGGGCAGACACGGCGTACGCAAACGACTCCTGCATGTTTTTGGTCGATCCACCAAACTGGTATCGGTAGCCGGGCGGCAGTTGGGTGGCATCCAGAACTTTGCGGATGTCAGCCGAGACATCGCCTGCCGTGCGTGAGTAGGCATTGGCGTTGATGGCCACCTCGCGCGTCAGGTTGCGGCGGTTGATCTGGTTGGCACCGGTGGACGCTTCAACGCTGGCCAGCTGATCGACCCGGACCACACGGGGCGAACCATCGGCCAATGTGCCCACCACCAGCCGTGCGTGTGCCAGGTCCTCCAGCGATCGGCGGTCGGCTGCCGGCAGGCGGACAATCACATCGTAGGTCTGGGCGTCTGCTGCACGCCAGTTGCCAACCGTCTGCCCCGCCACCATGATGCGCAGGGGCGACGCCAGTGCCGACACACCTGCACCCAGGTCAGAGGCGACGGAAGGCTTGAGCTTCAGCTCGACGGTGGGTTTGTCGGGCTTGACCGATGAGTCCAGATCCACCAGTCCGGGGATGGCGCGTATGCGGGACATGACATCTTGGGTGAGCCGTTCCAGTTCATCCAGGTCGGGCCCTTGCAGCGACAGTTCGATCTGCTTGTTGCCGCCCACGGCATCCAGCAGACCCACATGGGTCACGTTGATGCCGCTCACGCTGCGCAGCCGCTCGCGCAGCCTGGCCGACATGGCATCGGCATTGACAGAGCGGTCTTTCCGGTCGACCAGGCGCAGATAAATGTTGGCGTAGATTTTTCCGGCAGCATTGCCGGTGTTGATGGTGGTCACGGAGTAACGCACCTCGGGGAATTCGCGTGCAATGGCCTCAACCTGACGTGCCTTGGCTTCGGTGGCTTCCAGCGAAGAACCGGCGGGCGTGTGAAACGTCAGGCTGGTTTCCGAAAAATCTGCCTTGGGCACAAATTCGGTGCCCAGCAGCGGCACCATCGCAACGCTGAGCACGAAGATGCCGCCTGCGGCGGCCAATGTGGTGAGCTTGTGGGTCAGTGACCAGGCCAGCACCCGCTGGTAGCTGTCGGACAAATCGTCCTGCGCCCGGTCTATCCACCCGGTCAGTCGGCCGATGGTGCGGTCATACCAGTTCCGGCGCTGCGGTGCAGTGGCATCGTGGCCGGTGCCGTCCGGCCCGGTGTGCAGGTGGACGGCGGGGTCGTGCCACACCGACGACAGCATCGGGTCGAGCGTGAAGCTCACGAACATCGAAATCAGGATGGCTGCTGCCACCGTGATGCCGAATTCATGGAAGAACTTGCCAATGATGCCTTCCATGAAGCCGATAGGGAGAAACACGGCGACGATGGAGAGCGTGGTGGCCAGTACGGCCAGCCCGATTTCGCGCGTGCCATCCATGGCGGCGTTGTAGGGTGTTTTCCCCATTTGCAGGTGACGGACGATGTTCTCGCGCACCACGATGGCATCGTCAATGAGCAGCCCGACGCTCAGGGACAGCGCCATCAGCGTCAGCATGTTGATGGTGAACCCGAATAGATTCATCACCATGAAGGTGCCGATCAGTGCAATGGGCAGGGTCAACCCTGTGATGATGGTCGAACGCCACGAGTTCAGGAACAGGAAAACGATGAGCACGGTCAGGATTGCACCCTCGATCAGGGTTTGCCTGACGTTGGCCACGCCCACGCGGATGGGGCGCGAACCGTCCTGCACCTCGGCCAGTTTGTAGCCAGGTGGCAGTTGGGCCTGGATGTCTTTGAGGGTGGACTGCAAGCCATTGACGACAGCGATGGTGTTTTCATCCTGCGTTTTTTGCACTTGCAGCAGCAGGGTGCGCTCGCCGTTGAAGAGCGCCAGGTTTTCCTGCTCCACCGTGCTGTCTACGATGCGTGCCACCTGGTTCAGGAAAACGGGTTGTCCGCCCCGGCGCGTGACGATGATGCGGTTGAAGTCATCCGGTTGCACCATGCGGGCCTGCAGTTGCACCACTTTTTCCTGGTGCTGGGTGCGCAAGCTGCCCAGTGGCGCGTCCTGGTTCTCGGACCGCACGGCGGCAACCACCTGGTCGGCGGAGATGCCCAGTGCCTCCATGGCAGCCAGGTTGAGTTCGATGTTGATGGCGCGGCGCGTGCCGCCGACCAGATTGACCGCACCCACGCCGCGTACGTTTTCGAGCCGCTTTTTGAGTACCTGCTCAGACCATTGCGTCAACTCGGCCGGTGAGGGGGCTGTACCGACTGCAGCGTCGGGCAGCACGGCAACCGACCAGATGGCACGGCTGGCCGGGTCGAACCGAAGGACTTTGGGTTCTTTGACTTCGGTGCGCAGGGTGGGCTTGAGCAGCGCAATTTTTTCCCGCACGTCTTCGGCCGCACGACGGCCGTTCATGTGCAGGCCGAACTCGATGATGACCACAGACTGGCTCTCGTAGCTGCGCGAGGTCAGCGCATTGATGCCGGCAATGGTGTTGACCGCTTCTTCGACCTTCTGGGTCACCTCGGACTCGACAATTTCCGGCGCGGCGCCGGGGTACTCGGTCGTGACCACGACCACCGGGAAGTCGATGTTGGGGAATTGATCGACCTGCAGCCGCTGGATCGAGAACAGCCCCATCACCACGAAGGCCAGTATGACCATCGTGGCAAAGACCGGATTGCGAAGCGAGACCTGGGTGAACCACATGGTGCGGGGCGGGGCAGGTATGGGAGGGCTGACGGGTGGTTTGTTCGGGGCTGAGCGGGTGTTGGCCGGTTCGGTGGCGCGTCAGGGTTGGCGGGCTGAGCCGGGAATCAGCCGCACAGATGTTTTTTCTTGCATTAAACCGATTTTGACGCTTGTCAATATTGAATTATCAGCTATTGAGTTTGTAGTAATGTATCGTTCGGTCGGCTGGGTTTCCCCCGGCGACCAGTCTCCCTGGTCGGTCACCTGTATGGGTTGGTGAACGATCTGGCCCTTCGAGCCGTCGGCATCGAGCTTGACCCATTGCACATAAGGTTGGGGCTTGTCGTTGCGCACGCTGCTGGCTGGCAGACTGATACCCGTCACTGTTCCCGCCTGGAGTACACCCTTGGCAAACAGGCCATGGCGCAGGCCGGGTAGCGGTTGCAAATTGAGGTAGGCCATGACACTGCGGCTGGCCGCTTGGGCCGAAGGGCTGATGCGGGCGACCGTTGCACGCACCGGTGTGGGCAAACCTTCCACATCCACCTGCCCGGCCTGGCCGACGGTCAAGCGGGCCGCATCGGCTGGGGTGATGGCCACTTCGAGCTCCATCGCGCTGAGGTCGATCACCTCCAGAACCCGGGCATCCACACCCACGCGTTCGCCGTTTTGCACCGGTCGGGTGGCCACCTGACCGTTGATGGGGCTGCGCAGTGATGTGTCCGCCAGCGATTTGCGGGCAATGTCGAGCGTGGCCAGCGCCGCTTTGTGGTTAGCCTGGGCAGCGGCCAGGTTGGCGTGGGTGGTTTCCAGCGCAGTGGCAGAGATGAAACCCTGACCCACCAGTGCTTGGTTGTTGGTGAGGGCACGTTGGGCAATGGCCAGTTGCGCGGCAGCTGCCTGCGCCTGTTCGTCGGCTTGCTTGACGCGAGCCAGGAATTCCGTGGCGTCGATCTGCCCCAGTATCTGACCAGCGCTGACCCTGTCCCCTTCGCGGACACGCAGCCCCTGGACCTCGCCGGCCACTTTGGCTTTGACCTGTGCCGTGTTGACGGCCCTGACCGTGCCCGATACCTCGATCGTCTGAACCAACGTGCGTTGCGAGGCGGTGACCACGTCTTGTGGAGTCAGCTCGAAAACGGTGGGTGCGCGCAATGCGGCGGCGGCCTCGTCTGCCAGTGCCTGCCTGGCTTTGCGGGCTTGCAGGGCCTTGCCCACGCCGGCCAGCATAGCCAGGATGACGGCGGCCCAGATGACCCATTTCAACCAGGGTGTAGGTTTGGGGTTGGCAGACATGTGGTTGTGCAAGGGGTTGGATGACGCGTTCGGTAGCCGGTCAGGCAGCGGGGACTGTTGGGCGCGCGGTCAGACCATGGAGGAGGATGTCAGCCTGGCTGGCGATGAAGTCCTGCGGGTTGGCAGACAGCATGCTGGCGCTGCCGGACGGGCAGCAAGGTGCCATCGAGTGCTTCCACATGATGATGAAAATCATCGGTGCAATCAGGCTATAGATGGCGTAGTCAGGGTTGATCTGGCGAAATTCGCCGCTGTCCATGCCGCGTCGCAACACGCGTTTGATGAGAGCGTTGCCAGGCTCGATGACTTCCTGACGGTAGAACTCGGCGATTTCCGGGAACACCGCACCTTCGCTCATGACCAGCTTCGTGATGCCTGAGGCCTGTGTAGCGCCGATGCGCTCCCACCACTGGTGCATGGTGTAGCGCACCAGGTCCGACGTGCTGCCTGAAAAGGCGTCGAACATGGAGTTCCACTCCGCAAAGCGCCCGGCGATGTTTTCACGCACCACGGCTTTGAACAGATCGAGCTTGCTGGGGAAATACAGGAACAGCGTGCCTTTGGACACGCCCGCGCGTTGGGCCACCTCTTCAACCCGCGTGCCGGCAAACCCCTTCTCGACAAATACACTCAGCGCAGCGGCCATCAACTCGCCTGGACGGGCATCCTTGCGGCGTTCACGTCGGTGTTGCTTGTCAATCAGGGTGTCTGTCGGGTGCATGGGTGTTTTTTACTGACCGGTTGGTTAGTAATGTAACAAAAACTCAGCGCACCGTGGTTCACTCTGCGCACACGGGGGTGTCGGGCATGTTGTAGAACGCACGGATGTGGTCCCAAATGGCCTGTGGGTCGTCGGCGTAGGTGATGAGCCCGAGGTCTTCCGGCGAAATGGTGCCTTCTTCCACCAGCACTTCAAAGTTGAACAGACGCTTCCAATAGGCCGTGCCGAAGAGGCAGATCGGTACCGGTTTGGCCTTGCCGCATTGCACCAGGGTGATGACTTCGAACAACTCGTCCAGGGTGCCAAACCCGCCGGGAAACACCACCAATGCCTTGGCCCGCATCATGAAGTGCATTTTGCGCATCGCAAAATAGTGGAACTTGAAGCTCAGTTCCGGCGATACCCAGGCGTTGGGCTGCTGCTCGTGTGGCAACGAGATGTTCATGCCCACGGTCAATGCGCCCGCTTCGCTGGCACCACGGTTGGCCGCCTCCATGATGCCTGGGCCGCCGCCTGTGCACACAAACACTTTGTCTTGCTGGGTGCAACGTTCGCTGTATTCGGCCACGATGCGGCCGAATGACCGGGCGGCCTCGTAGTAGTGTGCGTTGCGCACATCTCTTTGTGCATCGGCCAGCGCGCGCGCATCGCCTCCGTCTTGCGCGGCTTGCACGGCCGCCTGGGCGTCGACCATGGACTTGAAGCGTGCGCTGCCGTAAACCACCACCGTGTGGTGAATGCCCAGGTTGTGTTGCATCAGGTCGGGCTTGAGCATTTCGAGCTGCAAACGGATGCCCCGGGTTTCGCGTCTGAGCATGAACTCCGGGTCGGCAAACGCAAACCGGTAAGCCGCAGCGGGCTCGGCAGCGCTGTTGGTTTGCGCTTGCAAATCGGCCCATGCTTTGGCACGGCGGTCGGTGTGGAGGGGGCGGGTAACGTCCATGATGTGAAGAGCGTTGGTTGAGCGGGTGAACGAAGCTTACAGCCCCAAAGCCAATCCCAAGGGAACAAACACCAGCGCCAGCGCATTTCCCAACATGATCATGGCGCCCACCTTGTCAGGTTCCTGGTGGTAACGATCGGCGAGCATGAATTGCATGACGGCGGGTGGCAGGGCAGCAAACAGCAACAGCTGACCTTTGGCTGCGCCTTCCAGCCCCAGCAGGCTGACCAGTGGCAAGGCCAGCAGCAAGCCGATGATCGGTCGGGCCAACGCGCCGATCAGGCCCATGCCCAGACTGGCGCGTGTCAGGGTGGTCAGCCTCACGCCGAGCGCAAACAGCATCATGGGCAGCAGGGCATCGCCCAGCAGTTTGAGACCGGCCAATATGTCAACGGGAGGGCGTATGTCGGTGAGTGCGCTGAAAAATCCCAGCGCCGTGGCCAACATCAGTGGGCTCAGCAACAAGTCGCGTGTGCGGGCCAGTGCGCTGGTGATGCGCGCGCCAACCGAAAAATGCAACAAATTGCTGACGGAGAAAAGGGCCACTGCTGCACCGAAATGCTCGGGCCCGAAAGCCAGCAAGGCCAATGGCAGGCCCATGTTGCCGCTGTTGTTGAACATGACCACCGGTACCAACGTGCGTGGGTCGGCCTTCAGCCAACGTGCGAGCGGCCAGGCGAGCAGCCCGCCAGCCAATATCAGGATGGCACCACCCGCCAGCAGGGCCATGTGTTGCTGCAGTTCGAAGTCCCTGGCAGCCAAGGCCGAGTAAACCAGCACGGGTGCCAGCACGTCCAGCGCGATGCGGTTGAACGTGGCCATGTCGGGGCGGTGCTTGCAGCCATACGCAAAGCCGATGGCGACGATCAGGAATACCGGGATGATGACCCCGGCGATACGTGCGATCAGTTCCATGTGTGGTCGGTAAAGGTCAGAGGCATGAGTTTGCCAGCCAGAAAAGCAAAAGGCCCCGGTAGGGGCCTTTGTCCGATCAGGCGCGCTGCGCGCCAGATGTCGGGGAAGCGATCAGACGCGCTTGCGGTATTCGCCGGTGCGGGTGTCGATTTCGATTTTGTCACCCTGGTTCACGAACAGGGGCACGGGCACCTCGAAACCGGTGGCAATCTTGGCTGGTTTCATGACCTTGCCAGAGGTGTCACCCTTGACAGCAGGTTCGGTCCATGTGATTTCGCGCTCGACGCTGGTGGGCAGTTCGACGGAAATGGCTTTGCCTTCGTAGAACACCACTTCAACGGCCATGCCGTCTTCCAGGTAGTTCAGCGAGTCGCCCATGTTTTCAGCTTCGACTTCGTACTGGTTGTATTCGGCGTCCATGCAAACGTACATGGGATCGGCGAAGTACGAGTAGGTGCACTCCTTCTTGTCCAGAATGATCTGGTCCATCTTGTCGTCGGCCTTGAATACAACTTCGGTACCGAAGTTGGCGATCAGGCTTTTGAGCTTCATGCGCACGGTGGCGGAGTTGCGGCCACCACGGCTGTATTCGGTTTTCAGGACGACCATCGGGTCTTTGCCGTGCATGATGACGTTGCCAGCGCGGATTTCTTGAGCGATTTTCATAACGGTGGTTGATGTAGAGCCGCTCTCGGCGGCGGGGCCGGGTTCACGTCAGGGCATGTCTCGGCAGTTTGGGTAACCGCGCATTTTAGCTTGTCACGGTTTCAGTCTGGTTCAGCACGGTGTCAGCCCGTTGGCGAATGGGTCAGGGCACCTTGGCAGGTTCTGCCACAGATGCGGGCAGGCTCGTCAACAGTTGCGTGACCAAATCAGGTTGAGACTGCAACCGGTCTGCCAGGCGGTTGGCCCAGGCCTGTGCTGAGGCCCAATCCATTTGGGGCGGATGGGTAGGGGTGTCGGGCGAGGGGTCTGCTGACGAAGGTGGTAGCGTTGTGGTGGTATTCCACCAGGTGTGCAGTTGGCGGACGTCGGCCGGTGCATCGGCCCAGTCCAGGAAAGCTGTCAATTTGGCATGGTGTGCGCCATCGTCCTGCGGGTAAATGTGCCAAAGGAATGGCTTGCGCGCCCACAGGGCGCGTACCAGCGAGTCTTCGCCCCGCACGGCGTTCATGTCACTGGCCCAAAGCAGGTGGTCATAGTCGGTTTGCGTCAATGCTGGCAATGGGTGCAGGCGAAGCTGGCCATGTCCTTGCCCGTGCCAACCCAACTGTTGGCAGGCGCTTTTGACGGCTTGTGTTGCCCGACCGGCTGTCACGAGCAACACCGTGGGAAGGGCGCTTTCTGAAAGTTGTTGCAACCAGCCGGCCAGGTAGGCGGGTTCGTAGCAGAACAGGCTCATCAGCCGCTCACCTGACCAGGGTATGCCGTGTGCTGCCAGCCAGTTGGAGCGGTTGAAGTGTTGCTGACGTTGGGCCAGGTCGCGCTCTCTCAGCAGCCCACCGGTGGCTGCCGTGAAGCCCGGATAGAAAAAATGCTTCACATGGCCGGTGGCCGGGCCGTGCAGGACGGGCGAGGGCAGACCGTGGCAGCGTTCGGCGTAGCGCTCTGCGGTCAGGTACTCCAGATTGATCCAAACTGGATTGTTTGAATCAAATGCAGCCTCAGCGCTTTTATCAAATGCAAAGTGTGCTATAAAAATAGATTCTATCTCGCAGCCAAAGCCTTCAATCCACACGTCTGCCATCGGGAAAGCGGCCAGTTGTGACTCGTCGCTGCTGCTGGCCCAAGGGTAGATTTGAACGCCACGGTGCCCGTCTGGGGCCATCCAGACCAGCGCGCTGGCATCGTCTACCCACAGCCGTACCGAATGTCCCCTGTCTGCCAGTTGGCATGACAGGCGCCACAGCACGCCCAAGTCGCCATGGTTGTCGATCACGCGACAGAACACGTCCCACAGCAAGGGTCGGGCAGGGATTGCCGGCGGGCTCGAAGAAGTCAGGCGATGGGTGAGGTCAATGCGCGTCATGACATGCGTTTGGAGTGGCTCACGCGTGACAATAACCGGATGTCCAGCGACCCACCTTTGAACCCGCCCACGCCGCCCGTGCCAACCGCACTGCAAGATCAGCCATTGCCAGACGCTGCGAGTGGCGATCCGGCACCGCATCCGGAGGCTTTGCTGAGGGAGGTGGCGGCACTGCCTGCTTTGCCCGGTGTTTACCGTTACTTTGACCAGGCAGGTGCGGTGCTCTACGTGGGCAAGGCGCGGAACCTGAAGAAGCGGGTGTCGAGCTACTTTCATCGCAACCTCGATGGCACGCGCATCGGGCAGATGGTCAGCCGCATTCACCGCATGGAAACCACGGTGGTTCGCTCCGAGGCAGAGGCCTTGCTGCTGGAAAACAACCTGATCAAGGCACTCAACCCGCGCTTCAACATCCTTTTCAGGGACGACAAGTCATACCCCTATTTGCGCCTGGGCAAATTGCCTGCAACCGCATCAAGCAGCCCAGGTGTCCAGGCAGCACCAGGCAAGCCACCAATGCCTCAGCCCGATGGTTTTCCGCGCATGACGTATTACCGTGGGGCGGTGGACAAGCGGCACCAGTATTTCGGACCTTACCCCAGTGCGTGGGCCGTGAAAGAGAGCATCCAGCTGATGCAAAAGGTGTTCAGGCTTCGCACTTGTGAAGACCCGGTGTTTGCCAACCGGACACGGCCGTGCCTGTTGTTCCAGATCAAGCGCTGCTCCGGCCCCTGTGTCGGGATGATCAGTTCAGCCGACTATGCTGAAGATGTGAAGCGGGCCGCCGCCTTCCTGAATGGCGACACGGACGAGGTGCTGCGCGATTTGCAGTCGCGCATGATGGCTCATGCCGAGGTGCTTGCCTTCGAGCAAGCGGCCGAGGTGCGCAACCAGGTGACGGCTTTGTCGAAGGTGCTGCATCAGCAATCTGTGGACAACCTTTCAGACAAGGATGTGGATGTGCTTGCCGTGCGCGTGCAGGGCGGGCGGGCTTGTGTGAACCTGGCCATGGTCAGGGGTGGGCGTCACTTGGGGGACAGGCCCTATTTCCCGGCGCATGTCGAACAGGCGCAGTCCTGGTTACCTGATTCCGATGCGAACCCGGATGGGTCTGCCGACGAGACGGACGTGGCGAGCCGGGTCATGGCGGCCTTCATGGCACAGCATTACACCCAGGTGCCTCCCCCACCGGTGTTGGTGGTGGGGACGCAGGTGGGTGCCGACCTGATTGATGCGCTGGCCGAGCAAAGTGGCATGCGCTTGCAGGCCGTGTTCAACCCGCGCGAGCACCGGCGCGATTGGCTGGACATGGCCCAGACCAATGCCGATTTGCAGTTGGCCAGGCTGCTGGCTGAAGAAGGTTCGCAGCAGGCCCGTACGCGAGCGTTGGCGAACGCCTTGGACCTGACGCTGGACGATCTGGGGCAACTGCGCATCGAATGTTTTGACATTTCACACACGGCGGGTGAATCCACGCAGGCATCTTGTGTGGTGTTCGAAGCCCACCAGATGCAGAACGCCCAGTACCGACGCTACAACATCACCGACATCACGCCGGGCGATGACTATGCCGCCATGCGGCAGGTCTTGCTGAGGCGCTACGCCAAACTGGCCGAGGCAGTCAGGTCAGCCGATGCGGCATCGCCAACGGTTGCAGGGCAGCGTTTGCCTGACCTGGTGCTGGTGGACGGCGGCAAAGGGCAGGTCAGCATGGCGCGCGAGGTGTTTGGCACCTTGGGGTTGCCGTTGTCACTGATCGTGGGTGTGGAGAAAGGGGAGGGCCGCAAGGTGGGCCTTGAGGAGTTGGTGTTTGCCGATGGGCGTGACAAGGTTTATCTGGGTAAGGACTCGGCGGCGTTGATGCTGGTGGCCCAGATTCGAGACGAAGCGCATCGGTTCGCCATCACCGGCATGCGCAGCCAGCGCGCCAAGGTGCGCACAGGCGGCAGCCGACTGGAGGACATTGCGGGCGTGGGGCCCAAGCGGCGCGCGAGGTTGTTGCAGCGGTTCGGCGGCGTGCAAGGCGTTGCGGCAGCCAGCGTGGCGGACCTGATGACCGTGGAAGGGATTTCTGCTGACTTGGCTGGCTCCATCTACAGGGCATTGCATTGATGTCGACGCCGAGTGGCGTGGCTTGATCGATGCAGCTGGTGATGGCATCGCATAATCGGTGGATGTTCTTCAACCTGCCAACCCTGCTGACGTGGGCCCGCATCGTGGCCATTCCGCTCATCGTCGGGGTGTTTTATGTGGACGGCTGGTCCATGGAAAGCCGCAACCAGTTGGCGACGACGTTGTTCGTGGTTTTCGCGGCGACCGATTGGGCAGACGGCTATCTGGCGCGCAAGTTGAACCAGACGTCGGCATTCGGTGCATTCCTGGATCCGGTTGCCGACAAATTCTTGGTGTGTGCCAGTTTGTTGGTGCTGGTTCACCTGGAGCGGGCTGACGTGTTTGTGGCACTCATTATCATCGGCAGGGAGATTGCCATCTCGTCACTGCGGGAGTGGATGGCGATCATCGGTGCAACGAAGAGTGTGGCCGTGCACATGATTGGCAAGCTCAAAACGACGGTGCAAATGGTCGCCATTCCATTCTTACTTTACGACGGCACCTTGCTGGGGGTGGTTGACACCGCTGTGTGGGGCCAATGGCTCATCTGGGCGTCGGCGGTGTTGACGGTGTGGTCCATGGTCTATTACTTGCAAAAAGCCCTGCCTGACATCAAAGCCCGGTCGCGATGAGTACCGGCCCCATGTTGTCCATGCCTCCGGGCGGCAGGGGGGCAGATGCCTGGTTGCGCGCCATGCCAGCGGTGTTCGTGTTGATCTGGAGCACGGGTTTCATCGTTGCGCGTTACGGGATGCCGCACGCGCCGCCGTTCAGCTTTCTGGCCATGCGCTACGCGCTGTCCATCGCCTGCTTCTTGCTTTGGATTGTCTTGGCTGGTGTGGCCTGGCCCCGTGACCGCTGGCAGTGGATCCACCTGGGCGTGACCGGCGTGCTGATGCATGCTGTGTACCTGGGTGGGGTTTGGGCCGCAGTGAAGGCGGGCATGGGCTCCGGCCTGTCGGCGCTGGTGGTGGGTTTGCAACCGGTGCTCACAGCCATCTGGCTATCGGCCGTCACGTCGCCCGTTGGCGGGGTTGCCGTCACACGCAGGCAGTGGGTGGGCTTGATCCTCGGCTTTGCCGGTTTGGTGCTGGTGGTGTCTCGCAAGTTCGAGGCGGGTGGTCCGGGCGATCAGGCCAACTGGTTCAATCTGTCGTGTGCGGCGGTGGCGCTGCTGGCGATCACGGCCGGTACCTTGTACCAGAAGCGGTTTGTCAGACCGTGCGATGTCAGATCGGCCAACGCCGTTCAACTGATGGCCGCTTTGCTGGTTACCTTGCCCTGGGCAGGGTTCGAGCAGGCGACCATGGATTGGAACCTTGAGTTGATCGGGGCGATGGCTTGGTCGGTTCTGGGCCTGACGCTGGGTGGGAGTTCGTTGTTGTACCTGTTGATTCAGCGGGGCGCGGCTGCCACCGTCAGCAGCCTGATGTACCTGGTGCCTCCCACCACAGCTGTGTTGGCCTGGTTGCTGTTTGGTGAGCCCATCACATGGACCACGGTGGCTGGCACGGCATTGACCGCCATCGGGGTGAGCCTGGTCGTGAGGGCACCGGCGCGCTGATGGGTGTCACATCGTTTTTTTTGAATGCCTGTCAGGAATGACCGAAGGTTGGGTCTAGAATTCGCGTCCTTGGATTCTTGGCAGCAGCATAAACCGATGCCACAAGCCCGCCGTCCGGTGGGCTGATCTACAGGACAGATAAGGACAACCCGTGAACAAGACAGAACTCATCGACCAGATTGCTAACGATGCCGACATCCCCAAGGCATCAGCCACGCGTGCGCTGGACGCGGCATTGGCCGCCATTGCAGCCACATTGAAAGAGGGCGGCTCCGTGTCGTTGGTGGGCTTTGGCACGTTTGAAGTGGGCTCTCGCGCTGCGCGCACCGGCCGCAACCCCCGCACAGGCGAGTCGATTAAAATCGATGAAGCCAAAGTGCCCAAGTTCCGTGCCGGCAAAGCCTTGAAAGACGCCGTCAACTGACCGCTCGGCGCAACGTTTTCGGTGGGGTGCTTAGCTCAGTTGGTAGAGCGGCGCCCTTACAAGGCGTAGGTCGGGAGTTCGAGCCTCTCAGCACCCACCACCACCCAAAGCAAAAGGCGGACTGTTGTTCGCCTTTTTTATTGCCTCGGCTTAACTTCCCCGTTTGCAGGGTCTCTCATGTTTGATTACGTCCGCAACAACACCCGCCTCATGGGCATCTTGCTTGCGCTGTTCATCGTTCCCGCTTTTGTTCTGGTCGGTGTGGACGGCTACCGCAATTTCGATGGCCGGGGTGAAACCGTGGCTACGGTCGCGGGCAAGTCGATCAAGAAAGACGAATGGGATGCGGCCCACCGCCGGGAGGTGGACAACATCCGGGCCAGACAACCTGATGTGGATGTGAAACTGTTCGATACCGACGAATCGCGCTATGCGACGCTCGAGCGTTTGGTGCGTGAGCGGGTTCTGATGACAGCTGCGCAGAAAATGAACCTGACCACCAGCAATCAGAAGCTGGCTGCCGATTTGCAGAGCAACGAAACCATTGCCAGCCTGCGTAGACCAGACGGTTCACTGGACATGGACCGCTACAAACAGTTGCTGGCTGGGCAAGGCATGTCACCCGAAATGTTCGAGGCGCAGGTCCGGCAGGATTTGTCGATGCGCCAGGTGACGCAAGCCGTGACGGCTTCGTCGCTGGTGACAGCGGCTGTGGCTCAGCCGTCGCTTCAGTCTTTTTTCGAACGGCGCGAGTTGCAGTGGGCGCGGTTTGAAACAACAGCGTTCAAAGACAAGGTTCAAGTCACCGACGAAGACATTTCAGCGTTTTACAACGCCAACCCAGCACAGTTTCAGGCGGCCGAAAAGGTGGACATCGAGTATGTCGTGCTGGACCTGGCCAGTGTGACTGCTGCCATGACCATCAGCGATGCCGATGCGCGGAGCTACTACGATCAGAACCAGGCGCTGTACGGAACGAAGGAAGAGCGCCGGGCCAGCCATATTCTGATCAATGCGCCGACCAGCGCATCGGCTGCGGAACGCGAAGCGGCCAAGGCGAAAGCCAGCGATTTGCTGGCACAAGCTAAAGCTGCACCGGCCAAGTTTGCCGAACTGGCACGCAAGCATTCGCAGGACCCTGGGTCTGCCCCCAGTGGTGGTGACTTGTCGTTTTTTCAGCGTGGTGCCATGGTCAAACCATTCGAAGACGCGGCGTTCGCCCTCAAGAAAGGCGACATTTCAGCTGTCGTGGAGTCGGAGTTCGGCTATCACATCATTCTGTTGACCGATGTGCGAGCACCTGTGATGCGGCCGTTTGAACAAGTGAAGCCGGAAATCGTGGCTGAACTGAAGAAGCAACAGGGCCAGCGCCTGTTTGCCGAAAAGGCGGAAACCTTCGGTAACCTGGTGTACGAGCAATCGGACACGTTTGCACCGGTTGTGGATCAACTCAAACTCAAGGTGCAAACCGCGCAAAACTTGGGACGCCAGCCCGGACCCGGTACCCCGCCTGTGTTGGCCAATGCCAAATTGCTCGATGCGGTGTTTTCGTCCGAGTCCACCGAAAAGAAGCGCAACACGGCTGCGGTGGAAACCGGTGCCAACCAGTTGGTGGCGGCACGTGTGACGGCTCATCGGCCCGCTCACACCTTGCCTCTGGACGAGGTCAAGGCCAAAGTCAGGGAACAACTTGTGGCAGACAAAGCCAAGGCACTGGCCAAAGCCGAAGGCGAAAAGTCACTTGCAGATTGGAAGGCAGGCGGCACTGCGAAACTGTCAGCGCCCGTGGAAGTGGCCCGCGACAAACCAGTGGGTGTGCAACAGAAAGAGCTGCTGGCAGCTCTCAGAGCGGACACCACTTCATTGCCTGCCTGGGTGGGCGTCGATCTGGGTGCGCAGGGCTTCAGCGTGATCCGGGTGAACAAGGTCGCTCAACGTGCATCTCCACCTGAAAACGTGGCATCGCAGGAGCTGCGTCAGTACGAAGCCTGGTGGTCATCGGCAGAAGGGCAGGCGTACTACGAGGCACTCAAGCAACGCTTCAAAGTTGAATTCAAAGTGGCCAAACCTGTGGTTAAAACTGGTATCGAGGTAAAAACAGGCGCTTGATCGGGCTATAATGTAGGGCTTGCGGTGGCTGTAGCTCAGTTGGTAGAGTCCCAGATTGTGATTCTGGTTGTCGTGGGTTCGAGCCCCATCAGTCACCCCATATAAAACAACAACAAAGCCCGGTTCTGCCGGGCTTTGCTGTTTCTGGCGTTTGCGGTGTAGCCACTGTGTAGCCACTTTTCGAGGGTTTGCTGTCTGAGCCAGGTGTGAGTCAGGCCATAGTCACCCTGACTTCTTCTCGCCCCTTACCCCGCCAAGGCGTGAGATCAAGCCCCTGCAAAGCAGGCACCCGCTTGTAGTCCACGTTGCCAGCCTTCCAGTACCGGCTCACCGTCACGCCAGCACCACATTCCTTCGGGTGCCTGACTAGCGCCAGCAGAGCCTGACGTGCAGCCTCCAGCTGCTCAGAAGCCTGATCCGCAGCAGCCTTGGCCTCCGCAAACGCCTTGGCTGACTGAGCCCACTCAGCGTCCAGCCGTTGCACGGTATCCGCCTCAGTCAGGGCCGGTGGCGTATCGCTGTCCAGGTGAACAGCAAACGCCTCCCAGCCAGCCTGAATACGGGCCATGCAGACTTCATCCCGGTGAATTTCATGCAGGAGGCCCTTGTGACCGTCATAGACCCACAGGTGGGCCATGGCTGCACCGCTGACCATGAGCTGATGTTGCACCTGGACGACGTAGTGATCAGGCACAGCCCCGGCAGCCACGTCCTGCCACAGGTCAGACCGCGTGCCACGCAGCGGACACTTGATCTCCAGCACCAGGTCGCCCTCCAGCGTCATGCCATCCAGGCTGGCTGAGTACCGCCCAGCCTCCAGTACCAGCGGCTGCATGACCAGCCCTGTCAGCTCTTCGTAGGCAGCCCGGGCGGCAGGCTCAAGTTCGTTGCCGCGCAGCATGGCGTGACTGGCTTTGCCGCCTTCTGATCTTCCAGCCTTTTGGAGCCAGAGTTGATAAGGCGTCTGCCAAGGGCTGACACCCAGTACGGCAGCGGACTCGCTGGCATTGAAACGCGACCGGCGATAAGCCAGCCACTCCGCTGAGCCCTGTGGCAGTTGAACGATGGTGGGGGTAGGAAGTGAATGAGACATGATGAACTCCATGAGGTCGTAAAAAGCCCTGCCAGGCGGGATGCCAGACAGGGCTGTGGGGATGAAAAAGGGGTTTTGTCAGTGCATAACCGGTGTTAGCGACCGACAAAGTGAGCTGTTGGGACGGGTTGGGAGTGGGTTTAAAAGGGTCATTTCCTACTTATTGATTCATAGTGGGATATGACCCTTTTAGAGGGGGCCGTTGGCCCAGCGCCGCTCAGGCGGTCAGGCGGTCAAGCCGCCCGCCGCTTCTCCAGACTGCGCATGACCCGCAAGAAGTCGACGGCAGCAATCTCAGACAGGGCAGATACGTTGAAATACGCCAGCACCCGGTCCAGGCTGATGCCAACCTCCAGCGCCAGCTTGTGGATTTGCGCCTGCTGAGCCTTGCTGATGCGCTCGCCACCGTCAGCCCGCTTCACCGGCCGCCGGTCACTGACCAGCGTCGGCCTCGCAGGCGCTTGTTCGGCTGGCACCTCGGCACGCTCAGAGTCGTTGGCGGCCACAACAGTCACCTGCGGCAAATCTTCCCCCGCGTAGATGTACAGACCCAGTCCATGCAAGGCAATGGCCTTGACCAGGCACCGCTGGATCGAAGTGTTGATGTCGAAAGCCGACGGGGCCATCAAAGGGCGATTGCGACCATCGAGCACCGGATGAATCTGAGACAGCGTGACACCTTGCACGCAGACAGCCACCTCGACAAACACGCCGGCTTCCGTGACCAGGAACGGCAGACCGTCGAAACGGCGCACTTCCCAAGTAGCCGTGGGATCGAACTGCCTCAGCTGCGCCACCGCAAACGGCCAGGACAGGTAACTGAACCCGGCTTTCTTCTCCACATGATCGTTCACGTTGATGGCGGCCAAGGCCGTGAAGGGGTTGATGGACGCGGATTGATGGGACATGTCGGACATGAAACACTCCTTGGATTGAACTGTTGACGGTTGAAAGAATGAATTGGTTTAGGCAGGGAGTGCACCGACAAAACCGACGAAATCACCCTGGACGGGTGCAGCCGGTTTGCCAGTGCTGGATTCAGATCAGCCCGCGCTCTGCAAAGCTGGTGACCGAAGCAGCGGTGACCACCATGTGGTCCAACACCCGCACGTCCACCAGCGCGAGCGCCTGCTTCAGCGTCTGGGTCAGATTCAGGTCGGCACTGGAGGGCTCAGCGTGACCCGACGGGTGGTTGTGCGCCAGGATGACCGCCGCCGCGTTCAGCGCCAGTGCCTCTTTCACAACTTCACGGGGGTACACCGAGGTCTGGGTCAGCGTGCCCCGGAACATCTCCTGAAACGCGATGACCCGGTGCTGGGCATCCAGGAACAGGACACCGAACACCTCATGTGGCAAGCCACCGAGCTTCAGACGCAGATACGCCTTGACAGCCGCCGGATCGGCCAGCACATCACCCACAGCGATGTCCTGCGCCAGCAGCGCCAATGCCTGTTCCACCAGCCAGGACTTGCTGACCACCGGGTGGTCAACCACCACAGACTGCAGAAACGCATGAGTGTCGGACAGGGACAGTGACTGAGACAGCTCAGCGACGGTGCTCATACGGCCTCCGATGCAGGGGCCTGTGCAGAAATCTGTGCCGAAGCCAACACAGGGGCCAACACGAAGTCAGCCGCCTTCTGCGCCAGCGACGAAGCTGTAAAAATCAGCCGTCGGTCGTTCTTCAACGCCTGCAGCCAGCTGCCGATGTAGGCCGCATGCTGCAGCCCAGGGGCTTCACCCCCGGCAGCAGGCAGCAAGCCGCAGTGCGCGCACAAAAATGCGGCTCCCATCTCAGCTACGAGTTCTTCAAATGCATACGCCTCGATGTGCGGCCTGCCCTGTAACACACGGGCACAACGCGATTCATGACCGGTCCAATGGGTCAGCTCATGCAACAGTGTGCCGTAGTACGCCTCGGCTGACGCAAACGCCGAGCGAACAGGCATCTGGATGTGGTCGTCAGACGGACGGTAGAACGCACGCTCACCGCCATGGGCGATGGACGCACCGGATGCGGTGACCAGTGCCTCGGCAGAGGCCAGCGGATTCCAGGCAATGCCGGATACGCCCGGATCGGCCACAGGAGCCATGGCAGCTGGCAGGCCATCCACCTGATCGGTGTTGAACACCGTGAACGAACGCAACAGCGGAATCACCTTGCGGTCGTCGATGGCGGGCACATCGCCAGCACCTGATGCATCGGCCTCCCACATCTTGAAGAAGACTACGGTAGAGCCAGTCGAGCCCTTGCGCACACGTGCACCGACAGCTTGCGCCTGATTGAACGTGAGCCAGCGGTTTGACGTGAAGCCACATTCCCAAAGTCGGGCATTGAGCAGCAGCACGTTGATGCCACGGTACGGGCGACCGGTGGTGGCATTGACTGGCAGCTGAGAGCCACCGGATGCACTCGATCGAGACCATGGGCAGACCCAGGGTGGCACGCCAGCTTCGAGTGAAGCGATGACGGCAGCCGTGACGCGGGTGTAGAGGTCGGAGACAGCGTTGGCAGCAGGGCCAGAGCCAGCCGCATCGTTTGCAGCTGAGCGACGGTTGGAAAGGGAAGACATGGTGAAACTCCAGAAACAGCAACGCCCCGGTGAAACGAGTCCACACGAGGCGAAGCAGGATTGACAGGGAAGAAAACGGCATGAACCCGTCGGGCTCAAACAACCAGAACAGGACCCGGCGCGAGCCGGGTGGGGTTCAGACTCAGGCGGGCTGCAGACCGCGACGGCGCAGGGCTGAACGCACCGAGCCCAGCAGGCCGTGGCCTAGCTCAGCGCCCGCTGCGGTCAGGACACTGCTCAGACCGGACAAAGCATCGACAGCCAGGTCGAGCTTGCGATCGGACAGCACCACGCCGACGGCAGGGTGAACCACGTATTGGCTGAGTGCCAGCGCCAGCAGGCTGCCCAGCAGCCACACAACGAAGGTCAGGAACAGGCCGAGTGCAGCGGACTCGATCAGCCACATGCAGGCCGAAGCCACGGCCAGACCAGCGGCGATGTCGCCGGTGACTGCTGCGACGGTGCGGATGACGGTGTTTCGACGAGAGGAGGAATGAAGGGTAGATGTGTTCATGGCGAACCTCAGGTAAGTCAGATGAAGGGGAATGCCGCGCAGGTGAAACAGCAAGGTGTTCCAGAAGCTGGGATCGCGGCGACGCATGGCGCGCACCGGACAGCGTTCACTGCGGTGGCGATGACGACGAGGGGGCCGAGAGGGGCGAGGCATCAGACCGCCAGGCGGATGAGACCTGGGTGGTAGAACTGACCGTCGATGTAGCCGAATGCTTTCTTGGCCGCACTGGTACCCAAGGAGCACAGCAAGCCAGCAAAGGTGGCGGCCATGACACCACTGAAGGTGCCCCAGTGGATCGCCAGGGTCAGCAAAGTCACGGCCACATCCAGGGCCATGTCATAGCGCAGCAGACGCAACATGGTGCGCCGTTGCAGCTTGATGAAGATGAAGACGAGGCCGAGGAAGATGGCAAAGCCGGTTTCGAGCATGGGAGAACTCCTGAAAGTGAAGGCGACAGGACAACCCTGTCGATCAGATGCAGGAGACCCGGCAGCTTCGCTGGCGGGTGGCATGCAGACGGTAAACCGCAAAAGATGAGGGGGTTCACCCGCAGGAGTCTTGGGACCCCTATTGCCTACGTGAAACGAAAACCGAACCGACCCTGGTCAAATACAACACCCCGGATGGAGTGTCTGTGCGGACGTGGGGGGTGGGCTTTGTACCTGGCTTTCAAATTTTTTTGCAGTATGAAATTTTTTGGAAAACGCCTTCTCCACGCATCTTCGCCAGTAAGCCCAGAGCACCGCACAGGCAAGGTGCATGAAAGGGGCGAAATCACACCTCGGGACACCCCCGGCAAGGCCCCTGGAGGGGTGCTGAAGACGTCATAAGTCATGGTCAATACCCACGCCTCAGTCAATGCAAAACGCCTGTTCCTGGCCCTCTGGCCGGATGAGGTTTGATCGTTTCAGTTGACGGTCCTCGGCATCTTTAAGCCCCATCCTCTGCTGTAAAGTCGGATCAGTCGCTGGATAGATCAGGGAGGAATTGATGTCATTGTTCAAGTCAAAGCAAGACGCGTTGACAGAAAACTTGTACGACGAGCAGGTTCACGGTGCTGTGGCCTCGGAGATAGCCGCTGGTGAGTTGGTGCCAGGGCTGTGGGCAAAAGCGTTTGCCCAGGCCGATGGCAACGAACAACGGGCCAAGGCCATTTACATCAAGCTGAGGGTCGATCAGCTCAAGCTCAGCAATGCAGCTGAAGTTGAGCGATCCCGTGAGGCGGAAAGGCTACGTGCCTCTGTGACCGCGCCCCGCCCAACACAGGAGCAACGAATGCAACAGCAGGAGCAACAAGTCAAGCCGCAGGACCCACACAGTCCACAGGACCGGCAGTGGATGCCGGTAGTCCCAGGCCGACCGTGGGTCAGCCTGCTGGTCAACCTGGCGGTGGTGCTGGGGCTGTACCTGCTGCTGAAGTAGCAAAACGCCCAGGACTGCGTGGCTACCTGGATAGTGCGAGAGCAGCCCCTGGCAAAGTCGGCCAATTTCTAGTCAATGAGGCCGGTAACGTCAGCCGGGCGGCTGCGAGCGAGGCCGGTGGCGCGATACTTGGGGCAGCGACCCAGGCGTACAACGAACTACCTGGCATCCGCAAGGTATTCAGCAACGACCAATCCACCGACATCGACAAGGGCACACAGCTCTATGAGGGCATCGCCCGTTCGGCCAATGTAGGGGCCGGTGCAGCCTTGGGTACGAAGGCCGGGGTAATGGCGGGCACGGCGCTTGCCCCCTTTACTGGCGGCCTCTCTGTCCCCGTACTGGGTGCACTCGGTGGCGTCGGCGGCGGCCTCTACGGCAACTACGCGACAAACAAAGCTATCGAAGCGGGGCGTGCCCTTGTCGGGGCTGATACGACGTCACCAGCCGATCGCATACCAACACAACCCACCCGCACCCCATTCGACCAGCTCCCTCAAGCCTCTTATTCCAACGAGGGCAGGAACTACCGGAACGGCGGACTGCGCGAACAGTTCGTCGGGCAGAACGCGCAGGGCGCTCAGCTCGCCACTGACTTGCGCAACCCCATGTCCAACGCCACACTTCAGAAGGTCAATCCCGACGGGCAGGTGACAAAAGACGGCAACACGTATTCCGGGACCAACGTGTCTGGGCTGGTCAGCCTCACTGACACGAACGGCAAGGCACTGCCGGGGCAGGCGAAGGGCGGTTGGGTGAGCGGTACTGGCGACGGCTCGTTCCGGTTTGCGTCACCAGCTGAAGTGGCAGCCCTGCGCAACCCTGATGGCAGCAAGTGGTCCGCCAACGACAACGCCATCATGGCTGCGAACCTGCGGGACGGTGTTTGAGGAGGTTATGAGGTCATGAGTGGGCAAGGTCCCTCGCTGTCACAATGTGCGAAGACTACACCTGAACATGAACGGTTGAAGAAGATGAACCATCAAGTTAATTTTTCTCGTGCCAAAACCGTCCTGTCATGTCTGGCGTTGACATTGTCGGGCGTCAATTTGTCGGCGCTTGCACAAACTCAACCGCCAGTCGTACCCGGCAGTTACGCAGCGATCAATTTGTTGACCACTGGCAATGACGTGCTCGGCAAGCCTTTGAGTTATCCGGCCTGCAAGCCTCTGATCAAGTCGATGATCATCACGATGGCACCGGGTGAGGTTGGCAAGGTACACCGGCACGACACGCCCCTCTACGCCTATATCTTGTCGGGCAAGATCAAGGTGGACTATCTCGATGACGCAAAGACCAGCAACGTCTACAAGGCTGGTGATGCGCTCGTTGAGGCCATGATCGTCGATCACCATGGCTACAACCCGTTCGATGAACCCGCCAGGTTGTTGGCGGTGTATCTGGACTGTCAACCTCAGTAGGGGCTGTGAGACCACTGAGGGGGTGAACCAGGTGCAGACTCGCTTTGGACCCGCATCTGGTGGGTACGGGGATGACGGCAGTGATCAGGGTCAATGCTTGTTCGCATGGTCTCAATGCAAGCTGCGGTCACGACGCGCGGGGCAAGGAGCGTGTTGACGGGAGGCGTTGCTGCTGTCCGTGCGCGGCAGGCAACTTTCGATCTTTGGCTCAGTCACAAAACCCTATCTACTATTTCTTTTATATATCTTTTACTTATTATTTTTCTTTGAACTAGATATTTTAGTTTTGTAAGTGTAAGAATATAAGGTATAGAGAGAGTAGAAAAAAGAGTGAACTGGGGCGCTTGACCGTGCTGTTGCTTGCACGTGCGGACTGCCGCGGCGTGGGTCACTGGCCTTGTGTCGGTGCAGGTGTGGCGTAGAAGCTGGCGTCGAGCGACAGCTGTAGCACGGGCTGGGTATCAGTCCAGCGTACCCCAGAGCAATTGCTGAGTTTGGTCTCGACACTGATTCTGGGATCGGGGTTTAGGGGATAGGCGCTGCGGCAGGCCAACTGGGCTTGCATCGCAGTTCAGTCTTCTTCAATGCGACCGTCGGCATGTTTGCCGTACTCTTATGCCGACACCTGTTTCATCGGCACGTCTTCGCCCCGTTCCCAACGCTCGGCAGAGGGCAGGGGGGCCGACTCCAGCATCTCCGGGCGTTTGGGTAACGTGCCATGACCCAACAGACGCGAAATCACGATCTCCCGCACGTACTGCGACACCGTGATCTTGCTGTGCAGAGCCAGCGCCTCCAGGTCGGCATACATCTGTGTCGACATCCAGATTTTGAGTGACGTGACGTTCTTGCCCAGTTCAGGCACCCAGTAGGTCGGGTCCTTCTTGGGCTGGTATGCCCGGCGGTTGTACCGAATATCCGTTCGAGAAAACATGGGCACATCGGCCGCCGCGCGCGATGCCGCTTAACGCTTGTCCAGTAGCAGCACATGTGCATACATACCGTAGCAGTGCTGGAACAGGAACTGACGCAGCAGTTCACTCATCGACTGTGCCTGTCGCCTGGACAGGTCTTCCAGTGCCTCACGGGCCGGTTCGGGCAGCCAGAATTTCAGCGCGCGGTCGTGTCGGTCGAAATGGTCAAAGTTGCCCATGCCTTCGATCAGCTGATCGAACCGCATCGGTCGCCGTTGCACAGCCGGTACGGTGACCGGGTCCGGACCGGTGTGGACCACGGTCGGTGTGTCATCCGCCGCCGTGTGCGTTGCTGCGGTGTCCTTTGCCGCTTTGGTGAATAAGGGCCAGATGGCCATGTCGCTCCCCCGTGTGTCTGATAACTTTTGTCAGCGATACCTGTCAGTCTGGCTCAATTGTCGGATGGAAGAAGTCTCATGATGGTCCATCCGGTGCACGCCAAAAAAACAGCCCGGTGCAGAATCATCATTTCCAACTGTACCAATTTCCCCCCACCGTCCGACATGTCCCTGGCCGCTCTGCCCGATCCCGCTCTCATTGCCCACGCAGCTGAACTGATCGATGGTGCCGATGCCATCATCGTGGCCGCAGGGGCGGGCATGGGGGTGGACTCCGGTCTCCCTGACTTTCGGGGCAACGAAGGTTTCTGGAAGGCGTACCCCGCGCTGGCCAAGGCCCGTCTCGAATTCACGCGCATCGCGAACCCGTCGGCGTTCGAACAGAATCCAGCCTTGGCCTGGGGCTTCTACGGTCACCGTCTGAAGCTCTACCGGGACATCCGGCCCCATGCCGGGTTCGATATCCTGAAAGAATGGGGCGAGTCCAAGCCAAACGGCTGGGCGGTCTTCACCAGCAACGTCGATGGTCAGTTTCAGAGGGCAGGCTTCACCGACGGCCCCGTTCATGAATGCCATGGCTCCATCCATCACCTGCAATGCCTGGAGTCGTGCTGTGACGACATCTGGCCGGCCGATGACTTCCGGCCCGACATCGACGAGGTGAACTGCCTGCTGCTCAACGAACCCCCCACGTGCCCGCACTGCGGTGGATTGGCTCGGCCCAACATCCTGATGTTCGGTGACTGGGGTTGGCTGGACCACCGGGAGGCCAAGCAGAACCACGCGCTGGCACGGTGGCTTCAGAACTGCCGTCGGCCCGTGGTCATTGAAATCGGTGCCGGCACGGCCATCGCGTCCGTCCGTGCCTTCAGCCATCAGGTGACCAGCCGTGAAAATGGTCGAGGCAATGCTCAAGGAAATGGCCTGGGCAATGGCCGTCTGATTCGCATCAACCCGAGGGAAAGCCAGGTGCCCGGCACCAGGGATGTGGGACTGGCTACTGGTGCGCTGACCGGACTGCGGCTGATCCAGCGGTGCTTGCAGCCCGACTGAGCACGGTTTCCGTGCCAGCGCAAGACACCTGGTCTTGCACGGGCGGCTTCAGGTTCAGGCAGCCAGCGCGGGGTAGTCCGTGTAACCCTCCGGGCCAGGGGTGTAGAAGGTTGCCGGGTTGGGGGCGTTGAGCGGTGCGTTGGCCTGGATGCGTGCCGGCAGGTCAGGGTTGGCCAGAAAGGCGGTCCCGAAGGCAACGGCATCGAGCTTGCCCGAGCTGATCGCTTCGTCGGCTTCTGCCGGGCTGTAGCCCATGTTGCCAATCAACACACCCTTGTAGGCGGCGCGCACGGGGGTCATGAGGTCGCCCGTCTGCTGCTGGAAGAAGTCACCGCGCATCAGATGCAGGTATGCCAGGTTGAAGTCGTTCAGGCGCTCGGCCAGCCAGGTGGCGAGGCCGACCGGGTCGCTGTCGCGCATGTCGTTGTAACTGTTCAGGGGCGACAGGCGCAGGCCGACGCGGTCGCTGCCCCACACATCACTCACCGCGCGGATCACGTCGAACAGCAGGCGGGCTCGGTTCTCGCGGCTGCCGCCGTACTGGCCGTCTCGCTTGTTCGTCCCGTCCCGCAGGAACTGGTCAAGCAGGTAACCGTTGGCACCGTGCACCTCGACCCCGTCAAACCCTGCGTCCTTCGCATACACCGCCGCCTGGCGAAAGCCGGCAACGATGCCGGGCAGTTCGTCATCACGCAGGGCACGCGGGACAGTGTAGGGCAGCTTGCCTTGAGGCGTATGCACTTCATCGTTGGCGATGGCGATCGCACTGGCGCTGACAGGTACGGCTCCACCGTTGAGGGCGGGATGGCAGGCCCGGCCTCCGTGCCAAATCTGCAGGAAGATGCGCCCACCTTTGGCATGCACCGCATCGGTGACCAACTTCCAACCCTCGACACAGGCTGCAGAAAAGATGCCGGGCTCTTTCCAGAACGCAGAGTGGCCTTCAACCGCCATGGTGGCTTCCGCAATCAACAGGCCACCGCTGGCGCGCTGGGCATAGTGCTCGGCCATCAGGGCGTTGGCGAGGTGCGCCTCTCCGGCCCGCGTGCGCGTGAGCGGCGCCATGAAGATGCGGTTGGGCACTTGGATGGCGCCGACTTGCAGGGAAGAGAACAGATTGGGCATGGTGCGTCAGGGGGTGAGCTGGGGATGAGGGTGGCCGATGTGTTGAACCTGCGTGCAGGTGATCGGCCAAATGAACGAGCGCTTCGCCGCGCAGGTCTTGCTGTGGCAGTGGCGCACCGATCAGTTTATGGATAACGCTCACACCTGGCCGGTCAACGCGGCTTTGCCCCGATTCGAGTCCGGAGATTCGATCTCACGGGTGAAGGCTGCTCCTCAAGAACGGTACGAATGTCAGAAGAGCGCAGTCCACCAAGTCCGGCAAAACTGCCAAGTCCGCCAGTATCGACAGCAGTGTGCGGGTGGAAACGGACTACTCAGTGCAGAGCTCGGTGCCCGTTGAGCGTCGGGTCGCGCTGACCACAGCATCGCCAATGCTCCCCCTGGATGCATGTTCCATCGTCAGGCATGTGGCCGAGCAGGGTACAACCGTTCTCCGGTGCTCCGACAATGTCCTCGATGAGCTTGTCGGTCCGGAGGGCGATCAGCACCAGGGCAGCCTGGCCAGGCCACCGACCCACATCGTTGCCGAGAGTGTGGGGCAGGTGATGCCCGCACAGGGTGACGCTGCAAACGATCCATCGGGTTGCGCATCGCAAACGAGTTCGGTTTCAAATGTCCGTCGGGCCAGTGGCCGTGGGATTTGAGATGTCTGATGAAGACCATAACAATGACGCAAAGGTGATACCTCAGGTGATCAACGCCGAACTGCTTCGGGCCATTCGCGCGCAGTACCGTTGCGACTGGGGGGCTACCATGGTGTGAGGCATTGGGCTCGGGTCCGGTCGAACACCCGGCTGTTCAGGTTGACAGAGCCGGTGGTGGTGTCCGGGCAACCCGTTCACTTTTATCCGGGTCACAGGCAGCACATTGATCAGGTCGACTGCGGACTGTTTGCAGTGTTTCACGATGCCTGTCTGGTCAATGAATGGTCAGCCCCTGGACATGGTGCAAAGAGTCCGGACTTGGCAGAACCCTTTTGGAGGAAGTTCTTTTTTGCGACCGACGATCAGATGGATCAAGTGATTCATGTGTGACGATATCACTCGGATGGATTGAAGGCCGGAACGCCCAGTGTCCATGAAGCCCCCTCGAATTCCTGATCCAGTCAGAAGTAGAGGTTGGGGAATTGTTTC
>ERZ761609.738-NODE-738-length-35104-cov-9.003481_pt1 | contig 35104 bp, 26 predicted proteins | sample MGYA00511163_ERZ761609 | MGnify/ENA primary metagenome ERZ761609 (study PRJEB28899, sample SAMN02445070) | bioreactor sludge metagenome | biome: EBPR sludge | place: Australia: Brisbane, Thorneside Wastewater Treatment Plant | collected 2011-12-16 ...
TGCGGCCAAGCGCATCGACTACATCGGCGTCACGTTCCGCACCCGTTCGGTCGAAGAGGTACGCGAAATCGTGCGGTTGTGGCGCGAGGATCTTTCGCCGGCTGTCGAAGCCGGCAAGCTCCGACTCCCTCTCGATCGTACATTTCCTCTCGATGAGGCCGCAGCAGCCCTGGCTCACATGAAAGCCAATCGGCATTTCGGCAAGATCGTCCTCGAGGTGTGACCAGACGACAGTCCTGCTCGATCTGAACCGTTTTGACGGAGGCGCCGCGCGCCGCACCGACGTCATGCGCATCGGTGCCTGGGGACATTCTCGTTTCGGACGTTCCGTGTCCGGAAGCGCGACAGCGGATCCGCTTCTCTGCCGCAACACGCCGTCCCTGCTTTTGTACTGATCGTCGCCCGCGCCGGCATTCATTATCGGCATCGCGGTGGCATCGACGTCAAATCCGGTCGACATCAGGCGCCCCGCTTTTGTCCGCCCGGTGGGCACACCAGCCGTGACCGGGTGTGCGTCGTCGACAACCGCACCCATGGGGTGGGTGCGACGAAGTTCATTTTGCATTCCGGACGTGAGTGATGAAAATACACCCACGAGCTTGCTGCAATTCAGCCAAGGGAACGACCGTTGATCGACAACCCTCATGCGACCCCCGTCGCCGACTGTATCGCAGCAGCAAACTCGAGCCGCGATGGCCTGACCGCAGCCGAAGCGTCCCGGCGGCTCGCCACGCATGGTCCGAACCGCCTTCCCGAGGCGCAATCCCGCGGGCCATTGCTGCGGTTTCTGTCCCAGTTCCACAACGTCCTGATTTACGTGCTACTCGCGGCGGCCGTAGTGACAGCCGCCCTTCAACATTGGATCGATACCGGTGTCATCCTTGCCGTCGTGGTGGCGAATGCGCTGATCGGCTTTTTGCAGGAGGGCAAGGCCGAGTCCGCAATGGCGGCGATCCGGCGTATGCTCGCCCCACGCGCCGCCGTGATGCGCGATGGCCAGCGCTCGACCGTGGATGGTAGCGAACTCGTACCCGGAGATGTCGTGCTCCTGGAACCGGGCGACAAGGTTCCTGCCGACCTGCGCGTGATCGAAGCACACGGCCTCGCCGCGCAGGAAGCGATCCTGACCGGCGAGTCGGTTCCGGTCGAAAAGGCAGTCGATCCGGTGCCCGCCCGCGCTGCCCTCGGCGACCGGCGATCCATGCTCTGGTCAGGTACACTGGTCACTCAGGGCACTGCACGCGCTCTTGTTGTCGCGACCGGAAAGTCGACGGAAATCGGCCGAATAGGCGGCTTGCTCGCCGGGGTCGAGCAACTGACCACGCCGCTCGTTTCAATGATGGATCATTTCGCGCGTTGGCTGACGTTCCTGATCCTGCTCCTTTCGGGTCTGATCCTCGTCTACGCCTATTACGTCGGCCACCTGGAATTCTCCGAAGCCTTCATGGCCGTGGTCGGCATGGCCGTGGCCGCGATCCCCGAAGGCCTGCCAGCGGTCATGACCATCACACTGGCGATTGGCGTACAGGCCATGGCGCGCCGCCATGCGATCGTTCGCCGTCTTCCCGCAATCGAGGCCATCGGTTCGGTATCCGTGATCTGCACGGACAAGACCGGCACACTGACCCGCAACGAAATGGTCGTGGCCGTTGCCGAAACGCCGGCAGGCACATTCACCATCGAAGGCGACGGGTACAGCCCACACGGCACCGTCACGCCCGCCGGGGACCTGTCGCGCCTCACACGCGCAGCCACATTGTGCAACGACGCCGGCCTTCACTGCCGTGACGGTCAATGGATCGTCGATGGCGATCCCATGGAAGGGGCGCTCCTCGCTTTCGCCCGGCGGGCTGGCGGCGATCATGTCGCGCGCCGGATCGACGCCATTCCGTTCGACAGCCGTCACCGGTTTATGGCCGTCCTCACGGAAAGCGCCGAAGGCCGCTTCACCCTTCTTAAGGGTGCCCCCGAGCGCGTCCTGGACATGTGTTGCGACATCGACCGGAACCATTGGCACGCCCGCGCCGAGGCCATGGCGGGGAAGGGGCTGCGCGTTCTCGCGCTGGCCGAACGGGCGGAGCAGACAACGCGGCTTTCGGCCGATGGCCTGAAACAGTCACTGACATTTCTGGGTCTCGTCGGATTGATTGACCCGCCGCGGCCAGAAGCCATCGCCGCCGTTGCGGAATGTCGCGCCGCCGGCATTCAGGTCAAGATGATCACGGGTGATCACGCCGCCACGGCGAAGGCCATCGCGGGGCAGATCGGACTTGCGAACCCGGACCGCGTCCTGACGGGTAACGACCTCGACGAGCTGGACGATGCGCGCCTGGCCCTTGAAGTCGCCACGGTCGACGTGTTCGCCCGCACAAGTCCCGAACACAAATTGCGCCTGGTCACGGCACTGCAGGCCAATGGCCTGTCCGTCGCGATGACGGGCGACGGCGTCAACGATGCCCCGGCACTGAAGCGGGCCGACGCCGGCATAGCCATGGGCCTTAAAGGTTCTGAAGCCGCAAAGGAAGCCGCAGATCTCGTGCTCGCAGACGACAACTTCGCGTCCATCGCCGCGGCCGTCAGAGAAGGGCGTACGGTCTATGACAACCTGAAAAAGGTAATCAGTTGGACACTCCCGACGAATGCGGGTGAGGCCATGGTGATCATTCTGGCCTTGCTCGCCGGCCTGTCCTTGCCCGTGACCGCGGTGCAGATCCTCTGGATCAACCTGGTGACCGCGATCACGTTGGGGCTTGCACTCGCATTCGAACCGACGGAAGTCGGAACGATGCGCCGCCCGCCCCGCCGTCGTAACGAGCCGATACTATCGGGCGAGCTCGTATGGCACATCGTACTCGTCGCCCTTCTCTTCCTTGCTGCTGTCTTCGCCATCTTCAACTACGCCATCGACAAGGGCTATCCTCTGGCCCTCGCACAGACGATGGCGATGAACACGATTGTGGTACTGGAGATCTTCCACTTGTTCTTCATCCGCAACATTCACAGCACGTCACTCACCTGGGCCGCTGCGCGGGGCACTCGCGTCGTTTGGATGGTCGTCATTGCAATCACGGTGGCTCAGTTCGCGGTGACCTACCTGCCGCCACTTCAGGGTGTATTCGGCACGACGGCGGTTCCTCTGATCGACGGCATCCTGATAGTCGCTGTCGGCGTGGCCTTCTTTGCCCTCGTCGAAATCGAAAAGCAGATCAGGCTCGGACTTCGCGGTCGGAATGACCCGCTGTGATCGCCAGCAGAGAGCCAAGCCGACCCCGTGCCTCGAATACTTGCGCGCCGCCTGCGACAGCCGCAGCCAGGACCGCGTGAGAGAAGGCCCGTGTGACCTGCTGCGATCAATTCCGGCAGGCAGTGCCGAATGCCGGCCCTTGTCGGGAACGAACAGTTGATTCATCGAGACCGGTCAGGTCGCCTGCCATTGAATTTGCACGTTCCAACGACCCGGCGAGCCGAATTAGGTGCACAGCCTCATCACAACGCCTGAGCCTTTCAAACGGCTGGCCATCCGTGACGATATGAAGTGTAACGATGAAGCGACCAGCACATGACGACCGGTCGGTTGATTGCGGGGCAGCGTGGCTGTACCACCAGGTCCGGCCGATGACGGACCAAGCCACTGCGCGTCCCCCAACTTGACCGCACCAGTCCGAATTCACCGATACTCGGCCACTGCTGCGATCCCGATTGAATCTGACGAGCGTTACCACACGAGACCTGCTATTCTGTCGGCCCCACCAGCACACGGCTTCTCATGACGCCACGAAATCCAGATTCGAATTCGCCGGGCCAGCCGCCGGCGGCAGACAACCACATCCTGATCGTCGATGACGACGCTCAGATTCGTCTTCTCGCGGCCAAATTGCTCCGGGAACATGGCCATCGCGTAAGCGCCGCTCGGGACGGCCGGGAGCTTTGGCAGGCGCTCGCCACTGCGGAGATCGATCTGGTCATTCTGGACCTCATGCTGCCAGGGGGAAACGGTCTCGATCTGTGTCGCGAATTGCGCGCCCGCTTTCCGCATCTGCCGATCATCATGGTGACAGCGCTCGGCTCAGAAACGGATCGGATCGTTGGTCTCGAGGTTGGCGCCGACGACTACCTCCCCAAGCCGTTCAATCCGCGCGAGTTGCTGGCGCGGATCAACGCCGTGATGCGCCGTGCTCAGAGCGGAGCCAGCGACGCGGCGCGGCGGAGGGCGCACAATCTGACGTTCGACGGCTGGATACTCGATACGAGCCGGCGCGAGCTGACCAATCCCGATGGCGTCATTGTCGACCTGTCGACGGGTGAGTACGATCTTCTGCTGACATTTCTCGACTTTCCGCAGCGTGTACTGTCGCGGGAACAGCTGATGGACAGCGCCAAGAACCGCGCTTCGACCGGATACGACCGAGCCATTGACATCCAGGTCAGCCGATTGCGCAAGAAGCTCGACGCAAGCGAGGAGGGCCAGGCGATGATCAAGACGATCAGGGGGGCAGGATACATGTTCGTCCCAGCCGTCACACGCACATGACGCGGGTCCTGGATACACTCGTCGCCCGGCTCGTACTCGTCTCACTCCTCGGCATCACACTGGTGCATGTGCTGAGCATCTGGACCTACGACAAAGCCCTGGAGCGGGAACTCGGTCTGGCCGACGAAGCGCGTCTCGCGGAGCGCATTCTGACCATCAAGCGCAGCGTTACTGCGGTGCCGGAGGACCAGCGTGAAATGCTTGCCCACGACTTGTCGAGTGGGCCGATCGAAGCACATTGGAGCAGGACACGGGGTGCAGCGCCAGGCGGGAGTGGCGTGGAACAGTGGGAAGGTGTCGTGCAGCGCATCCGGGCAAACGCGCCCGAGCTTGGACAAGATGCAATCGTGATTGGTACGACCGGAGACCCGCACCACGCGCAAATTGCAATCAAGCTGCCGGATGCTACGTGGCTGAATGTCAGCATGTTCACCGGGTCGCGCACTGGACATGGTGGCCACGGCACATTGCTGTCCACATCCATCATGGCCATCGGTGTCATACTGTTTTCGCTCCTGATCGCCCGGTGGCTGACCCGCCCACTGCGCATCATGTCGGACGCGGTGACCAAGTTGTCACCGGACGAGCCGCAGGTCCGCATTCCGGAAAGCGGGCCACTCGAGGTCCGTCAGCTGGCCTCAGCCTTCAATGGAATGCGAACGCGAATTTCGGAACTTGTCAGGCGGCGCACCCAGGCCTTGGCTGCCGTTTCACACGATCTGCGGACACCGTTGACACGTCTGAAACTGAGACTTGCAGACGTCGATGATACGGCCCTGCAACAATCGATGCAGGCAGACCTGGCAGAGATGGAGGCGATGATCGAATCGACGTTGTCCTATCTGCGCGGCGCCGAGAAAAGCGAGATCGTTCGGCCCATCGACCTGGTTTCATTGCTGGAAACAGTCGTCGACGATGTACGCGATGCAGGACACGATGCCATGCTCGTCGCGTCCGGGCCACTGATCGTGAGTGGGCGCCATTTCGGTCTGAAACGTGCATTGACGAACTTGGTCGGTAACGCCGTTCGGTTCGGGACCAGAGTTGTCGTGACCGCATCTTCGTCGAAAGGCAATGCTACCGTCGAGATCGCCGACAACGGACCGGGAATTCCGCCCGACATGCTTGCAGCGGTTCTCGAACCATTCGTACGCATCGAGGACTCGCGCAGCAAGGAAAGCGGCGGTGTCGGGTTAGGTTTGACGATCGCAAAGACCCACATAGAGTCCGATGCAGGAACACTCACGCTCCTCAACCGCCCGGAGGGAGGGTTGAGCGCCGTCGTGACACTACCTCTCGCGCGCCAGGGAGACTGCATACCGGCGGTGGCGTGACCAACGACACGCTCGTTACCTGTGATTCCGCTGCCGGAAATCCGCCCCCCCCTTACCGGGCCTCGTCTCGAGCACAACCGGCACTGGCATACCGTGCCGAACTTATCGTTCTGGCCGCTACCCCGGGCGGGCGTGAAACAATTTGTTACACAGCCGCAACGCGCCGTGACGTGTGTCCCACTATCCTGAGCGTCGGGTTCACCCTCAACATGGTCGAGGCTTCATGCGTCCGTGCAGCGCCGGATCATTCCTGGCTCCATTCGCCATGGTACTCGGTCTGTGGCTGATTCCTGCTGCGAAAGCCCATGAAGGGCACGATCACGGCGCGCCTCCTCCGCCTGTTTCAAAAACGATCGCGCCGCGAGCCGACGCCTCGTCGTCAGATTTGGAAATCGTCGTTGTCGCTCGAGGCAGCACACTCCTTCTCTTCCTCGACACATTTCGCACGAACGAGCCGATCGAGGGCGCGACGATCGAGATTGACGCCCCAGGCGGCATCCTGCAGCTGGAGGCGGTCGCGAAGGAGCCCGGCAGCTATTCGGCATCCGCTCCGTTTCTGACCAAGCCCGGCAAATATGACCTTGCCATCACGGTGACCGCGAAGGATCTGGTCGACATCTTCCCACTGACGCTGACCATTCCAGAGGCGGACGGCAGCGCGGCACTCTCGACGACATCATCGTGGCTCACCAATCCGGCTCTCGCCCGGGACGTTCAGCGACGCCTTACAGAGTTGCAGACTTCAACTTGGCTTTACCTGATATTGGCCTTTCTCGCGGGAGCGGTGACGGCGCGAATAATGCGCCCGCGCAAGGTGGTCAAATCATCGGTCGCCTTGATCTGCCTCAGCGCGTTCGCAGCAATGGCTTCCAGCCCGGCAGTGGCCGACAACGTGGTTGCAAGCCGGGACATTGCACAGCGCTTTCCGGACGGCGCCCTGTTCGTGCCGAAGCCGACGCAACGAATTCTTGGCTTGCGCACGATTTTCACAGAGGAGCAAACGCACCGACGCATCGTCGAGTTGCCGGGCCGCATTGTTCCGAATCCCAACTCGAGCGGGCTGGTGCAGGCATCTGTCGGGGGACGCCTGTTTGCGCCCGAAGGCGGCTTCAAGCCACTTGGCACGCGTGTGAAGGCAGGTGAGATTCTCGCTTATGTACGGCCTCCGCTGCCGCTCGCCGACGCGACCTCACAGGCGCAGCAGGGACGCGAGCTGGACCAGCAAATCTCGATTGCAGCACGCAAGGTTGAACGGCTGCGCGCCATTCAGCAGGTTATCGCCAAGAGCCAGCTCGAAGACGCCGAACTCGAACTCCAGGGTTTGACGACACGGCGGGCCAGCCTGGACCGCGCCAAGCGTGAGCCTGAAGGCCTCGTGGCACCGGTCGACGGTGTCATCGCCTCGGCAAATGCCGTAGCAGGGCAGATGGCCGAACCGAATGCCGTCATTTATCACATCATCGACCCGGAAACGCTCTGGATCGAGGCGCTCAGCTATGACGCTCAGGCGCTCGAAGGGAACGCCCGCGCACAACTTTCTGATGGCCGCACGCTCAGACTTGCGCATGCCGGTACGGGCTTTGCGGATCGCAATCAGGCGATACCCGTCCATTTCGCGATAACCGAGCCCACGACGGGGCTTCGCGTCGGCCAGTTTCTGACGGTTCTGGCGTCGACGGCCGACGTCCGGCGCGGCGTTGCGGTACCGCGAGTTGCGGTGCTGCGCGGTAGCAACGGTCAATCACTCGTGTTCGAGCACTCTAATGCCGAGCGCTTCGTTCCGCGCGAGGTGCGCGTCGAACCACTCGACGGCGAACGTGTCCTGATCGTGGCTGGCATAGAGCCCGGACGCAGGATCGTAACGCAGGGCGCCGAACTTCTCAGTCAGTTCAGGTGACAGGCAATGTTCACGTTCCTCGTCACCCGCTCCCTCCGCAATCGGCTACTGGTCATTGCGATTTCTGCCGTACTTGTCATCTACGGTGTCTTCGCCGCTTCACGCTTGCCTGTCGACGTGTTTCCCGATCTCAACCGACCTACCGTGACCATCATGACGGAGGCGGAGGGACTTGCACCGGCAGAAGTCGAGCAGCTCGTTTCCTTTCCGATCGAAACACAGATGAATGGCTTGCCGGGTGTGACGCGCGTGCGCTCGGTCTCCGGCGTCGGGCTGTCGATCACGTATGTCGAGTTCGACTGGGGTACCGACATATACCGAAATCGCCAGCAGATTGCCGAGCGCCTGGCTCTGGTGCAGCCGCAATTGCCGGCAAATGTTGTTCCGCAGATGGGGCCCATCAATTCGATAATGGGCCAGATCCTGATGTTCGCCCTGACCAGCGAAACTGCAAGCCCGATGGAAGTCCGCGAGATCGCGGATTTCGTGGTGAGGCCGCGGTTGCTGACGATCCCGGGGGTAGCACAGGTTATTCCGATCGGCGGCGAAGTGCGGCAATATCGGGTGTCACCGAACATGCCCGCGATGCGCGCGCTCAACGTTTCGTTAGCCGATCTCGAACGCGCGCTACAACAATTCGGCACCAATACCGGCGGTGGATTCGCCGATCAGTACAGCCGTGAGTTTCTCGTCCGCAACGTCGGTCGCACCTTGAAGATCGAAGACCTGCGTGATGTGGTCGTCCGAACCGCAGCGGGCGGCTCCGTCTATCTTCATCAGATCGCCACCGTCAGCTACGGCGCGAGAATGAAGCGTGGTGAAGCGGGCTTCATGGGAGGCCCCGCCGTCATCGTATCGATCGAAAAGCAACCCGACGTCGACACCATTCGCTTGTCGCGGGAAATCGAGCGGGCAATGTCCGAACTCAACCGCACGATGCCGCAAGGCGTGAAGGTGGACAACGTCGTATTCCGTCAGGCGAACTTCATCGAGACCTCGATCAGAAACGTCGAACGGGTATTGCTCGAAGCCGTCGCCGTCGTCGCAGTCGTCCTGTTTCTTTTCCTGCTCAACATCCGAACCACTCTGATCTCCCTGACTGCGATCCCGGTCTCGATGCTGGTAACGGCGATCGTGTTCTACGCCCTGGGTCTGTCGATCAATACGATGACGCTTGGCGGCCTCGCAATTGCCATTGGCGAATTGGTCGACGACGCGGTGGTGGACGTCGAAAACATCTTTCGGCGTCTGAGGGAAAATCGCGAGCTCGGCAATCCCCGCACGACATTCGACGTCGTCGTCACCGCCAGTCAGGAGGTCCGCTCCGGCATCGTGTACGCGACGATGATTATCGTTCTCGTTTTCGTGCCCCTGTTCGCACTGTCGGGCATTGAGGGACGCTTGTTCGCGCCGCTCGGCCAGGCCTACATCATCTCGATCCTGGCCAGCCTCCTCGTCTCCATCACGCTGACGCCGGTCATGGCGTACTACATGCTCCCGGGCCTCAAGAGCCTAAAAGAGCGCGAAAGCCCGGTCGTTCGCAGCCTCAAGGCCGTCTATCGCCGGCTTCTGACGTGGGCTTTTTCGCACTCACGGACGTTGATGACGGGAGTCTTCGCCGCCGTCGTCATTGCCATCGGAGCCGCGGCCGCATTGCCACGCGCGTTCCTCCCTCCGTTCAACGAGGGAACACTGACGATCAACCTTTTGTTCCAGCCCGGCATTTCACTCGCTGAAAGCCACCGCGTGGGCTTCATCGCCGAAAGGCTGGTGATGGAGGTCCCGGATGTGAAGCTGGTAGCGCGTCGCACCGGTCGCGCCGAGCTAGACGAGCACGCGGAAGGCGTCCACTCCTCTGAGATCGAGGTTGATCTGCGGCCGTCCGCCCGCTCCAAACCCGAAATCGTCAACGACATCCGCACGCGCCTGGCCGCGTTGCCGGTTTCGACAAACATCGGCCAACCGATCTCGCATCGCCTCGACCACATGCTGTCCGGTGTACGCGCTGAAATTGCACTGAAGATCTTTGGTGAAGACCTCGACACATTGATCCGCATTGCCGAGGAGACCCGCCAGGCATTTGCGTCTGTTCCCGGACTGGCCGATCTGCAAGTGGAACGACAGGTACGCATCCCCCAGATCGACATCACTGTCGATTACAAGAAGACCGCGCTCTATGGCCTCCAGCCTGCCCATGTGACCGAGCAGCTCGAGCGGCTGTCCAACGGTCGTCTGGTATCGAAGCTCGTCGATGGCAATCGACGTTTCGATGTGGTCGTTCGGCTCGACGACCACCTGCGTACGACGCATCAGCTGAGCGAACTATTGATCGAAACGCCGCATGGGTGGGTGCCGCTTCGACAGATCGCCGAGGTAAGGGAAACAGACGGTCCGAACCAGATTCTGCGCGAGAACGGAAAGCGCCGCATCGTAGTCCTCGCCAACTCCGACGGCTCGCGTGACATGGCAGCGATCGTCGCCGATCTCCGGCGCGCGGTGGCCAGCACCAATCTTCCAAGCGGCTACTTCACGAGCCTCGAAGGGACTTTTCAGGCTCAGGAAGAGAGTATGCGCACGATCGGCCTGCTCTCGCTGGTATCGGCCACCATCGTGTTCGCAGTTCTCTACAGCCGGTATCGCTCGGCACTGTTTGCGCTCATCATCATGGGCAGCGTCCCGCTCGCCCTGATCGGCTCGGTTGTCGCACTTTGGCTAGCGGGGCAACCACTGTCCGTCGCCAGCATGGTCGGATTCATCACCCTGACCGGGATCGCCACCCGCAATGGCATCCTGAAAATCAGCCACACCATAAATCTCGCCATCAATGAGCATATGCCGTTCGGGCCCGATCTTGTGATGCGCGGCAGCCTGGAACGGATGACGCCGGTTCTGATGACGGCGATTTCAGCTGGCGTTGCTCTCGTACCTCTGATGATCGACGCACACGCGCCGGGCAAGGAAATCCTGCATCCCGTTGCAATCACGATTTTCGGTGGCCTCGTGAGCGCGACGCTGCTCGATGCACTTCTGACGCCCGTTCTTTTCCTGCGCTACGGCGAAAAGCCGCTCGCCCGCCTCTTGGCGCTTGCGCGCGACCAGGCGTCGACATCGCCCGGAGCGGCGGCAAACCCGCAATCTGTCGAAGCCTATTGACGCAATCAGGAGAACAGAATGCCATATCTCAGAACCCTTGCCGCCACGGCCCTCACCTTGATGCTGGCGTTCGCCGCACCACTTGCCGCGCACGAGGCCGCGAAAGGTCACAATGGCGGGCTCAGGGTCGATGCTGGCAAGTACCATACCGAATTGCTCGTCGACGGCTCGACGAGTATCTCCGTGTTTCTCAGCGATATCGACGACAAGCCGATACCTGCCGCCGGCTTCAAGGCAACGGCGATCCTGATCATCAATGGCAAATCTCAGCGCATCGAACTGACACCTGCAGAGGCGTCGAAGATGGTTGGAACCGCACCGGCCCCCGTCAAGCCCGGTGTCAAAGGCGTCGTCCAGCTGACCGCGCCCGACGGTTCGACCGCGCAAGCCAAGTACTGAAGCACAACATCGTTCGCTGCAATCAGAGTGCCAAGGAAGAGGACTCGAAATGTTCAAGATGGACCGCCGCGCCTTCCTCACGTCTGCCGGAACTGCCGGGGGACTTGCGCTACTGCCGCCGCACCTCGCCTCCGCTCAGGGTGCCAGCCCGCTCCTGCGCGTCGGCACGCGAACGATCGAAGTCAACAGGAAGCCGGCCACGGTTTTTCAGGTCGCAGGTCCTGGCGGCAGGTCTGGAATTCTTGCTCGTGAAGGTGACCGCTTCAAAGGCACCGTGTTCAACGACACCGCCGAGCCTTTGCAGATGCATTGGCATGGTCAGGTTCTGGCGCCGCACGACCAGGACCGCGCACGCCCGGATGGCGGCATGCTGGCAGCCGGCCAATCGGACACCCATGATTTCGAGCTGACGCCCGGCACGCACTGGATGCATTCCCATACGCTCTCCGAGCAACAACTGCTCGCGGCGCCGATGGTAACACTCGAAAAGAATAGCGGCGACGTGCAGGAGATCGTGGTCATGCTGCATGACTTCGCCTTTCGCTCACCGCAGGAAATCCTCGCCGAACTCGGCGGAACCGACGCGCATGCCGGACACAGCTCGATGCCTCCGCAGCGCGCTTCGTCAGGGCGTGGTAACGGACACGCGGGCCATGGCTCCATGCACCACGGCTCTGGACACGGCCCTGGACATGGCTCCGGACACGGTCCCGGACATGGCCCTGGACACGGCTCCGGACATGGCCCTGGACACGGTCACATGATGGGAATGATGCACGCCAACGACGTACGCTACGACGCCTATCTCACCAACGATCGCACACTCGATGACCCTGAGACCATCCAGGTCGATAAAGGCGGTCGCGTCCGGCTGCGTATCATCAATGGTGGCACGGCGACCGCCTTCTTCATCAGCACGCCTGGGCTCAAGACAAGCGTGGTGGCAGTCGATGGATCGGCCTGCAAGCCATTCTCCAGCACGAGCTATCCGCTGGCCCAGGGACAGCGCATCGACCTTCTCGCGCAAATCCCAAATCAGGGCGGCACCTTCCCGCTACTGGCGCAGGTCGAAGATGCCCAATTCGTTACCGGGGTCATTCTTGCGACAGCAGGATCGAAGGTCGCCAAGGTGAACACCACCGCCCAACGTAAGGCCGGGATGCTGGATCTCACTCTGGACCGTCAATTGACGGCAACGAAACCGCTGGCAGCCAGACCGTCCGACAAGAGGTTCATGGCCATGTTGGGCGAGCAGCCGAACTATCGCTGGACCATCAACGGAAAAATCCACGGCGAACATGAAGCCTTCAGGGTCCGACAGGGTGAACGTGTGGAAATCACGTTCATGAATCCCACGAGCATGATGCATCCGATGCATCTGCACGGCCACCACTTCCAGGTGATCGCTATCGGCCACCAACGCATCTCCGGCCCCATGCGGGATACGGTGATCGTACCCGCACACATGCCGGTGACGATTGCCTTCGACGCCGAGCACAAGGGCGCCTGGTTCCTGCATTGCCACCATCTCTATCATATGGCGACTGGGATGATGACCGAGGTTGTCGTGGTGTGATCTGGAGAAATCCCGACCCGGCTGCACGCCGGCCGCAGCGGTGCGCTCCAAAGTGGACCGAAAAGCGGCCGGCCGCCCGCCCCGTTCCGTGAAACTCCTGCCGTACGGAAGCGGGCAAATATGTGTAGTGGATGGCGTGCTCGTTTCCTGATCCGAGGCGAAACCTCTCGCGGCAATGGACAAAGACCGTCTCGGCCTTTGCTGGCAACGCGCCTTGACCTGTCCAGGAGGCTGACCCGCTGCGCGGCCGGAGAGACCGTCGCGGCCGCAGCCGGCTGAAGGTGCCACCAGCTGAACTGAGACGTCACGCACCTATGTTCTATCGTCGATCAGTCGCTTGATCTTCGCCGCGATCGCCGATGTGGAAATCCCGTAACGATCGTGCAGCGTGGGGAGTGCACCGGCATCGAGGAATTCGTCCGGCAAGCCGATGTGCTCGAACTCAGGATGCACTTTTGCCCGCATCAGAACCGCAGCGACGGCTTCTCCGAGACCGCCGATGACGGTGTGATTTTCTGCAACGACGACGAGCCGGCCAGGCTTTCGGCAGGCGTCCAGGATCGCGGCCGTATCCAGTGGCTTGATCGTCGGCACATGCAGGACGGCGACACCGACCCTGTCCTTGCCCAGTATCTCGGCAGCTTCCAGCGCCCGCATCGTAAGGATGCCGGAAGAGATAATCAGCACCTCGGCGCCGTCGCGGATCATCTTGGCTTTTCCGAGTTCGAACGTGTAGCCGTACTCGTCGAGGACAAGCGGCACATGTCCGCGCAAGAGGCGCATGTAGACCGGCCCTGTATGCGCGGCAATGGCGTGCGTGGCCTGCTCGGTTTCGAGCGCGTCGCAGGGATCGACCACTGTCATGTTCGGCATGGCACGGAACAGGGCGAGGTCTTCGGTCGCCTGGTGGCTAGGGCCATAGCCCGACGTGAGACCGGGGAGAGCGCAAACGATCTTCACATTGCGGTCTTCTTCCGCAATGGTCTGGTGGATGAAATCGTACGCGCGGCGCGAGGCGAACACGGCGTAGGTCGTCGCAAACGGCGTGAAGCCCTCGGCTGCAAGGCCAGACGCAGCGCCGAACAGCAACTGTTCAGCCATACCCATCTGGTAGAAGCGGTCCGGGAACGCTTCCTTGAAGATGTGCAGGTCCGTGTACTTGCCGAGGTCGGCTGTCATGCCGATGATGTTCGGATCGGATTTGGCGGCGGCGACGAGGGCATGGCCGAACGGTGCCAGCGTCGTCTTCTGGCCTTCGCCCGCAATGGATGCGATCATCGCCGACGTCGTCAGGCGTGGCCTGGCCGGATCAGCGGCTGGAGTTGGACGCTTCATGCGGACCTCCCGGTCTGATCTGCGCTTTTTGACGGGTCCGCAGCGATCCGGCTTGCATGCGCGTCGTCGAGGGCTTGCAGCGCTAGTTTCCATTCGTTGGCTTCCACGCGAATGAAGTGGTTCTTTTCGCGCGCCTCGAGGAAGGGAACGCCTTTACCCATCAAGGTGTCGGCGATGATGATGCTGGGTCGACCACCGTTGCTCGACTTGGCGTTGTCGAAGGCCCGCACGACGGCATCCAGATTGTTGCCATCGATGCGCTGCGTGTACCAGCCGAAGGCGGTGAACTTGTCGATGAGCGGCTCGAAAGCCATCACTTGCGACGACGCGCCGTCAGCCTGCTGGTTGTTGATATCGACGATGGCGACGAGGTTGTCGAGTTTGTGGTGAGCCGCCGACATGATGGCTTCCCATTTCGAACCTTCGTCGAGTTCGCCGTCCGAGAAGAGCGTATAGACCCGCGCTTCGGACTTCTTGCGCTTCAGCCCAAGACACATGCCGACCGCGATCGAAAGCCCGAGCCCAAGCGACCCGCCGGACATTTCCATACCCGGTGTGTACGACGCCATGCCCGACATCGGCAGCCGGCTGTCGTCGGAGCCGTAGGTTTCGAGTTCGGCTTCCGGAATGATGCCGGCTTCGATCAGGGCCGCGTAGAGCGCGATTGCGTAATGTCCGTTCGACAACAGGAAGCGATCGCGGCCGTCCCATGCCGGATCGTCGGCACGGTACGTCATGGCGTGGAAATAGGCGACCGCCAGCGCGTCTGCGATGTCGAGAGCCTGAGCGATGTAACCTTGCCCCTGTACTTCGCCCATGCGCACCGCGTTGCGGCGGATGTGGTAGGCGCGATCTGCGAGGGACTTGTTCGGACGTGCGAACGCCTTAGCCATGGATGAGCATCCCGCCGTTGACATCGATGACGGCGCCGGTGACGTAGGCCGAAAGATCGGAGGCAAGGAACAGGAAGCAACCGGCCACGTCCTTCACGTCACCGAGGCGGTTGAGCGGAATGCCGGCCGCAATGTCGGCTTTCATCTGCGGGGTCAGTTTGTCACCGGTGATGTCGGTCTGAATGAGGCCCGGCGTTACACAATTGACGCGAATGCCCTCGGGACCAAGTTCACGCGCCATGGCTTTTGCAAGGCCCAGGACACCAGCCTTCGCCGCCGAGTAATGTGGACCGCCGAAGATCCCACCGCCGCGCTGGCCTGAAACCGACGACGTGCATGCAATGGAGCCGGACTTGCGACTGCGCATGTGGGGAATCGCCGCCTGTGACAGGTAGAGCGTCCCGCGCAGATTGACATCCAGGATGCGCTCATAGCTGGCGGCATCGATCTCCATGATCTTGACCGGTTGCGTGACGCCGGCGTTGTTGATCAGGATGTCCACCTGACCGAACGTTTTGAGCGCGGTTTCGATGGCCGCCTGACACTGGTCGAGCCTGGTGACGTCGCACGCAAGTCCCATGTGGTCCTTGCCCAATGACGCCGCAGCCTCGACCGCGGCTTTGCCGTCGATATCGAGAATGGCGACGCGGGCGCCGTGTTCGGCAAACAGCCGGGCCGTTGCGAGGCCGATTCCGCGCTTGCCGGCGGCACCGGAAATGACAGCCGTTTTTCCTTGCAAAAGCATGCCCTGACTCCCGGTATCTGACCTGTTCGTGGATGGTTTTGTGCGGTCGTCCGGCGGTTGGCAAACGCAGTTTTTTCATCACAACATGAAACAAATTCACATTTTGCGTCGCATCATGCAAACTATCATTGTCTGCTGCAGGATTTGGTGAGAAGGCATCATGAAAACATGATCGGTTCGATTTCGCTCAAGGGCATCCGGGCCTTCGAGGCGGTAGCCCGTCTCGGCTCGTTCCGTGCCGCGGCCGAAGAACTCAGACTGACATCCAGCGCCGTGAGTCACGCGGTCATCGACCTCGAACGCGATCTTGGAATTGGACTGATAGATCGCGAGAAAAGGGGCGGCAGGCTGACCGAGCGCGGTGAGGCGTTCTATGTTCACGTCCGTGCGGCCTTCGATGCTTTACGCCTCGGGCTCGACGAGACGTCACAGCGAATGCGCAAGATGCTTCGCCTGCACGCCGCGCCGAGCTTCGCCGCCGGGTGGTTGTCGCCGCGATTGCCACGCTTTCTCGCGCTGCATCCCGACATCGAAGTGCGCTTTTCCGCAGGAACCGACTACAGCAGTTTTGCAAACAACGACTTCGATGCCGACATCGTCTACGGGCCGGTGCGTGCCACCAATGTAACCGTCGTGCCTATCGTCGAGGAGACGGTGGCACCGATGTGCGCACCGTCGATTGCGGCATCGATCCGCAACCCGGCCGATCTCCGACGGCACGTCCTGATCCAGAGCGAGACGAAACTCGTTCGCTGGTCACACTGGTTCGAGAAGAACGGACAGCCTTCACCGACCCCGCAAGGCATTCGCTTCGACAGGAGCTTTCTCGCGATCGCCGCTGCGGCCGACGGTCTCGGTGTAGCGCTGGAATCGACCTTGCTCGCCGAACGCGATCTCGCAGCTGGACGCCTCGTCCTGCCACTTGCCGGTCGCTCCCAGGATATCAAATACGTGGGCCACAGCCTCGTCTATCCCAAACTCGCCAAGCCCAACAAACTCGTCACCATCTTCGCGGAATGGCTCGAGCGGGAGATACAGGGTAACAAAACACGGCCGTCAGCGATTGCGCGCTGAGCCCTTTGGCGCAACCAGATAAGCCATAGCTCTTGTGCGGAGGCAGACGCACGAAGACCAAATCATTCATCACCCGCTTTGGGTGACAAACAGCTCTTTCCACGATGCCGGCACCAGAACGAAAAACCCCTGCGTCCACCCTCGCCGCGTGCGCCGCCTGTTCAGCGTCGCACCAATGCGAAAGTGACCGCAGGGGCCCTTTTGGTGCTTAAAACGCGATCCGCGATACGCTTACAACTGGATCATCCAAGCACTAAGGCTCTTTCGAGCTTGTTCTGAGGATAACCCGCACGCCGGGGTTGCGCTATGACGATTATTCTGAACGACGACTTTTCCACAATTTGGATTGCACAAGGATTGTTCAGTCGCAGCGATCACAACTCGGTCAACCCGGACTGCGTCTCTTTATTTCGGCCCATCATCGTCCAGAATGGGGAAACGTCGCCGAGATCGAGGGGCGCCCCGCCATGCCGCGTCATTGCCGTGATCGCATCAGAGCCGCCGGTTCCGAGCCATGGGCGTCTCGCGCATTGTATCTGGCCTTGTTTGCACTGAACCTGGCCTGGCTCGCTCCATCCCCGGCCTCTGCCCAGACCCGCGTCGATCTCGAACTCGTCCTTGCCGTCGACATCTCGATGTCGATGGATATCGAGGAACAGCGGCTCCAGCGCCAAGGCTATGTCGATGCATTCCGCGATGCGAACCTGCACCACGCCATCTCCTCCGGCCAGTTCAAACGCATCGCCGTGACGTACTTCGAGTGGGCCGGCGAGAACGTGACCCGCACGATCATGCCGTGGACTGTGATCGACGGTCCAGCCGCGGCAAACCGCTTCGCGGACATGCTGGCCGAGCAGCCGATTGCCCGCGCCCGCTACACCTCGATCTCGGCTGCCCTTCGCTATGCTGGAGAGATGCTTGCGGCGAGCCCCTATCGCGGTATCCGCCGCGTCGTCGACATTTCCGGCGACGGCCCGAACAACAACGGCCCCGTCGTCACCACGGCGCGCGACGCGCTGCTCGACAAGGGCATCGTTATCAACGGCCTGCCGATCGTCCTCAAGCGCAACCTCGCCTCCGGTTTCGACATGGACGGCCTCGACATTTACTACCGTGATTGCGTCACCGGAGGAGACGGCTCGTTCGTCATCCCCATCACGAGGGAAGCCGAATTCCTGACCGCCACGCGACAGAAGCTGATCCGGGAAATCGCCGCCGCTCCCGCCGACCCCGTTGCGCCGCGCCTGATCCGCACCGGCACGACCGAGACCGCCGCGCCCGGTGATGACCGCAGCACGACAGATTGCCTCATCGGCGAAAAGATGTGGGACCGCTACTGGAACCGCCAGCGCTTCGAGAATTGAAGCCGCCGAAAAACTTCTGCCGCGATTTTGCCCTGCCCCGCCTTCGGCCCGTCGCCACCGGGGACCACTTGCGCCGCAATCTTTTCCTATTCTCAGACCTGCGGACGCCGGACCCGCGCCATGCTTAACGACGAATTAACCGATCTCGGCGACTGTCGCCCCATGCGTCTGTCTCGCGTAGCACTCACATCCCTGGCAATTGTACCGCTGCTGCTTTCCGGCTGCGCCAAGACCCCGTCGTTCGTCGCCAAGGAAGAACCCTGGCGCGCCGCGCGCGAGCGCAGCTGCCTCGCCAACACCAATTTCGCCGCCTCCCCGTTCGTGACCCAGCGCGCGAGCCTCGGCGGCCCCAGCGTCTGCGGCGCGATCAGACCTTATGACGTCTCGGCATCCTCCTCTGGCCGCGTCGCCCTCAAGCCTGCCGCCACGCTGCAATGCGACATGCTGCCGGCGGTTGACCGCTGGATCGCGGACGTCGTCGAGCCCGCCGCCCGTCGCCATCTCAAGGCGAACCTCGTCGAACTGAAGGTCGCGGCCTCCTACTCGTGCCGCCCCCGCAACGGCATCTGGGGTGCCCGCCTCTCCGAGCACGGCCACGCCAACGCCATCGATATCTCGTTCTTCTATCTCTCTGACGGTTCACGCATTTCTGTGAGGGAGGGCTGGCGCGGATCGGCCGCCGAACAAGCCTTCCTGCGCGAGGTCCACTCCGGCGCCTGCCGCGAGTTCACGACCGTGCTCGGCCCCGACGCCGACGCCTACCACCGCGACCACTTCCACATGGACCTCGCCCGCCACGGCAAGGATGGCACTTACCGGGTCTGCAAGTAGCTGTCCTGAAACAGCAAGGCCGCCCCTGTGCGGGACGGCCCGACTGAACCGGAAACTGTTGGAAGGACTACTGCGTCCGCCCCACCGCGTAACCGCGATATCGCTGTATAGCCTTGGTCAGGTGCACGCGCATCGACCGCCGCGCCTCGCCCGAGTCACCCTCGATGATCGCTTCCGCGATGCGGGTGTGTTCCATGAGGATTCGCTTGAGATATGTCTCCGCATCCTCACCCGAGAATACTTCCGCCCGGATAGACTGGCGCGGTATCAACTGCCGACCGAGAAACCCGAGAAACTGCTCGAACCGGGGATTGTTGGTCGCTGATGCGATCGCCTGATGGAACTGGAAGTCCTCGAGGATTGCCGGCTCGCCGCGCTGGATTGCCGCTTCCATGTCCTCGACCGCCTTGCGGATCTGCAGGTGCTGCTTCTGCGTCGCCCGCTCGGCCGCCAGCGCCGCCGCCTCGATCTCGACCGACTGGCGCAGCTCCATGACTTCGAGGATCGTATCGAGCGTGATGGCGCCACTGAGCTCCAGCCGGAACGGCACACGGCTTTCGTCACTGGCGACGAACGCGCCCGCACCCTGCCGCGTCGTCACGAGGCCATCGGCCTTCAACGCGGAAATCGCTTCCCGCACCACTGTTCGGCTCACGCCCATTGCCTCCATGAGTTCGAACTCGGTCGGAAGACGCTCGCCCGGTTTCAGGCGACCCTTCTGGATCTCGTCCGTAATGCGCCGCACAACCTCGGTGGCCAGGTTACGCTGCGGCGCAACAGGATCCATCATACGAGGCTTCGAAGATTTCTTTTGGGCCGTGGCCCTTGCACGATGTCTGGTCATCGGACAAATTGCTAGCATCGGTCACGCCGTCGATCAAGGTGGTCGAAGCGTCCGCGTCGAAAAAGGTTACCCCTTCCGACGAATCCAGAACCAGTGCCGTGCCCGAAGGCCGGCAAATCCGGGAGCAAGACATGAAACGCCGTGATTTCCTCAAGACGACGGCCGCCGCCGCGGCCGCATCCGCCCTGCCCATTTCCATGGCGTCCGCCCAGGCCAAGATGGTCCTCAAGGCGACCGACGTCCACCCGCTCGGCTACCCGACCGTTGAAGCCGTCGTCCAGATGGGCAAGAAGCTCGAGGCCGCCACCAACGGCCGCATCTCGATCCAGATGTTCCCCTCGATGCAGCTCGGCGGCGAAAAGGAAATGATCGAGCAGGCGCAGGTCGGCGCGCTCCAGATCGCCCGCATCTCGGTCGGCCCGATGGGACCGCTGGTTCCCGAATTCAACGTCTTCAACCTGCCCTTCATCTTCCGTGACGTCGCCCACATGGAGAAGGTGATCGACGGGGACATCGGCACCGAACTTCTCGACAAGCTGACAAAGCATCCGACCGCCGGCCTCGTCGGTCTCTGCTACATGAATGCCGGCGTCCGCAACGTCTACAACTCCAAGCGCCCGATCAAGGAACTGGCCGACCTCAAGGGCCTCAAGATCCGCATGATGGGCAACCCGCTCTTCGTCGACACCATGAACGCCCTCGGCGGAAACGGCGTCGCCATGGGCTTCGACCAGCTCATCAACGGCATGCAGACCGGCGTCGTCGACGGCGCTGAAAACAACGAGCCGAGCTTCGAGAGCGGCCAGCACTACCGCTATGCCAAGTTCTATTCGAACACCGGCCACCTCATGATCCCGGAAATCCTCGTCTTCTCGAAGAGAGCCTTCGAGGCGATGTCCAAGGACGATCAGGCCCTGATCATGAAGCTCTCGAAAGAGGCCCAGAAAGAACAGCGCGCCCTCTGGAACGCGCGCGAGGCCGAGAGCCGCAAGAAGATGATCGAGGCCGGCGCAATCATCAACGAGGTCGCCAACAAGCAGGCATTCCAGGATGCCGTGAAGCCCGTCTGGGACAAGTACGGCGCCGCCCACAAGGCGCTGATCGAGCGCATCCAAGCCGTGAAGTAAACATAGAGATGGCAGCCGCATCCGGTCGTCGGGTGCGGCTGCTCCTCGTCACCGCAATACATGCCGCGCCGCGCTCGAAGCAGTCGCGGCAACATCGAACGCCATCCACCTCAAGGCCGACGACCAGATGAAATCCGCATACTTCCGCGCCATGGACGCGCTTCACCGGGCATGCGTCATCGTCGCGGCCACCGCGCTCGTCGTCATCACCATCATCATCCCCTGGGGTGTCTTCACGCGATATGTCCTGAACAGCGCGTCGTCGTGGCCGGAGCCGCTCGCGATCCTGCTGATGATCTGGCTGTCGTTCCTGTCGGCCGTCGTCTGCTATCGCGAGCACCTGCATATTGCCGTCGGCATACTGCCGAACGCCCTGAGGGGCACAGCCCGCACTGCTCTCGGCCTCCTCATCGAAGCCTGCATGCTCGCGACAAATCTTTTCCTGCTCTGGTTCGGTGTCAGGCTTGTCGAGCGCACGTGGTACCAGACCATCGCCGAGTTCCCCGCGGTCTCCGTCGGCGTGTCATATCTGCCGATTCCAATCTGCGGCCTGATTACCATTCTGTTTGGCATAGAACGCATTCTCAAGGCCGACTGGTTCGCGCCACTTCCCGATCCGGACGAAATTGCCGGACACACCGTTTCCTCGGAATAAGGATCAGAACCATGGACGCTCTGGTCCTCATCGGTGTCTTCACCGTTCTTTGCCTGATGGGCATGCCTGTCGCCTATGCGCTCGGCCTCGCCGCCGTCGCCGGCGCGCTCTGGATGGGCATCCCGCTCGAAGCCATCGCGCTCAAGACATCCGATGGCATGGACGATTTCCCGCTGCTCGCCGTACCGTTCTTCATTCTAGCCGGCGCCATCATGGGCGAAGGCGGCATGGCGGAGCGCATCATCAATCTCGCCAAGATATTCGTCGGTTTCATTCGCGGCGGCCTGGCACTCGTCAACCTGTTGGCATCATCGATGTTCGGCGCGATCTCCGGCTCGTCCGTTGCAGACACTGCCTCGATTGGCTCGGTGATGATCCCGCAGATGATCAAGGCGGGCTATCCGCGGCTGTTTGCAGTCAACGTGACGGTGTCGGGTTCCTTGCAGCCACTCCTGATCCCGCCGTCCCACAACATGGTGATCTATTCGCTTGCGGCTGGCGGCTCCGTTTCCGTCGCCCACCTGTTCATCGGTGGCATCATCCCGGGGCTCCTGCTCGGCCTCTCCCTGATGTTACTCGTTCTCATCTACGCCTATCGGAACAACCTTCCGAAGGGCGAGCCAATCCCGATGCGCGACGCGCTCAGGATCGCTGGTGAAAGCGTCTGGGGCCTGGTCACCATCGTGATCATCATGGGCGGCATCCTGTCCGGCATTTTCACACCGACAGAAAGTGCCGCCGTCGCCTGCGTCTGGGCCTTCTTCGTCACCATGTTCATCTACCGCAGCTACAAGTGGTCGGAATTGCCGATCCTGCTTGGCCGTGTCATCCGCACCGTCGGCATGGTGATGATCATGATCGGCTTCTCGGTCGCCTTCGGTTACATGATGGCGCTGATGCGCATCCCGGCGCTTGCGGCGGAGTTCTTCACGGCGATCTCGTCCGACAAGTACATGTTCCTGCTCTACGTGAATATCCTGCTGCTGGTGCTTGGAACCTTCATGGATCTTGCGCCGATGCTGCTGATCTGCACGCCGGTCTTCATGCCGATCATCCAGAAGTTCGGCATCGACCCCGTCCACTTCGGTATCGTCATGATCTTCAACCTCGGCATCGGCCTCCTGACGCCACCGGTCGGCCCCACGCTCGCCGTCGGCTGCGCCATCGGCAAGGTGACAATGGAAGCGGTGTCCCGCTCCATCATGATATTCTACATCCCGATGCTCATCGTTCTCGGACTTGTGACCTACTTCCCGGCCCTGACGCTCTGGTTGCCGAACCTGCTGCTAGGACGCTGAAAACCTGTCGTTGTGGTCCCGTGTGCATTCCGAAAATCATTTCGCCACGCAGGCACGGGACTACCGGCGCAGGTTTGTTTTTGTCATGAACCCTTTCAGGTTTTCAGACCGAACCGCTCGATCGCCCGGCGCGCGCTCACACTGTTGACCGCATTGTGCGGCAACCGGCCTTCGACGAGCGCTTCGACCTGCCCTGCCGCTTCGAGCGCCTGCCCCTCGATCGCTTCCTGCGTCAGACCGCCGATGTGCGGCGTCGCCGAAACATCCGGCCGCCGTGCCGTCTCCATCTCCGGCATCTGGTCGGGCGCACGCCCGACGTCGAGCGCGGCGCCAGCGATGATGCCGGCATCGAGCGCCGACCTTAGTGCCGCCTCATCGACGAGATTGCCGCGCGACAGGTTGACGAGAAACGCCGTCCGCTTCATCAGCCCAAGCCGACGTGCGTCGATCAGATTCTCCGTTTCGTCGGTTGCAACCGCCAGCGGCACCACGTAATCGGCCCGCGTGACGAGATCGTCGAGCGCGACGGCATGATGCCTGGGATCGTCGACCCGGACATAGGGGTCATGCACCAGCACCGTCATGTCGAATGCACTGGCGAGCTCCGCCACCCGCCGCGCCAGCGGGCCGTACCCGATAATGCCGATCGTCGCGCCCGCAAGTTGCCGCCCCATCCGGATTTCAGGATAGCGACCAGCCTTGTAGGCGACGTTCGCGCGCGAGATTCCCCGCGAGATGTCGATCATCAGCCCGACGACCAGCTCTGCCACGGCTGGCACCCAGCTCCGGCTCGCATGGCACACGAGGATGCCCCGGTCCGACGCCGCCGCCACGTCAATGTTCCGGATGTCGACCGCGACACGAAACAGCGCAGCGACGTGCGGCAATCCATCGAGCCGGGCGGCATCGAAATGCACCGACCGATCCGTGACGATGATGTTGCACCCCTTGGCGAGTGCGAGCAGGCGCGCCGTATCTGGCGTATCCTCCGCCTCGTTGAGGACCACGTCACCGAGACGCCCGAGATGCGCGAGCGCGCGCGCACCGAAATAGTTGGCGCGTGGCCCGTTCGGATGCGTCAGAAGAATACGCGGACGCATGTGTCAGCTCTTTCCGGCCAGTGCCTTCGCCCGTGCGACCGTCGCCTTCACGGTCTCCAGATCCGCCGTATATTCGGCCGAGCAGAATGTCCCGCCCTGATAGTAGTCACCGACCGGATGCGGCACGGCCTTTTTCTGCTCCGCCTCTGCGTGCGCGGCCTGTGTCTCGGCATTATGTTTCGGCTTGTACCCGAACGCTTCGGCCCGCGCGTTGTCCCACCACGCCCGCGTGTTGCCGGACGCGCCGTAGAACACCTCGTACGCGATGTCGGGATGCTCGAGTCCGATCCCGATCAGCTGCACCAAGTCCTCCGGATGTAGCATGATCGCGAGACGCCGCACGTCCAGCGGCTTCTCCCCGACGTTACCGATCCTGAGCGAGGTCACACCCATCCCGTATTTCATCGCATACATCGCGCCGAGCGCCTCACCGAACGCCTTCGACACGCCATACCGGCTGTCCGGCAGCACCGTCACATCCGTCGGGATCGTCTCCGAACGCGGATAGTATCCGACCGCATGATTGGAAGAGGCGAAGATGATCCGCTTCACACCCGCAACCCGCGCCGCCTCGAACAGATTGTAGCACCCGGCGATATTGGCGTTGAGGATCGTCTCCCACGGCCCCTCGACTGAGAACCCGCCAAGATGAACGATCCCGTCGACACCCTGAACCGCGCGCTGAACCGCACCCATATCTCCGAGTTCCGCCTGCCGGAACTCGCACCCATGCAACGGTTCGAACGGCGCCATGTCCGACAGGATCAGTTTCGGGTATCGTGCCTTGAGCATCGGCGTGATGCGGCGCCCCACGTCGCCTCCGGCCCCGGTCAGCAGAACGGTCTTCATCAATGCAGATCTCCATCGAAGTCATCAGACAACTGCCCGACAGATGACGCCCCACCCGCGCCGATTGCAAGTCTGAAATTGCAGCCCCACCCGCCAGACCCGGCGCTTCGCCGACATCTTCGTTGCGGCATCTCCGGTCCGTCGCTAAGGTCCGCCCGAAATTCGCCCCAGAGGGAGTACGTGCATGTCCGCAGATCCGTCTATGTACGATGTTTCGATCCCTGTTTTCGTGCGCCAGCTGAAAGCACTGTCAGCCTGTCTCGAAAAGGCCGAGGCCTATTGCGCAGCCAAGAAGATCGATCCCGCCGTCATGGCCGACCAGCGGCTCATCGCCGACATGTTCCCGCTTTCACGACAGATCCAGATCGCCTGCGACTTCGCCAAGGGCGCCGCTGCCCGCCTCGCCGGTACAGACGTCCCTTCGTGGGAGGACAATGAAAAGTCCCTGGCCGACCTGCGCACGCGCATCGCCCGCACGATCGAATTCGTCAACTCGACGAGCCGCGACCGCCTCGCCGGCGCCGCCACGCGCGACATCTCGATCAAGATCGCGGGCAACCCCGTCACACTCAAGGGCGCGCCGTACCTGAACGGCTACGCACTCCCGAATTTCTATTTTCATGCCACGACGGCCTACGCGATCCTGCGCGCAAACGGCGTCGACCTCGGCAAGCGCGACTTCATCGGCGCAATGCCGGCATAAGATAAGAATCGGCATAGCGAAAGAGACCTGGGCTCACTGGAGAGCGACATGCAGCAGCGCGTACCCATCGGATACTCGGTCTGTCCGCACGACTGCCCGTCGACCTGCGCGCTCGAGATCGAACTCCCCGGTAACAACCGTATCGGCCGCGTCCGCGGCTCGAAGGCGATGAGCTATACCGACGGCGTCATCTGCAACAAGGTCTCGCTCTACGCCGAACGCCAGCATCATCCGGACCGCCTCCTATACCCGCTGCGCCGCAAGGGACCGAAAGGCTCGAAACAGTTCGAACGCATCTCCTGGGACGACGCTCTCGACATCACCGCCGAAGCCATGCTCTTGGCCGAGCGCAAGTACGGCGCCGAATCCGTCTGGCCCTACTTCTTTGCCGGCACCATGGGCCTCGTCATGCGCGACGGCATCAACCGGCTGCGTCACGCCAAGAAATATTCCGGCCAGTTCTCGACCATCTGCACCACGCCCGCCTGGACCGGCTTCATCGCCGGCACGGGCAAGCTCGCCGGACCCGACCCGCGCGAAATGGCCAGGTCCGACCTCGTCGTCATTTGGGGCACCAACCCGGTCAACACCCAGGTCAACGTCATGACCCACGCGGTCAAGGCGCGGAAGGAGCGCGGCGCGAAGATCGTCGCCATCGACATCTACCACAACGGCACCATGGAGCAGGCAGACCTCGCGCTCTGCCTCCGTCCCGGCACCGACGCGGCCCTCGCCTGCGCCGTCATGCATATCCTCTTCCGCGACGGCTACGCCAATCGCGCCTACATGGAAAAATTTACGGACGTCCCGGCCGAACTCGAAGCCCATCTGAGATCCCGCACACCGGAATGGGCATCCGCCATCACCGGCCTCACCGTCTCCGAAATCGAAACCTTCGCTGCGATGATCGGCAAGACGCCGCGCACCTACCTGCGGCTCGGCTATGGCATGACGCGCCAGCGCAACGGCACCATGAGCATGCACGCCGCCTCCTGCATCGCGTCCGTGACCGGCGCATGGGCCCACGAGGGCGGCGGTGCCTTCCACAACAACGGCGCTATCTATCACTGGAACAAGACGATGATCGAAGGGCTGGACGCCCTCGATCCTTCGGTACGCGTGCTCGACATGAGCAGGATCGGCGACATTCTCCTCGGCAACCCGTTCGACCTGCGCGGCGGCCCGCCAGTCACAGCGCTTTTCATCCAGAACCAGAACCCCGTCCAGGTCGCGCCGGAACAGACGAAGGTCAAGGCGGGCTTCGCACGTGAGGACCTGTTCGTCTGCGTCCACGAGCAGTTCATGACCGCGACCGCCGAGGCCGCCGACATCGTGCTGCCCGCCACAATGTTCACCGAGCACGACGACCTCTATCAGGGTGGCGGTCACCAGCACATCCTGCTCGGCCCGAAACTCGTCGAGCCACCCGGCGAGTGCTGGAGCAATCACGACGTTCTCGTCGGCCTCGCCAGGCGCGTTGGCGCAACCCATCCCGGCTTCGACATGACGGCCCGCGACATCATCGACTGGACCTTGCAGAACTCCGGCTGGGGCACACTCGCCGAACTCGAAGAGAAAAAGTGGATCGACGCGCAGCCCGATTTCGAAACCGCACACTACCTGAAGGGCTTCGCTTATCCGGACGGCAAATTCCGCTTCAAGCCCGATTGGTCGTCCGTTCCCGCCGCCCGCCACGCCAACTGGAACTACGGCGCATCCATGCCGTCACTGCCGGATTACTGGGACGTCATTGAGAAGACGGACACGACCCATCCGTTCCGCCTCGCAACGAGCCCGGCGCGCGGCTATCTCAATTCGTCGTTCAACGAGATGCCGTCGATCCGCAAGCGTGAGGGCCGCCCCCGCGCCCGCATCCACTCGTCCGATCTCGCACGCCTCGGCATCTCAGACGGCGACCCGATCCGCATGGGCAACCAGCGCGGCGAGATCCGGCTGCATGCAGAAAAGTTCGACGGTGTCGTCCCCGGCGTCGTCATCGTCGAAGGCATCCATCCGAATTCGGACTACGACGGCGAGAACGGCATCAACGTCCTCACCAGCGCTGACCAGATCGCGCCCTACGGCGGCGCCGCCTTCCACGACACCCACGTCTGGATCAGGAAGGCGGACACGAGCGGCTGAGTGAGCGTCGGCGCAAAAGTGATTCCGAGAACAACAACCGACCGGCGCTTTGCAGAGGAAGCTGACATCTAGGCGTGAGCGCTCTTCGTATCCGCGTCATCACCAACACATGTCCGCTCGTTGACTACAAGCGGAAACGCAAAGACATGAAAAGCTCAGATACGTCGGCGACGCTGCAATAGACCCTGTATTAAACTTGGCTGCGATTTACGGCATTGAACGTCAAGAAAGCGCAGAGGGTACTGTTCTAGGCTTAGCCGCCATCGTTGTAGAACTTGATAGTGGCCGCCAGATAGGTCTCGAAATCGGCCGGCTTCCAACAGTTGTGGGCGTTGTCTCGCAGTAGATAGTAGAGGCCATTGGCGCAGACCAAATCGTCGCGCTTACAGTCGTGCAGCCAATTCAGGCAGTTAACGACGGTACTCTGGAATGACTTGCCGTACTTATCACTCGGTACGTTCCAGAGCATGCCTTCGATGAAGTATGACGGAGCCAGGCCCTCGCGAATGATGCTGCGCTCGATCATGCGATTGCGCATGTTCTTGAAGATTCGCGCCGTGGCCTTGAAATAAGACCCGGTCGTCTTCTGCTTGGCTGTACACTCTGCTTGGTGGATTTTGGGGAAGTTGATCACATTGATTCCGTGGGTCGTCGTAAACTTGACGCCTGTGTCGTAGCGCTGATCAGTGGCGCTGACGTAGCGATAGTAGCGGCGGTGCTCGACGCAGGCGATGATGTCTGCAGCGCGTCGGTAGTTGGTGGCCTTCAGGTGTATCGCCTTGTTTCCGGGGTCCACATCTGTACCGTAGTTTTTAAGGAGCCATGAAAGCACCTCGCTGCGAAAAGACGGCCCAGCAGATGGCACGCTAGGGTAGTCGCGCTCGAAAGCGGCCTTCTGATCTGGCGGGAGATGTTCGAGATCGTAGTCGAAGGTGTCCTTTGTCCAGATCACAATGTCGACGTCACTATCACCACGGATGTTGGTGTCATTTCCGTAGGAGCCCTGCAGGTGCACGTCGAAACTGCGCCTATAGTACGGCGACTTGCTATCAAGTAGCGTCGTTTTGATCGTGTTATACGTGGCGACGAACTGCGGGGTCGGGCCTTGCTGGGCCCATGTGTCAAATTGTGTCTCAGAAATTGTCATAGCAAAGCTTCCTAGGAAAAAAATTCTTTTAGTTTAGCTTCATGCTTGCGAAAGCTTTCGATCCCCTTCGTGTGCAGAAGCCCGAGCTTGACCGGATCACGTTCAAGCAAGTCCGTAGCCATTTCCGGTTTATTGAAGGTCTCACTGATTCGCACGGTCGCGATATGAGCGTAAAGTATGTCCCTTAGCTGCTCCATGGATTGCGTGTTTATTTCCAGCGTTTTTTGGAAGAAGCCAGCGCCGGGGTACTTGTTCATCCACCACGCAATGTCCTTTGCCGTACGCTTTGGCGGCGGGTACAGGCCGACCCCGAGGCTCACGACTCGCAGTTTCTCTGGTTCCACTTTTAGGGCATTGAGGGCGTCGGCGATGGCATAGAGCGTCGGGTTGTTGGCGCAGTAGCCACCGTCGATGACTGGGATGACTTGCTTCTTGTGCGTCGTGACCGTATGCGCCTTGAAAAACGGATAGGCGGAACAGGAGGCCTGCACGGCATCGGCGATGGTGCAGCCGAAGCCGGCCTCGAATGAGTGCTCGCTCTTATGAGCCTGACCGACGTCAGTCTTGAAGATCATCGGCGTCTCACGGTCGTAGTTCGTGGCCACGATGCCGACGTTGGTTTTGAATTTGTCGAATTTTCTTCTCTTGAAAACCTTCGTGGCGACTTCTCTCAGTGCGTCGGTCTTCCCCCGTGGGGTGAACGGCTTCATGATAGTGGGAACGTGCTTGCTGTAGAGTTTGTAGATCTCGTCCACGCTTTCGCCGAGTGCCAGGAGTGCCGCGATGATGGAGCCGGTACTCGTGCCGTAGATAAGATCGAAGCGGGTGTGGAGCCGTGCGCCTGCAAGCTTTTCCAACTCCTGCAGTATGCCTAGAGTGTAAAAGCCCTTGGCTCCTCCGCCATCCAGACTGAGTATGCGGATTTTCGGAGTATGCATGCCACCCTCCAACATAAAATTGACCGCACTGCGCCTTGCAGAACGCATGCGAATGAGCCGCTGGAATACAAAGCCCCTGACTACGCGAGACCGGGAGGCTAGCAAGCTTGCCACACAAATTGGTGGTTGGTCCGTGACGTTCAATGGGGGCAGTTCTGATTCTCTGAAAAACTGTCAGCGATTGTATTGTCACCTAAAAGAGCAGTGCTGCGTGTTCCGCAAGGTTGGTGCTGTGCGTCCACCTGATTGGGGTCGGCCGTACTAAAGCGGACGGAAATCGATCAATGCCCTGCCATCCTGAAGACCAGATTGCCGATCCGCAGGATTTAGTACCGGGGCATCGGTTCAATGTTTGTTTCGGGCGGCTTCGGCAGATCCGAAACTGTCGTGCCAGGCCGCAGCGCGTTCATAGAAACGAATTGACCCATTCGTGCCTCGGTCGGTCCAATAGTGACCAATCATTTCGGATGGTGGGGCACCAACGACTTTGTATTTGAAACTACCGTAGTGAATCTCGCTGACCTTGCTACGCAAAAGAATGCTTGGGTCACTCTGATAAACACCATATATATGAGTAGTGCCATCGGAGTTTTGCTCGATGCTGCTCGCAACGAGGTGAGATTCGGATTCCTCGGTCATTAAGCGGATCGAGAAAGTGGAGTAGGTTTGTCGCACCACGGCGTATGCACTAGCGAGACGAACAGCGTCTCCTGCTGGGTTCTTGTAGGACGACTTCAGCTCCACTCGCCATGTACCATTTAAGTCTGGTGGATTGCCGAACATCGTGCACGGCCAGCGATTCCAAAGGTGCTTGTTGAAAAGCCACCATGAAGTAGTTAGAGCCGCAAGTGTCAGCGAGAACGGCTTGGCGTGGTCCCAGGTCAGCTGTATACCCAGCACCAAGAGGAAGGCCGACCACACGACGACGGCAACTAAGAGCAATGCAGAGATCGACGTGCGAGTAAGCAAAATGTCCTCCATTCACGAGGTGCGATTGTTGACTGAGCTCAATGAGCTACAGCAGCAGCTAACGCTGGACCATCCCCTCATACTCGCGTTTGTAACGGGGCAAATGCCAGAAGACGAATGCATTTGTATGCCCAGGGATCCGTGTCCGCCGACAGGTTTGAAGTTCGAAAGCGGATTCTACCTAGCGTTACAATCCGCTTTGACGCAAAATCCAAGTGTGCATGATGGAGCAATTATTTTTGAAAGAGAGGGGATTGCAACTGATTATAGATTGACAGCATGGTCGATGAGAATCGTAAGCAGGTCGAAGTCAATCAAGGCCGACCCTAACCGAGGCTCTGCATACAATAGCGCTCTTTCTCTCTCGGCCTGCAAGGGAGTAGATCTCTGCTGTATTCTTTCAAAGAACGGCGTCACCATCTTCAGGGATGGTGAAGCTACAGCTGTTTAAAGTCAAAAATGGCTTCTGCAGACTCGAGAAGTCGCTTGCTTTTCGCCCTCCACCTCGCAACGAAGAACGGGGCCATACCCCCCACGGATCAGATCTACCCCCCAGCGATCGTAAATTCAAAGAACTCAACCATGGCGTCATCCTGATCACTGGCCGGCGTAGGGCGTCGAATAGCGGACATGCCTGAGACTCAAATTGCGCGACCGGTCTCGCCGCCGAAAATGTCCGCTTCTGTATACTCGCGACGTGCGATCTATCCCCCTCACCCCAACCGGAAGCCACCCCGGAACAGTGCCGTCGTCCGCACGATCTTCCACGCCGCCCGCGCGTCCTCCCGCGCATGTTCGGCCCGCGCCGTCATCGCACCGGACAGAAACCCGGTCGCATGCGCCAGAGCCGCGTCATCCGGCGCCGCGTCGCGCAGCCGGTCGAGATGCGGTGTCAGCGTGAGATCGTTGAGCGCACCGAAGGCATCCTGCATCGCCTTGAGATTGACCGCCAGCTCGAGTGCCCGCCGCTCGGGATAGAGCGAAACATAGAGATCGAAAGTATATCTGAGCGTCTTCGCCGCCTTGCGCGCGCTGTGCAGTTGCTCGACCTCGAGCGACGAAAAATCGCGACACCGCTTCTTGAGCCGCTTCGCAGCCCGCCGCAACTGATGCGGCACGTGCTCCCCGAGCGACTCGGTGCGCATCTCGGCATCGAGAAAAAGCCGGTGCGCCGTCTTGTGATCGGCGAGCTGGCCGAGGATCGCCTGTCCTTTTTGCGACGCGAGGAACGAGCGCGCGCTCTCCGCCGCCGCTTCGCGCCTTGCATCAAGCGCCGCATCGAGTCTCGTGATCGGCTCGAGCCCGAGACTCACCCCGAGCTGCGGCACGAGTTCGGTTTTCAGGACGTCGATGTCCCGCACGACAGCGAAAGCATTGGCGAGGTCACGCAATGCCGCGTCACGCGCCCCGATCGCATCTTCGGTCTTTTCCGATCGGAACTGCTTCAGCCCCGACCTCAGCCGGCGAATGGCGACCCGCATCCGATGCACGTTGTTCGGGGTCATGTCGCGCAACACGACGTCGATCGTCGCGAGCACGTCGTCGGCCGCCTTGTCGTAGAGCGTCGCGAATGCGTCTGTCAGCGACAGTTCGGCCGCCAGTGGTTTTGCAGCGACCGCCGGACTGGGCGAAACCTGACGCACCTTTTGAGGACGCGGCGGCACCGGCGTCTTGGCCGCAGCTCTTCGCGGCGTTGATTTCGAATTGGTGGAAACTGTACGCATTCCGACTTCCAGGCTGGGATGCACAGTCTTAGCGCTTTTGCCAGCCTTTGAAAATCTCCTGCGACGACAATTGGTTGCTCCCCGAATATTACACTTTTGTGACACTTCAACTCGTGAAGACTCCATGAAGTTTTCCACGCCGGCACCGATCTGTTGAAAGTGGCGGCGCCACCGCAGCCGCCCCGCAGCGCACTTGCTAGGCTTCAGTCGATTCGGGCTCTGTCGAATGTCGTGCGTGCCGTTGCCCTGGCTTCCGCCAATTGCGGAGGCGTCTTCAGGTGGAGGAGTGGCAAGTGCACGACGTCGCAGGTCGGAAAGGTTTTGCGTTTGCAATCGCGGTGTCCGCTGTCACTGCGACGTCACTCGTGTGCGCCACACGGCCGGCGACCGCAGCCGAACCCGGGACCGTCACGACGATCGCGACACACGCCGAGACCGACGAACCGGTGACCCGTCGGCAGATGCCGCGCGTCAAGCATCGCAAGCCTGCAGTGAAATCGGCAACTGCGAAAACGTCCGGGCAGGATGGCCTCTGGCTGTTCGACTACGTCGCACGCCTGCTCGGCACCGAACCGGAAGCAGCCAAACGATCGCGCCAGGCCAAGGGTCGCTCGGCACTCCCGGCAAAGCGGATCGCCACGGCAACACCCGTCGCCGCGCCCGCGCTCGCCATTCCGTTTGCTCCGGCCCCGGCAAGCGCACCCGAGAAGAACCAGCAGCGCGTCACCATCCTTCCCACGACGGCGGTCCCCGCGATCGTACCCGTAGCACCTGCAGCTCCCGCAACCCCGACCCCGCAGCAGCAGGCCGCTGTCACACCACCAGCACCGGCGCATTCCGCCACTGCCGGATCGATCATCAAGCCTGCCGCCGCCGCCACCGAACCCGTTCGACAGGCTGCACCGTCCCAGCCGTCAGGCCCATCGGTCGCGATTCCCCAGCCACCTGCCGCGCCACGCAGCGAACCCATCGTAACCGGCGCACTCCCTGGCATCGGTTCCGTACGCGACGCCGCCCCGCGCATCGTGACGCCCGACGCCAGCGAAGCGCTCGTCGAAGCAGCGGAGCGCGCGCAGGCTCGCGCCGACCTCGTCAAGCTCGAACTCGCCAGCCGCACCTACGCCGAGCGCCGCGTTTCCGGTCAGTCCGTGTTCGATCTCCGCCTCGACTGGAAAGTCCTGGAGCGCGCACGTGATGCACTGTCCGAGTCCGAACTCGCCGCGGCTGAAGCCGCCGGCTTCGAAGCCAATGCCTATGTCAACGACGCGACCAAGACGATCGTCGTCGCCGTCGCCGGTTCCGAAGATCTCCGCCGCGACTTTCTCCAGGCCGACATCTGGGACGCGCTGATCCGCGCCCAGATGCCGCAACAGTTCTTCCTCGCCAAGACCTACACGCGCTCCGTTATCCAGCGTTACCAGTCGAAGGGCTATTCCGCCGAATGCGTCGGCCACAGCCTCGGTGGCGGCGCCTGCGCCTACGTCGCCGCCGAACTCGGCATTCGCGCCATCGTGGTCAATCCGATCTCCGCCGGTAAACTCCCCGCCGCCGCCCGCCATCTCGTCACCAACTACGTCGTCGACGGCGAGATCGCGAACCTCGTCTACGGTGCACGCGGCAACGAGATCGCCGGCGACGTCCAGCGAGTCAGCGGCGGTCGTGCCGAAGCCCGGGAACGCGCCGTCGAGAAGTATGGCCCGCTCGCCGGTCCCGTCCTCGTCGTCAAGACCCTGTCCGACATGGTGCGCGGTCACAAGGTTGAGCGCGCCCTCGACCTCATCGCAGCCCATGCCGGCATCGAGCGCCCCCGTTGAGGCGCGCCATCCACTACGGCAAGCGTCACGTCGCCAGCCCCGCACTGGTTAAAGTCCTGCCGCCAACGGCGGCGCGCAGGCCTCCAGCCGTCCGCGGTAGCAGCCACGGCCGGAGCTGACCTGCCATTGTACGCGCGCAGCGGCCGGCGCGCCGCAGGCGTGTCGTCGCGCGGCAACCAAAGAGACTAGGTAATCACCTGGTTATGCTCGGGGTCGCGGCCTGTGCTATGCTCCATCACTCGATCGAGAAACGGACCCGCCGCCATGCCTGCCATTCCGCGCACGCTTTTCACCTCCGACCACGAAGCTTTCCGCGACAGCGTCCGAGCCTTCGTGGCTAAGGAAATCGCGCCCCATCACGCCCGCTGGGAGGATGAAGGCGCCGTCTCCCGCGAAGCCTGGCTCAAGGCTGGTGAAGCCGGCCTCCTGCTCCCGAACGCCCCCGAGGAATACGGCGGCGGCGGCGCCGACTTCCTGATGTCCACCATCGTCATCGAGGAACTCGCGCGCGGCGCATATTCCGGCCCGGGCTTCTCGCTCCATTCCGACATCGTCGCGCCCTACATCCTTCACTACGGCTCCGAAGAGCAGAAGAAGCACTGGCTGCCTAAGATGGCGCGTGGCGAGGTCATAACCGCCATCGCCATGACCGAACCCGGCAC
>ERZ761609.739-NODE-739-length-35053-cov-221.468312_pt1 | contig 35053 bp, 44 predicted proteins | sample MGYA00511163_ERZ761609 | MGnify/ENA primary metagenome ERZ761609 (study PRJEB28899, sample SAMN02445070) | bioreactor sludge metagenome | biome: EBPR sludge | place: Australia: Brisbane, Thorneside Wastewater Treatment Plant | collected 2011-12-16 ...
TTGGTCAGTGACTGGAGTTCAGACGTGTGCTCTTCCGATCTTCATTTCAGTTTTTATAGTTCCTTCCATTCTACTAGTTCCATGAGTTCGTGGCGCAGCAGACCCACTGGGCGCACTCGGCGCAGCCGGCGCGAAAACCGCCATGCAATCAGGCACTTAGCGCCACGCTTGACACGTCGGTCGCAGCATGCCACAATCCCACTTGGCGCCCTGTCGCCTGCCCTCCACCACAACGAAAGGAAACACAAAATCAGCTTCGTTAAAAAAGACAATGTGGAAATTTCTTCCCGGCAGTGCTGGGTTGTCCTCAAGGAGGGTCAGGTTCGCAACCGCAGTAGATGTGGGATATGGAAAACCTCTTGCTTGGTATGTATATCCAGAAGAGGACTAGTTTTTATCTACCTAGTGCTTTCCTGTCAGGTGTTAGATGTAAGAATGGGAAAGCACTATAGGATGCAAACTAGCAACCCTACCACAAAGAAAGAAAGAAAGGAAATATAAAATGAAGCAAAATACCACGAATGCGGCAACGGCAATATGCACTATAACGGGGATTTCTCTGACGCTGGCAGATATTCCGGCACTGCCCTTTGCCTTAGAATATGATTCACCCTTGGCGAAATACAGAAATGCAATAGCAATTGCTTCCTTATCCGCCTCAGAACTGAAGGAAATAGCGATAGAAATCAAGGCAGGAATATTTCTTGCCATGATGCACTCCTGTTCCTTGGTGGAAGATCATCTTCCTGCAATAAAAAGAAATAACATTCTCACAGGAATCTTCGCCGAAACTAGCCACATCGTAAGCACCGATTTGATCCATGCATTGAGAAGAATCGTAGAATGTCGTTCTGATAAGAAGTGGCTTTCAGAGCGTTTGCCACATTTCGCATTCTCCACCGAAACAAACTTAGAGTCTTTGGAACAGTATCTCGAAGATTGCCGGGACTCACTCTACCCGAAGAAAGAGGGAAGTCTAGTTGTTCATGACATTCTAGCAGAGCTTCTCAAAGAGGAAAGAGAATTGACTGCAGCACGGAAAGCAGAAGAGAAGAAGAATAAGCCTTTTGCTTTCACGACAAGCCAGAGGGAGACAGTCAAGCGACTTGCCAGCGAACTCAAAAACGCTGGTGTGATCGGTGCGAAAGCCTGTAGTATCTTCCACCATATCGCAACAGGCAATAATGTCCTGCTAATCAGCGAAGAGCAGAAAGCAAGATATGTTCAGTTCCTCACCGAGAAGGAGGATGAGGCAGCGGAAAGCCTAGCGATCATCCTCGGAAGCATCAAGATTAATAAGAACACAAATCTCGAAGAAGAGGTGGCAACATTCCAGAAGCCAAGAAAAACGTTGGCCGAAATGTTGGCCGAAGCAAAGGCGAGAAAAGATGCAAAGGAAAAAGGAAACTGACATGGAAAAACCTGTTCGATTCAGCCTAAAGAACAAAAGCCCTGAAGTTCTTAGGGCTTTTTTAATGGAACACATCCTCACTGATGAGGATATAACCAAAGGGTTCCTCACAAGGAATAACTGGAACTATCAGATAAAATTCGACAGTCTTTCCGATGGAGTTCTTATTCTGGAGAACCTTCCTTGTAGAGTGCTCGTTAGTTTCCAAACCATGCAAGGTGGAGCGAGCTTTGCTATTATTCGTCTGATCAAGAGAGAAGAAAGGAAATAAAACATGACCGAAAACGAGAAAGCCCTTAACAGTCTGAAGCGACTCCAAGAGCTGACACGCCATCTTCCCACAAAAAGAACAGAAGATAAGGAAGCACTGGCCGAAGCTGTTTTCGACTACGTGGGAGCCAGTTGTGGGTACAGAAAAGCAGAACAGTGCATGAAGCTGGCGCAAGTCTATTCTTTGACTGAAGTAATTTCAATCCTAGAGGAGGAAGTAAGCTATGACGTGGAATACCATGCAGGAAATCAGGAATTGCCGTACTGAGCGCCAGACGAAGGAAGTCTGGGATGTGTATCTGAAGCAAAGGAAGGAAAGCGAGAAAAAGAATGGAAAAGAGCACCATAAAAAAGATAGCAAAAAGTAACACCTTGTTTCAAAGACACGAGTGTGATCTGTATGCATTAGGATTCGCGCTCGTTGTTTTTCTCTTGGCAGTAACTATTTAGGAAGGAGAGTAAAATGCACAAAACCACGCTGACAAAGAATGAAGAAATAATGTATTTGCGTATTAAGCAATATCTTCGCTATGTTCTTAATGAAGAGGTACCCGATTTCCAACATAAGCATTTTCTGGCGCTGCTGGACGTGCTTTTCGAAAAATATAAAGTGGAAGCTATAAAGTATCTGCGAGGCCTGTTTCCTATGGGTGAGATACAATGGATTCCATCAGGATATGATAATAACAAATTCGAACAGTTCATCAACACGGAATGCTCATACGTCAAACCACAGCAAACTGGATATTCTAAGCTTGGTCTGAAAGAAGCAAAGGATATCATTGATTGGATCGAAGCGAACCGGAAATACACGCATATGAGTTCTTAAACAAGCTCTAAAGAAAATTCCCTGCCTCTTGCAATTCTTTAAGAGAAAGGAATGTCTCTCGGTCAGCCCAGACCTCCCATATCGGGAAACGAGAGGCAGGGAATCTCCTACAAAAAGAAGAAAAAGAAGAAAAAGAAGAATATAGAACTCTACCTTCGGGTAGATTTGTGTGTTCTTACCTTCAAAGAGAAAGGAAATAGAAATGAAAATGACGCTCGCAGAACTTCTTGCCAAAAAAGGAATCAAACCAGTTTCAGCAGTGAATCCCACAATCATCGTTCAACCTACCGCTGAAAGGAAAGAAACCTTTTCCACGAGTATCATCTTGGACGAAGACCAGAAAACCGCAGTGCAGCTTGCCGCAGCAGGAAAATCTTTCTGTATCATCGGAAAGGCAGGAACAGGGAAGACGACAACAGAGCGGGAATTAATTAAGGCGGTCTTGAAAACAGAACGTCTTAAGGGAGAAACTCACGTCTTCAAGATTCAAGGAACGAAAGAAAGAATCTCAGGTCCGGCGGCAGCGGTAGTCGCATATACGAGAATCGCCTCGGGAAATTCCAAAAGGGCGATCTGCAAAGAAAGCGAACTGGAGTTTTTCGCACCTAACATTACCACGGTGCATAACTTCCTTGAGTTCGAGCCAGAGTTCTACTGGAATCCAGAAACTCAGAAAGACTCAATGAGGTTCGTTCCACGTCGCCATGCAGCAAATCCTCTCACGACACGAATGATTGCATTCGAGGAAGCTTCCATGATTGATCTCCCGCTATGGGAAAAAGTATTTGTCGCCATGAAAGAAGGAACACAGTGTATTTTCATCGGAGACATCAATCAGCTTCCTCCTGTGTTTGGCCCCTCAATTCTGAATTATGCACTGGTTCAACTTCCCATAGTAGAATTACGAACAGTGTATCGCCAAGCATTTAATAGTCTCGTTCTCAAGAACGCCCACAACATTCTTGATGGAAATCCGTTAGAGTACGGGCCTGACTTTAAGCTGATAGAAGGTGGCCCAAAACAACATGGCCAGCATATCATGGCGACGCTGTTCGCAAACACAATGAAAAAGTGGTACGAAGCTGGGGAATACAATCCAGAAACGGATATCGTCCTAACTCCGTTTGGAAAGCAAGCCCTAGGTTCCACTTCCTTGAATAGCCACATCGCCCAGTTCCTGAATCAGAATGAAGTCTGGGAAGTTATCGCAGGGAGAAGGAAGCTCTACCTCGCTGTCGGAGATAAAATTATGTACAATAAGCAGGTTGGGTACATAAAAGAAATAGATATAAATCGTATCTACGCCGGAAAATCCCCCAGACCGCCGAGCAAACACCTTACACGTTTCGGAGTTATGCATCATTCAGATTTCGACCTTGATGATATGGACGAAGATAACGGTTTAGCAGGTGTAGATGTAGATCTTGAAGCGATGGCGCAAGAAGATATTGAAGAACTTACTCACCAAGCCAGCAATGTCGTAACAATAGAACTTCAGGATACAGGCGAAGTCTTGCGGCTAAGAAAAACAGGGGAATTCTCAGAAGCCATTTTTTCTTTGGCATACGCCCTCACAGTTCATAAGAGTCAAGGCTGCGAGTGGAGAAAAGTAATAATCGTTCTCCACAAAGATCACAGCATCATGGCTTTTAATGAATTGCTCTACACCGCAGTAACCAGAGCATCTGAGAAAGTAGTCTTGATTGCGAAACAGTTCATGATCGACAAGGCAATCGCCAACAGAAGGCTGAAAGGAAACTCTATCGCAGAGAAAATAGAATTTTTCAACGCAAACATGACACTGAATGGTGTCTCTTGCACAAAGAAATTCTAATCTGAAAGGAAACAGGAAATGGATGACATGAAAAGAGCAATTTATATGCTGGCTTTGGAAAAGATACGCGGGTGTGGCACTAATTGGGTATGTTGTAACTTAAATTATGCCCTGAGGGAGATTATGGGTACTGATGACTACGACCTCTTCAACGACGAAGAATTTATGGAGCTTTTCCCAGAGTTTTTCCAGTTATATGACGGGAGAATGTGGGACAAAGGTGCTAGATATATAGAACTAGAACAAGGTCAAGATCAGCTCATAGACAAGGCTTGGTGGCCGGTGCGTTGGAAAAAGCCGAGGGTAAGAATCCTTAATTGCATATTATGTCATCATTAGAAGAACTTTTGGCGGCAGCTAAAGCACGGAAAACACTCAAGGAAAATGGAACGCCCTTGAGTGTTTTCCTTTTACTAATTTCTAAAGGAGACCCGAAAGACTTAGCATACACGATAGCATTTCTATCTCAGTGGCTGGCACCAATAGTAGCGCCGCCTGAAATAAAACCAAGAACTTTAACAATGTGGGAAGGTGTTCCAATGCTACAGTCAATAAAGAACTGGACAGGAATCCCGCTTTCAGTAATTTACGACACAGGAAAGAATATAAAATGGCAGAAGTTTCCGTGGTGAGGAACCTCACTTCCGCAGTGAAGAATTTTACAGCAAGAAATGTAACAAATAAGATGCAAAGGGCTACGATCTGTGCGATTTTACGTAGCTTTTCACTAACACTTGAGGAGGAAAGCAAACTTCTTGTTTTCGAAACTATTACGGAGGTAATGAAGTATGATCAAGACAAACGAAACTGATCTTGATTTTGAGCTAGAGGATGATGAATTTGATGAAGAAACGGGCGTAGAAAAAGTTTCCTATCAAGAAATCCTACAAGACGCCCTAGCAGCGGAAGATGCAGGATATCTGATTACAATCGCAAAAGATTCTCTCGCAATTGTTCAAAAGGGAATCATAAACGCCAAGAGTGCCGCTAGAAAAAGGGCACATAGCAAAGGAATTCCCTGGGAAGCAGTCACTCTGCGGTTCAAAGTGAAAGAAGATGAAGCAGACCCTGATTGGATTGATCTTCGTGTCTTTGCAACCAGACGTGCTACAGTTCTAGTAAGACGAAGGCCAGTATCACGAGTAAAATTGGCCGAACTGTCGAAAGTTGATCTCTCAGAGGAATGACGATCGGCGATCGGCGTTAGCTATATCCAACCTTGTGAAACAAAGGAAGAAAGAAATGGCACTCTCAAACCACCAACACTATCTGGCAAGTGAAGTATAAAGAATGCAAGAATTAACACAGGAAGCACATGAAATCAAACTTAGAGTCGCACAACTCTCAGAGCTTTCAGGAACGGACCTAAAAGCGGAAATGGATGATCTGAAGATGGTACTCCTAAAGAATCCGGCAGCATGTGAATTGCTTCTTCCTGAAGATATCGGAATGGCTGTCGCTGCAATCAAGAGACTGGTGGGAACTGCAATTGCAGCTGCGACAAAAGAAACTCCGTCTTCCCGCAGGAAAGGAAGCACGAAAGTAGATCTTTCGATTGATCTTTCTTTAGACTAGCCGATATGAAACCTTTTCTCAAACTCCTAGTTACCCTCCCCGCCTTGCCCTTAGTAATAATCGGGTTCCTTTGGGGTTTTATATATTACTCAGTGAGCGCCGGCTTTAGTTCATTTCTTCCAACCGCACAGAAACTGTATAAACCGGAGGAGAAAAAGGAATGAGTGATCCGTGGAAAGACGCTGTTCTAAATGCGATGAAATCCTACAACATGGATATTGCACATTATGAGAACGAGCCAGATAATGCAGTCTGTGACCTCTTGTACATGCATACAAATGCAGAAGTGCACAGAGCAATGATGGATTACTTTTCAAAAGAAGGAGATAGCCAGGGATGAACGTCATCACAGATAAAAAACAATTAAAGGTCCTGATTACGCTTAGTCAAATGCATACAGATATCTCAACGGATGAAGTATTTGAAATGTGGTTGGCTAGAATCGTAGAGATGAGCGGAGAGGAAGATGAAGATAAGACTGTCCAACTCAGCACTTGAAGAATACCTAACCTGTGAGAGAAAGTTCGAACTCAGGCGACTCCTGGAATCCTATCAAGGAAGAAAAACCAACGAGCATTTTGCTTTCGGACATGCTTATGAAGCAGGATGTACGACGTACATTCTAACTGGTTATCAGGACAAGGCTGTGTGGGATGCTTACCTGGCTTATCACGGGATGGAAGATGACGTAATCTGCATTCCAGAAACCGCCAGAAAGAATGAAATGGTGGCAGTAAATTTAGTCCTTGCATCGATGTATAATCTCGACACGATGATGGAAGAATGGGAAGTCGCCACCTTTCAGGATAAGCCCGCTGTGCAACTTTCTTTCAGAATCGACATCGATGATTTGTTTTATTATGTAGGGTATGTCGATCTGGTAATGAGGAACAGGTACAGCGGAAAGTACATGGTTAAGGATTTCAAAACAACAGGACTTCAGCTCCTGACTCTTGACCCTCTGTATGCAAACAGTCCGCAGCTCATTGGCTACAGTATAGTCATCGATTCTGTAGTCGGAAAGGAGAATAGTGATTATGACGTAGGTTATTTCGTCGGCCAGCTCGGATCTGGCAATGGTTTCCAGCCTAAAATCCATGACTTGCTTTTCACAAAGAGTCTAAAGGATAGGCTTAATTTTTTCATCACACTCGGGATGGATGTGGAACGGATGCGGCGTCAGCTCGATATGGGAATCTTTCCACAGCGTTTGGCTGGATGTTTGCATTATAATAAGCCGTGTTTTCACTTTGGAGGATGCGGACTCCACTCCCTCGACAGAAGGAAAGTTCAAGAAGAGGACACGAATGAGTATCAGTTCACGTTCAAATTGGAAGATTTGATTCAAGATCACTTGGAAAGGATTATGGAATGAATAAACCAGGCGGGAAATATCAAAAAGCAGTAGAGTATCTTTATGATTTTGGTATGAGAGTGCAATACCGTTTTCGCAACGACAATAAAGTCTGGAATTCAGCCGATAGTCCCTCCTTCCTCTGGGACTTTGTAGACTATCGTATCAAGCCGAGTGAGCTGAAATCCGAGATTAAATTCGCAAAATCAATTCTGAGGGCACGGAAATGGAAACACAAGAAACCGTTGATAAGAATATCGGAATAGTAGAAACCATACTCTCGGAAAGGAAAAAAACACATGGCAATTTCCGAGACCATGCAAGGTGCACGCAAAGACTAAAAGCGGTTCTGCGTGATGAACTGGAAATCATGGGAAAGACTCTTACGATGGAACAACAGGAAGCTCTGGATATGGTCTTTCATAAAATCGGAAGAATGGTTGCTGGCAATGCAAATCTTATTGATCATTGGGATGACGCCGCAGGGTATTCCACGCTAGTGGCCAAAATTCTTAGGGGAGAGCTGTAAAATGACGCGAGAAGAAAGGATAAAATGTCTTAACAGCATGATTTCAGACCTTACTATTGAGGTAATTGCAAACGAGGTTCCAACTAAAGAACGACATTTTCTTCAGTTAGAACTAAGTATGCTGGAGCTGGCAAGAAAACTAGAGAGTGAAAACGCTTGGCAGGAGGAAAGGAAATAAAAACATGCCTATAGAGAGCTGGCTTCTAGAATGTGCGCCACATAAAGTGAAAAAAAAAATGTAAACATTGTGGAGCAGAAAACCCTGACTTTATGCGCGGGCAGGTTCAAAGTTTTTGGAGAAAATTCTTTGGACTAGCATATTGCGCAGTAATTTGTCACAAATGCAATATGTTCACAGGATGGGAGAAGCCGTAACATACATGATAATACATATTAAGGAAATAAAAACATGGACATGCTAGCTCTTAAAAAAGCACGAGAGAAGGAAAGCGGTAGTCACGCAATCCTAATCTACGGCGACAGTGGAAGTGGAAAGACTCGTTTCGCAGCCACGGCGGCCATGATTCCTGAAATCGGAAAAATCATTTGGCTGGACCTAGAGAATGGAAAGGATACAATCCTCTCGATGGGGCTTCCTGACGCCGCGCTGCAGAAAATCCAACTCTTTAGCATGCTGGACACGAGGAAAGATCCGTTCGTAATGAACGCAATCCTTAGGATGTTCAGCAGCGCACAGGATGTCCCAATCTGTGAAGCACACGGGAAGATGAACTGTGTAAAGTGCATACAAGAAAAAGCGGCATTCCAGCAGTTCAACCTTACAAAGCTGACACACAATGACCTCGTAATCTTAGATAGTGGAAGTCAGCTAACAGATTGCGGAGTAAATGCCCTTCTCAAGGGACAGCCAGAGGACGCAATTTTACAGATCCAAGAATGGGGAACAGTGAATAACTGGTTGAAATCCATTCTTCAGGTTGTCCAAGTAGGAAGGCACACCAACTTCGTTGTATTAACCCACGTCCTCTATGACGAGGAATATACAGGAACAGGGCCTAACAAACAGTTGGTCCGCACAAAGCAGTACCCAATGATCGGAACTAAAACGTTTTCCACTATGGTAGGGAAATATTTTGGGACCATCGTCCAACTTGAAATTTCAGGTAGCAAACATAAAGGAGGCTCATCGACTACATACAGACCAAACGTACAAACGAAGTCCAGGCTTAATATCGAGATCGAAAAGAGTGCAACACTCGATATGAAAGCCCTTCTTATTCACGGTGGAATCATAAAGGCACCCAAGAATGAACCAACCAACTAAGCAAGAGGGACCGCAGAAAAAATCAAAGTACCCTCATCAGCAACCCTTCAATGTTACACCCCGTCCCAGTAAGAAAACCAAAACCCAATCAACTAAGAAAGTGAGCAAATAAAATGGCCAAGACCCAAGCAACCCTTCTCGATCTCGAATCCATGATGGATGATTCCCTTGATCACATTCAAGAGGCTCCTGATTTCATTCAACCTCCCGCCGGTGACTACGACCTTGTCACGAAAGGTGGAAAGATCACCAAGTTTGAGAATGACGACGGTACTGAATCTCAAAGCATTCAAGTTACTATCGCAGTCGTGGAAACGCGAGAACTGGTTTCCAGTGATGAACCTCCTGTTCCCAATGGTAGTCTTTTCACTATCCGTTTCCAGGGAACCCTAGACGGTCTGGGAATGCTCAAACGGGAAGTCAAGAAGATCGCAGGAGTTGAGGATCTCAACGGAGTTACTATTGGAACCATTTTCGAAATGCTGGAAAGTGAGCTGGAATTCTGCGGCAGGATTTCTTATTCCTCTTACAAAGGTAGGGATGGAGAAAAGCGTACTAGCCTGAAGCTGCGGGTCATTCCGCAAGGTGAAGCAGTAGAATAATTAAGTAGGAACAGGGAGAATCTTATCAGGGGGTTCTCCCATTTTCACGAGGAAACACATAATGGAAAAAACCACCATCACTGTGGAAGTTTCAGAATCGTTCTTCCTGGATCAAGGTAAGTTTAGGGAGGGAGGTATCCTAAGCAAATTGAGGAAAGCAGGAATCCCAGCCAGACTTGCTGATGTTACACGAGCTTTATTCGTAACTAACGGAACTCTGACTCATAATTATAACATCGCGGAGGGAGTTCTAACTTTCTATTGGACAGGAGACGTATCAGCAATTGTCGAGGGTCCGCCGAAACCTCGTAACACGGGGGAATTAATGAATGTTTGGAAACAGGAGAGATATGAGTTAGGGCAACTACTCAGAAGGGTAGAACCCTCTGTTGCAGCTGAGATACAAAAATACGAGTTGATGGAGGCATTTGGTTGCAGAGGAGATACTATAAAAGGGCGCCTAACTGAATTACTGAATATTAAAATCCAACTTTATGCAATGATAAACAATCTTCCTAAAGAAAAGCCATGAACGCAAAACGCTGCAAACGAATTCGTCGTGTCCTTTCAGGTTTGCCTGTCGCCCAATTGGAAATCTCCTATTCTGGAGGAGTTCCTCTCACCTTCAGATACCCTAAAGATTCCTACCAGCGTGTCTATAAAGACATCAAAAGGTTCAATTAAACATAAATGAAAATCCTGATAAACTATATGGCTCATGAGGCCGCATATCTTCCAGTTCTGCAATACTATGTGCGGAATTGTGGATATGCGGCCGAAGTAACGACATCCACCCTATCTATTTCCGAGCTGGTAACAAAGGCAAAAAGTAGGGGATGTCAAGGAATCTTCCTTTGCAACGAATCCACACTGAAAGGATTGGTTCCAGCGAAGAACGCCACCCTAGATTTGTATCGTGGATCCCGTCTTGATTACTCGATTCCTGTTATCGTAGGAAATTCCCTCGCACAAGTTCACACAGTAGATCATGGGAAGTTTATCCTGCAAACAGACCTTGAGAAGTTCAAACGCCTTGGTTGTAAGGAGACAAAGAACTTTACATTCGAGGTGCTGGAGTCTACGGATAAATTCCAGGATGCACTAGAAGAAATCAGGAACGCAGTCGTAGTAGCTTACGACATCGAGACTGTAACTATCTCAAAAGAGGGAAAGGTACAAACGGGTGATACTGATGAAGAATCTGATGCAGTGGAAGGCGGGGAGACAATCATTACCTGTGCTTCATATTCGTGTTTTACCCCGCAGGGACGGATCGAAACATTCGTATTGCCGTTCTATAACTTCATGCAGAGACATTGGCACAATGATTCGGATTTTGGCCTGGCCCTGTCGTTTTTACGTGAGGCTAACGCGACAAATACTCCGAAGGTAATGCATAATGGAATGTATGACTGCATTCATAGTATCGTTTATCATGCTTGGCCAAGAAATTTTTGCCTCGATACGTTAGCTATGACGCACGCACAGTATAGTTCCCTTCCAAAATCCCTTGACTTTGTAGCTTCTGTTACCCTTCCAGATTTCTATCAGTGGAAGCCACAAGCTAAAGAAGCCTCAGCTAGCAAGGACATTAATAAGTATTGGGAGTACAATGCAAAGGATACATTCAACACCCTGCGGGTTTGTCTGCACTATCTTAAACATCTCCCCGCTTATGCTCGACGCAATTATGCGTCCCAATTCAAACTGGTCTATCCTTCATTATACTGTGGATTCGAGGGGTTCCTCATTGACAATGATAAAAGAGAAGAACTGCGTCAGGAACGAGTAAAAGTCCTTGAGCAAATGCTATCTGAGTTGCAGATCATGGTTGATGATGTTGGGGATATCCATGCAAAGAAACCCACAGGATTTAACCCAGGAAGCTATCGCCAGGTACAGTTCTATATTTATGATATACTGGGGGCGAAAGACCCACGCATCGGATTCAAGAAGGACGCCAACAAAAGGAAAACAAGAATAGAAAGGGGAACAGATGAGAAAAATCTTTCTGCCGTAGGAGAGCAGCATCCTATTCTGCATGCCATCACGAGTAGGATCCTGAAATACAAAGAAGCACAGAAAGCAATTGGAACGTACTTCGATTTTGTGCAAAGAAGCGGACGGCTGCTTTACAACATCAACCCGTTCGGAACTGATACAGGTAGAATGAGCGCCCAGAAATCCTCCTTCTGGTGTGGAACGCAGGCACAGAATATTCCGGCATATGCTAAAGAAATGCTCGTTGCTGACGAGGGTTTTATTCTTTGTGAGCCTGATAATTCTCAGAGCGAAGCCAGATGTACAGCTTACCTGGCACAGGATGAGAAACTGATTGAGGCATTAGAAACGCCGGGCCGGGACTTCTACAAAACCCTTGGAACTCTGTTCTTTGAGATTCCATATGAGGAAGTAACGACGGAATTTAGGAACCTCGTCCTCAAGAGGATTGTGCATGGTACTAACTACATGATGGGTGCAGAAACATTCATCCAAAATGCAGGAGTGGATAACCTTATGTACGCAGCCTCAACCCTTGGAATTAAGATAGGGCCACTAGCAGGACAAATCACATTGAAGGGTTTTGCCACGATGCTCCTCAATAAATACCATATGCCATTTGCAAGAATCCGGCAATGGTATGCAGAAGTAAAAAATGAAATCTCCAGTACGCACATGTTGAAAAGTCCTCTAGGGCATACCAGATATTTCTTTGGCGACATCCAGAAAAAGCACCAGATTTTCGCTAGTGCAGTAGCACACGGGCCACAGAATTTATCTGTGTCAATTCTTAACATTGGATGGTGGAAACAGTGGCAACTGCAAAAACGGGAACCGGGGGATTTCCGCATGAAAGCACAGATCCATGACAGTGCGCCATTCCAATACAGGAAAGGAAGGGAAGATATCAGGAAGGAAGCCATTGAGTGCTTTAACAATCCAGTCGTAATCCACGGACGGACTCTCAGGATTCCAGTGGATTACAAATCAGGTGTTAATTGGGGTAACATGAAAAAAGGAGGTTAAACATGAACATGCATGAGGAGCAGAAAGATTGATACAGAAGATTTCTTCACGAGATATTTCAGATACATCGGGGAGAGTGAAGCTCCCCCTATCTACCATAGATGGACTGCCTTATCCATCATCGGGGCTTTATTGGGTAGGAAGGTATGGCTTCCTTTCGGGACATCCGAAATCTATCCGAATCAGTATATCATGCTTATGGGATCAGCTGGCGCCAGAAAAGGTACAGCTATCAATCCCGGGAGAAAACTCCTCCGTCTCGCAGGTTACGATACCTTCGCTGCGGATGCGGTGTCGAAAGAAATGTTTCTCGCAGATATGGGCAGGAAGAACACCGAACTGGTGGATTTAGATATAGAAACACTGGTCGATGATAATCCCACGGAAACATATGTCATCGCAGAAGAATTCAATGACTTCATCGGACAGGGAGACTTGCCTTTTGTCACAAGACTTACTAAGCTTTGGGATAACATGGATGAATACAGACACCCAAAGCTACACGGCAAATCCGTTTACATATACAAACCCACTGTAAATATTCTAAGCGCAAACACCCAGCAAAACTTTTCTATGGCAATTCCACCAGAAGCTATTGGAAATGGATTCTGCTCACGATTCCTTTTCATACACTCAGAGCCAACAGGAATACAAATTACATTCCCAGCGCCCCCAGATTTAGCAGATAGAGATTGGTTAGTTGAGAGGCTAAAAAGAATAAAAGCCTGTTGCGGAGGGCCGATGACTATAGCACAGGACGCAAGAAAAACTTTTGATCGTATCTACAAGGAGTTTAAACCCATTGATGACCACAGATTTCAACACTATAGCACAAGAAGATTTACACACCTTCTCAAGCTTTGTATTATTATTGCGGCGGCGGATACAAGAAGAGTTATCACAACCGCTGACGCAATTAACGCAAACACAGTACTTCACTATGCTGAAAGAAGAATGCCAAAAGCACTTGGAGAATTCGGAAAAGCCAGGAACTCCTCAACAGCTGCGGCTATTCTAGATGTCCTCAATAGAGCCTCGGAACCAAAGACTGTAAATGAAATATGGAAATTCGTATCCAAGGACCTTAATAAATATGCAGAGCTTCAAGACATCATTGTGGGACTCACAAAGGCGGAGAAAATCCAACTAGTGAAAATCGGTAGGAAACAAGGATATCTTCCCCTACACACGGAGCGCACTGAATGGGATGATGCGCTTCTTAATTTAGATTACTTAACAGAAGGAGAGCAGGAATGAGCCAGCTTTATAAAAATCCAATCACGCAAGACATTAGTTTCCGAGTTGATGTAGAAGGAATTCAAGTCCAGTGCATAATTTCAGTCACTGCCGAGAAAAAATATCCCTTTGAGCGGATGGCTCGGATAGCCGAGTGTATCAAAATGGACATTAAGGATGATCTCATATTGCTGAAGTATGAAGAAGTAGAGGAAGAAACAGATGACACTCTCTAAATATATTTCTGGCCTCATGCAGAACATTGCATACCCGCCAGAGATTAAGAAAGACAAAAACACAAGGCAGGTCGTTCTAACTTTCAGGGACGAGGAATCCATGATAGACTTCTTTAAAGAGGTTTATAAGAAAGGAGTCCGCCAAGGAGAGCAATTAGGAAAACTGCACGAAAGGAGTAAGAAAAAGTGAACCCAGTTATAGAGCACAGATATGGCAAGATCACAGTATCAAACCACATGATCAGAAATAATTCTGAAGCATTACAGGCTCTATTGTCCAATGTAATTGTTCTGCAGACAGATTACGATTTCATGTCCAATACTACAATGTATAAATGTGCGTCAAGTTACTTTGATCAAGTCCCTCCAGGTAACATACCCCCAGAATATAAAGCACATTTAACCTATAAGCCGGATAGTTTTCAGTTGATTGTCTGGTTTGAAAGGATAGAACCGTGAGCGACGACTTCGATTCTAAACGACCAGACCATCCAGATTTTATGACGCATGGAGAACTTAAGAAAATCGAGTTTTCAGGAGTACGTCATAACAGCATCAGCAATGAAGTGGAAATATGGGCGGCTGGAGAAATCAAGGAAACAATCCCAAGAACGGCACTCATCTTAGATGCGCAGTTAGCAATCGCACAGGCCATTGAACGAGTGTTTGGTATTCATTATGTTATAGTAGGAGAATCTAAAAATGCTCTTAAGTTACACTGAGATTTGCGCGCTGATCGAACAGGGAGTCATTGAGGGAGCGACGTATGAGGATGTGAATTCTTCCTCCCTTGATATTCATCTTGGGAAGAAGCTTCTTGTAGAAGACATGATAACAGGACAGCCAGAAACACATGGTTACTTAGAAATAAGTCTCAAGAGTAGGACTCCTTTAAGAACCTTTCAGGCTAATACTCCAATACTATTAAGACCTAATGTATTTATTCTTGCACAAAGCAAAGAAATCTTCCATCTTCCCAACACTATCAGTGCTGAGTATAAACTCAAAAGTAGTATGGCCAGAATAGGACTGGAACATCTTAACGCCGGCTGGTGCGATGCAGGATGGAATGGATCTGTTCTTACCCTTGAATTAAAAAACATGACGCGGAATCATAGTATCCTTCTGCAGGAGGGAGACGCTATAGGACAGATTGTTTTCTTTAAGCATACCCCCGTGCCAGAAGGTAAATCTTATGCAGTTAGGGGAAGGTACAATAACGACAAGACTGTTATGGGAGCGAAAGAGCAAAAATGCATCCAGCTCTAACACTAGAGTATCAGGTTAAGAACGCAGCTAACCCTCCGGTCTACCCTTCCACAGAACTTGAGAAGCAGGAGCGGGAAAAATGGAGGGCGCTGCGTAGTTTAGGAATGGGTGAGTTATCATTGCAAATTCTGCAGGCAATGGAGGAGGGAAAGGGTTATACACGACAAGATTTAGCAGATGCCTTAGACCTCAGTCGCAGTACAATAAATGCAGCATTCAGGCTTTTCGCTGGAAAATTAGGATATACCGTGATAACTCGCACGCCCGGAGCTATAGGTCGCCCGGCTCATATCCATTATCTGACACCAGAGGGTATCAAAGCAAAGGAGTATTTCAGTGATCTGTGTAATGATTGATGTAGAAACTTGTGGTCTGCTTCCATCATCCAGAATCCTTACCATTGGAGCGACGGTATTTTCCATTAATGGAGAACTCTCAGATCCATTTTATGCAAGACTTAAAGCTCCAGATCAAGGAACCTTCACAACCGATCAGAGTACAATGGAGTGGTGGAGTAGGCAGAATTCTAATGTAAGGGCAGAGGCTTTTGAAGGAGTTGTATCCTATAGGACAGGACTTTTAGTTCTTGCGGATTATCTTGATGGACTTCGTCTTATGGAGGATAATGCACTAGCGGTGTTTGCAAACCATTCCAATTTCGACTTTCCTATGTTGGAACACTCCTTCAGGCAATATGAAATTCCAGTTCCTTGGCGATATACTAAAGTCTATTGCTACGCCACACTTAGGAATCTGCTGAAAAATAAAATCCCAACAGACCGCGGAATTAAAAATTCCCACATCAGTCTTGAGGATGCACAGAATCAGGCTCGGCACTGCATTAAGTTGTTACGGTATCTTTTTTGAAAAGGAGACTGGTATGAACCTGAGGAAATTTGAATATCAGAAAGCGGAATACGTTAAGGCATTCAAGATTCTAGAATATATATTTGTAGCACGTACAACATCGCCGAACTACTTTCTGCTAGATTCCGGAATGCCGAACATGCCATTTGCAATGGCAGTCCCAGACAGCGTGCGTAATCCAACAGATGCCATAGGAAAATATTTTATCATGTATGACGACGGAGATCACGATATAGTGGATAAAATATCTTTCGAACTTGAGTTTATGCCAAGAACCTAAGACGACAAAAAGCCCCTCTTTCCATTGCGGATCGAGGGGCTTTTTTTGCTTTTACTTTAGTGCATTGAATCAATCAGTGCCATAGTAGGACTATTCGGCGCCAGATAATTCCTAACGGTGGAGTCCGAAGGAAGCATAGTCTGGGCCAATGCCGTATTAACTGCACTATTCCATCCGCTGGGACTTCCTGTCCTCATGTATTGCTCAGCCAGCTCAGAAACAATTGCTGGATTGAGTGTCCCACCACGAAGGTGAGTCCTAAGTTGTTGAGTGATTTCTTGCCTTCTATCCCTGTCGATACTCCCATAAACAGTATTAAGATGAACAGCATCTCTAGCACGAACTTCCGAAATAGGCCTGGCAGCAAAACCTCTTGCAATGGCACTATTCCATGTCCAGATTTCCTCAGGCCCGGCGATAATATTCCCTTTCTGTGTAATGGAGTGGCTGGTTCCAAATTCTGCCAGTCTGGCTACTGGACGAGAGATACTTTGAAGTGTTAGAGCCTCCATAATTCCCTGTCCCGCAGTCTTATCCACACTGAACACAGAATTAGCAACCCTGCGCATTGCATCATAAACTTGGACAGTCAGATTAACCGCCGGGATTGCATTAATTCCCTGCGTTGGATCTGGTATCCTTGGCTGCAATTCACCCCTAGTAGTAATAGCAGGAGGGAGATTACTAGGCAAACCGTAAATAATGCTCTGTGCCAATCCATCAGGAAGATCTCGGAAAGTGCCAGTGATAAGATCTACGTTGTCATCCGAGAAATGATTTCCAATGGCTTCACTCACTATATTAAATCCAGGGAGACTCTTTGCACCAAAAATGGTACTCTGCATTAGCATAGCTTTTGCTAGTGCTTTGAATTCACCCTTCTCTAGATGACGGAAAAGACTCTGTGCCATAGTGAGCATGTAGGTTTGGAACAACCCCATGGCCACACCAAAGGTTCCTTGGAACATAGTAGGACGTTGCGCAGCAGAGTAATTACCAATTGTCCGTTCCATGAAATCCCGAGCAAAGATTAAAGCACCATTGTCGTTAATTCCGGGATAGGACTTCCTAGCCATGTACAGTCCTGTCATAAAAGCTTTTTCACGAACGAATTGCTCTGACCAGTCAGTAGCCTTACTGAGCATTTCCACAGTTCTACTACGGAGTAAATCTTCTGTAGCAGAAAGAATCCCAGGATCGACAGAGCGGGTGCGACGGAATAGTTCGTCAGCCTCAGAAACGACGCCTTTGAAAAGGTTAAGTTCCTTAGCTTTAGCCACAGCAGGATCAGCCGCGAGTCCTTTATATCTCCAACCATCAAAGATAGTTTTTACTACGCTGAGTTCAGGACGCCCAACCAAATCTGTTCCCATAAATTTAGCTGGAAGTTTAGAGGAAATCTCCGAAGTCATGAGAATCGGCAAAGAGATTGCATTAACATAAGCTTGGCCAAGTTCTCCCACACGGAGAAGTGTAGTTGCAGCCATAGTATTAGCAAGAACTGTAAGACGAGGAGCCAAAGATTCTGTAATCGCAGTCCTGTCCGCATGGAAAAGTGCAGCACGCTCCTGCTCATACTGAGTGAAAACAGCAAATGGATTAGGGATTCCTCTTTCTTCTAATTCCTGTGCATAGGCGGCATAATCCTGAGCTGAGGCAGACTTCCCCTTTCCAAAGATAGTCTTTCCAACATTAAGAACGGGATCCATGACTTCCGCTATAATGTTAAGACCTCTCTCAAGGATTGCAGAGTAGATCTGGTTAGTTCCTCTCCAGAGATAACTCTCATCGACAGTGCTTTTACCAAGGATAGTTTTCATTAGGACGGACGCGGCATCCGGTTTTGTCTTCCTGAAAATACCTGACGCAGCCGGCTGTCCTTTTACTGATGCCTGAGTATACTCACTGGATTGACGCAAGAAATCAAAGACATCACTGAACTGGAGTTCCGCCATACTCTTGATGTTGTAGTTAAGCTGATGTTCATACGCATTGATCATATCTACTAGACGTTCGGCAGAAACACCAGGACGTGCGCTGGCACTAGAGCCACTATGCAACATGGCAACATCCGCAGATTGAGCGAACATAGGATCATGTCGTCCCTGCATGATGTTGTAAAGTCTTTGGTCAGTTCCACGTTCTACGATATCATGCGTCCTTCCAATAGAAACGTCGGGCCTAGCTTTGTAAATCCTAATTGCATCCTGTAGACCTTCTTCCGTCTTGCTGTGAAGAAGCGTAGTAGTATGATCCAGTTTGTTAATCACATAGGCAATATATTTATCCTTGGGATTAAAGGAGGGCATCCAGAATCCCAAGTCACTGAACATCCCAGTTCCAGGAACTTGGCGAAGTGTCCTAGCTTGTTCATAAAGCTCGCGTCCGGATTGGCTAATCCAATCAAAGACACGAAGAACAGATTCGGACTGGATAATGAAATCTTCACCTTCATACTGAGCACGGATTAGGTTAGGAACCTCAACATTCTTTCCATTGGCGTCCTTAATAACTTTAGTCGGAGCTGTAGGATCCGGATGCCAGAAACTACCATCACGAAATTCCCTATATCCTTTGATTTTAGCATTCACATGGTCAGCGATATTAAATTCCGTCAGAGCTACCTTATCACGAGCGAGCGTAAGCAATTCGTCCTTTACAGGAGCGAAAAACTTGTTCACTGCTTGGAGGTGAAGTTCTGTAATGTCTTTCCCAATCTGAGTTGCAATAGGGCCGATTTCCTCCATTCCCCTAAGAGCATGGTCTGCACTGGTGGCGAAGCGAGTACCCATGAATTCATTAGCAGTAATCGCAAGTTTATTTCTTACGATGTCGCGCAGCGTTCTAAAATCTTCTCCTGCCAGAAGTTTCATCCAATCTTTGATGTACTGAGATTTAGATGCAGCAAAGAGTCCTTCCTTAATGACATCATCTGCATCTCTGGCAATTGCCTGGCCAAGATTAGAACGCATGATGGCATGAGGAATTTTATTCGCATTAGTGCGAAGCAGAAGGCTACGATTCTTGACATCCAAAATCTGGCCAATAGCACTGGCGTCAGTATATTTCATGTAGTCGAGGTTAGTCTTAACATGCATGGGAAGTCCGTTTGCAATAGCCTGAACGAACTCCAACTCTGTGTTAAGACGTTTCGCAATAACCAATTCGGGAACTCCTTGGCGAAGCAAAACATCTGCTTCTGCCATTTTAGCAGCTTGCAGATATTGCATAGCCTCAATTAGAGTGGTCTTGGTTCCATCAAGTTCCAGCTTGATGTCATTGGGATTGATGTTGGAATTCCGTACCTTAGTGATAAATCCCTGAATCGCGGCGTAGTCATCCTTAGCGATTTTAACTGGACGAAGCAAAGCATCATCTGAGAAACTGTCGAAGTAAGCAAGTCCCTGCAAATAGCGTAAATCCATAGCTGGAGTGCTAGTCTTAATGGCTTCGATACCGACTTCAGATTCTGGAGAAAGGTGCCAGTTCTTTGGAGCTCTTCTAAGAACGTCCTCTACAGAATGAATCCCCATATCCACCGCGCCACCATAGTGTTTCAAATCTTCGGGACGCATGAACGTATCGAATTCTGGATTATATACCACGGAAACCGTGCGCTCTCTGCCGGTCTTTTGATTCTTGCGGAGGAAGGGAATTCCAGTATCTCCAGCTTCAACCGTATCTGACAAAAAAGGATTCTTCTTGATGTGATCCAGTGAAGCCCCTTCCCCAATTTTCACTAGACGAACCGCATCGACCCCTTGAAATTCAGTGGGGCGCGACGCCATAATCTTAATGATGTGTTCTTTAAGTTCCTGTCCGCCAGTTGGTAAGGTATCTGCACCGCCTAGCATTCGGTTGAATAGCTCAATCTGGGCGGCTGCGCTTTGCTTGATATTGAATTCAACCAAACTCTTGGTATGCTGAGTGAGGTCCGTCCTAGTAGCAAGGAGGTTAGTCCAGTTTTCAATGTTGGTAGAATGACTAACAAGCTGACCAGAAAGGTTTTCCGTGATATTAACTGGAACATATTTCTCCAGGAGGATATCATTACTAGTCTTGGCTACTTCCTGACGGACTCCCTTAACAGCATAACGCTGCATAATAAGACCACCGACACCTAGAAGTCCAGTTCCAAAAGCAATACCAAGTCCGGCATTCTTAATGGGATCCTTGAGATAGTCCTCCATATAAGGATGCGCATTCATGGTAGCAAGCAAAACACCCTCGTAGACAGTAGCATCTACGAGGGCATTTCCTGCAGTAGCAAACCGGTTTTCCCACATAAGACTACGATAAGCGGTGCTGGCTTTACCTGCATTTTCATATGCAGTCTTGATCCCGGCAAGCCTAGCAGTTTGTCCAGCAGTAGAAAACCAATTAACTCCCTTCGCTCCAGCTCGAAGAAGATTCATTCCCTTGGTAGCAATACCTCCAGGAACTACTACTCCCCCGATAAAAGAAAGGAGTTTAACTGTACCTTCGTTCTGATTATAGATTTCAGCAAGATTCTCATTAATCCCACCGAGAATGTCGCGAGTATCGTACTCATACTGTTCAGGGACGACAGAATTCCAAATGGAAACTCCTGTATCCACCGCCGCAGCGATTGGAATTCCTAAGAGAGTGGAAACTGCGTTACTTTCGATTCCATATTTAGCAAGCGAAATGTCTGATTGTTCGCCTGTGAATTCTGCCAGATCCATGATGTGTTCCTTTATTTATTAAAGTGAGATTACAGTACGTTCAGAGGAACGCCTTGCCACTGCTGATTCCACGGAGTAATAGTATCAGCTGTACTGGTATTATGCAAAATTAAAGCTTGTGTCTTTTTCTGCAACGTAGGTAGATCAACAACCTCCCCATAGAGAGTACTATTTGCTTTCTGAGCATTAGCGAAAACAAACTTTTGAAGAAGCGCCGCTCTACTAGCTTTCTGTTCCTTAGGAGCATTTCCTACGTACTCAGAGAATAGGGTAGAAATCTCCATCGGCCTTTGTTTATGAGCATAGGATGCAAATGTTTCAGCTAATTCTGGGATCTGGGAAAGTCGCTGGCCATCTACAGTCTCAGTCCAGCGACTGACATCTTTTTCAAACTCTCTTGCTTTGAACCTCTTAAATACCCTGACTGCCGTTTCGATCTTCTGCAGCTTGATTCTCTGCAAATCCTCCTTACTCTTTGTAAGCATTTCTTGCCCAAGCATCAAATTAAGTGCTTCTTTCTCATCCTTTGAAAGATATCTACCTGCCACATCTTTGAGTTTGGCTGGATCTTCCACAAGTCCCTTAATGGTCTTAAGTTCCTGCTGAACCACAGAAGGACTTTGCCCAGCCGTAAGAGCTTGTTGCCTAACTACATAAGGTTCTGCCATCCCTACACCAGCAATTGCAGCAGTAAGCATATCTTCTGGCTTGGCCCCGGGATCAAGAATAACTTGAGCTTCGTGCTTGAGTGCGGGAGTCTTAGCAATCTGGGCAGCTTTAATGTTAAGTTGCTCATCTGGAGTATCAGGATACAAGGCTTTAAGTGCGGCCCGGTTTGTATCGGTTAAGGAGGAACCAAATCGCTCAGCTTCCTCTACGGAAATTCCCTGCTTTCTAAGCATTTCCCCAATAAGACGCTCTTGAATCTTGATAAAAGACCCTACAGCAGAACCATGTCGCATCCTATCAATGTCGGTTTTGACAATACCTTCCGCCATCTGATAAGACTGCATTTCAGCAACACGGAGCCTTTCACGAATCTGCGCTGTGATAGGACTGTCGCTCCTATACAAATGGTATTTAGGATCCGATTTATCCAGCTGCTCATTCTCTAGAAGTTGTTGCCTAAGATTAGCAAGTCCTAGTTTTTCCTCAGCCAAACTCTGAGCGCGCTGGAGTCTCTCTGTGTTGTAAACAGAGAAATCAGATTCCAGTTCTGCCATAAGTTTTTGCTTTGCATCCAGATCTTTTTCCTTCTGGATAAGATCCATCTTATTGTAGAAATTCAAGCCTGGGTCTTGACCAAATGTATTTTGCTTTCCCAGCACGTTTGTGACCAGGATCCTTCCATCTGGTTGTTGCGTAGCCTCTATTCCAGATGGATTGCCTGGAGCATAGCTGTTTAAGAAATTAGCATCCATTATTAAATCCCCAAATAGTCAGAGATACGCTCCCCACCACTTCCGCCATAAAGACCCGGACTTAGCAGAGTGCTAGATTCTCTTGCCGGAGTCGCGCCAATTCCACTTCCGCTAATATAAGAAAGAGGACCACTACTATTCTCCTCATCCTCATCCCCAGAGTAAGAAATAGCTTTATTGGACGTAGTAGTTGCGCCACTGCTCATGCTACTTTTAGACTCTGTTCCTGAAGAAGTAGCCTGTCTAGTAGTTGTGCCACCTTTTGCGACATTAAGAGCCTGAACCAAAGCTCCCATAATAGCAGTATCAGGACGGGAAACTGTTTCCAGAAGCTGCATCAAATTAGAACTAATATTTCCATAAGATTTAGCTTGTTCAGCTCCCAAGGCAGAAGCTGCGAGAGAGGCATCCCTAGTAGCATTTCCAGCAAGAAGAGCCTGCATACTACCAGCAGAAGTTCCTGCTCCCTCAATCGCCCTACTAATAGCCGGCATGTTTTGTTCCATAGCTTTTTGCAAGGTCAAAGCCATGAGGCCTTGTGCATCACCAAAAGCATTTTGCTTACTATAATCCTGCAGTAAGCCTTGAAGCATTGGATAGAGCGAGTCCCGCTGATTAGTAGAATATCCGGGCGCGTTGCCTTGAAGCAACATTCTGATAAGAGCATCCAGAGACTGTTGAGCCAGAGGATTAAACTGAGTAGTAGTTTCATAGACATCCTGCTGAGAACTCCCTGATGCCGTTGTTGAGGATGGACCTACCGTACTGGTTTCTTTGATATTAGTAGGCTGCGCTGCCAAAAGTCCAGAGGCTTTCGTATCATATCTGCTAGCTGGTTGTGCCATTTTATCGCCTTCCTGAAATACGCCCAGTGAATTCCAGATTCCTTATGTCGAACTCACCAGTAATTGAGAAATTAAACCATTTTGCTGCATATTTGGGATAGACATGAGCATATCCGACCCCAGTGAAACTTTTTGATTCCGTGAGTGCTGCATGAACAGATCGACCATCTAAGGAAGCTTCAACTTCAATTTCCCCTGTAAAAGGTCTGGCAAAATGGCATGTTACTACCTCTGGATATGTATATCCCTGTCTGTAAAAACCGAGCCTACCATACTTCAAATAGGAATCGCTACAGACCGAGGAAAAAAGCGTTACATACCCACTAGTATTTAGTGTCCCAGCGTCCATTCCGAAGTTAGAGAAGGAGACAACCTTTTGATGGTTTGAGTTCAGTGGAGCATAATCAACAAGGCATTTATAGTCTCCCTTGAATTTACCCCATTTCTGATACACGGTATCATAGACGTAGGCACCAGTATAAGTCGGATAGATAGGAGCAATCGTACCGTTCTGCAGTAGGAACGTCGCGCCAGGAAAAGTCAAGGAAGCATTCTGCGGAAGTATAGCATTTGCAGGAGCGGCCCATCCAGTGAAATTCAACGTTTGCTGGTTCGTATTATATGTAAACCTCGCTGGAGGAGTTCCCCCAACAAGATAAGATCCCCAGTCTAGGTTAGTCTGAGTTCCAGTTGCTTTAGAAACAGTGCTTATTGCTTCTGTCTCTGTTACTAGGGAAGTATCCGTGGTCTTACGAATTCTCCACATTCCATATGTAGGACCAGAAAAAGACTGTACATCTACGTTCGGACCTGAAGTCCATAACACACAAATTACAACTCTATATAGTACTAAAACAGAATTCGGTGGAAATAGTGTAGTATCCCACCCAGTTGGCAAACTACCTGGAGCTTTATAATATATATTTTTATATGCAGCGGGCTCTCTATCATTTAGATCATAGATCCAATCACTCTCCGAATGAAAATCTAGAGTTACCGAATCTCCAGGAAAAAGAGCGTTTTCTACAGTAGTTGAGCTTGGATATGCTACCAAGGTCTGACCAGCAGAAAATGTAGTGGGCCAAAGGGTCATACAATTAGAAGGCGTGCCCCCGTAATTATACTGAACCTCCAAATACCCCAAAGACACATCCTGTGTTACGGGGAACATCCCAAAGGATCCAAAATCAAACTCAATAGTTCCAGGCGGCAAGCCCAAATACGCAAGAACTGTCTTGCTAGGATTGGCTACAGCCTGGCTAGAACTAGGAAAATCGTGAGGATTATTTAAATCTACCGGATCATCATAATATTCACTTGCTCCTACATCATAACCACAAATAGATCCAACTAGATGAGCAATAACAGTATAACTATAAGCCTTATTCTGCGAAACTTTCAATCCCTGTGTGAAAGTTGCCTTATACTCAAAAGTAGGACTATTGGTCCCTGCTCCTGTGATTGTAGTTACAGGAGTAGTATATCCCCAGGGAATAGTAACCAGTGCAGTTTTATTGGTAGGACTATCTGCAGGTTTTGCGGCAGTAGCCAACGTAGAGCTGTCGTAATACGTTCCACTATGCCAAGTATCTACGTAATCATGTGCTAAAATAGCAATCTGGGTCTGCAACTGCGTAACAAGATCTCTATGCTCTTCCCATTCCTGGCTTTGCCTATTTGCAAATCTTGCGAGTTCTGCAGTCACTGTGCCAGTGGAACCGTAAGGAATCTTGGTCCAACCAAGCTGCAAGTTATTAATTGCACCGTCATTAATGCTAACGACAGAACTAAGCGTAGCATTATCACGAGCCGTTATGAGTTCTGCATCAGTGTAGTAATTGGTGACATTGTTGGTATAAGGATAGTCATCGATAGGAGTTGTTGGATCATCAACCTGAAATTCGCTGATGGAACTATTCCTACCAGGAACCATCTTACTGCCATCTACAGTCCATTCTGCAACCATCCCATAGTCCGATCCTTGAAGAACCTGATCTGTGAGATAATCATTAAGAGGTTGTCCATCCACCAGAGTTGGAAGAGTAACAGGATCTCCGCCAGCGAGAAGAAAACGAACACTCAGTGCTGTGAGGAGATTAGTATTGAAATTCACAGCTCCTGTGATAAACCGTGTGTCAATTACATTGAGGAACAAAAAACGGCCCTGGATGAAATCTACTGCAATAGGATCCCGCGACTGCTTTAGATAGTCATAAAGAGCGGTGAAAACCTCCTTAACCTGGAATCCTCGTGCGATCTGCTTAATGCCAGTGTTTGTGCAGGCATAATGTTCCTCATCAGAAACACCCGTGCAAACTTGTTTAGAATCCCAAATACCTGCGTTTTCAACAATAGTATCCGCGGAGAAGAGCATACTTCCACTAGTGTTATAAGAAACGCCGGTGATGTTCTTCGTGGAATAGATTACGAAGCCATTTCCGAAAGCCCGGATGGAAACAATCCGACCCAGCACATCGTTAAAAATTGCATTTCCTGCGAGTGTTTCAATGGCAGGAGTGAAATCGGAGAAGTCGAGGTTAGAACTCCAAGAAACAGAGTTGGCAGAATCCCAGAATCCCAACCTACCATTGGCGCGAAAAATCCCCATCTGCCCTGACATATTCAAGAAAGACGGAGTAATAGTGGAGAAGGTTCCTGCAAAACTAAACTTACTTACAGTGGTTTCTGCTTGACGATAGATATATAGATCATTCTCAATAATACAGGAGCTCCACTGCTTATAAGTTCCACCTGACAGTGCAGTCATGGCGACGCTTTTTGTCCAACTCACGCTAGCAGTAGTAGGATCCGCAGTGTAGATTCCATCACTGCAAAGAGCTACCAGCCGGACACTATAATCGTTACGCTGGAAGACGATAACATAATCACACCCACCAGCAGTAAGAGAATTAATATTAACGCGCGGCGTAGCATCGAAGTAGCTTCTATAACCATATGCAGTGGGAAGGAAGTTATATCCTTCATATGCCATTACAGGCAGAATCCGCTCTGGGGAATCCTCTCCAGCTGTAACCATAAGATTCGTAGTTACGGTTTCTGGATCCATTGGAAGGAAGGATCGAGTTAGATCAATTACTTGAGTTTTCAACATTTCATTATCTCCTACTAAACTGATATTCTAAGCCAAGGCCGGCCCAGCTTTCTATTACTGTAACACGGAGAGAGCCGCTCCCAGAAAGTGCAATTGCACTAATGCTCATAGTTCCAGGGGAAACTGTTACGACGACGTTTTTAGGAAGAAACATTGCGTCAGGTAGCAAAGTTCTGTCCGCCGGAATACTGGCTGTCGCGCCAAAGCGAACGATGCAATCCACTGTAGAACAAAGTGTTACTGTCTTATAATTTCCGGTGAGCGTTAAAAGCGTGGATGCAGTACCAGAGACGGCAATGCTGTAGAAACCGCGCGGCCTAATTGTTTCATTAGGAACAGGAACTCCGTCAGCAGTAGCTAAAGGATACCTTGCATTAGGATCAGCCATTAGTATAACTCCGCATTGAGTTTGACAGTATGGACTCCGTTGTCGGCAGAACTATTAGTTTTTATGATGAGAGCGTCCTTCGTGGTTCCGGTAGTCGTTACAGTTATAGGGGCATTCACTGTAGGAACTGCTCTCATATCAATTAAATGACTTTCATAACTATCACGAAGGTACAAATCCGCAGTGCGGGCATAACGACAGCATTCGTGTTGAACTACTGCCATACTCTTTGTCTCCCGTATATAGTTTTGATTTGTCTCATCATATATGAGATATATGCCCCGAATAATCAACCGGTCATCGATAGGATTAGTGTCCTCATATGTGAATTTTCCACTGACAGCAATCGCCATCTGAGTAGTAGTTGGTTCTACATATACATATATACTGTGTAATCCAGGATCCAGAGTATTAGGAGGATAGGTATATGACTCACTAATAACCGTTGCTGTAGTCCATCCAGAAGAAGATCCAGAGGCCATCAATTCATTCTCACCCTCTCCCTGGTGCACGCTAAGTGTCAACTCTTCTATAAGGGAGGTAGCAGAGTGCTCAGCGACTAATAGTAGACTCATAGAGAGATTCTGGAATTTTATGACGTCAACACTATCAAAAACCTGCACCAGATAAAAATAGCCAGTTACAAGTCCATCTGTTCTCTCTATGGTAATACCTGGATCAGTAATGTCTCCAGAGATGGTCGTAGTAAATCCTGCGTCATCGGCCTGGCCATACCAGCGAAAACAATGTTCAGACCATCCAGTAGTGGATTCGAAAGCTACACTAAGATGATCATCTGTGTAGTATAAAAAATTTGAATTATGCGCGTAATTCCAAGGGTATGGCAGAGTTCCTGATCCTCCACCTCCTGAAGGAGTACTCCAGGTTCCGTCCCCTCGCCAATATGTTGTGCTACTAGCATCAATACCACTATTGAGATTTGTGACGGGGAGATTTCCAGTTACATCAGCGGAAAGACTTACTGCCGCCCAAGTAGGAGTTCCTGTTGCATTTCCGTGAAGAACCTGGTTAGTAGTTCCTAAATCTGAGAGTGTTGTAAGATCATCTGTAGCATTAGCTACTGCAATTCCATTTACAGTGAATGGGCCAAGAGTGAGACCCGCTGGAGTTTGCCAATTGGCATTAAAGTCTACTGTATCTATTTTAGTAAGAACTTGACCAGCAGACCCGCCCATAGGAAGCCCAGTTCCTGTAGCGTCGGTTTTCCAATAAACATTGAAATCAACGCCGTCTACTTTAGCCAAGACTTGGTTTGTAGATCCTCCGATAGGAAGCTCAGTTCCACCTTCAGTTGGAAGTTCATGATAAAAGGTATCAAATCCCATTAGTGAATACTCCCCAGAAATTCCTTAAACTTAGTTACGACGCCTGTGAGAAGAAGGGCGCCAAGAAGAATAAGAAAGGCATTCACGGCTGACTTTATGGCAGTAGATTTGAGGCTCTTGATCAATTCCTTGCTAGCCTTTTTATCATCTTCCCGTTCGATATGCTCAGTTTTGTGATGCTCTATTCCATAAGGAAATGCCTGCAGGATCTCCTCCAATCTTTCAAGAATTCTATCTATTTTCTCGGCGTCCGATAGTCCATCATACTTTCGTCGATCCTGCTGCATTCTTATTCTCCTTATTATTTTTATTTATACCGCATATCCGTGTTGAATGTCGGTTTCCATTACTTTCAGAAGGTCTGCCCCGGTTTTCCTATTCCCCGCTGCGGCTTGGGTGTCCCCGATAGATTCAAAAATAATAGCCGCAGCTTCGTGAATGATAGCATATGGACAGATATCTAAGAGCCAGAACGTTTCATTATTCTTCAGAGCAGGAGCGTAGGAATAATAACCGACTGCAAGAGTTACCGATGTCGCCGAAGGGTTAATCATAAGATTGGTGCCAGCCATGTAATATATGTCAGTCTGCATAAAACTACCTGGCTGGAACACTTTATCAGGGGGGAGGTATTCCAGATAACGATAGGCACCTGGCTGTTTAACATATTTCCACTTCCGGAAACGAGTAAGTGGCGGAGAGATGGCAGTTAGATCGACCGTTTGCGCGTATAAAGCTGAGTTAATGGGAATAGACGTCTCGACCAGATCTTGAGGGTATTCTCCCTTTAGGATAGCTTTGGAAAGAGCTGAATTAACGGCCATCTCCGCAGCGGTTAATTTATCTGGCCGCTTTACCAAATCTAGAACTATTGTAACACATTCAGAGAAGTTCATTGTTCAGCTCCTTTCTTATTATGGATCCAAACCACTGCCAGCAACGAATATGCTATCAAGCAAACTATTTGACCAACCAGTAGCAAGTCGCATTTGGTTTACTTTTGCATCTGTACGCCGAACAGTACCTGAGTATTTCCAGAAAATTTTCTGAGCTGGCGTTCCTGTGGTAAGAATACCAGTAATATATGCCTCTAGCTCAGTCAATCTAGTCTGTCCAATAGCCAGAGCTCCTGCATGAAGTTGGTTTAGGTTAAGGACAATAGAAGAAGGATCAGCGACTGCATCTGCTGGAGGGATATCTGCTCCGGTAAATACCGTGATGCGCGCCCCATAAGCAATATACTTTGGATCAGGGATTGCCTCGGCTTGGGCTTTTCCGGCAGTCGTATTCGGGAATTTTGTGATCGCCATGTTATCAACCTCCGTACTGAACGATGAATTGCAACGGGATAATGATGAGGGAATCCGTATTGGCCCCCAATTGACCAGAGAACGAAATAGTCTGATCAACTGATGTATCTACCGTTGTAACATCACCACTGTACGTCGGTGCAGAAGATCCACCATCCCATGCGCTTGAGGTTGCATTCGTTCTGTTACCGATCTGCTGGTTCACCACGCCCATGTTGGACCTTGTTGAACTAACTAATTGATCAAGGTTGCCCGTTGTGACTGAAAAGCGTAGAGTGTCAGAGCTGCCAAACCTAATCCTCAGCGTCTTATTCGTTGCAGAATTCGTAGCGAACCATTTCAGCTTGGCGACCGTGGTTCCGTTCGGCCCCATGCTGCCGCCCGGCATCGTGAAAGCCGGGCCAAGAATTTCTGTGACGACCTGCGTGATTCTTCCCGCAGCCAAATGCGGCAGAGGTGTTGGCGATGAAACAAACGCCGGTTGCCCGGTTCCAGAGTAGGTTTCTGAGAAAACTTCGCCATTGGTGCCGTTTATCATGTAGCACCGATACCAACCGCCTGTTACTAGACCTCCTGCTCCCGCAGGAAGGTAGCAATAACCGCCGGAGGCCAGAACATTGAATGCGGAGGCCATCGGGGCTTCAGCACTCAGCGTGAAAACCCCGCGAGTTCCTGTGAAACTCAGACCCTCACTTCCGCCATTGCCTGGCGGAATCCAAAATGGAATACCAGTCTGGTAAATAACTCTATCAGTAGTAAACCTAGTAGCACCCTCTCGCATTGGGACATTCCTAATCCCTCCGCCATCATTATAAACATGTACAAATTCAGCCATTTTTTATTCCTTAGCTAGATAAGAAAAATCCCCATTGTCCAGAAATGGCTGGGAGCAGACCATAAGACAATGGGGATTATAAACCACATAGAAATTAGCCAGTAGCACCAGCCGTAAGACCCTCGATAATCACACAGCCGTAGGGATTACGAAGTTCAACAGCCATTTCCGAAGTAAAGCTACCGCCCTGACCATCTGTACCATTTTCTACGATCTGACCACCGGCACCATATTGTTCAACTTTGGCGTTCCGGCCGGGCATGTAAGCCAGTTTAACCGACGGAATATCAACAATGATGAGACGGCCAGCAGTTTCGTCGTAACCATTAAGCAGCGAATGCTCCAGAAGTCGCAGCGTGCCTTTATAGAACTTGAAGTTCTGATAATCCATACCGAAAGTAGTAGTTTCCGGAGTGAGATTAACAGTACCGTTCTTAATAGCAATCTCGTTCATAACCTGAATTGCTTTAGCATCGCCGAAAGCATAACGCAGACGAGGATTGCTCAGATCCGTCGAATACTTAAAGGCTTTGGCACAATACCCAATCAGTTGCGTAAGGGTAGTCGTCGAGCCAACAGTAGCCGCAGTAATGAAGTTAGCATCCGAAGTATATTGACGAACTGCGTCAAAAATACCCTGCGTCGTATGGATAGGCTGAGCGCCAGAAGTATCCATTTTCGCTTGACCCCAAATAACTGCGGTTTCTTGCTCAATGGTATGCATCACCGCGGCATCTTTACGGTTTTCAGCCACATTATTGTAGCCGATTTCCATCATACTAGCAGCGGCCGTACCAGTAATCGCCCAGGCATTCCGGAAGATTTGCGTGTAGTTCGGAACATACACAACAGGGAATTGACGAGCGGTAGGACGAGAGCTGTTTTCTGCTTTAGCCGAGCCGACCTTGATGATTTTCTGACCGGAAGTACCAGCGGCATCAGCAATACGACCATAGGCTTTAGTAACAGTCAGAGTCGTACCAGAAATAGCAGTAATCCGCATGTTTTCTTTACTGGTGTTGTTATGGATAATGTCATCCACACCAAGACCATTAGCAGAAGTAACGGAAATAGTAGCAGCACCAATCGAGTAGTTAGCTGCCAGCGTAGTAGCGATGAATTCCGTAGTCTTACTGAAATATCCGTGGGTCGACGCTTTAGCGGTAGTAGTACCAAGCATCGCAGAAAGACCAGAAATAGGACTCGCACCATTGGGGCTAAGACGCATAAGTTCCGCACAAAGCGACTTAGCGTTCAGTTCCGTGGGATGACCAGTGCGGGGGACTGTATTAAATACACCTTCGAGAAAAGCCATTTTAAAACCTCAAAAAGAAAAATTAACCGTTAAGAAAAGCTTCCCAATCCTGAACCTGTCCTGCTGTTTGGGTCTGACCGGGGGTATCTTGTTGTTTTGGATTTAACGCTGAATAGACCGTGTTGAGGTATCTTACAGCTTCTTCCTTGATTTGTGACGGAGTAGCATCCGGGTTTTCTTTTGCAAGAGCCTGGGCGATTCTAACAAGTTCCTGCTTAACTACAGGGTGATTTGCGTTAGGAACCGACGCCAGTTCATTGCTAATAAGAGAGCTTTTAACGGCTCCATCAACTAACTTTTTCTCATGTTCCGCACGAGTATTAAGATGCGTATCTGTGAGAGCGGTGTTATGTTGAAGTGCTGCTTTATATGCATTTTGTGCTACTGTATTCATGAGAGCTACCATCGCCGCCGCATCACCACTTGTGGCTTTTTGCAGAAGGTCAGGATTCACTCCCTGAGTGAAATTCAATTTACCACCAACTTCGTCCAATACCTTTCCATCCAGACTAAAAGAAGGCGTATCAGAAGATTCTGCCGGTTTATTTGCATTTTCGAGCATCGTCTTATATGAGTCAAGTGGGTTAATTGGCTCAGTTGGCGTTTGTTGCACTGGAGCTGCGGGAACAGAAGGAGCAGCAGCCGGAATTTGCGAAGCGGGACGACCCAGAATGGAGTCAAGAATACTCATTGTTTTATTCCTTCGATAGAAAGTAAGGTTGCTAGAACTTCAAGTTTTCCTGTCGTCAAAGTATGTTTGCTAAGCACTGACGCAGGTGTTTCATTAAGCACAGGGAGAGCTAAGAGATCCTTCGCACTCTCCGCACCTAAAATATGAAGGTATTTCCTAACTGTGGCGTTGGAAAATACCTCGTAAATCAAAGCTTCTTCTTCCTGAGTAAGAGGTTGAACTGGAAATAGATTGTCAATCATTGCATAAGTTCCTGTTGTCGAAGTTGAAGCCCTTGTTCTCTTGATGCTAATTCCTGCTGTCGGAGATCATTTTCTTGCATAATCCTTGCCAAATCCCCTACTGGACTAGCTTGATTTTCTTCGCTTTCAACTGCTTGTTGTACCTGTGGATTATACTCTTCCATACCACGAATACCCATCAATTGTGCAAGGTGAGCTACGATATTTGGAAGCATCATACCGTAGGCTTGTTGAAGAAGCGGACTCTGGCTAATCATCTGAGTCAGGTTAATGATAGCTTCTGTACTTGCCAACTTACTTTTCGGAGTATAGCCATCTGCAACCCGGAATGAAAGAACTTTCTGCCTCATCTCTGAAACTCTGGCTTGCATAATCTGGCCTGTCCTCTGAGAAGAAACTACAGCATCCTCTCCGTACTGGAAGATATTGAACTTAAGGATTTCCTTCAGAGGGACAAAGAACTGATATTCTAGAGCTAGAGCTGGGAGACGAAGCCTTGCATCCGCATTCCCCATGGTGTCGCGCCATTCAGTGACGGACTTATTTCCCTTTTGAAACTGTCCTTGGAGAGGATTATTAAGTCCTGAAAGCTCTTTGCCGAAATTGACAATCTGCATTCCGTTCTGAATTGCGTTTTCTGTCCCACGACTATCGAAAGGAATGGGATAGTAAGAATCACTAATTGGACGGTTATTCAGTTGATTAGTCTTAACCGGAATTTTTGGAGCAGGGACAGGAGAATTTACGTCAGAAGGACGAATTACATTCGGATCATACAAAGCTCTGTCAGAAACAGCGCGGCGGCTGGCATTAAATTGGATATTAAAAAGCGTCCCTGCCGCCTGCTGAATCGGGATACTTCCCTCTGCAATGGACTTCGTCTGATACCCAAGTCCGTCTTCAAAGGGCTGACCAAAAAGAATCGGAAGATGGTCATAAGCAGAAATAATTCTTTTAACCTGCACTACCGTGTCCCCGTTCACTATTGTGAATTTGAAGATCTGGGGAGTATTTGGCATGGGACCAGAAATTCCTAAATCCGCCGGAGCCACACGGGCATAAAGTTTGAATACTTCATAGTTCCCTAGGACGCCGCGAGCCCGGTTTTGCGAACCATAACCGAGGAAACTAGCCCAATCAATCATAGTAGTGGGCTTTCTCGAAGCAATGTAATCAGAAACTTGAGGGTGCATTACGTAGTTAGGGGCATCTGCACTGATATAACTTGCAAGAGCCTTATCTACATTAAGGGCGTCACCTTCGATTGAGATCTTGTTAAGAAGTCGCTTTAGCTTGGGCCGGGAAAGAATGCTAATGTAGCCAGCATAATCTCCTTCTTTCGCAATATCCCCGGGATTTGTGTTTTTATCCCAGACAGTATTGTATAGATCAAGACGACGAAGCTTTGTATAATGAACTGCTTTCCTTTTGAGCTTCCGAATTTCATCCTGTGCAATTTCGTCAAGGACGTCATATTGATCGACAGAAGTCCAATCACATTCCACGGCGCCTAAATTATACTTAATGCTATCGCGAAGAAATATGAGAAGCTCACGAGGATAACCCCCAAGAATGCTATGATCGTCCAGTAAAGCCTCAAGTGACTCCGCAGATTGTTTATTAGTCGGGTTAGACACAATAGGGAATAGTGGGGTTCCGGACAGGAATACTTCCGACAGATATCCAACCATGCTGTCAACTTGGGCCACAACAACAGGAGGAGTAGTAGAAGGAACGTTGAAAACACCAGCAGGGGTAGTAGCAGCATCTATTCCCTCTCCACGAACGACGCCTGTCTTAGGATCTTTATTTAATTTATACCTTGCATAAGCAATGTCGATTGCTTCCATCTTGTCATGATAGTCGGAGTTCTCACCGTGTTCCATCAGGACGAACTTAGCGTACTCTATGACGTTCTTCTGTGTCTGGGGGGAAATGCGTGCCATTACTAAATCCTTAAAAAGGAGTATTGTCTCCTATGACCTTACACTCTCCATCGATAGTAAGACCATAGTCCAGTTTTGTAATTTGATGCCAGTACTCATTTCTGACGTCGACGCCATAAGCGCAAGCATCTAGAAGGTCATCACGATTATCGGACTTACCTAGCTTATATGTTGAAGCTTGCCAGGTGAAATTCCTGCGTGTTTCATGATCATGAATGACATAGTTGCCTTTGTACAGCTCAGCAATCAGTAAACGAATCCTAGCTTCTTTCGTTCTTCCATGCGGAGAGAG
>ERZ761609.740-NODE-740-length-34981-cov-40.119882_pt1 | contig 34981 bp, 30 predicted proteins | sample MGYA00511163_ERZ761609 | MGnify/ENA primary metagenome ERZ761609 (study PRJEB28899, sample SAMN02445070) | bioreactor sludge metagenome | biome: EBPR sludge | place: Australia: Brisbane, Thorneside Wastewater Treatment Plant | collected 2011-12-16 ...
GGAAGTTGGGGGAAGATGGGGGAAGTTGGGGGAAGGTGGGGGTGTCTATGAGCGTATGAAGAATATCAGTGATGTAAGTGCAAGAAGAATCGGTGCAACGATTGACGATATACGACCGAACCGGATGAGGACGGGTATCCACGACCTTGGTACCAGTGGAAGTGTGGCGAGAGCACTTGAGATGCCGTAGTAGAGATGTAGTGATACGGCAAACATTGACACGACATAGAAAAGCACGTAAGGAAAATGTGAAAAAGCTTCGGCCATACGGACTCTTGGGTGGAGGACGTCAGCACCAAATCGATCTGGAATGAAGAACGTAGTGAGATGGATGCCAAGAAAAATGATAATGATTGCACCAGTCCAACCTACCACACGCAGAATCGGTCGAGGTGGTGCGGGCTTCTCTGGTCGACGTTTGATGATTGTATGTCGAACATATTTCATCGCTAGGCCGATTACGATATGCACTCCGAATACGAGGAGTAAGCATACTTCAAGTACCCGGACAACAATTGTACGGCCTAACAATTCTACATAACCATCATAGTACGTCGGATCGGGTAGGACTGATAGGGCATTACCCGCAGCATGTTCAAGAAGGAACAGCAACAGGAATACACCGGTACTTGCCTCAATACGTTTTCTGAGACTTGCTGCAGAAGGGCTTGTTAGCAGTTCGAATGCGGTAATATGGCGTTGTTTCGAAGGCGACATGTACCGAAACTACGTGGATGTTCACCGTGTGAACATGACGAACGTCAGGCTAAGTCTACTTTGTGCTATTCGTGATAGTCGGTTGTATGGCTATTACACTACATGTGAGGCATGTTCTCCCACTACCGTTGTCCATGGACGTATAGTCCAGTGTGAGACGAGCCCATGTATTACGTACGGATCATTCCGCACGAACTCGTTGATTAGCGCTGGATCGTCAACGAGGAATAACAGAACGGCCTGATCAACAGGATCCCGTAATGCGCCACCGAGGACAAGACGGCCGTCACGTGCATACGAACGAGCAAGATCGAGGTGTTGTTCGCGAAATGCGGCTCGTCGTTCTACATAGTCATCTGTGACAGTGTAGAAAAGTAAGTAGTGAGTCAGCATAGTTTATGGTGCTCCGAAACAGTTACTGTGCGATGACTGGAGGTGACGACGTAATACCAGTACTTCGTGGATTAAATGTTTGAAGAGCAAACCGACGGACAACGAAATGACACACCACACTTGATAAAAGTAATGGCACCAAGAGTGATGTATTGCCACTGATCTCAAAAATGACAATTGCACCGGTTAAGGGTGCAGAAAATGTTCCTGATACGACAGCACCTGCGCAGACAAGCGCAAACATGCCAGGTGGTACTCCGGGAACGACGTATTCCGCTGCCATTCCAAGGCAGTATCCGAAGAGTGCACCAACCTTAAGTGAAGGAGCAAACGTTCCTCCCTCACCTCCACTTGCCAACGTAATCGCATTTGTCACCGGCTTTAATACGATCGTAGCAATAGATATCCAGAGAACGCCAATCCCGGCAATGGCGTTGTTGATGGGTTCGTACGATGTTTCAAGCAATGCCGGTAGAAATATAAGCGGTATGCCAGCGAGCAGGCCTCCGAACATTGGTCGAAGAATAAACGGCAGGCTCTGAAACGATGAGCGAATGAAAACATGTGTTATGCGATATGTTCGCAGGTAGTATAGGGCTACAAAGGCACTGAGAACACCAGCAATTGCTAGAAGGCCGAGATCGACCATCGACAGAGCATCAAGAAACGCCGGAGTCCGAAGCAGTATATGATTGCCAAGAAGTAGTCGCACCACAGATGTTGATACAACGCTGGAGATAACAACAGGGATGAAGGTCTTACTTTTAATATCTCCTGATATTATCTCGATCGCAAAGACAATTCCGCCGAGTGGTGCATTAAAGATACCCGAGATTGCTGCGGCTGCGCCTGCCGCGCCGATAATGCGAATTTGAGAGGGACGTAGGACAACCAGACGTCCAACAGTGCTTGCCATCGACGCACCAAGGATGATCGTTGGTGCCTCCCGCCCTGCTCCTCCACCGGTGGCAATCGAAATTGTCGACAGTAGCAGGGCACGTAAACCGTGGAGAAACCCCGGTGCATGTCCTTGATCATCAGCAAGATGTACAACGGTCTCCAGCCCCTCATGAGCAACGAGGTCTCGAAACATCGTGCGCTTTAACACGCCTACCGTCAGTCCCCCGAGAGCTGCTAACAGCGGCACTGTTAATACCGTCAAACCAAGATCAACACTTGTTCCGAGCCAATGGAACCAGGACTCAGCGTAGGTAAGCCCAACATGAAATACGGCAATTGCAAGCCCTACGACCATGGCCGACAGCACTGAGACAACGAGTAGACCTTCGTCAGTAAGGCGCGATTCGACAACTGCATCCGTACCGCGACTCACTACCTCGCGAACAGGCAACAACCACCGACGAAGAATTTTCGTCATGGTGTCCACAGTCTTCAAACACGTATCCCTTCCTCAACCCATCTCGTCCCAATGAGGTCATTCTCAAACGTGGCGAGTCCCTCAGCGATGAGTGCTGGTGCAAAGTCCGTACGGTATTGTTGAAGGCGTTCGTGTGACGTTGTGGTGTATCGGACAACAAACACTCGTCGTCCAGGAGGTGGTGCCGGATCCACACACTCAGCCAATGACCAGTCATCAAAACAACCCGTCGCAACAACAGCGTCAGCATGTGGTCCAATCCATACAAGCCACTCCTCTGCGCGTGCTTCCGAGATGTCGATTTGTACGCAGTATGTGATCATGTTGTTCTTGGGAGAGCTGAGCGAAGAACGAGGCTGCCAACAATGGCACTAATAGCCGATCCAATGAGGATCGAAAGTTTTGCAATGTCCAACGATACCGCATCTTGAAAAGCGAGATGACCTACAAACAAGGCCATCGTAAATCCGATGCCGCAGAGTATGCTTACACCGTACACTTGCTTAAAATCAACATTGGCAGGTAGATCGGCAATGCCAAAGCGGACAGAGAGTAATGCGGCGAGCGTAACGCCAATCTGTTTGCCGACAAAGAGTCCAAACATGATGCCTAGGCTAACCGGAGAAGCTAGCGAAGCAGCGATTGTTGTGTCAATCGCCACACCTGCGTTAATGAGTGCAAACAGGGGCAGGATTATAAACGTCACAACCGTCTGCATACCATGTTCGATTCGGTGTAGGGGCGACTGAACGTTCTCGCAGAGGTTCTCTAGCGTATGCACGGCATCAAGCTGTAGCCCCTCTTCCTCATCGTTCTCTACCTTCTTCGCGATTCGGTCCACGAGGTCGCGACTCTTTCTGAAGAAGGATATGCCGTCAATCTTCGATTCACCAGGTATCGTCAATGCCAGTACAACACCGGCAATGGTTGCATGTACACCGCTAAACAGTACACAAAGCCACAATACAACGCCAAGAATGGCATAGATCCATACCTTCTGGACACCTAGGCGGTTCAGCAGGTACAGGGCAGCAGTGACGATTACGGCCCAAAGTAACATGCCAACGTTGAGTGTAGATGTATAGAAAATGGCGATAACGAGTACACTGAGAAGGTCATCGACAATTGCCAAGGCAGCAAGAAAGACCTTCAGGCCCAATGGCACACGTGGTCCCAATAATGCCAGAATACCAAGCGCAAAGGCAATGTCGGTAGCAACTGGTACACCCCAACCACGAATCTGTGGGGTTCCAAGATTAAAGGCAGCGTAGATGAGACCAGGGAAGAGCATGCCACTTAAGGCTGCCACCATAGGTAACATGGCCTTCTTTCGTGACGAGAGTTCTCCTACAAGAACCTCACGTTTGATCTCGAGGCCAACAACGAGGAAGAACAGCACCATCAGTGCATCGTTCACAAACTGCTCGAACGAGAACTGAAGGTTTAATGAGCCAAACGTCATTGCCACCTTCATGTGGCGTAAACCCTCATAACTCTCATGCCAACCTGAGTTCGCCCAGATCATGGCAATGGCCGAACAGACAAGTATTGTGATGCCAGCCGCAAACGACTTCTGGAAAAACTCCTGGAACGATGATGTAATGGTTTCGGTGAGAATCTTCAGTCGTTTTGTTGGCGTCATGATCGCTCCAATAATCGTTCACAGTAGCGGCGATAGTCGCCCTTGGGTAATGCTGTTACGGCTGCTCGAAATCCTTCTCGATCAAGAAATCCTTGTCGCCATGCTACTTCTTCAAGACAGCCAATCTTGAGGCCTTGTCGTTTTTCAATGGCATGGATAAACACTCCAGCATCAAGCATACTATCCGGAGTACCCGTATCAAGCCATGCAATCCCTCGTCCAAGCTGCCGTACGGAGAGTCTTCCCTGATCAAGGTAAACCCGGTGTACGTCCGTGATTTCAAGTTCCCCTCGTTTCCCGGGCGTAAGACTCGCAGCAATGTCAACAACGTCAGGTCCGTACACATACAAACCGGGAATGGCGAGATCGCTACGGGGCGAAGGGGGCTTTTCTTCAATGCTGACAACAGTTCCGGCTGCATCAATCTCTACAACGCCGTAACGCTCCGGGTCCGTTACCGGATATCCAAAGATTGTTGCGCCGACATTTGATGCTATAGCCTCACGTAGGAAGTCGAGTTTGCCATAAAAGATATTATCGCCAAGGATAAGGCAAACCGGACTTGTACCGAGGAAGTCTCTTCCGACACGAAATGCATCTGCAATACCACGCGGCTCGTCCTGAACAGCATACGTGATGGATATGCCGAGTCTCGAACCGTCTCCGAGTAGTCGCTGGAAGACTGGTGTGTCGTGTGGTGTAGAGATGATAAGAATGTCCGCTATGCCAGCCATCAACAATGTTGACAGTGGATAGTAGATCATTGGCTTGTCGTAGACGGGCTGCAGCTGCTTGGAGAAGGCAGCTGTCATGGGATAGAGGCGTGTGCCACTACCGCCGGCGAGAACAATACCCTTCGTTGGCGTCATGTGGCAAAGGTACGGACTCTGCCACCGACGGTCAGTCAGTCATCGTCGCGAGAAGCGTCGAGGATCTGAGAAAAGTCGAGGCCTTCGTCGTTTACGTTTCTATGGCGTACGAGTTTGGCCTGGACAAGGAAGATGACGTTCTCAGCAATGTTCGTCGCATGGTCGGCCATACGCTCAATGTCATGTAATGTGATGAGCAGATGTGCACCTGTTGAGATATCTTCAGGACGTTCTCTCATTACATCAATGAGCTCAGCTTGAAGCTGGGCATAAAGCTGATCAACCGTTGCATCGGATGGCAGAATATGTGTTGCCAGGTCCGGATCGTTATTAATAAAGGCATCGATACTCGACTTGAGCATCTTGTACGTTGCAGCGGTAATACGCGTGAGGCCTAGTTGATCGACAAGAACATGCACACGTGGTTCGTGGAGAACAACTTCGGCGATATCACTCGCCATATCTCCAATACGCTCAAGTTCGTTATTGATTTTGACGGCAGCTAACAGCAATCGAAGATCGCTGGCGACGGGTTGATTTAACGCGAAAATGCGTTGACATTGTTTGTCGATCTTTAGGTCGAGCTTGTCAACCTTGTCATCACGCTCAACAACAATGCGCGCTAATTCAGCATTACCCTCGCGCAGGGCGCGAAAGGCAAATTCAACTTGTTCTTCGACCAATGACCCCATACGGATGAGTCGAGTACGAAGTTTGTCGAGATCTTCTTCAAAAGGCTTGTTCATGGTGGCCTGGCGTCTTAGCCGAATCGTCCGGTGATGTAGTCTTCCGTCTCCTTAATCGACGGACTCGTAAAGATCGTCCTCGTGCGATCGAATTCAATGAGACGTCCCATGAGGAAGAATCCTGTGTAATCGCTCACGCGAGCGGCCTGCTGCATGTTGTGCGTTACAAGGACGATGGTGTACTGGTCCTTCAGTTCCGTAATGAGCTCTTCAATCTTGCCCGTGGAGATCGGATCGAGTGCCGAACACGGCTCGTCCATAAGCAGTATTTCAGGGTTTACGGCCACGGCACGTGCAATGCAGAGTCGCTGTTGCTGTCCGCCGGAAAGGCCTACGGCACTATGGTGGAGCCGATCTTTAACTTCATCCCACAGTGCAGCACGACGTAGGCATCCTTCAACGATGTTGTCAAGGTCTGCCTTTGACGGGCGCTCGTTGAGGGTGAGGCCGTACGTGATGTTCTCGTAGATCGACTTCGGAAATGGAATGGACTTCTGAAAGACCATTCCGATACGCGTGCGAAGTGTAACGACGTCAACGTCCTTGTCGTAGACATTAACACCGTCAACGATCATGTCGCCCGTTACTCGTGTACCATCGATGAGATCATTCATTCGATTGATACTGCGAAGAAAGGTCGATTTACCACATCCTGACGGCCCAATAAAAGCCGTTACACGATTCTCGTAGATGTCGATGCCAATGCCATGTAAGGCCTGTTTCTCGCTGTAGAAAAACGAGAAATCACGCGTATGGATTTTGACGGGGAGCTCTTTCGCCATGTCAGTTTTTTCGCAGGCGCGAACGGATGAAGATCGCCGTGAAGTTGAGAAGGAAGGTAAGTCCTAACAGGACGAGTGTTGTTGCATACTGCAACGGTAAAGCCTTGTCCACGTCCGGAGACTGTGTTGCAAGAACGTAGAGATGATATCCAAGATGCATGAACTTGTCCGTCACGCTACCAGGCAAAACTTCTGATGAATACGTTACGCCAACGAATAGAATGGCTGCAACTTCACCCGCACCACGGCCAACGGCCAGAATGCTTCCCGTGAGAATGCCTGTGACGGAGTTCGGAAGAACGACATTGCGAATGGTCTGCCAGCGCGTGGCACCCAAGGCGAGTGAAGCTTCCCGAAGGTCACGGGGAACGGCTCGTAACGCCTCTTCAACTGCGACGATGACGACAGGTAATGTAAGTACAGCAAGTGTTGCTGCTGACCACAAGAGTGATCCATCACCAAATGAAGCATTTCCGGTGATTCGTTCGACACCACCACCCAGAAACTGGATAAAGAATCCCACTCCAAAGAGTCCAAAGACAATACTGGGTACGCCGGCAAGCGTGTTAACCGCAAATCGTACACTCCGCGCAAAGAAGCTGTTTTGACGAGCATACTCGGTGAGATAGATGGCCGTAGCCGTTCCGATTGGTACACCAAGTATCGTCATCAAGAGTACAAGCAACGTTGTGCCTGCAAGTGCCGGCCAAATTCCACCCTCGGTATTGTTGTTTCGAGGGAACTCAGAGAGAAACTCCCAATCAAGGTTCGGAAAGCCCTTAATCGAAAATGTCCCCAACATCCCTAACAGGAGTCCGATGATGGCAACAGCAGCTGTAGCCGCAATGAGTACGGCAAAGAATCCGAGAAGACGTTTCGATAACGGGCGCTGACCACTAAAAACATTCATGTCAAGCACCCTGGAACTTCTTAATGAGACGTTGCTTTACGTAGAGTTCCGTCAGGGCGTTTAAGCCGAAGCTTACAACAAACAGGAAGATGCCAAGAAGAAAGAGTACGCCGTAATGTTCACTTCCCCAAACGACTTCTCCCATCTCCGATCCGATTGTTGCGGCGAGTGTCCGTGCAGGTGTAGCAGGACTCCACGATGACAGTGGGGCGTTGCCCGTGGCCATAATGGCAATCATCGTCTCACCGAAGGCACGTCCAACACCAAGGAGTACTGCTGCAAACACACCAGGTGCCGCCGCGGGCAACATTACACGATATGCCGTTTGCCATTCCGTTGATCCAAGTGCAAGCGACGCCTCGCGTAAGGTTTTTGGGACTGCCGACAATGCATCTTCCGCAATGGTAAAGACGATCGGTATTACGGCAAGTGAAAGTCCGATTCCACCAATAAGTGCATTGAGTCGGAACTGTGAACCCGTAATGTCTTGCAACAATGATGCAACCGTCGTCAAACAGAAGAAGCCAATTACAACACTTGGGAAACCGGCAAGGAGCTCAATAGCTGGTTTTAAAACTTCACGAAGTTTTCGCGGAGCAAAGAACGCACTATATAGTGCTGCAAGAATTCCAAGAGGTGCGCCAATCAGTATTGCGATCAACGTTGTCTTTAACGTACCGATAAGTAGGGGCCAGACACCAAACTTCGGATTCTCACCAACCGGCTGCCAGACGTTGCTGGTGATGTTGTCCCACAACGTCGGTTGCTCATGAGCTTCGTAAGGAGCTGCTGCTGCCGCAATAACACTGCCTGGTTCAGGTCCTGAATCGGGATTGTAAACTTCGGGACGATCGTCAAGCGTAACAATACTGGTTGTTGTTACCACGGGCTCGTCCATACCGACCATCGTCACATCCGGATTATACACCTCCGGTTTGTCACTGTCCTTTACGACAGTTGTCGTTGTTGTTACTGAACCTGGTTCCGGACCGGAATCCGGATTGTAGATCTCAGGTCGGTCATCTGTCGTCGCGACGACATTGGTCGTAGGTTGTTCTGCAGGTTCTGACTTTGATGTCAGAAGTGAGGAAGCCTCACGAAAGACGAAGATGAAGATCAGAAAGATGACAAGTATGGAGAATGACGCAACAATGCGAATTGTCCATTCCGCAGCATGTTCGCCAAGATGGCGTCGTTTTCGCGCAAAAGGATTGTTCACGGCCACGTCAGAACTTCTTGATAGGATAGTATCCAACGTCCTTGACAACCTTCTGACCCTCTGGTGAGATTACCCAGTCGATAAACTCCTTGATTTTCCCCTTTGGACGTTCCCGAAGGTAGAAGTACAAGAATCGCGAGATTGGATATTCACCGCTCAAAATCGTTGTTTCGTTTGGCGCGATGGGAGCTTGACCTTTTTCTCGTGCGATCGAAAGTGCCTTGACATTCGCCATGTAGGCTGCACCACCAAAACCAATGCCGTAGGGATCCTTGCTGACGGCGTTAATTAAGGCTGCAGTACCAGCCATGTGCTGGGCCTGAGGGGCAAAGTCCTGCTTCAGAAGAACGTGCTCTTTGAAGAATTCATACGTACCCGAGTTATTCTCGCGACTGTACAATACAATGGCCTTGTTTGGACCACCGACCTGATTCCAGTTTGTGGTTTTACCGGTGAAGATGTTCCGCACTTGTTCAAGTGTGAGAGTCTTGACCGGATTTGACTTGTGAACGTAGACAGCTAGGCCGTCACGCGCAACACGAACTTCGAGGCCCGGATATTTATACTTCGCTTTGAGCTGCTTGACCTCGTCTTTCTTTATCGGACGTGATGAAGCACAGATGTCTGTTGTACCATTAATGAGGGCGGCAAGCCCCGTGCCCGAGCCCCCTCCCGTCACCTGAAACTCCATGTCCGTCTTGTCCGGATACACCTCCGTCCAACGCTGGGTTAGGATGACCATCGTGTCCGAACCCTTTAAGGTCACGCGCTGCCGTGCAACAGCAGCGATGATCAAGGGAATGGCGACGAAAACGAGGACGATTGGGGCGAACCGAGAGAACATTTGTGCCATGCAGAGCTTCGTCGGAAGTGGACCTTACGGTGAGCAAACGGCAAGTTACGGACTAGAATCGGCTAGGGAGCGAAAGGGGCGTCCAGTGTTACGGAACCGTAACGCACTAGATCCCGAATTCGGAATTCAGTCGTGCAAAGTAGGACATTATGCCGACGGGATTCGGTTTCGAAAGGTCCGTGGTTCGAGTGAAACCACCCTCAATCTGGAAACGAACACGATGGCCGTTAGCAAACCAGACCCCAACGAGTGAGCCTTGTTCCTGGCGGACATATTCGTTTGTGCGTGCAATCGACGACTCACCTTCGGTGACAGAGTATCGCGCACCGATACCGAGCTTCCACGGAAAGTTATAGGTCAGCTGTCCCATATAACCGTGGCCAACAAACACACTCCGTGCCTTTGTGGTATCAGCACGGTCAATTGTCACCGGGTCCTTTGCCGTTCGTTGGGCCCACTCACCGTAAAACGCCCAGCCATTCCACTTTGCAAGAACATCTGCATAGGCAACATCGGCCGAACGAGGCGCATACAGGGCCGGACCGAGTTCACCTCGTGTTCGGTTCATACGATCGTTGTGGTGCAGCGTAAGTGCAAGTGATACCTTCGGTTTGGCCTCATGAAGGAGATCACCTTCAAAGTAGTCACCTCCATTGGTAAATGCGCCAAAGGGAAGGACTTCAACACGGCCGGTGTAGGCAAGTCCATCACCGGAGATTGGTGCTTGATTTCGACCATCACCCGATGAAACCGCACCACGGACGTTAACAATAGCGTCAGCTACGGTAAATCGTCCAAATCCCTGGAATCCAAAATCGCGGTCCAGATTAAACGCACCGTTCACAATACTTCGATCTGGAAAGAACTGATCACCGGAACTCACAACACGCTGGCGGTTACCCGGCAATTTTGTCTGGCCAAACGAAACCTGAAGGTTTGGATTAAACGACCAGAAGACCATAGCGTCACGAATGACATTCGGGAACTGCGTGTCGTTATAGTCGAGGTCTGACCGTGAGAAATTCACTTGGAGGTTAAAGGTGAGTCGTTTGTCAACAACATGACCGCCAAAGCGCAAGCGCAGACGCCGTACGGCAAGATCTGTGCTTGAAATCTCACCTTCGTCATTAAAGTTGAAGACGGCCCAATTCTGCATACGAAAGCGCATAATGATACGCGTATTCGTATCCAACGTCTGAAACACCATTCCGTCGGAATTGAAGTCAAAACTCCCGGTTGACTGTGTTGTGGCCTGACCCCATGCAGCTGGTGAAAGGACGCAGACAAAGACGGCAACCAGCGTCCAAACGGCGAGCAGGCCGCTACGTGGGATTACCTGAAGAGGTTGTGCAGAGTGAATGGGCATGATGTTACCAGAAGGTTGCCAAATCGTAACGGCCGCGAAGTTAGGGGGCTACTTGTGGCTATGCGAGTAAACATTCCGTAACACTGGCGTTACAGTGACCCGGTTGGCTGCTCTCGAATGTGTCATTTCTGGGTTGTGATTCACGAAGCGATGTTAGTCGTTCATGAATAGGCGTTCACTATGTTTGTGTCCCATGAAACGACTAGCTGTCTTCACCAGCGGAGGTGACGCTCCGGGCATGAATGCCCACATTCGCGCCGTAGAACGAACCGGCCACAAACGTGGCCTTGAAGTGATCGGTATCATCGGCGGTTATGCTGGTATGTTGGCAGGTCAGTTCGAAGTTCTTGATCGTATTCGGACAGCTAATATTCTCGATCGTGGTGGCACCGTCCTGAAGACTAGTCGTTGTCCAGAATTTCATGAACGCGAAGGCCGCGACAAGGCTGTAGCACAGCTTCGAGCCCACGGAATTGACGGCGTTATCGCGTGCGGTGGTGACGGGACGTTCCATGGAGCTCACTTCCTCCATGAAGAACATGGAATCCGTATTGTAGGCACACCAGGTACGATTGATAATGATCTGTCTGGTACGGATTTTACGATCGGCTACGACTCGGCTATTAATACGGCTCGTGAGGCAATCGACAAGATCCGTGACACGGCTGACTCCCATGGTCGACTCTTCTTTGTGGAAGTGATGGGTAGACATGCAGGCTTTATTGCCATGGATGTCGGAGTGGCCTGCGGAGCTGAATACGTTGCAGTTCCGGAGACAATGACAGACGTCGATTTGCTGTATCAGCGAATACTTGCGCAGGGGCGTGACGCACGGACGATCGTAATTGTCGGTGAAGGTGATGAACTTGGCGGAGCTATGGAACTTGGCCGCCTCATGAAAGAACGATACGGTCTCGACAGTAAGGTTTCCATTCTTGGACACATGCAGAGAGGTGGATCACCAACTGTACGCGATCGTGTTCTCGCTGCTCGTCTTGGTGCTGCTGCAGTTGATGCTCTCCTTTCAGGTAAGACCGACGTTATGGTTGGCGAACAGCATGGTGAAATCACCTACGTTCCTTTGGAACAGACGTGGACAAGCCGGAAGGCCGTCCCCCCCTATCTTCTCGAACTTTCCAATATCCTCGTATGACCATCAACTTCATGACCATTATCCAGGTATATCAACTGGAAGGTATGGTCGCACTCGGAAAGATGCTAAATCCTGCATCGAACACCATTACAAAGAATCTTGATCACGCGAAATACGTGATCGATCTGCTTGACATTCTGAAGGAAAAGACGTCAGGTAATCTCGCTGATGACGAAGCCAAGTTTCTAGAGAACACGATAGCAACCCTCAAACTCAACTATGTTGAGGAAATGAACAATCCGGTCATTCCGCCACCAGCGGAAACAGCGTAATGAATAGAATCGGTCTCTTTGCATATACAACACGTCCTGACGCTATTCGCTGGGCTGTTTATGCTGCGGAACGGCTTCTTGATGAGCGTGTTGAGGTATATGTCGAAGACATTCTTTCGGCAGCTTTCCCGCCTGAACTCGCCGCACGGTGCGAAACCGTCGCAGCCGTGGAGTTTGAGAAGTTTGCTGACGTTGTTATTACGTTTGGCGGCGACGGTACGCTGCTCGGCGCAGCGCGTCTTCTTATTGGATCTGACATACCCATTATGGGTGTAAATGTCGGTAAGCTGGGATTCCTGGCTGAGTTTCCCGTGATGGCATTGGATGACGCCCTCATGGATATTCTCAAAGGTAACTATAGAATTGTTGATAGAACGACCCTTGAGACCACCATCTCTGGTAAAACGTATTACGCTCTGAATGAAATCCTTATTGAAAAGTCATCACAAAGCAAGATGATTACTGTGCGAGCCTTCGTGAGCGAACATCACGTCGCTGACTATCGCGCAGACGGAATCATCGTGGCAACACCGACAGGATCAACGGCCTATTCGTTGGCTGCAGGCGGACCAATCATTACACCATCTGCACCTGCACTTTGTTTGACACCGGTCTCACCGCATACACTCACATTACGACCTCTTATCGTGCAAGACACGAGTGACATTCGGCTTGAAATACCAGCTGACGGGTCCGAGGCTCATCTTGTTGCGGATGGAACCATCATTGCGGACCTACGTCCCGGCGATTGTGCTACTGTTCGTAAGAGTGATCATCTCATCAAGCTCATCAAGCGAGCCGAGAGTACGTACTACGATCTGTTACGCGAAAAACTCCTGTGGTCTGCTGACGCAACACGGAAGTGATTGATCGTTTAATGCAGTGATGCACTGCTTCCTCTGACGTGGCTGTATCAATTGGGTGCCGACAGCCGATATCGTTTGATATCAATTGGCCTGCCGGACATACGTAGTTTGTAACAATGAGTATACACCACGACACCATACAGCGCAGCGGTCGTATTGTCGACGTTCGTTCGCGACGGATGTTCTCAGGAACGATCACCATTAGTCAGGGACGTATTATCGACATCGTAGAAGAAGATGTCGATTCGAATCTCGTCATTCTGCCGGGCTTTGTTGACGCGCACGTACACGTTGAGTCGTCTATGATTGTCCCGTCCGAGTTTGCCCGACTCGCCGTTGTCCACGGCACAGTGGGTACCGTGAGCGATCCCCATGAAATTGCGAACGTGCTCGGTTTGCAGGGCGTGCGATACATGATTGACAACGGTGAGAAGGTCCCATTCCATTTTGCCTTCGGGGCTCCGTCCTGTGTGCCTGCAACCATCTTCGAAACAGCTGGCGCGGAGGTAACGGTCGACGACATTATTGAGCTCTTTAAGGATGATCGTGTTAAATATCTCTCGGAAATGATGAATTGGCCTGGTACGTTGGCCGGTGACAGCACCGTCCTTGCAAAGATTGCAGCTGCACAGGCTGCAGGACGTCCTGTGGATGGACATGCACCGGGACTTCGTGGAGATGATGCCCGCAGATATGCAGAACGCGGAATTAGTACCGACCACGAATGTTTCACTCTCGATGAAGCACTCGACAAAGTCGCCGTTGGTATGAAAATCCTCATTCGTGAAGGTTCCGCTGCGCGGAATTATGACGCGCTACATCCGCTCTTAAGAACATATCCGCAACATGTAATGTTCTGTAGCGACGATATGCATCCAGATTCACTTGTCGTGGGTCATATAAACCTTCTTGTCCGACGTTCGATTGCATTGGGTTATGACGTGTTTGATGTGCTCAATGCGGCCTGTATTCATCCTGTTGATCATTATCGACTTGGCATTGGAACACTTCGTCGTGGAGAGTCAGCAGACTTCATTATCGTTGACAATCTCCAGGATGTAAACGTCCAGGAAACCTGGATCCGTGGCCAACTTGTCGCAAAGAACGGTGTTACAAACATTGATCGTACCGAGACGGCAATCATTAACAATTTTGATTGTCAGGAGATAGACGAAACTGCGATCGCAGTTACGTTGCCAACATCGAGTGACGCAAGGGCAACCGGGAACGATGGAGTCAGTCGAATACGTGTGATCGTGGCACACGATGGTCAGCTTGTAACGTCAGAAGAGATAGTAGACAACCTAACCGACGACATTCACAAGATCGTTGTTGTTAATCGATACTCAACGGCGCAGCCAGCAGTTGCGTATATCAAGGGCTTTGGTCTAACGTCAGGAGCTATTGCGTCGTCGGTTGCGCATGACTCACACAACGTCGTGGCCGTTGGAACAACCGACGCCGATATTGTTGCTGCTGTAAATGCTGTTATCCGCCAGCGAGGTGGAGTTTCGATTTCTCACAATGGCGAGACGGACGTCCTACCTTTACCCGTTGCAGGCCTCATGAGCGCAGGAGATGGTTATTCCGTTGCTGCTGAATACGCACGGTTAGACGCCAAGGCCAAGGGCCTTGGCAGCCCCTTACGCGCCCCCTTTATGACACTTTCGTTTATGGCACTACTCGTCATTCCGCAGTTAAAATTGAGTGATAAGGGGCTCTTTGATGGGGCGACCTTTAGATTCGCAGACGTTTTTGTTCAGCCCGACGACTCCGAGAATCCCGCATGAGCCTCAGCCTTCTTCACGACGCTTCTATTCTTCGACTGATTCAGATTGCCATTCAGGAGGATCTGGGATCAGGTGATATTACGACGGAGCTCACGGTGCCACGTGATGCAACGGCGGCAGCTCGTTTTCTCATGAAGGAAGATGGAGTTATCTGTGGACTGCCATTGTTGCCCTTAGTATTCCGTGAATTCTCGGCCGATGTCGACATTGTCCTGAAGGTTGAGGAAGGAGCTCGTGTCGGCGCGAATACGGTTATTGCAACGGTTGAAGGTCCTGCTCATGCCTTGTTAGGTGCTGAGCGTACTGCGCTGAATGTCATTCAACGCCTGAGTGGCGTTGCCACAAAGACGCGTACCTACGTTGATCGAATTGCCGGTACAGGTGCAACTATACTTGACACGCGGAAGACAATCCCTGCCTGGCGTAGGCTCGATAAGTATGCAACATCAATTGGTGGTGCCCGAAATCATCGTGTTGGACTGTTTGACATGGTGATGATTAAGGACAATCACATTACGGCGTGTGGCGGAATCACGGAAGCAGTTTCGGCAGTTGTTGGAGAACTATCGTCGAAACCATCCATGCGGGTTGAAGTTGAAGCGAGGAATCTCGACGATGTCATGGAGATTCTCGCCTGTAGGGGTGTACATCGCGTGATGTTCGACAACTTCACGCCTGCCGCTGTGCGTGAGGGCGTAATGATGGTCGACGGTCGGTTGGAGACCGAAGCCAGTGGCGGTATCACGTTTGATAACATTCGTGACTATGCCGAAACTGGTGTCAACTTCATTAGTGTGGGAGCCATCACGCACAGCGCCGTTGCGCTTGATATCTCGATGAAACTCTTCGTGCCAAAACAGGGCTGACGGCATCAGAACATCCCGAAGAGTTTTGGGTTGAATCGCAGGTAGACTTGTCCCGAAAGTGGAGTTGTCCCGCCGTAGAATGTTGCCAGCGAATCACCAATGACGTTCATGGTGATCTGTCCACCTATGGCAACATCAATGTTGGCAACCGTCACAAGCCGCTGACTAGCTCCAAGTGTGACAGCATAGATGTCCTCAATCATTCCGTGTGCGCCAGATTCGTTGAATCCAAGTTCTTCTCGTGATTTTTGGACCATTTCGGCACGTGCGTACGGGATTGTGCCGTCGATATCAACGGAAGCTTCGGCGAGTACTGCATACTCTTCATGACCATGTCCAGCATCGTTGTGACCGAGAGCGACAATACCTGACCACCAGGCAGATTGTGATCCTGCAGCAAACTGTACGGAAGCCGTGGTTCGCCGTACGTCGGTTGTTGACAATGCTTCCGGTGCCGTAAGATATCCTTGTGAAACCTGCGCGACGATGTGCCGTGACGGTGCCCATGATACACGCCAGGAATACGAGTCAAACAGTGGCTTGTCAAAATCGTAGCGGTGTTCATCAGGTTCCTTGCCAGTAAACACCGAGCCTTCGACCTTCAACGTTGACCAGCGAAATCCGAGTGTACCAACTCCAAACACAATGTGTGTAGCATCAAGCCAGTGATGACTGAGTGGAGCATCGGGATTCGAAACACTTGATGGACGGTGCATAAAGGCAGTAGGACCGATGGCAGGTTCTCCAGGATATCCCACGTAGGCAGTAATGTCGATGTCGTCCGACATACGACGTGTGTAAGCCACGGCAAGAGCGGCGAATAGATCGTGAGGATGTTGGCGATCAACGAGTGATCTTCCATTCCATGTTTCTCCGGTTTGAAAGAGCAGTGGATAACCATCACCTCCCATAACAGGACGGTCGAGACTCATCATGGCCTGGACGGAGAGTAGATCATTATCGCCAAGTTTACGTTGTGCCATCGCCATGATCCAGTTCGGAGCATCAACAGCATTACCACCTCGTTTGTCCTGCTTGCCAATGTTCTGCCACGTAGAGCGCAGAAAGATGGAACCATGTAGCATTAGCTGCCAGCCCGATCCAACGTCATGACTCATAACAGCATACATTGGTGAAGCATCTGGCTGCCAGGATGTACCCGATCCATTACGCGTCATTGGTAAAGAAAGCGAGTAGGCATGAGGCATCATCATCGAAACGTCGGCGGTGTCCGAGTGCTGATGTACAGCACTCGGACGTGATGAATCCACCGACGTTGGTTCGTGATCGCGATGATGGTCGTGATGTTGCGCCGTCACAACCGTCGCGAATCCGATCAGGAGAGGGAGAAGCAGGAGTGTTCGCATTGTGGCCTCAGTCGACGACGATTGTGCCGCGTAACATGCGCATGCCACAGGTGTAGGTAAACGTTCCCTTTTCCTTTGGTGTGAACATCACGGATGTTGTGGCAAATGCTTCAAGGTCTTTGTGAATGCCAAAGTCTGGCATCACAACTTCATCGCTACAAGCGGAGGCTTCACGACGGTCAAAATCGATGTGAACGGGGACACCGGCTTTTACGTGAATGGTATTCGGTGAGTAACCGCCTTTTACAACAATCGTTTGGTGTTGAACACCATCGACGATGGAAGCAGACATTGCTTCGGCCTTTCGGGGAGTGAAGAAGAAGAGTGAGATGCCGGTTATCGTTGCAACGCCGGCTGTGGTGACGAGAATTTGGGAGAGGTCCATTGTAGTCAGTCCGAAAAGGTGAAGGAACGAAGTCGTAACGCATTAGCGAGCACACTGACAGAGCTCAAGCCCATAGCACCTGCCGCGATGGCGGGATCGAGAGCAATTCCGAAGAAGGGAATGAGCAGACCTGCAGCGATGGGAATTCCAAGGACGTTGTAGACAAAGGCGAAGAAGAGGTTCTGACGTATGGAACGCATCGTAGCTCGTGACAGCGCAATTGCATGTCCGACGTTCCGTACATCACTATTCATCAGGGTGATGTCAGCAGCTTCCATTGCCACGTCTGTTCCTGAACCGATTGCGATTCCAACATCGGCCGTGGCAAGTGCTGGTGCGTCATTGATACCGTCACCAACCATGGCAACAACGTAACCGCGTCGCTGGAGGGACTCGATGACGGCAGCCTTCTCATCCGGAAGCACCTCAGCTCGAACGTCCGAAATGCCTACCTGTTGAGCTATTGCTTCAGCTGTTTCTCGCCGGTCACCCGTGAGCATTACAACATGAATGCCGAGCTCAGCAAACGTTTTGACGGCCTGTGCCGACGAAGGACGCACGGAATCTGCGATTCCCAACATTCCAATATGTTCGTCATTCCGAACAATGGCCACAATCGTACGTCCGTGACGAGACCATGCATCTGCTGTAGCGGCGAGTTCTGAATTCACAACGACATTGAGATGATTCAGCAATGGGAAACTGCCAACGGCCCAACGCGAGGTAGCATACGTGGCAGTAATACCTTTCCCAGCAAGAATCTCAACATTGTGAACATCATCACTTTGAGCTCCATGCTCTCGTGCGAATCGAACAATTGCTTCGGCTAGTGGATGTTCACTGCGAGCTTCAATTGAAAGTAGTGCCTCGAGAGCTTCACCAACGTCGATACCATCCCTGAAGATGATGTCCGTTACGTCGGGTCGCCCATGCGTGATGGTACCGGTTTTATCGACAACAACTGCCGTAACACGATGTGCGGTTTCGAGTGCCTCTGCATTCCGGATCAGCAGGCCCCTTTCCGCCCCCTTCCCTGTTCCTACCATGATGGCTGTCGGTGTAGCGAGGCCAAGTGCACACGGACATGCGATTATGAGAACGGCGACGGTGTGGATAAGAGCTGCTGTGAGGCGTACGTCGGCCGGGAGTACATCAAACCACGTTACAAACGTTGCAACGGCAATTATCAGCACGGCCGGTACAAACCAGCCGCTGATTTTGTCAGCAAGTTTTTGAATAGGTGCTCTGCTGCCTTGTGCGCGTTCTACCAGACGAACGATGTTGGCGAGTGCAGTGTCTTCACCGATTTTATCGACGAGGGCCGTTAACGATCCGGTGCCATTTACCGTACCGCCGATAATGTGATCGTTCTTGGTTTTGGGAACGGCAACACTTTCACCTGTGATCATCGACTCGTCAATCTTCGACTCTCCTCGTAGGATGATAGCGTCTGTTGGTATGCGTTCGCCTGGACGAATAATGAGCGTATCGCCGACTTGGAGTGAGCTAATGTCAACGTCAACTTCTTGACCGTCGCGAATGATGCGTGCCGTCGTTGGTCGTAACGACAACAAGCGCTCCATCGCAGCGGATGTCTTACGTTTTGCCCTCATCTCGAGTACCTTACCGAGTGTAATGAGGGTTATAATCGTTACCGTTGTGTCGTAATACACGTGTGCCCCTGAATCAGCCTTCGAGAAGAGTTCCGGAGCGATGGTAACGACGGCACTGTAGACGAAGGCAGCTCCAGTGCCGACGGCAACGAGAGTATCCATCGTAGCCAAACGATTTCGAGTGGCATTCCACGCACCGATGAAGTATTCGCGACCGCCGAACCACAAGACTGGAATCGTGAGTAGTAGCTGAATCCAATTCAGACGAGACTCACCGATGGTATGCATGGTATGTGGGAAGAACATGACCATGCCGAGAATCATGACGGCGGAGGCAAACGGAAGTGTGATCCAGAATCGACGCCGCAGGTCACGCTCTGCCAGTTCTCGGCGGTCTGGCTGCCCATCGGTATGAGATGTCGGGCCGGCTGACAATTGGCTAAATGAAGTTGTTGGCGAGACAGACGGAGTTGCTGTGTAACCAACACTTCCAACGGCACGGACGATCGATTGAACGTCAACGGTATCGTCCACCTCTACGCGAGCAGAATCCGTCAGAGGATTTACGGCAACCGACGCGACGCCGTGTAATGACGTGAGTGCCTTTTCGACGTTCACCGCACACGAGGCGCACGTCATTCCGTCAATGTTTAGGTCTATCGTGCGAAGTTGTGATGAGTTTGTCGACATGGTTGTTCTCCGGTTGTGTACGGATGCAACCTAACGGCCGACGTATCGAGATTTCTTACGGTTCTATGACGATGACTTGTAAGATTTTCAGATTCATGAGTCAACAACGCGATCCAGGTCTTTTCGCGCCGTAACGGCCTGTTTCTTAAATGCCGTAGGAGTCATTCCTGTTTCATGTTTGAATTGATTTGAGAGATAGGCCGTGCTACTATATCCCATGTCAAACGCAATGTCAGTGAGCGACTTCTCATCATATACAAGGAGCTCTTTTACCCGTTCGATACGCTGAGCAATAAAGAACTTCTCGATCGTTGTGCCAACGGTCTGAGAGAATACAGTACTGATGTGTCGGTAGTCGAGTTGAATCTTCTGTTCCAGATACTCACTCAGTTTAAGATTCATTTCAAGGATACGGTCCCCTTGAACAAGATCGATGATGTGTCGTTTTACGAGCTCGACAATTTCTGATGCACGATCTTCAACCACATCAAATCCATTACGACGTAATACGCTCCGAATCGTCTCCATGGGAAGCTCATCAGAGTGTTCTACAACGGCTTCACCCAGCTGGACGTCAACGACACGAAGTCCGATATCAGCAAGTTCATCATGAACAACACGCCGACAGCGTGAGCAGACCATGTTTTTGATACGAATTCGGCTGATCATAACAGCAAACCTAGGCATTGCGTATGTTAGTTAGACCATGAACACCAACCCGTCCCCATTACACATGCGACATTGTCTCCTTCTTGTTGTCTTTCTGGTTACCAGTTTGGTACCCGGACGTGGCCAGGACTGGCTTTTCGGTGAGGACGGGGCACGATCCTTTCCTCGTCTGCGCCCGGGGGCTGGAGACGTCATTGTGTTAACGTACTGCGTGGTTCGTGGCCAGCAGACGGACGTCTATGTGACATATTCAAATGATGGTGGATCCTCTTGGTCAGACAAATCACTTGCCACAACAGTGAGATCCGGAACAATTGGACTGCAGCGGCAACCTCAGGCTGTCCTCGATAACGAGGGAATACTCCACCTCGCTTTTGAAGACTTGCGAGCAGGTGCATCGTCCATCGATGCATGGTACTGCCGATCGACCGATCTTGGTGTGTCATGGTCGGAACCACGTCGGTTAGGAGCGCCATCATATCGCGACTTTGTATCAATTGCCGCAGACAGTGCAGGTCATGTGTACGTGTCCTATCTCGGAAACGCTCCTTCAGGCTTGCCAACTGAAGCACGTGTCCAGGTCTTTGTATCGTCCGATCGAGGTATGACGTGGATCGAACCTGTAGTTGTTGATAACATTCCTGGTGGGATTGCATGTGAGTGCTGCCAACAGTCCGTCGACGTATCACCTGATGGAACTGTAGCAATCGCATATCGAGCAAACGTGTCGAATGTTCGTGATATCCACCTTGTTCGATCGACGGATTTTGGGCAGACCTGGCAACCAGCCGTCAAGATTCAGTCGGGGCCTTGGAACATCAATGGATGTCCTTCCACAGGACCGAAGATAGCCCATGATCTAACGGGTGCAACACACGTTGTGTGGCGTGATGCACGGGATAGTGTTGGAAGAAACGTTGTCTGGTATGCCAAACTTCCTGCAAACACAACTGAGGTTCCACAGAATATCGACCTGTCGTCAGCTCGTGCTGAGAACGCTGACTATCCGGATCTTGCTGTTACGGCTGATGGTAAGACCGTCTTTGTCGTATTTGAGAGTGGAACAGGTCTGCAGTCTGCCGTATCGTTCAATTCCGGAGAAACCTTCACACTGCGCACACTTGATGAGTTTGTACGCAGCAACGCATGGGCAAGCGCCGTTCTACGTCAGACGGGTGGGCAGCCGTTCTCTGTGTGGCAGGCAACACGCGATGGAAGGTATGACCTTCGATACGACGACGGTACAAGTATGTCGGTTCAATCAGATTCGGATCTTCATGGTCACCTACGGCTAACGTCGTCTGGCCTTGAGATTGACATTGACGAGCAAGTAACAGTTAGTATTTCTGATCCATTGGGCAGACTGCACGTACGAGAGCATCTTGCACCGGGACACAATGTGATTCAGGCACTGCCTCGTGGACTGACCTTTGTCTCCGTACAATCAGCCAACGGAACCGTAAAGACTGTCCGGCTCCTGCGACCGTAGTCGCACACAGATTTTTTCACTCATGCTTCGGCAAAGAACATCTCTACGTATGCGAAAACGACTAACTGTCCTTTCCATCGGCCAGGATAAGTTCAGCGGCTGTTCTGACACGTTGTTTGAGATGTTCCGGAGCAATTGGACGAATTCGTCCACCAAAACTAAGAATCCACTGTGCGAGTGACTCGCTGACACCGAGTCGCATTTCAAGAATAAGTGATCCATCGTTCGACGTGATAAATCGCTGTGATGGATGAATACGCATGTGGCGAACATGCTCTGCAATCAAGGGATCCACAGCGAGTTGAATAGTTTCTGGTTCCGATGCTGTATTCATACGTTCTGCGATACCCGAAGGTAGAGAAAACAGTACCGGAATTGGTCCGGTAAGCACATAGGACTTTTTGACGTAGTCGTATACCATCGGCACGTGTAACACATTCATGAGGTAGTCGATATCGCGTGCAATCGTTCGTTGACTAACCTCCAGATTCTCCGCAAGTACGCGCGACGTCACACGGTCTCCTGTAACGAGACGTGCGAGAATCCACTGGATTCTGTACAACGTCGGTCTATGGTGGTTGTTCATCAGGAGCGTTGGGAGCACATCACGAAGAATGTGCGAGGCTACGCCACTGACTATGTCATATTCTGTCATGGTGACCGAAACCGTAGGACTGGTGCGGCTTCCGTCGGGTTGGGATAAGGTAATTCCGGGCCGATAATCGGCCGTTTCTGACTCAGTAGGGAAACGGGAACGCATCATGACAGCCTCCATTTGAGAGTACTGTCAATCGAGTAAACAAAAATGTGACGGACCGTAGACCTAGAGTTCCTTACGCAGGCGAGCTACGGGTATTTTTAATTGCTCTCGATACTTTGCAACCGTACGACGTGCAACGTTGTATCCAAGAGTCTTAAGATCTTTTGCAAGTTTATCATCGCTAAGCGGCTTTGCTTTCGACTCAGCGTCGATCATTTCCTTGATTTTTTGTTTGACGATACGCGTGGATATTTCCTCGCCATCGTCATTTATGAGAGATTCACTAAAAAAGAACTTCAGCTCGAACGTACCGTAGTCAGTGAGCACATACTTACCGTTTACAATACGACACACGGTTGAAATGTCGAGTCCGGTCACCTCGGCAACATCGCGATAGATAAGTGGACGAAGCCCTTCCGTGCCGCGTTCGAAGAACTCGCGTTGAAGTCCAACAATGGCTGTCATGACACGAAGCATCGTGGCTTTACGTTGACGAATGGCCTGAAGCAGGAACTTCGCATCTTCATACTTTTTACGAAGCCAATCGCGAGTGTCTTTATTGAACTTATGAAAGCGTGCCTCCTTCTTAAGTCGTTCGTAGGCATTACTCACACGAAGAACTGGTAGGCGGCTATCGTTTACGGTGATAAGAAAGTCTGTATGATCATCCGTGCGTTCCACGATAAAGTCGGGCACGACGGTATTTACGTCGGGACCAAATGTGCCTCCTCCTGGCCGCGGATTCAGATTTCGAATCACTTCAATCGCTTCACGGAGGTAGTCCTCTGTAACATCAAGTGTCTTTTCGATGACGTGGAAGTGCTTCATCGCAAAAGCTTCATACGTCTTCGTGAGCACCTCATAGGCGAGTTTTTGAGAAGCATTGAGTTTTGGCAGGGCCCGTAGCTGTGCGACGAGACATTCCTGAACCGTACGAGAGCCAAATCCTGGTGGATCGAGTGCCTGGATTCGTTTTAGAACACCTTCGGCTTGACCTAACGACAGTGGTTCCAGTACTTCTTCGATTCCTGGAATACGGGCAGAGTCAAAACCATTGCGCATCATGCCGAGTAAGGCAGGTGCTTGTATGGCAAGATTGTGTTCCGCAGCCATACCATTAAACTCGTCAAGCAACTCACGGAGATCGCGACGAAGGTAACCGTCATCATCTACGTTGCCAATGACGTATTCGCCAAAGGCTCGCTCGTGGACGGCCATGGGAAGGAAACGAAGTTGGTCCAACAGTTCTTCTTCAAGTGTTGGTACCTCCTTAAACTGGAACTCCGAATCATCATCGTCGTCGTCACCGGCACGCGTATCGTTACTCTTTCCGTTGGACGGATCTTCACCCCAAATGAGTTTATAAAACTCAAATGCGTCTGTAGGTTCACCCTCTGATTGTCCACCTTCTTGACGTTCTGAATCCTGTGAACCGGATGGGGGGCCGTCCATCATTCGTCGGTCATCACGCTGCACCTGTTCATCCGCACGTCGTTCCGCGGACTGAGCTTGAGATTCAGTGATGTTGCCTACATCTGCTGCCCCTTCTGCCCCTTCACCATAATCACCATCGTCTTCACGACGTTCTTCAAGCATGGGGTTGTTCTCAAGCTCGGTTCGAACGTGTTGTTCAAACTGTAGCGTTGAGAGCTGCAGCATCTTCAGATACTGAATCTGCTGCGGCGTTAGGGACTGGTGGAGTGATGTTTCGAGACTGAGGCCGAGTTTCATAACTCTGTCTCCTCTCGATAGGCACGAGCTGCTTCAATAATATCAGCAGTGGTCTCTTTCCCAAATGCCTGCTCTAACGGCTCGCGAAGAAATTCAACGAGTGGTGTGTTCGTAACGAGGCCGTGTGCTCTGCCAGGTGCACACTCTTTGTCAAACACATCATAGTACAGATACGGTCCACCAAAGTTGGCAACACGTAGTGGGAACAAGAAACACGAAATGGGCTTCCGAAAGGTTGACTCTCCGGCAAAAAATGCCTTCTCAAGTGAACACTTTGCTACATCACCCTCATAGGTCACAAACACACAGGCTTCGTCATCAACACAGCGAACGCTGTATGATCCGGGCGCGCCTTCCACCACATTGTGGTGAGCAAGTTCTTCTCGACCACGCTCTGACATGTACGGGGCTGCGGCACGAAGCGCGCCGCGAAGGGGCTCTACTTCCGTATCCAGTAAAGGGGCCCCAGTACCACCAGGAAGTGTACAGCATGCACCCTTACATTCCGACAACTGGCAGGTAAATCGGGTCGTAAAAACGGCTTCCTCAATGAGGAGATGATCGAGTGAAATCATGCTACCCGAAAAAATAGCACGTTTTTTGCTAGGACAAGCGTGTGCGGTACAAGGAAAGTGATGTGAGTACTACTGTTAGGCTACTGAGTGCCATAGCAGCAGCGGCAACAATAGGCGATAATAACAGACCGTAGGAGGGGTAAAAGATGCCCGCTGCAAGTGGTATAGCAGCCACGTTATAGAAGAAGGCAAAGAACAGGTTTCGACGGATTGTTGTTACGGTTGAACGAGAGATTGATATGGCTGCCAGCACACTATGAAGATCGGAACGCAGGAGTGTTACGTCAGCCGTAGAGATGGCAACGTCAGTACCGGATGCCATGGCTATTCCAACGTCAGCTGACGCCAGCGCAGGTGCATCGTTGACGCCGTCACCGACAAAGGCTACACGTCGCTGTTGTTGACGTAACTGGTCAACGAGATCTGCCTTGCCACCTGGACTAATCTCTCCATACGATTCCTCGATACCGAGTGTTTGACCGAGCCGTTGAACCGTTGACGTGCGGTCACCACTTACGATGGCCGACGATATCCCTTGTCGTGTAAGGTCGGCGACAACTTCTGCAGCTTCAGGGCGGACAACGTCACGAAGCGCAACGACACAACGTGTGACAGCATTCATGTTGACGATGACGGCCGTAGCTCCAGTTTGCGAGAAGTGTTCAAGTGCTGCAATCGTGCCTTGATCCACGATGAGCATGGATCTCTCTAAGAGAGCGGGATTCCCGATTCGAACACGGAGAGCTTTGTTGTGGCCTGGGCGGTGAATAACTGCCTCCACGCCTGCACCAACAACGGTTTGAACGGTGACATCGGCATCCGTCCAAACGTCGGCCTTCTGACGTGCATACTGTGCCATGGCCACGGCAATCGGATGATTACTACGAGACTGAACAGTTGCTATCGCTGCCCAGTCCTCTTCATTGATGGGGCCATCTGCAACAATGTCTGAAACCTCAAACCTGCCTTCTGTTAAGGTTCCAGTTTTATCAAAAAGAACTGTAGTTACCTCGGCGAGTCGCTCGACAGCAGATGGAGCGGCAAAGAGAATACCAGCTTGGGCGGCACGACCCGTACCAACAACAATTGCCGTTGGAACAGCGAGACCAAGGGCACATGGGCAGGCAATAATCAGAACGCTGATGGATGTTGTGATGGCATGTTCGATTGATTGCGGAGATTGGTCGAACAGAAGCCACACAATGAACGTTGTGATAGCAATAGCAAGGACGATTGGGACAAAGACCGCAGATATACGGTCGGCAAGATGTTGAATGGCCGTCTTGCCTTGCTGAGCCTGTTCAACGCGCCGAACAATCTGTGACAAGACCGTATCGGCCCCGATACGGTCAACACTGATGGTAAGTACGGCATCGATGTTTAGTGTTCCGCCGACAACTCGATCACCGGGTGACTTCGAAACTGGCAGTGCTTCTCCCGTCAGCATAGACTGATTAACGTCGGAAGTGCCAGAAGTAACGGTTCCATCCGTTGGGATTGATTCACCAGGTAATACAACGAGCTGATCTCCTATTCGAACATCATCAAGCTGGACAACATCAACCGACCCATGAAGCTGACGCCGCGCCGTTGTTGGCCGCATCGACACAAGTGAACGAAGGGCGTCAGTCGTTTTTGTTCGTGCCCGGGCCTCTAACCACCGACCAAACAAAACAAGCGCAACGATCATGGCGGCAGAGTCGAGGTACATTCCCACATGATGATGCACCGACAGTGGTATAGTGTCGAGACTATGCAGGATGATAACAACAATGCTGTACAGGTATGCAGCCGATGTGCCAACTGTTACTAACGTGTCCATAACAGCTGTCCGTTGACGAGCTGCTCGTAATGCCGTGCGAAAGAACTCACGGCCTTGCCACAAGACAGGAGTTGTTGCTGTAATTAAAAAGATATTTGCTATCGTGTGATCAATCTGTGACGTAAACGGTTCGAACATCAAGATCATTGACACGGCCATCGTAAGGAAGGCCAATGGTACTGCCACACGAACCTTACGTTGAAGCGTAGAAACATCCTCGTCAATCCGTGCAAAGGATGCAGCGGTTGTTGCTGTGTCTTCTTGTCGTACGCCTAACGCACTATATCCCGCATCTTCAACTGCCTTCGTAAGCTCGTTTACGAGAGAACTACGTGTATCGTTGATGGTAACGGTTGCCGAATGTAGTACTAGGCTCACCGATACATCGGTTACATCGGGAATATCGGCAAGCGACGATTCCACCGCGTGTACACACGCAGCACAGTGCATTCCTTGTATGTCGACTGTATACTTCATACAGCATCCTCTGACACTGTATTCACGTACTCCGCGTTCACTGCTTCATCTTGTCAGAGAACTGCTTCTTAAACTTCTCGACTTTAGGACGTACAACAAAGGCGCAGTATGGTTGGTCGCCATTTCGTGCAAAGTAGTTCTGATGATAGTCCTCGGCCTTGTAGAACGTTGGTGCAGGTGCAATCTCCGTCACAATTGGGTCGGCCCACGTCTTTGCAGCTTCTAGCTGGGCGATATACAAACGCGCAGCTGTATCCTGCTCGTCAGAATGTGTAAAGATCACACTCCGATACTGTGTTCCTACGTCATTACCCTGCCTGTTGAGCGTTGTTGGGTCGTGCGAAGAAAAAAAGACGTGTAGAATGTCTTCGTACGAAACCTTCGTCGGATCAAACGTCACACGGCACACTTCAGCGTGTCCGGTTGTGCCTGTGCAGACCTGCTTGTACGTTGGATTCTCGACGGAACCACCGGCATATCCAGACTCAACGGCAACAACGCCATCAAGCAACAGGTATACAGCTTCAATACACCAGAAACATCCGCCACCAAGGGTGGCCGTATCAAGTGAAGCGGACATGGGTGAGGTGCCTTTCTGTTGTGGACGGGGTGGATTGCCATTCTCTTGCCGAGACGAGCACGAAAGGAGCGTTGGCAGAACAACCAGGAAGATGGCTGATGTGAGATGACGGAGTATGCTCATACACAAGCGTAGTTATCGCTGGTTGACGGAGTGAATCGTGTACGGCGCAGGATAGCCAGCCTGGCTGCCTACTGACCGTATAACATCGTTCATGGCTGCATAGACAGTCCAGTAATTCTCTGGTGTGCAGTATGGACGCACCGCTATGACGGGTCCGGCCATCGTAAAGTCTATGACCCAGATTTCGGGAGGAGGTGTTTGAAGAACTCCTTGTGTTGAAGCTACGGCCTGTGTCAAACGGCTGATGACGTCATCGACGTTAGCTTCATGAGACACCTGCATCGTTCGGTCAACACGACGAATCTGCGATGCAGAGAGGTTCTGAATGTTGTCCCCAAAGATCTTGTTGTTCCCAACGTAGGTCACAACACCATCCGGAGTAACAATCGTGGTGGCAAACAGGCCAATTTCTTCAACGGTTCCGAGTGTGCCACCAGCGGCAATCACATCACCAACCTTGAACGGGCGGAGGATGAGCATAAAAGCCCCGGCGGCAAAGTTTGCAAGCAAACCACCCCAAGCCGTTCCAATCGCCAATCCCATTGCAGCAATCAACGCTGCGAGCGACGTTGTCTGAACTCCAAACTGACCAAGGATGGCGATGACGAGGATAATGTTCAGCGTTACCGAGATTATCGACGCGAGATAGTTCTGCAACGTAGGATCCACATGACGAGCCGTCAAGGCACGACGAACGATACGAATGACGAGTCCAATAATCCATCGTCCAACAATCCATATCAGTAAAGCACCAACGATGAGCAGTCCGTAATGGACCGCCTCATCCTGAAGCATTTTGACCATTGCAGATGTATCCATATTCTCCTCCCGAAACGTCGACGGTGAATAAAAGTGATCGTGAGATTCCGTGCGGGAAATGAAGTCCTTCAATACAACAGCCGTTAGGCTGCGGCAAAACGGCGGGCAAGTCCATATGTCAACGCTGCACAGGTGAGACCACCAACGACCGATACACCAATGTAGGCGAGAGCTGTACCGTATCGTCCTTCGCTGAGAAGCGTGAGTGTTTCACCAGAAAACGTACTGAAAGTTGTGAATCCACCACAAAGTCCGGTACCTACCAGCAGTATCGACGAAGATGAGAGTTTTGACGAAAGACCGAGAACGAGTCCTAATACTCCGCTTCCTACGATGTTCACCAACAGCGTGCTCACAGGGAATGTTCCGGCATTGGGGCTCGTGAGAATCAACGAAACGCCATATCTCAGGGCACTGCCGAGACCTCCACCAATCATAACAACAACAAGGTCAAACGCTCTCATCTGGCGAACATAGCACATCAGCGCTCGGAGTGCGAATTATCTTTGCCGGATATGAAGACAACTCTGCTGCTTGCTCTTTTCGTTACAACTACCCTCGCTTCAGCACAGGTGGTTGTTCCGACAAATACTCGTGTTCACGTTCCGACAAGTGAACCACGTGAACATAGCGTCGACATGACACGTCTTACCATCGACGTAAAATTTGATCCGGTAAAGGGGCTAGTAAGGGGCAAAGCGACGAATGTGTTTCGGGTTCTTCGACCCCGACTCGACTCGATTGTCTTTGATGCCGTGGGGATCACAGTGTCTCAGGCAACACTTAGCGGTAAGCCAGTGCGCTGGCGATCAACAGATACAACTCTCGTTGTGTACTGCGAACCCGCTATACGATCGAATACGTCAGATTCCGTCGTCGTTACGTACGAAGCCGCACCTCGAAAGGGATTACACTTTGTTGGCTGGAATGATGCCTCCGGCAGAATGCGCCGCCAGATTTGGACACAGGGGCAGGCTATTGACCATCGCCACTGGATTCCGATGTATGATGAGATGAACGATAAGATGATCACGGAGACCATTATTACGTTCGACTCTTCATACGCCGTGCTCTCAAACGGGACACTCCACGAGAAGCGAAACAATAACGATGGCACGTTTACCTGGCATTACTCCATGACGCGACCGCATGCCTCATATCTTCTGATGCTTGCGATCGGGAAGTATGCCATCGAACGTCGTAGGTCGACGTCGGGGATTGTGAATGACCTCTACTACTATCCTGAATGTCAGGAGTGTGTGACACCCACATATCGCCTTAGTACTGAAGCTGTTGACTTTCTCGAACGTGAACTCGACGTCCCGTATCCTTGGGAAAAGTACAGCCAGATTCCTGTGGCCGACTACATCTTCGGCGCAATGGAGAACACAACGGCAACAGTTTTCGGAGATTTTTACTTCACTGATCCTCGCGCCGCGCTTGATCGAAACTACCTCGGCGTAAACGTTCACGAGCTTACCCATCAGTGGTTCGGTGATCTGATCACGGCACGTTCGTCAAAACATGTTTGGCTCCAAGAAAGCTTTGCAACGTTTTATCCTCACCTGTTTACGAAACTGACGCAGGGAGTGGATGCATGGCATTGGAGCCGGAGAGGTATGCAACGTTCGGCCTTGGCAGCAGGTGAGAAAGATCGGCTTCCCATCGTCCACCCGTCAAGTGGAAGTGCGAGGCTCTATCCGAAAGGTGCCTGTGTTATTGATATGATGCGATGGACGTATGGCGAAGAACAAGTGCGAAATGTCATCACGCACTATCTGAAAAAACATGCGTACGCGAACGTCGAGACAAACGACCTCTACCTTGCCTTCCAGGATGTACTCGGTCTCACACCATGGAAGTTCTTTGAACAATGGTTGTACAAGGGTGGCGAGCCACTCTACGAAATCTCGTGGTCCGAATCGGAGCGACTAAGATCGTTGAATACGGATGTTAGTGTCGAACAACGTCACGAAACCGACGACCTGACGGGACTCTTCGATGTTGACGTGGCTATTGAAGTTCATTATACGGATCGAACGAAGGACTCGGTCAGAGTCCGGATCCATGAACAACGAACAACCGTGTCGATACCAAATCCACGTCGGAAACAGGTTGAGTTTGTATTGTTCGACCCCGGATCCTACATCTTAAAACGCCTATCGTTTCGCCGACCATATGCCGAGTTACTCGCCCAGTTTCAACACGCCCCGTTTGCTGTAGACAGATCAGATGCCCTGCAGGCCCTCGTTGCCGATAGTATTCCCGCGTCGTTGTGGGCGGCCCTCGCTACTGCGATGACAAAGGAAACGTACGCATCACTACGAGCCGAGATCGCTGCCGTGGCAGCATCAAAGGGTGGTGCCCAGGCTGAACCTATCCTTCGACAGGCTATTAACGATCCCTCGTCGGAAGTACGGCAAGCGGCTGTGTCAGCAATGTCGTCGATTCCGTCCACACTTCGTGTGGACGTCGAAAAACTCCTTCGTGACTCATCGTATATCACTGTTGCAACAACACTCACAAAACTCGTGGCCTCATTTCCTGAACAACGGATGACCTATCTGACGGCCGTTGGTACGCTCAGGGGACAGTTTGAGCGCGTTCGAATTGCCGTTCTTGAATCACTGATCCATTCTACGACTGACACTGCAGCGCTTCGGGAGCTCGTTGATCTTGGCAGTCCGGGATGGGAATTTCGAACACGTCAAGAGGCGTTTGCTGCCTGGAAACGTCTCGGACTCTGTAACGACGTAACTGTAGCGCACCTGCTTTCCGCCGTAATGAGTACGAATAACCGCCTTGCCGCCGTGGCAACAAGTCAACTTGAATCCTGGAAGGGTCAAACGCAGTGGGCAGCGGTCATTCGAACCGTCGCTCAATCGATGGAACCGACGGTCGATGGATGGCGTCGGGAAGCACTGCATCCATGGATCAAGTAAAAAAGAACGGCCATTTTCGCTGAAATCGAAAAAGTGGTACGATTTCTGCGGTGTGGTCTCGGCTGAAATCCTTTGCTTCAATCTGTGGATATTTTTCCACAGGGTGGATAACATTGGATGTCAATTTGGACCTGCGGGAGCAATCGAGTGATCGTGATGAACGATCACCCCGTATATTTGCTCAATTCGGGCGCAATGACGTCATGTTATTGGATTGTCCGTTCCCAAAACTCATGCAAATGACGAAACGAAAACATCATCGTAACACAAGTGGAGGAGCTATGCTTCGCAACGCTACGGCGTGTGTGATGTTGGCTGTTGCTCTGTTGCTCGGGGGCTACACCTCGGCCCAGGCACAGGCAATGAATTACACGTATTCGGCGACAGCCGGCACCTATTCGGAAATCTCCGGAGGTACGGTTCACGCCACGGGAACGGGCATCGAAGGATTCGATGCATCTGCACCGATTGGTTTTACGTTCAACTTTGGCGGCGTTAACTATACGTCCGTCAACGTGAACGGCTTCGGATACCTCACCTTTGGTGGTGGTACCGGATACACAACTGACCCATTTAACGCCGTGTCTTGGTACGGTTTGAATGGTGCAGTATCTGCATGGGGTAACTACATCACGGGTACGCCAACGGGTGAGCTTCGCACACAAGTGCTGGGCAATTCTCCGAACCGCACCTTTGTAGCCCAGTGGAGAAACGTTACACGTACGTCGCAGGGCTCCTCAAACGACGTGTACAATTTCCAGATCCGTCTTTCAGAAGGATCCAATCGTATCGATATCGTCTATGGAAACATGACGGTTACCGCTGCAGTTGGTGCTCAGGTTGGTGTTCGCTTTAACGGCGAAGATCCAGTGAACATCATGTCGCATCCGTACATGAATGCCGGATGGGACAAGCCGCACTACACACGTTCATTTGTACCGTCACGCGCCATCGAAAACTGGGCCGCACCAACTGGACAGACGTATTCGCTGATCCGTCGTGTTGCACCAGGTTCCAACAACGATGCTGCGATCATTAACGTTGAAAATGTTGGCTCGTACTTCAATGCAAATACGAGTCAAGAAATCAAGGTTCGTGTCAAGAACTTTGGTACAAACAACCTTGATTCGGTAACGCTGAACTGGACCATTAACGGTACAGCGAAGACGCCTGTGAAGTACTATCCGCAGCCAGCACTTGCTCCGGGTGCAGAAGCTACTATCACGGTTGGATTCCACACCTTCGGTCCGGCATCGTTTAACCGCATTCGCGTATGGACGGCAGCTCCGAACGGTGGAACAGACGTTGTTCCTGGAAACGACTCGTATGAAGGGTTCCTTGCTCCACGCGTTGCAGGTACTCTCAACATTTCGCAAGCCAGTGGCAACCCAGGAATCTTCAACACGATCTTCACGGCTGTTCGCCACATCGTTGTTTCTGGTGTATCTGGAAACACGACATTTAACATCTATGACGGAACGTATGACGAGCAAGTCATTCTTCCGCGTATTGATGATAATGGAACGGGTGCTCGCATCACGTTCCAGTCAGCACCGAACAACATGCCGGTTCTGACACACGCTCGTACGAACTACACGTCGTGGAACTACGGTCCGTTCGAAGCTTCGTACTCGCACTTCATCATGGAAGGTGCTCGTAACATCACGATTAACGGTCTGATGTTCGAACAACCTGCAGCAACACCGTACGGTTCGTTCATTTATGCTGAGCAGGACTACAACTACTCAGGTAACAACGTATCTGGCATTCAGATTACGAACAACACGTTCGAAGGTCTTGCTGATCTGAATCAGAGCTACAACAACACAGACTGGGCAGTTACTGTGTTCTCGTATGAGACAGGTAGCAACGTCATCGATAACAACTCGTTTGTTAACTATGCGTACGGCCCATATCTCTACGCTTGGGGCTTGCCGAACAACTCGGTCAGCAACAATACGATCACGGACTGCTCACAAGGTATTCAGTGGTACGGCAACGGTGTCGTCGCTGGAAACGTGATTTCGAGCTCGCCATCCGTGACGTACTTCCGTGGTGGATACATTCAAGGTGAAAACCTCACCGTTGAAGGAAACCAGGTATCTGGCCTCCAGACGTCGGGTACGGTTGAAGGCATCTACGTCTATTCAACCTCCGGCACGGCTACGTTAACGAATAACATGGTTGCCGTTGGTTCTTCATCGGGTAATGTTTACGGTATCGTGGCTGATGCTTCGAACGGAAACGTTAATCTGTACCACAACACGGTAAATGTAACAGGCACAACGGGCGCAAATAGCGCTGCGTTAATGGCCTATACACAGGTGAATAACACACCATCGCGTGTTCGACTGATCAACAACATCCTGCACAACTTTGGCACGGGTGCTAATGGTGGTTATGCCATTCGCATTAATGACTTTGGTTCAGGATCGATCAATGCTACAACGTCGAATCCACTTGCAGTTTCCGACTTCAACAACCTCATGACGACGGGTGTGAATGTTGTGAACTGGGATGGCGTGAATGTTCCTCGTAACACGGTTGGCAATCCACTGACAACGTGGCGCGCCTCCTCACTTCGTGATCAAAACTCTGCTTCAGTAGCTGTTACGTTTGTTGGTGGATCTGACCTTCACCTCCTTAACATTCAGCAGCCACTGTGGGGTACAACACAAACACTCAACATGGTCCCGACGGACATCGATGGTGAGCTGCGTGTGAAGCCATACATGGGTGCTGACGAAGTACGTCCAACGATCCGCATCGTTCAGCAGCCTGAGTCGCGGTATGCATGTCTTGGCGAATCGTTCACATTTGTGACGATTGCTGACGTGACACCAGGCGCGACGGTAACATATCAGTGGCAGAAGGATGGCAACGATCTGATCGGCCAGACAAATGCTATTCTGAGCATCAGCAACGTTGGATACAATGCATCGGGTGTGTACACCTGTAAGGTACTTGCCTCGGATGGTACAACGGAAACGGAACTTGTATCTGATGAAGCAACGCTGATCGTAGTACGCAACACAGAAATCACAGTACAGCCAGCTTCACAACCAGTAGGCCTTGGCCAGACGGTGAATCTTGAAGTACAGGCAGAAGCCGTCGGTT
>ERZ761609.741-NODE-741-length-34938-cov-9.752401_pt1 | contig 34938 bp, 37 predicted proteins | sample MGYA00511163_ERZ761609 | MGnify/ENA primary metagenome ERZ761609 (study PRJEB28899, sample SAMN02445070) | bioreactor sludge metagenome | biome: EBPR sludge | place: Australia: Brisbane, Thorneside Wastewater Treatment Plant | collected 2011-12-16 ...
CGGCTCGCCATGGCGGCGGCTGGTGGGGCAGCCGCCAGTGCTGTGGGCGGCCGGGTTCCTGCTGGCGGTTCTAGCTTGCGGGCTGCTGGCTCCGTGGATCATGCCACTGGACCCGGCTGCGGCCAATTATGCACGCCTGCTGGAGGGGCCAAGCCGGGATCACTGGCTCGGCACCGATGAATTTGGCCGCGATCTTGCCACCCGGCTCATTCATGGAGCGCCGCTGTCGTTGGGGATCGGGCTGGTCGCCGCTGCGGGCGGGGCAGTCCTTGGGACGGCATTCGGGATCGCCTCCGGCATGGCGGGCGGCTGGCTCGACCGGCTGGCGATGCGGTTCTGCGATGTGCTGCTGGCCTTTCCCGGGCTGCTGCTGGCGCTGGCGATCGTCGCGCTGCTCGGGCCTGGGCTGGCCAATGTCGGCTGGGCGGTCGCAATCGCGTCCGTGCCGGTTTTTGCGCGACTGGCGCGCGCTGCGACGCTGACCCAGTTGGAGGCCGGCCATGTGGAAGCGGCCCGCCTGCTCGGCGTCCTGCCCGTCGACATTGCCGTTCGTCATGTCCTGCCCGGCGCGGTTGGCGGTGTTCTGGCCTATTTCTGGTTACGCGCCGGCACTGCGATCCTGACAGCGGCCGGATTGTCGTTTCTGGGGCTCGGGGCCCAGCCGCCGGCACCGGAATGGGGCGCGATGCTGGCAGCGGGGCGCAGCTATATCGGGGTTGCCGACCATCTGATGCTGGTTCCGGGGCTCGCCATCTTTCTCAGCGTGCTGGCGCTGACGATCATCGGGGACGGCGTGCGCGATGCGCTCGATCCGCGTCTGCCGCCCGCATGACGACATCACCGCATCGTTGGTTGAAACAACCGGCGATTGCCCGATATTGAGCGTGACAGATTCGCTCCGGAGACCGCACGCATGAACGGCCCCACCCTGCCAACCTTCCAGCCGCGGCGCAGCGGCGCCAGCACGGCGAGCGAGGCGCTGCCAGAATGGCAGCTCGACGATCTCTACCCGGGAATGGATTCGGCAGCCTACCGCGATGATCTGGCCCGGCTGGAGGGTTTGTGCCGGGATTTTGCCAATCAGTATCGTGGCAAGGTTGCGGACGTTGCTGCCGGACCGGACGGCGCGGCCGCGCTGTTCGCGGCGATCCAGGCCTATGAGGCGATCGAGGACAGGCTTGGCCGGGTGATTTCCTATGCCGGTCTCGTCTATGCGGGAGACACCACCGATCCCAAGCGCGGCAAGCTCTATGGCGATGCCCAGGAGAAGGTGACGGCGGCAAGTTCCGACCTGATCTTCTTCCAGCTTGAACTCAACCGGCTGGATGATGCCCTGTTCGCCCGGCTGATCAGGACGGCGCCGCTCGATCACTATCGGCCCTGGCTTGAGGATATCGCCAAGGAAAAGCCCTATCAGCTCGACGACCGGCTGGAGCAGTTGTTCCACGAAAAATCGGTCACCGGTCGCGCGGCCTGGAACCGCCTGTTCGACGAGACCATCGCATCCCTGCGTTTCAAGATCGACGGCAAGGAGCTGACGCTCGAGCCGACGCTCAATTTCATGCAGGATCCCGACGAGAAGAAGCGCAAGGCCGCTGCGGGCGCCTTGTCGGCGACCTTCAAGGAAAACCTGAGAACCTTCACGCTGATCACCAACACCCTGGCCAAGGACAAGGAGATCGGTGATCGCTGGCGCGGCTTTGCCGATGTGGCGGAGTCGCGCCATCTCGCCAACCGGGTCGAGCCGGAGGTGGTCGATGCTCTGGTCGAGGCGGTGCAGGCGGCCTATCCGCGGCTGTCGCATCGCTATTACGCGCTCAAGGCAAGGTGGTTCGGCAAGGACAAGCTGGAGTTCTGGGATCGCAATGCACCGTTGCCGAAGGTGGAGCAGCGGGCGATTTCCTGGGGCGAAGCGCGCGACACGGTACTCGATGCCTACAGCAGCTTTGCCCCGGAAATGGCCAGGATCGCCCGGCGCTTCTTCGATGAGGGCTGGATCGACGCGCCGGTGCGGCCGGGCAAGGCGCCGGGCGCCTTTGCCCATCCCACCGTGCCGTCATCGCACCCCTATGTACTGGTCAACTATCAGGGCAAGCCGCGTGATGTGATGACGCTGGCCCATGAGTTGGGCCACGGTGTGCATCAGGTGCTGGCGGCGCCCAACGGCGCGCTGATGGCGCCGACCCCGCTGACGCTGGCCGAAACCGCCAGCGTGTTCGGCGAGATGCTGACCTTCCGCAAGGTGCTGGCCGCGACCGCCGACCAGCGGCAGAAGAAGGCACTGCTGGCCGGCAAGGTGGAGGATATGATCAACACCGTGGTGCGGCAGATCGCGTTCTATTCGTTCGAGCGCAAGGTGCATCTGGCCCGCAAGGAAGGCGAACTGACCGCCGAGGCGATCAACGACATCTGGATGAGCGTGCAGGGCGACAGCCTCGGTCCGTCCATCCGGCTGTCAGACGGGTATGAGGTCTACTGGGCCTATATCCCGCATTTCATCCATTCGCCGTTCTATGTCTATGCCTACGCTTTCGGCGACTGCCTGGTGAATTCGCTCTATGGCGTCTACCAGAAGGCCGATCCAAGGTTTGTCGAGAACTACTTCGCGCTGCTCTCGGCAGGGGGCACCAAACATCATTCCGAGTTGCTCGCTCCGTTCGGGCTCGATGCGCGTGATCCCAGGTTCTGGCAGATCGGCCTGACGATGATCGAAGGCATGATCGGCGAATTGGAGGGAATGCCCTGAGGCGGCCTATCGCCGGTCCGCTGCTGGCGCAAACCGGTAGTGGCCGGTGATCGGATAGGCAAACAGCGTGTCCTCGCTGCGGACTCCTGCGCCGATGTTGTGGATGACTTCCGGCGCCCCGGACGCGCCACGGCGTGCGCTGACTACGGCGATATGGGGCAGATTGCCGGGCAGCATCTGGCTGATGATGTCGCCGGGCTTGAAATCGTCCGGATTGCGGCTGGGCGGCAGGCGCTGGCCGTGCCGGCTGAAATAGACCTGCAGATTGCCGACCCTCCGATGGTCGATGTTGGTGTCAGGGCGCGCAAGGCCCCAGCGGCGCGGATAGGCTGAAAATGCGCGTTTCATGTCGGCATTGACCAGCGTCTGCAGGTCGAGGCCGAAGGCATCGCGGTAGGCGCGGATGATCACATCCGTGCACACGCCTCGCTCGCGGGGCACATCGCCGTTGGGAAAGCCGATGCGGGCATAGGCCGGATCGTAGAGCCGGGTCACCCCGACCTGTGCGGAGGCGGCGGCGACGAGCCGGGCCTGCCAACTGGTGCAGGTTGGGGCCGCATGCACACAGGCGGCCCGCCCGGCAGAAGGCGGCGGTTCGGCCACGGCTGGCCAGGCCGCAAGCAGCGCTAGGCCAAGTGTGGCAAGGATGGCAAGTCGGATTGGCATGGAAGGTCTCGGCTCAGGTCGGCTTGCCATTTCCGACAGGATTTTCGGGCAAAAGCATGGCCACTCAGCCGGCGATGGTGCCTGCCTGACAGGGCATCAGCGCCCGCGGGCCAGTTGAGGCAAATCGTGGCATGGATTTTCCTGCGCCAAGCCGCTAGACAGCCGCCGGATTACCGACAACGGACCCCGGTCATGACGGACGCAAAGAAGCACATCTTCATTTCCTATTCGCGCCAGGGCGGCATGGCGCTAGCCAGACGGGTCAGCGCCGCGCTGTCCGGCATGGGCTTTGATGCCGATGTGCCGATCCAGCCGATCTGGGAGCCGGATGCGGAGTGGGATGACGAGGTGGTTGCCGATATCCGCACCGCCGCCGGGGTGGTGTTCATCGAACCGAAGGATGAGCGGGCCGCGCCGCATCTGATGTTCGAGATCGGCGCGGCCCATGCGCTGGGCAAGAAGATCGTCGGCGTCGGCGCCAACCGCGAGGAATTCTACCTTGAGGAGGCGGGCAGCGACGGCGTTCTGCATATCTATGATCTCATCGATGCGACCAATCTGTCCGATGAGGAGCTGGCCGTTGCCATCGTTGCCGGGCTCGGCCTGACGTCCTGAGACCTGCCCGACTGCGCCGGTTTCCCTGTCCGGACCCGGGCTGGCGGGAAAGCTCGCGCATGCCTATTTATGCCTGATGAGCGCTTCGGATGATGACGAAAAGAACCGGCTTTCGGCGCGAGCCACCCGGTATGCGCGGGTCGGCATGCATGTCGGCGGTGCGGCGGCGCGGGTGGCAGGCACGCGGCTGTTCGGTGGATCGGGAACGGGCGATGCCGCAGCCCTCGCCGGAGCGCTCGGCCGGTTGAAGGGACCGCTGGTCAAGGTGGCGCAATTGATGGCCACGATCCCGGATCTGCTTCCCGCTGATTACGCAGCCGAACTGCAGAAGCTGCAATCCCAGGCCCCGCCGATGGGCTGGGTGTTCGTCAAGCGGCGCATGGCCAGCGAACTCGGGCCCGACTGGCAGGCGCGGTTCCAGAGTTTCGAAAAGGACGCGGCTGCGGCAGCTTCGCTGGGGCAGGTGCACCGGGCGGTTTCGCTCGACGGGCAGGCGCTGGCCTGCAAGCTGCAATACCCGGACATGGCCTCGGTGGTGGAGGCGGATCTGGCCCAGCTTCGCCTGTTGTTTGCCGTGCATCGGCGCATGGATGGCGTGATCGATACCTCGCAGGCCGCCGAGGAGATCGCCGAGCGGGTGCGCGAGGAGCTCGACTATGTGCGTGAGGCCGGCCATGCGCGGCTTTACAAGCGGGTGCTGGCGGACGAGCCACTGGTGCGCGTGCCCGAGGTGTTCGACGGGTTGTCAACACGGCGGTTGATCACGCTCGGCTGGCTCGATGGCAGCAAACTGCTCGACCACCGGCAGGACGATCTTGAAAGCCGCAACCGGCTGGCGACGGCGATGTTCAAGGCCTGGTGGCTGCCGTTTTCCCGCTACGGCGTCATTCATGGCGATCCGCATCTGGGCAATTACACGGTCTTTGACGAGGGCGGCCGGGCAGGGGGGATCAATCTGCTCGATTATGGCTGCATCCGCATCTTCCCGCCCGGGTTCGTCGGCGGTGTGGTCGATCTCTACTACGGGCTGCGCACGGGTGACCGCAACCGGGTGGTGCATGCCTATGAGACCTGGGGATTCAAGGCTCTCAACCCGGCGCTGATCGATACGCTCAACATCTGGGCGCGGTTCATCTACGGGCCGTTGCTGGAAGATCGGGTGCGGTCGATTGCCGATGGGGTCAGTCCGGCCGAGTATGGCCGCCGCGAGGCGATGCGGGTGCGCTCGGAGCTGAAAAAACACGGCGCGCTGACCGTGCCGCGCGAGTTCGTGTTCATGGATCGGGCGGCCATCGGGCTCGGCGGAGTGTTCCTGCACCTGAGGGCGGAGCTGAACTTCTACCGCCTGTTCAATGCGGCGATCGAGGGCTTTGACAGTGCCGATGTCGCTCAGCGCCAGGGCAGTGCGATGCAGGGCGCGGGCCTTGCCTGATTTCGGTCAAGTGGACGGCGGAAAAATTGCCACACCCGACCATTGCGGCATTGCGAGGCGCAGGCTAGTGCGTAATGTGTTGTCAGAATTTGGCGCCTAGAGGGGTTTCCATGGCCGAGCATCACGGATCGCACCGTGTCGACAATGATTATGTCGAACACGAAAAGACCTACAACCTGTTTGTCACCCTTACAAAATGGGGGACGGTGGCAAGTCTGCTCATTGTCCTGTTCGCTGGCTCGATGACAAGTCTTGTGCCGTGGGCGCTGACTCTGGTGCTGGCGGTGCTGATGTTTGTCGCAGCCATGATGCTCTGAACCCGTGGCGGGGCCGGCGGCCCCGTTCGCGTTTCCATCTGCGAGGAGTGACGATGCGCATAGTCGTTCTTGATGAGGCCAAGTCTGGGGAGCCGCGCGTTGCAGTCACCCCGGAGACCGTGAAGAAGCTGATCGGCTTCGGAGCCGAGGTGACGGTGCAGGCCGGCGCCGGCGCGTCGTCGAGTTTCCCTGACGCCGAGTTCGAGGGGGCTGGAGCCAAAGTCACCAAGGATATGAAGGCCGCACTGGCCGAGGCGGACATCCTGTTGTCGGTCGGCAGGCCGGACAAGGGGCGGATCAAGGGCATCAGGAAGGGCGCGCTGGCTCTGGCCACCATGGATCCTTACGGCAATGCCGAGGCGATCCAGGGATTGGCTGATACCGGTGTTGCCGCCTTTGCCATGGAGTTGATGCCGCGCATCACCCGGGCCCAGGTCATGGACGTGCTGTCCTCGCAGGCCAATCTTGCCGGCTATCGCGCCGTGATCGAGGCCGCCGGGGAATATGGCCGGGCCTTTCCGATGATGATGACCGCAGCCGGCACGGTTCCGGCGGCCAAGGCGTTCATCATGGGCGTCGGCGTCGCCGGCTTGCAGGCGATTGCCACCGCGCGCCGGCTCGGCGCAGTAGTGACGGCGACCGACGTGCGCCCCGCCACCAAGGAGCAGGTTGAATCGCTCGGCGCCAAGTTCCTCGCGGTTGAGGATGAGGAGTTCAAGCAGGCGCAGACCGCTGGCGGCTACGCCAAGGAAATGAGCAAGGAATACCAGGCCAAGCAGGCGGAATTGACGGCCAGCCACATTGCCAAGCAGGATGTCGTCATCACCACCGCCCTGATTCCGGGCCGGCCAGCGCCGCGCCTGATCACCAAGGAAATGGTGGCATCGATGCGTCCGGGCTCGGTCGTCGTCGATCTGGCGGTGGAGCGCGGCGGCAATTGCGAGCTTGCCCGCAAGGGTGAGGTCGTCACATCCGACAATGGCGTGAAAATCGTCGGCTGGGGCAATCTGGCGATGCGCCTGCCGCAGACCGCCTCGGGCCTCTATTCCAAGAACCTTGTCGCGTTCCTCGAGACGATGATCGACAAGAAAGAGAAAAAGCTCAGCGTCAACTGGGATGACGAACTGGTGAAAGCCACGCTGCTGTCGAAAGACGGTGCGCTCGTCCACCCGATGTTCCAGCCCAAGTCCTAAGGGGGCTATCCATGGCCAATTCTCCAGCCGAACTGGTTGAACAGGCGCGTCAGGCGGCCGCTGCCGCCAAGGCTGCGTCCGACAAGGCGCAAGCCGCGCTCGATATGTTGCAGGGGGCTGCCGATGCAGCCGGTGCGGCGGCCTCGGCCGCCACGGGCGGCGCGGTTGATCCGTTCATCTTCCGCTTTGCCGTGTTCGTGATGGCGATTTTCGTCGGCTATTATGTGGTCTGGTCGGTGACACCAGCGCTGCATACGCCGCTGATGAGCGTTACCAACGCTATTTCCTCCGTGATCATTGTCGGCGCCTTGCTGGCGACGGGCGTCCAGATCAGCGAAAGCGGTTCCGGTTGGGCCGTCGTTTTCGGGGTGATCGCGCTGATCTTCGCCTGCGTGAACATCTTCGGCGGGTTCCTGGTCACCCAGCGCATGCTGGCGATGTACAAGAAGAAGGGCTGAGCCGATGAACGCCAATTTCGCCAATCTTCTCTATCTCGTCGCGGGCGTGCTGTTCATCCTGTCGCTGCGTGGCCTGTCGCATCCCACGACCTCGCAGCAGGGAAACAAGTTCGGCATGATCGGCATGGGCATTGCCGTCGTGACCACGCTGCTGCTGTCGCCGCCGGCGTCGTTCATGAACTGGCTGTTCCTGCTGGTCGGGGCCGGTGTCGGCGGCGGCATCGGCGCATTGCTGGCCCAGCGCATCGCGATGACGGCAATGCCGCAGCTGGTGGCCGCGTTCCACAGCCTCGTCGGTCTTGCGGCGGTGTTCGTCGCGGCTGCGGCGCTTTATTCACCAGCGGCGTTCGGTATCGGAGCCCCGGGCGCGATCAAGGGCGCCTCGCTGTTCGAGATGGCGCTGGGTGCCGCGATCGGTGCGGTGACCTTCACCGGATCGGTCATCGCCTTCCTCAAGCTCGACGGTCGCATGTCTGGCGCGCCGATCATGCTGCCGCAACGGCATGCGATCAACATCGGCCTCGGTGTGCTGCTGGCCTTTTTCATCCTGGTGTTCATCCGCTCGGAATCGACGGCGGTGTTCTGGCTGATCGTGCTGGTCAGCTTTGCGCTCGGCGTCTTGCTGATCATCCCGATCGGCGGCGCCGACATGCCGGTGGTGGTTTCGATGCTCAACTCCTATTCGGGCTGGGCGGCAGCGGGCATCGGGTTCACGCTTGGCAATCTCGCGCTGATCATCACCGGCGCGCTGGTGGGCTCCTCGGGCGCGATCCTCAGCTACATCATGTGCAAGGCGATGAACCGCTCGTTCTTCTCGGTCATCCTCGGCGGCTTCGGCGGCGAGGCGGTGGCGGGCGGAGCGGCGCAGGAAGCGCGGCCCTACAAGGCCGGCTCGGCGGATGATGCGGCCTATATCATGAAGAATGCCTCCAAGGTCATCATCGTGCCGGGATACGGTATGGCTGTGGCGCAGGCCCAGCATGCGTTGCGCGAGATGGCCGACCTTCTGAAAAAGGAAGGGGTGCAGGTCTCCTATGCCATCCATCCGGTGGCTGGGCGCATGCCGGGGCACATGAACGTGCTGCTGGCCGAGGCCAACGTGCCGTATGACGAGGTGTTCGAGCTTGAGGACATCAACTCGGAATTCGCCCAAGCGGATGTTGCCTTCGTCATCGGCGCCAACGACGTGACCAACCCGGCGGCCAAGACCGACAAGACTTCGCCGATCTATGGCATGCCGGTGCTCGACGTCGAGAAGGCGGCGAATGTGCTGTTCGTCAAACGGTCAATGGGCGGCATCGGCTATGCCGGTATCGACAACGACCTGTTCTATCGCAACAACACGATGATGCTGCTGGCCGACGCCAAGAAGATGGTCGAGAACATCGTGAAAGCGCTGGCGCATTAATCCGATACCATACCCTCGACCGGGGCGATCAGCCTGGCGACACCCCTGACATGACAAAGGCCGCCTCGAGGCGGCCTTTTTCTTTGTCGTTCCGTTCAAAGACCGAGAATCAGCGGAACAGGCCGAAGCCGCCGCGCGAGACCGAGGCATCCTTGGGCAGGACGACGTTCGGGTTGAGATTCAGCGCACGCTGGTAGGCCTCGTTCGCCTCAGCCTTGCGGCCGAGCCGGTCAAGCGCATAGCCGCGCCCGGCCCAGCCGTCGGCCTGCCGGTTGTCGATGTTCAGCGTCGCGGTGAAATCCTCGAGCGCCTGTTCGAACTTGCCGATGGCATTCAGGCTCTGGCCGCGACCCAGATAGGGCGGAGCGACATAGGGATTGCGGTCGATCGCCGCATCGAAATCGGAAATCGCCAGCGGGTGCTGGCCCTGCAACTGATGGATCAGCCCGCGGCCATGATAGGCCTCGGCCATGTCCGGCTTGAGCCGCAGCGCCTGACTGAGATCCTCATTGGCGGACTGCATGTTGCCTTGCGCGCGGTAGAGGTTGCCACGGGCGAGATAGGCCGCCGGATAATTGGGATCGGCCTGGATGGCGCGGTTGAAATCGCCGAAAGCCAGATCGTTCTTGCCGATCTGGCGATGGGCAAGACCGCGATTGACGTAAGCAGCGGCGAAATTCGGATTGATCCGCACCGCGCGCGAGAAATCATTGATCGCATCATTGAACCGACCGGCCCGGGCATAGGCGGCACCGCGCGTGTTGTAAGCCTGGGGATCATCCGGGTTGCGGGCAATGACATCGCTCAGCGAGCCGATATTGGCCGAGCTGGCGGCCGCAGCGCTTGCGTCATCGACTTCCGCGACGCCGGCCGGGTTGATCGGGCTGATCGTCTCGCAGGCTCCCATTGCCAGAACCAGCGCCAGAACCGGCACCAGAACCGGCACTCTTGCCCAGGTTCTTACACCGCGAGATTGCCGCAGTGCGGCATGGGAACAGGAACTCTTCATGGCTGCAGCCAGCATCACACCACTCGTTTCGACCGCGCCCCTCAGGGGCACTCTTAGCGCTGTTTAGCGAAAACATACCACAAAAACTTAAAAGCGCCCGGAATCCGGACGCTTTTTTGCACATGAGCCAAAGGTGGCTCCCAGGACCGCCTGGCGATCCGGCTGCGCAGAAGGTCTCAGACCTTCTTGACCTTCGGCTTGGCGGCCGGCAGCAGGCCTTCGCGCTGCAGACGCTTGCGCGTCAGCTTGCGGGCGCGGCGCACAGCCTCGGCCTTTTCGCGAGCGCGCTTCTCGGACGGCTTCTCGTAATGACCGCGAAGCTTCATTTCACGGAAAATGCCTTCACGCTGCATTTTCTTCTTGAGAGCGCGGAGCGCCTGATCAACGTTATTGTCGCGAACGAGTACCTGCACGTGCTGTGTCCGTCAGTCCTGGCGTGGTGAAAACATACGGGCAGGCGCCTAGATGCCTGCCAGCGGAAGGTTGGGTCATTATCAAAGCGACCGGCGCTTGTCCAGCGCGGGAAAACGGCACCTGTGCGGAAAATGGGCGGTATTCAACCGGCGTGACGCCGCACACGTGTCACATGGCCCATCTTGCGGCCTGGACGCGGTTCGCTCTTGCCATAAAGATGGAGATGCGCTCCAGGCTCGGCCAGCAGTCTGGCCCAATCGCCGGCCTCGTCGCCGATGAGATTCTGCATCGTCACGCTTGCCCCGGTGCATGCCACCGATCCGAGCGGCCAGCCGGCGATAGCACGGATATGCTGCTCGAACTGCGATGTTTCCGCACCTTCGATGGTCCAGTGGCCCGAGTTATGCACGCGAGGAGCGATCTCGTTGACGATCAGGCGCTCGCTGCCGCCGTCACGAAGCAGGAACATTTCCACCGCGAATACCCCGACGGCATCCAGCCCGTCGCCGATCCGGCGGGCGATGTCGAGCGCGCGGGCCTGCGTCTCGGGCGAAATCCGCGCCGGGACATTGGTCTGCCAGAGGATATGGTTGCGATGCTCGTTCTCGCAGACGTCGTAGGCGGCGAATGTGCCATCAAGGCCGCGGGCGGCGATCACCGAAACTTCGGCAGAAAAGGGGACAAAGCCTTCCAGAATGGCCGGCGCCCCGCCGATTGCATCATAGGCAGCCGGAAGGGCGGTATCGGGACGGATCACCACCTGCCCCTTGCCATCATAGCCGAAACGGCGGGTCTTGAGCACGCTCGGCCGGCCAAGGGCAAGCACCGCCACCTCAAGTTCCGTCAGCGAATCAACGCTCCAGAACGGGGCGGTCTCGATGCCGAGATCGGACATGAAGGTCTTTTCGTGCAACCGGTCCTGGCTGATCGACAGCATGCGGGCGCCGGGGCGGACCGGCTTCAGCGGCGCAAGAATCTCCACCGTGCGGGCCGGAACATTCTCGAACTCGTAGGTGATGACATCGCAGCGGGCGGCAAAGCGGGCGAGCGCCTCGGCGTCCTCATAATCCCCGGTCATGCATTCGGTGGCCACATCGAAGGCCGGGCCCTCGCGTTCAGGCTGGTAGATCAGGGTCCTCAGGCCAAGTTCCGCCGCCGCCAGGGCGGCCATGCGACCAAGCTGACCGCCGCCGAGAATGCCGATGGTCTGGCGCGGAACCAGACGGTTCATGGCTCGTCCCTCGGGCGTTCGGCGACCGCGGCGGTCTGTGCCGACCGCCAGCCATCAAGCCGGGTTGCGAGCGCCGGATCATGCAGGGCAAGGACGGCAGCGGCCAAAAGCGCAGCATTGACGGCGCCAGCGCGGCCTATGGCCAATGTGCCTACCGGGATTCCGGCCGGCATCTGCACGATCGAATGCAGGCTGTCGACGCCGGACAGCGCCTTGGATTCAACCGGCACGCCGAAGACCGGCAGCGGTGTCATCGCCGCCGTCATGCCGGGCAGATGGGCGGCGCCGCCGGCGCCGGCGATGATGACGTGATAACCGGCCTCGCGGGCCGATCTGGCAAAGGAAAAAAGCCGCTCCGGCGTGCGGTGGGCAGAGACAATGCGCGCGTCAAACGCGATGCCCAGCGCTTCCAGTGTGTCCGCCGCGTGTCTCATCGTCGACCAGTCGGACTGGCTGCCCATGATGATGGCGACTCTGGCGGGTGTTCCGGTCATATCCGCATGTCCCTTAGATCACGCTCTCGTTTCGGCTCAATCACCGAAACGAGAGATATAGTGACCGACAATAATAACCTGGAGCATGCTTTTGGCGAAAAACCGTCGACACTTTTTCGCAGCATGCTCCAAGGCTGCTCCCCTGTATCCAACCATGCGGCGCCAGCGCAAGGCTCTCGTGCGCGTCCGGTTAGAGCATGCTGCGATTGGGTGAAAGCCGGCTCATCGCAAAAGGCATGCTGTGAACTCCAGATATCGATCACGTTGCCTCGCGCTTTGATGGAATCATCAGAATGCGGATAACGTGATCGGTATCAATAAGTTAGAGCATGTCTTCTGCGATTGACCGGTATCCACTTAATCGCGACATGCTCTAGGCGATGATGTCCGGCGTCAGCCGGTCCGACAGGCGGGTGATCTCGTCCTTCAGCAGCAGCTTGCGCTTCTTGAGCCGCTGGATCTGCAACTTGTCCGGCGCACCGAGTGCTTCCAGCGCCAGGATTGCATCGTCGAGATCCCGATGTTCCTGCCTATGCTGCTCGAGTTCATGGGTCAGAGCCTGCCGCTCGGCTTCACTCATCGGCTGACGCATCGGGCCTACCCTTCACAAATTCCAAAGTCGCGCGGCGCCGGATGGTCCTGCAACCGCAAACAATGTTCGGCCGGAGCGAGTATGGTCCGGCTTGCGCCGGCCTTCAAGTCGCTGTTGACAGGTTGCTAACACTTAGCCGCCGAACCCCCTTGCGGACGCCTGTGGCTGTGGCATGCTGCTTACGTCGTTCAACGCGCACAGGAGCCACGAATGTCGGTGGAATCACATCTCGCCCAGTTGGAACGCAAACATCAGGCGCTCAAGGATGCGATCGCAGCGGAACTCGCGCATCCCGCGTGTGATGATGCCAAGGTCGCGGCGATGAAGCGCAAGAAATTGCTGCTCAAGGATGAAATCGCCAAGCTCAAGCCGCAGGTTCAGGCGCCCTCCGCGCTGCATTGAGCGATTCCCCCCGCGTCAGCCGGGCGCGATGGCGCCTGGCGTGCCTGCTATCAGGCGTGATGCGTGCCAAGGCGGGCGGTCGGCCCGCCTTTTCCATGACGAAACATGTGCTTTTTGCAGCATTTCAGGTCTGATCCGGCAAAATCCGCTGGTATTTGATCCACATTCGTTGACAGGGCGCCGCGATGGGCTATCGAGGCGCAGCAGGACGAGCGACTGATCGCGGCGTCCCTTCCCAGTCTCCGCGTTTTTCAGGATCTTCGTATGCCGACCCGCGCCCAGCATGATTTGATGGCCAATGCCGTTCGCGCCCTTGCGATGGATGCGGTGGAAGCCGCCAAGTCGGGCCATCCGGGCCTGCCGATGGGGGCAGCCGACGTTGCCACCGTCCTGTTCCGCGACCATCTCAAGTTCGACCCTGCCGATCCGGCCTGGCCGGATCGTGACCGTTTCGTGCTCTCGGCCGGCCATGGGTCGATGCTGATCTATGCTCTGCTGCATCTGATCGGTGTCAAGCAGGCCAGTCTTGATGAGTTGAAGGCGTTTCGCCAGCTTGGCTCAAAGACCGCAGGACATCCCGAATACGGCCATCTTGCCGGCGTCGAGACGACAACCGGGCCGCTGGGGCAGGGCATCGCCAATGCGGTCGGCATGGCCCTGGCCGAGCGGCTGATGGCGGCACGCCATGGCGGCAAGCTCGTCGATCACAATACCTATGTGCTGGCGGGTGACGGCTGCCTGATGGAGGGGATCAGCCAGGAGGCGATCGCGCTCGCCGGGCATCTGAAGCTCAACCGGCTGATCGTCTTGTGGGATGACAACAACATCACCATCGACGGCAAGGTGTCGCTGGCTGATTCGACCGATCAACTGAAGCGGTTCGAGGCGTCGGGCTGGCGCGCTGAACGGGTCGACGGTCATGATCCGGTGGCGATTTCCGCCGCGCTCGACCGGGCCAAGGCAGCGGACAGGCCGTCGCTGATCGCCTGCAAGACGGTGATCGGATACGGTGCGCCGACCAAGGCGGGCAGCGAAAAGGTGCATGGTGCCCCGCTCGGGACCGATGAACTGGCCGCGACCAAGAAGGCGCTCGGCTGGCCGCATGGCGCTTTCGTCGTTCCGCCGGAGGTCTATGCTCTGTGGCAGGCGACGGCCAAGCGCAGCGCTGGCGCCCGCAGGGCCTGGACGCAGCGGCTGGAGGCGACCGGCGCCAAGAAACGCGCCGCCTTCGAACAGGCGCTTGCAGGCACCCAGCCCAAGGAACTGGCGCGTGCGCTCAAGGGCTTGAAGCAGCAGGCGGCTGTGACAACCGCCGAGATCGCGACGCGCAAGACGTCGGAAATGACCATCGACGCCATCGCCGGGGCCATGGATGCGTTCGTCTCCGGTTCGGCCGACCTGACCCATTCCAATTTCACGCAAGGCAAGCTGCTGAAGCCGGTCAAGCCTGGCGATTTTTCCGGCGGCTACATCCATTACGGCATTCGCGAACATGCGATGGCCGCCGCAATGAACGGCATCGCCCTGCACGGCGGGCTGATCCCGGCAGGCGGCACGTTCTTCGTGTTTTCCGACTATTGCCGCCCGTCGATCCGGCTGGCCGCGCTGATGGGCCTGCGCGTGCTGCATGTGATGACGCATGATTCAATCGGCGTCGGCGAGGATGGGCCGACGCATCAGCCGGTCGAGCATCTGGCGTCGCTGCGCGCCATTCCCAATTGCACGGTGCTGCGCCCGTGCGACCTGACCGAGACGGTCGAGGCCTATGAAGTGGCGCTCGTCGCTGCCAGGACGCCGACGGTGTTCGCGCTGTCGCGGCAGAACCTGCCGCAGCTGCGCAAGTCTTACACGCCGAAGAACCTGACAGCGCTCGGCGCCTATGAACTGATGCCGGCGGAAGGCAAGGCGCAGGTGTCCTTGTTCGCTTCGGGGTCGGAGGTGGCGATGGCCATCGAGGCGCGCCGCCTGCTGGCGGAAAAGGGGATTGCCGCGCGGGTGGTGTCGGTTCCCAGCCACGATCTGTTCGCCGCCCAGCCGGAAGCCTATCGCCGCAAGGTGATCGGCCGGGCGAAGGTGAAGGTCGGCATCGAGGCCGGCATCCGGCAAGGGTGGGATTTTATCATTGGCAGCGACGGATTGTTCATCGGCATGAACGGTTTCGGCGCTTCCGGGCCGGCGGCAAAGGTTTATCAGCATTTTGGCATTACCGCGCAGGCGGTGGCTGACGCTGCGGCACAACGCCTGGCGCGTTGAGGTTGGCTTTTATTCAGACCGGGCTGTGCATGAGGCGCGGCATCGAACGTTCAAGAGGAGCACATCATGGCTGTGAAGGTTTTCATCAACGGGTTCGGTCGTATCGGCCGCAACGTCCTGCGCGCGATCATCGAGGGCAAGCGCAAGGACATCGAGGTGGTGGGCATCAACGATCTCGGCCCGGTCGAAACCAATGCCCATCTGCTGCGCTATGATTCGGTGCATGGCCGCTTTCCGGCCGATGTGAAGGTCGAGGGCGAGAGCCTGGTCATCAACGGCCAGAAGATCCGCGTCACCGCGATCAAGGATCCGGCGAGCCTGCCGCACAAGGAACTGGGCGTCGACATCGCGCTCGAGTGCACCGGCATCTTCACCGCCAAGGACAAGGCCAGCGCCCATCTCAAGGCCGGCGCCAAGCGCGTTCTGGTCTCGGCCCCAGCGGACAATGCCGATTACACCGTTGTCTACGGCGTCAATGACGCCGGCCTGACCAAGGATCACCTGGTCGTCTCGAACGGCTCCTGCACCACCAACTGCCTTGCGCCGGTCGCCAAGGTGCTGAACGACTCGTTCGGCATCGTGCATGGCTTCATGACCACGGTGCATGCCTACACCGGCGATCAGCCGACGCTCGACACCATGCACAAGGACCTTTACCGCGCCCGCGCTGCGGCACTGTCGATGATCCCGACCTCGACCGGTGCGGCGAAAGCCATCGGCCTGGTCATCCCGGAACTGAAGGGCAAGCTCGACGGCTCCGCCATCCGCGTTCCGACCCCGAATGTCTCGGTGGTCGATCTGAAGTTTGTCTCGAAGAAGAAGGTCACGGTCGAGAAGATCAACGACGCGATCCTCAAGGCGGCCAAGCGCGGCCCGCTCAAGGGCATCCTCGCGGTGACGGCCGAGCCGAATGTCTCGTCCGACTTCAACCACGCGCCGGCCTCCTCGACCTTCGCGCTCGACCAGACCAAGGTGATGGACGAGAAGTTCGTCCGCATCCTCACCTGGTATGACAACGAATGGGGCTTCTCCAACCGCATGGTGGACAGCGCGGTGGCGATGGGCAAGCTGATCTGAGGCAACAGGGGCCGCTCCGCACCCGGAGCGGCCCCTTCCGCACTGCTCCAACGATGAACCGGCGTTCATTCCCGTTCCTGCTTCCCGCCACCGCCGCCATGCTTGCGATGGTGCTGGCCGGGCCGGCTGTGGCTGTTACCGATGCGGCGACCGGGTTTGGCATCGCACCGCCGGCGCCGTTCACCGCCGAGCGGAGCGCCGCCAATGCCGAGGATGTCGCCTTCTCGATCCGCTCGCCGGACGGACAACCGCCGGCGGCCGGCACCGGTGCGCTCTGCCGCGCCGGTTTCAAGGCCGCAGCCACCTCCAGCGGTGCAGACCAGCCGACGCTCAATGCCAAACTCGACAGGCCGCCGGTGCTTGATGAGATGCGCAAGCCGCTCAAGCCGCGCTACGTGATCGAACGCGAGGATCTGTTCCAGCTCGGCGAGGCGCGCGGCATTGCCTATACCGCTATTCCCCGCGCCGGACCGAATGCCGATACGGTGCGCGTGGTGCTGTCGTTTGTCGAAACGCCCAAGGGGCGGGTGAGCCTCGTCTGCGCCACGCCCGCTCCCCATCTTGAAGCGGCCCGCCCGGTGTTCGAGGCGATCCGCGCCACGCTTATCCTGCCGAAATAGGATTTTGTCATGAGCCAGACTTTCCGCACCCTCGACGCGCTCGCTCCCAAGGGCAAGCGCGTGCTCGTCCGTGTCGATCTCAACGTGCCGACCGAGAACGGCAGGGTGACCGACGCAACCCGTCTTGATCGGATCCTGCCGACCATCAACGATATCGCCGGCAAGGGGGGGCGGGTGATCCTGCTGGCGCATTTCGGCCGGCCGAAGGGCAGGGACGCTTCGCAAAGCCTCAAGCCGGTGGCCGAGGAACTTGCCCGCCGTCTCGGCAAGCCGGTGGCCTTCGCCGAGGATTGCATCGGCGATGTCGCGGCCAGGGCTGTCGCGGCGATGAAGGACGGCGATGTGCTCTGTCTGGAAAACACCCGGTTCTACAAGGAAGAGGAGAAGAACGAGCCGGGCTTTGTTGCCGAACTCGCCAGGCTCGGCGATGCCTATGTCAACGATGCATTCTCTGCCGCCCATCGCGCCCATGCCTCGACCGAGGGGCTGGCGCACAAGCTGCCGGCCTATGCCGGCCGGACGATGGAAGCGGAACTGAAGGCGCTCGATGCGGCGCTCGGCAATCCGAAGAAGCCGGTGGTGGCGATTGTCGGCGGCGCCAAGGTCTCGACCAAGCTCGATCTGCTCGGCAATCTGGTGAAGAAGGTCGATATCCTGATCATCGGCGGTGGCATGGCCAACACATTCCTCGCAGCGCGCGGGGTCAATGTCGGCAAGAGCCTGTGCGAGCACGATCTGGTCGCCACCGCGCGCGAGATCGAGCAGAAGGCCAAGGCGGCGGGCTGCGAGATCGTGCTGCCGGTCGATGCGCTGCTCGCCAAGGAGTTCAAGGCCAATCCGGGCCATCGCGCGGCGGGTGTTGCCGATGTCAAGGCTGATGAGATGATCCTCGATGCCGGGCCGAAGTCGGTCGCGGTAGTCGAGGCCAAGCTGAAATCGGCCAAGACGCTGGTGTGGAACGGCCCGTTCGGCGCGTTCGAACTCGCTCCGTTCGACACGGCGACCGTGGCGGCCGCGAAAACCGCCGCTGCGCTGACGAAAGCCGGAAGCCTTGTCTCCATCGCCGGCGGCGGCGACACCGTGGCGGCGATGAACCACGCCGGCGTCGCCGACGACCTGACCTATATCTCGACCGCTGGCGGCGCCTTCCTCGAATGGATGGAAGGCAAGGCTCTGCCGGGGGTTGAAGCGCTGAAGCGGTAAGAGGTCAGCAATGCATCCGGTCGGCTCTCAGGAAAGACAGATCATGGATTTTCTGCATGAGCGTGTATTCGATCCGATTTTGCAATCCCGCCAGGCCTCTGAAACGTTGAAGCGGGGCGTTCGGTACACGATTATGCGCATGAATGAGCGAAACGCCGCTGGAATGATTCAATATTTCTGGTCAGCAGTTGTCGGGACCGACCCGAGTGTCGCGTTTGCATCAAGGATGAGGGCCGAGGGTTTCGACCGTTTCGAAGAAGTCATCGACGAATTCAGGCAGCGCTTCGCGCCGCGCCCCAAGGTTGGCCGAACATGATCCTCGGCAAGTGCCTCACGTTTTCATGTCACCAGAAACATGTTAGAGTTTGCTCATGAGCGACAAAGTGCACGATCTTACTCTGGACGTTCTCAAGCAGCTGCAACAAGGCTTCGCAGAAATGCGTGAGCGCCTTGACCGGATTGAGGAAGTTGCGCGCAAGCAGCGGCGCGATTCCGCCGGTATGCTTGTCATGATGCGGGCGACCGCCGGGGATTTCGACGAGCGCGTGACGGATGTCGAAGAGCGCGTTCTCGCCCTTGAATCCCGCAAATCCTGACACACCGCTTTAGTTCCAGCCGGCCGCAGGGTCGGCTTTCGCACACCTCAGCCCTACACCCAACGGAGAACGACCCCCATGGCCCGCATCACGATGCGTCAACTTCTCGATCACGCCGCCGAGCAAGGCTATGGCGTGCCCGCCTTCAACATCAACAACATGGAGCAGGCGCTGGCGATCATGGCAGCGGCCAACGAGGTCGATGCGCCGGTGATCATCCAGGCCAGCCGCGGCGCCCGTCAATATGCCAACGACATCATGCTCAAGCACATGATGGATGCGGTCGTTGAAATCTATCCGCACATCCCGGTCTGCGTGCATCTCGACCATGGCAACGAGCCGGGCACCTGCATGACCGCAATCCAGGCCGGCTTCACCTCGGTGATGATGGACGGCTCGCTCAAGGCGGACGGCAAGACCCCGGGCGACTGGGATTACAACGTTGGCGTTACCAAGGCCGTGACCCAGATGGCGCATCTCGGCGGCATCTCGGTGGAAGGCGAGCTGGGCGTGCTCGGCAGCCTGGAGACCGGCGAGGGCGAGAAGGAGGACGGCCACGGCGCCGAGGGCAAGCTCAGCCACGACCAGCTGCTGACCAACCCCGACGAGGCGGTGAAATTCGTCAAGGAGACCAAGGTCGATGCGCTGGCGATCGCCATGGGCACCAGCCACGGCGCCTACAAGTTCTCGCGCAAGCCGGACGGCAAGGTGCTGGCGATGAACGTGATCGAGGAAATCCATCGCAAGATGCCGAACCTGCATCTGGTGATGCACGGCTCCTCGTCGGTTCCGCAGGAACTGCAGGACATCATCAACGCCTACGGCGGCAAGATGAAGCCGACCTGGGGCGTGCCGGTGGAGGAAATCCAGCGCGGCATCAAGAACGGCGTGCGCAAGATCAACATCGACACCGACAACCGCATGGCGATGACCGGCCAGATCCGCAAGGTGTTCGCCGAGTCGCCGTCGGAGTTTGACCCGCGCAAGTATCTCAAGCCGGCGCAGGAGGCGATGACCGCGCTGTGCAGGCAGCGCCTGCAGGAGTTCGGCACCGCCGGCAACGCCTCGAAAATCAAGAAGATCTACACCCTCGCCGATATGGCCAAGCGTTATGCCAAGGGCGAGCTGGATCCGAAGTTCTCGTAAGACCGGGTTCTGATCACCGCAGGATGGCCGGGGTTCGCCCCGGCCATTTCCGTTTTTGCTGCCGGTGTTTTGCCTGCCGATGTTTTTCTTGCCTGCTTGCCGCATGGCAGCGGGGCGCGTAAGAAGCGCGGCCATGTCCGCCTTTCTTTATCTCATCCTGCCGCGGGTCGAGGATGCCGCTGAATTCGCGCGCCGCCTGGCTGTAGTGCTGGCGGCGGCGCCGGTCGCGGCGGTGCTGATCCCGTCGGCCGGTGATGACAAGGCAATGGGCGTGATTGCCCGGGCGCTGGTGCCGGTGATCCAGCAGGCAGGTGCGGCGGCCATCCTCGAACAGCCGCAGGATGCGCGGCTGGTTGCCCGCGCCGGGGCCGATGGTGCGCACTACCCGCATGACGCACCGGGACTGGCCGAGGCGATCGCGACGCTGAAACCGCAGCGGATTGTTGGTATCGGGGGCCTTCGGAGCCGGCATGACGCCATGCAGGCAGGCGAGCGCGATGTCGATTATCTGATGTTCGGCGAACCGCGCGCCGACGGATTTGTTCCACCTTTTGACCAGACGATCGAGCGTGCCGGCTGGTGGGCGGACATTTTCAATACGCCTGCGGTTGCCTGTGCGGCCGATGCCGCTGCTGTCGGGCCGATGGCCGAAACCGGCGCAGAATTCGTCGCACTCGGCCCATGGATTTTCTCGCAACCCGATCCTGCCGGTTCGCTCGGTGAGGCATTCCGCCTGGCCAGCGCGCGGCGAAAGAAGCCAGACTGACATCATGATCAATTCCCCCACTATCAATGTGATGACCGCTGCCGCGCTCAAGGCCGGACGTTCGCTGCGCAACGATTTCGGCCGGCTGCCGTCGCTCGCCGTCGCCCGGAAGGGCCCCGGCGATTTTGTTTCCCAGGCCGACAAGAAAGCCGAGGACATCCTCTACGCCGAGTTGGAGAAGGCGCGGCCGGGCTATTCCTTCCGCATGGAGGAATCGGGCGTGCGCGAGGGGGTGGACAAGACCCATTGCTGGCATGTCGATCCGCTCGACGGGACAACGAATTTCCTGCACGGAATCCCGCAGTTTGCCGTCTCCATCGGGCTGGAACGCGAGGGCGCATTGGTCGCCGGGGTCATCTACAATCCCATCACCGACGATCTCTATGTCGCGGAAAAGGGCCAGGGCGCCTTCCACAACAACCGGCGGATGCGGGTTTCTGCCTGTATCGAGCCGGCGGATGCGCTGATCGCCATCGGCATTCCACACATCGGCAAGGCGGGTGCGCCGCAGTTCCTGAAAGAGCTGGCGGCGACGATGGCCAGATTCGGCGGCCATCGCCGCATGGGGGCGGCGGCGCTGGATCTCGCCGGGGTTGCCGCCGGCCAGTATGAGGCCTTCTACGAGCGCGGCCTCAACAGCTGGGATATCGCCGCCGGCATCGTGCTGGTGCGTGAGGCAGGCGGGTTTGTTTCGGACCTGACAGGCGGGAACAGGTTCCTGGAAACCGGAGGCCTGGTCGCCGGCAATGAAGCGATCCAGCGCGAGTTGGTGTCGGTGCTGACCAGGCTGGGCTGAGCCTGCGGCGCCAGAGCCGCTTGAAATTGCCGCAATGCTGGCCCACTCTGCCGGCCGTCGCGATTGTAAGCGAGGCCGCATGACCGATACGACCGATGCCCTGCGCTTGTCTGCGCCGCGAATTTATCTGGTGCGGATGATCGTCTTTCTCATTCTGGCCGGGTTGATCGGTCTGGTGCTCTACAAACAGATCGCTGTCGCGTTCATGGCCAATCCGGCGCTCAACGGGCTGATTTTCGGCGTGCTGGCCATCGGTGCAGCGCTGGCGATCCGGCAGGTGGCCCGCCTGTTCGGCGAAGTGCGATGGGTCAATTCGATCCGGCGGCAGGAACAGCGGCTGACGCTCAACGAACCGCCGGTGCTGCTGGCGCCGATGGCTGCATTGCTGGGTGAAAAGGCCGGTCGCGAGGTCATATCGACGCTGACATTCCGCTCGGTGCTCGATTCGATCGGTGCGCGCCTCGACGAATCGCGTGACATCACGCGCTATCTGACCGGGCTGCTGGTGTTTCTGGGCCTGCTCGGCACGTTCTGGGGATTGCTGGAAACGGTCGGCTCGATCGGCAAGGTTGTGGCCTCGATGCCGACCGGCGGCGATGCCACCGTGCTGTTTGACGAATTGAAGGCCGGTCTGACGGCGCCACTCGCCGGCATGGGCATCTCGTTCTCGTCCTCGCTGTTCGGTCTCGCCGGCTCGCTTATCCTCGGTTTTCTCGATCTGCAGGCGGGGCAGGCGCAGAACCGGTTTTTCTACGAGTTGGAAGACTGGCTCTCGACGATGACGCAGGATCGCGCAATGCCGGCCGCCGGTGCGCAGACCGCCGACCTCAAGCCGCTGTTCGACCGGCTGACCCATGTGGTGAGCGAGGCCAGCGGCGGGCGTGCATCGGCCACGGCGATGGTGACGCTGGCCGAAGGCATCCAGACGATGATCCAGCATATGCGCTCCGAACAGCAGATGATTCGCAACTGGGTGGAGTTCCAGGCGGACCAGCAGCAGGAGGTCAAACGCCTGCTGGAAAAGTTGGTGCGCGATGAGCCGAAAGGCCACCTCTGATGCCGCTCGGGCGGGCACGCGGGCGCGGGGGGGACCGGTCGATCTCCTATTGGCCCGGCTTTGTCGATGCCCTGTCGACGCTGCTGCTGGTGTTCACCTTCCTTCTGGCCGTGTTCGTGCTGGCGCAATTCTTCCTGTCGCGCGAGGTCAGTGGCAAGGATGAGGTGCTAACCCGGCTTAACCGCCAGCTTCAGCAATTGACCGAATTGCTCAGCCTCGAAAAGGGCGCCAAGACCTCGGCGGAAGGCCAGGTTGCCAGCCTGACGGCCACGCTCGATCTGATGCGAAGCGAGAACGAGAAGCTGAAGGGCGCGGCCGAGGGGGCCGGTGCCGCGGCCCAGCGGGCCGGGGCGTTGCAGGGCCAGATCGACAGCGAGAAGCAATTGGCAGCGCGGGCGCTGGCACAGGTCGAGCAGCTCAACCAGCAGATCGCGGCCTTGCGCAAGCAGTTGCAGGCGCTGGAAGAGGCCCTCAACGCCTCCGAGGCGAAGGACAAGGATGCACAGGCGCGCATTTCCGATCTTGGCAACCGGCTGAATGTTGCGCTCGCCCAGCGGGTGCAGGAGCTGAACCGCTACCGATCCGATTTCTTCGGCCGGCTCAGACAGGTGCTTGGTGCTCGTCCGGATATCCGCATCGTCGGCGATCGTTTCGTTTTCCAGTCGGAGCTGTTCTTCGAGACCGGGGCGTCCGACCTTTCGGTGGCCGGTTCGGCCGAACTCGACAAGATCGCCGCCGCTCTGCAGGATCTCGAGCGTGAGATTCCGCCGGAAATACCGTGGATCGCCCGGATCGACGGTCATACCGACAAGCGGCCATTCCAGTCAGGATCGGCGCGTTCCAACTGGGAACTCTCAGCCAATCGGGCCATTTCCGTCGTCCGCTATCTGGTCAGCAAGGGCGTATCGCCACAGCGGCTGGCAGCCACCGGCTTCGGCGAATTCCAGCCGATCGACCTTGGCGAAAGCCCCGAGGCACTGGCGCGCAACCGGCGGCTCGAACTGAAGGTCACCGAACGGTGATCCTGCGCGATGCCGCGCCGGCCGACCTGCGGGCGCTGATCGATCTGTGGCAGGAGGCCTGGCAGGTCACCATGCCGGAGATCGACTTTGCCGCGCGTCGGCCGGGCTTTACCGGCAAGCTGGCGGATATGTTGGCCGAGGGCGTGCGGTTGCGCATGGCGGAGACAGATGAAGCGATGGCCGCCGGATTCTATACCCTCGACGCTGGCGGCTATCTCGACCAGGTGGCGGTGAAGCGCAGTCTTTGGGGACGCGGGGTGGCCAGCCGGCTGATCGAGGATGCAAAACACCTGTCCGGCGGGCGGCTGTCGCTCACGGTCAATCAGGCCAACCACCGCGCCATCGCCTTCTATGAACGCGAGGGGTTCCAGCGCGGCGAAGCCTCGGTCAATCCGGTGTCCGGTCTGCCGCTCTGGGTGTACCGGTGGGACAGCGGTCAGACCTCGGGCTCCAGGCCGTAGCGGTTCGCCCCCTGATCACCGGCCACACCGCCCAGCAGGACCAGCGTCAGGATCACATTGGCCAGGGCGAGATAGTGCCAGCCTGTTGCCAGCATGCCCAGCCAATCGCCGCGCGCGCCGATCCGGCCAAGTCCGATGACGAGATCCAGCGCAGAAATCGTGACGATCAGCATGGCCCAGGCGCCATCAATGCCGATATCGCGGAAGCGTTTGGCAAAGACGCAATAGCTCGGATAAATCATGGCGACGCCATAGACGGCGTGGGCCAGGCCCATGCGGCGTAGCCCAAGCAGCAGCAGCAGGGCCAATGCCAGGCCGGAGGCCAGTGCGACGAACCACCAGAAACCGCGACGCGACAGACGACCCTGATCGGAGAACAGCAGCGGGCCGAGCGGCGGCATGTCAGGCGCCAGGATCGCCGAATTGCAATGCGGCGAGGCGGGCATAGAGCCCGTCGCGCGCGACCAGCGCGGCATGATCGCCCTCTTCGGCGATCCGGCCCCGATCGAGCACGACGATGCGGTCGGCCGCGCGGATAGTTGCCAGGCGATGGGCGATGACCAGCGAGGTGCGCCCCTGCATGGCATGGTCGAGGGCAGTCTGCACCGCTCGCTCGTTCTCGGCATCGAGGGCGGAGGTTGCCTCGTCGAGCAGGAGGATCGGCGCATCGCGCAGAATGGCGCGGGCAATGGCGATGCGCTGGCGTTCGCCGCCCGAAAGGGTCACGCCGCGTTCGCCGACCAGCGTGTCATAGCCTTGCGGCAGCCGGGCGATGAAATCATCGGCGGCGGCCTGCCGGGCGGCATTGCGGATGGCCTCGTCGCTGGCCGCCGGATTGCCGAGGCGAATGTTGTCGGCCACCGATGTCGCGAAGATGACCGGGTCCTGCGGCACCAACGCGATCAGGCGGCGCAGATCACGCAAGGCCATGTCGCGGATGGGCACGCCGTCGATCCGGATCGCGCCGGCAACGGGATCGTAGTGCCGCATCAGCAGCTGGAACAGGGTCGACTTGCCTGCGCCCGAGGGGCCGACAATCGCCAGCCGCTCGCCGGGACGCACGGCCAGCGAGAGCGATTCGAACACATCGGCTTCGGCGCGCGTCGGATAGGCAAAGCGCACTGCGGAAATGTCGATGGCGCCCCGGGCCGGTGCGGCGGGCAGCTGTGGCGTCGGTGTCTCCTGCACCTGCGGCTGGGTCTCCAGCAATTCAGCGATCGAGGCTGCCGCTCCGGCGGCCTGGCTGATGTCGCCGTAAACATCGGACAACTGGCCCAATGCGCTGGCGGCAAAGACCGCATAGAGCACGAATTGCGACAGCCGGCCCGGTGTCATTTCGCCGGAAATCACCGATTGGGCGCCCGTCCACAGGACTGCGATCACCGAGGCAAAGATCAGGAAAATCCCGATCGAGGTGAGGATCGAACGGGCCAGGGTCGAGCGCCGGGCCGCATCAAAGGCAGCGTTGGCGGCCTCGGCAAAGCTTGCAACAGCGCCAGCCTCGGCATTGAGACCCTGCACAGTGCGGGCCGCGCCGATCCGTTCGGCGGCAAAACCGGAGGCTTCGGCGAGCCTATCCTGCGCCGCGCGTGCGCGGCCGCGCACGGAGCGGCCGGCAAAGACCAGCGGCAGAACGATCAGCGGGATGGCCCCCAGCACCAGGCCCGACAGCCAGGGGCTGGTAATTGCCATCATCGCCACCGCGCCGATGAACAGCAGAATGTTGCGCAGGGCAATCGAGGCAGAGGCCCCGAAGGTCGATTTGATCTGAGTGGTGTCGGCGGTGAGGCGCGAGATGATGTCACCGGCGCGAGTGGCATCGAAAAAAGCGCCGTCGAGGCTCATCACCTTGGCGAAGATCGCGGTGCGGGTGTCGGCAACGATGCGTTCGCCCAGCGTCATCACCAGATAATGGCGCAGGCCGGAGGCGAAGGCGAGCACCCCCACCACCGCGATCAGCATCAGGAAATAGGCATCGACCAGGCCCTGCTGGTCGGCCTTGAAACCGAAATCGACCATGCGGCGGATGGCGAGCGGGATGGCCAGCGTGGCGCCCGACGCCAGAACCAGCGCCGCGAGCGCCGCGAGAATCCGGCCGCGATAGGGACGGACGAAGGGCAGCAGCCCCTTCAGGGCAGAGAGCGGCGCCTTGCGCGGCGCGGCATCGGCGGGGGTGTCGGTGTGAGTTCTGCGCATACAAGGCCCGGTTGTTCGGCTTCTCGCTAGATCATGCGACGAGAAAGTGGAAACGGTTTTTCGCAGGCATCGCGCTCCGGGCCTTGGTCCGGCCGGATGGCGGAGCTGGCCTGCGTGAGGAACATTGCCACAGCTCACATGTCGAGGAACACCGTTTCCTTCTCACCCTGTAGATGGATATCAAAGCGGAACACGATCTGCTGGCCGCGCATTTCCCGCCGCGCCACCAGCGTCTGGCGCAACGGCGCCAGTTCGATCGCGTTCAACAGCGGGTCAGCGGTGTTGGCGTCGCCTTCGTCGTCGAAATACAGCCGGGTGTGCAGGTGGAGGTTGATGCCGCGGGCAAAGACCAGCAGCGACAGATGCGGCGCCTGCATCCGGCCGTCCGGCCAGGGGGTGGCGCCCGGCCGGATCGTCTCGAAAAAGTAGGTGCCGGTAGAAAAATCAGCGCCGGCGCGGCCCCAGCCAAGAAAGCCGGGGGCATTGTAGCGCCCCTTGGAATCGGCCTGCCAGATTTCGATCTGAGCATCGCGCACCGGCACCCCGGCTCCATCATAGACACTGCCTTCGATGCGGATGCGCTCTCCCTCGACGCCAGCGGAGGTCAATACATTGAGCCGTTCCTGACTGCGCAGTTTCAGGCCGGCCTGCGCCGGCAGCATGCCGATGTGCAGATAGGGGCCGGCGGTCTGCGACGGGGTCTCCTTCAACCGTTCCACCGGCATGTCACAGGCCCTCCGTGCGGTTTTCGAAGAAAGCCTGGCGACGGCCGCGCAGCACGATGTCGAATCGGTAGGCGAGGCTGTCAAAGGGGACCATGGCGCCCATATCGAGCTGGGCGATGAGCATGTTGCGCGCGGCCAGCGTGGGGATCGTGTTGACGATCGGGCAGAGCGGAATGAGCGGATCGCCCTCGAAATACATCTGGGTCACCAGGCGCTGGGCAAAGGCCTCGCCGAAGACCGAGACATGGATATGGGCGGGGCGCCAGTCGGAGCCGTTGTTGCGCCAGGGGTAGGGGCCGGGGCGAATTGTGCGGAAATAGTAATGGCCGTCAGCGTCGGTGATGCAGCGGCCGCAGCCGCCGAAATTTGGATCATCCGCTGCCTTGTAGTGATCGTTGACGTGGCGATATTTGCCACCGGCATTGGCCTGCCAGACTTCCAGCAGCGTGCCGGGAACCGGGCGGGCGTTCTCATCGACAACGCGGCCATGGACGATGATGCGCTCGCCTACCGCCTCGCCGCTCACCATATGGTTGCGGATCAGATCGTTGTCGTCATGGGCCAGCATGTCATGGCCGAACTTGGGCCCGGAAAGTTCGCCGAGCGCGGCTTCCAGCGACAGCAGTGCCCGGCGCGGAGAGCGCAACACGGAGGTCTTGTATCCGGGCGCAAATTGCGGCGGGTGCCAAAGGCGGTCCCGGCGGATGAAGGGGGCAGGCGAGGCCATTGGCGCATGTCCATTGCTTGATGTCTGCGCATCGAACCAAGAATGCAGCCGTTTGTCACTATCCTGCTTGGCGGCGCCAACGGGCGTTGCCAGCTTCGGCGCATCAGGTTATAAGGCACCCCTTCCCGTCACATGTGATGTCCTTCTGTTCTGGGCCGGGGCCGAGGATGATGGACTTTGCCGTAAAGGGGCCCGAGGGCTCCTTCATCCGGAGGTAGAAATGGCCACGCTTCTGATGCCCAAGGCGACCGCCGTCTGGCTGGTGGACAACACCCCGCTGACCTTTGACCAGATTGCTGACTTCTGCCGCCTGCATCCCTTGGAAGTGAAGGGCATCGCCGATGGCGAGGTGGCTACCGGCATCAAGGGCTACGATCCGGTCGTTGCCGGCCAGTTGACCCGCGAGGAACTCAACCGCGCCATCGCCGATCCCGAATACCGCATGCATGTCGCCGAGCCGAAGGTGCGGGTGCCGGAAGTCAAGCGCGCCAAGGGGCCGCGCTATACCCCGGTGTCCAAGCGCCAGGATCGACCCAACGCCATCCTGTGGCTGCTCAAGAACCATCCCGAACTCAAGGATGCGCAGATCATGCGGCTGGTCGGCACCACCAAGTCGACCATTCTGTCGGTGAAGGAGCGGACCCACTGGAATGCAACCAATCTTGCGCCGATGGATCCGGTGATGCTGGGCCTGTGCTCGCAGCTCGACCTCGATTTCGAGGTGCAGCGCGCCTCCAAGGAGCGGCCTGTTCCGGTCGAGACCGGCGCAACCCTGCTGCCGGCCGCAGTGACCACTGCGCCGGAAGCCGAGGAACTGGAGCCGCAGCGTTCCGCCGCTGCCGTCAAGAAGGAAGAGGACGACGAGATTGCCTCGGTCTTTGCCAAGCTCAAGGAATTGAAATAACTCTCGGACGTATGGTGGTTCGAACACGAGAAACCCGGCCGCAAGGCCGGGTTTTTCCTGTTTCAGTGGCCGTTCTGGGGTTGCCCTTGCCCGCCGGGGTGATTGCTCATCCGGCAGGCTGTTCCGGCTCGACCAGCTTGCGATAGAGATGCCATGTCGTATGGCCGAGCACCGGCAGGACAACCACAAGGCCGAGGAACATCGGCATCGAGGCGACAAACAGGGTTGCCACGACAATCGCCGCCCAGGTCAGCATCGGCTTTGGATTATTCACCACGGCCCGCACAGACGTGATCATCGCGGTGATGAAATCGATGGTGCGGTCAAGCAGGATCGGGAATGACACGACCGTCAGCGAGAACATCACCGTCGACAGGATCGCGCCGATCACATGGCCGACCCCCAGGAACATCCAGCCCTGCGATGTGGTGGAGACCACGGTGAAAAACTCTCCCATCGAGGTCATGGTCTCGTTGCGCAGGAACAGCGCCAGCAGCAGGCGCACCTGATAGAGCCACATCGTCGTGATGAACAGGACGACAAAGCACATCCAGCCGATTTCCTTGCCGGCCTGGGTCCAGATGGCTGAGAAAATGCTGCCCCAGGTGATCTTCTCGCCGCGCTCCAGCAGGCGGCTGATCTCGTACAGACCAATGGCAACCAGCGGGCCGATCAGCACGAAGCCGATCGCCAGCGGATAGGTGAAATACGGCATGTTGAGGGCTGCGACCGTCGCCACGATCAGGATGCCGCCGAGAGCGTAGAGTGCGCCAAAGGTCAGGCCATAGAACGGCGCAGCGCGAAAATCCCGCATTCCGGCGGCCAAGGCATCAGCAATGTCGGAGAACTGGATGGTGCGCACTACGGGATCAGGCCGCGCAGACGATTCAGATTGCGTCTGCGTCTGGGCCAACAGGTCCTGACCGTCCATCGAATTCTCTCCCTGATCTTTGCTCCGGGCACAGAATGCCGGAGGCTGTCGTTGCCTTATGAAAAGCCAACGTTTGATCTAGGTCAAACGGTTTCCATCGGCCAACATGGGCGGTCGTGGCTGGTTTTGCCCAGGTTTCTGACAGCCTGGCGCGATATTGTGTCGCAGATGTTTTCAATCTGCTGTAATAGTAACGAACGTTACCAAATGGGGTGTGTCATGAAACTTGCTGTTGCCCTTGCAGAAGCCCTGAAGGCGCGGGGCGCTGCCGAAATTTTCGGATTGCCCGGCGATTTTGCGCTGCCGTTGTTCCGTGAGCTCGAGGAGGCAGGAACGCTGCCGATCCACACCTTGTCGCATGAGCCGGGGCTGGGATTTGCGGCGGATGCGGCGGCGCGGTTGCGCGGAACGCTGGCCTGCGCGGTCGTCACCTATGGGGCCGGTGCGCTCAACATCGTCAATGCCGTCGCCCAGGCCTACGCGGAAAAGTCGCCTCTGGTGATCGTTTCCGGTGCGCCGGCCAAGGCACAACGGGCGATGGGGCTGGGGCTGCATCATCAGGTCAAGCATTTCGACAGCCAGTTGGCGATTTTTCGTGAGCTGACGGCTGCCCAGGCCGTGCTCGACAATCCGGAGACGGCTGCGGCGGAAATCGCCCGGGTGCTGGATGTGGCGATCAACCTGTCGCGCCCGGTCTATATCGAGTTTCCGCGCGATATGGTGGCAGCGGAAGTGGCGCCGGTGCCGTTATTCCGGCCGGCAGTGACGGATCCGGCGGCTGCCGCAGCCGCAGCCGATGAAATCATGGCGCGGTTGAAGAGCGCCAAAAGGCCGGCGTTGCTGCTGTGTGTCGAGGTGCGGCGCTATGGTCTGGAGGCCAAGGTTGAGGAACTGGCGCGGCGGCTGGCGATTCCGGCTGCGACCACCTTCATGGCGCGGGGGCTGCTGCCTGGCTCGGAAGCGCCGCTGATCGGCACCTATCTCGGTCTCGCCGGCCGCGCCGAGGTGCGCGAGATCGTCGAGGGGGCCGACTGTCTGCTGATGCTCGGAGTGATCCTGTGCGACACCAATTTCGGCGTGTCGGAGCGGCTGATCGACATGCGGACATCGATCCATGCCTTCGACCGGGAGGTGCGTTTCGGCCACCATGTCTATCCGGAGATCGGGCTGCCGGCACTGGTCGATGCGCTGCTCGAACGGGCCCGGCCGCTCGGCGCTGCCCGTCGCAAGAAGCGCGTCGATTATCCGCACGGGCTGATCGAGGATGCGACGCCGCTGGTGCCGGATGACGTCTCTACCGCGGTCAATGACCTGTTCAAGGCGGTTGGCCATACCATGCCGATTGCATCCGACATGGGCGATTGTCTGTTCGCTGCGATGGAGATCGTTCATACGCCGCTGGTGGCGCCGGCCTATTACGCCACGATGGGGCCGGGCGTACCGATGGGGCTGGGGCTGGAAATCGCCGGGGCCGGGCGGCCGCTGATCATGGTCGGCGATGGCGCCTTTCAGATGACCGGATGGGAACTCGGCAATGCCCGCCGGCTCGGGCTGAAACCGATCGTGCTGCTGTTCAACAATACCTCCTGGGGTATGCTGAAGGCGTTCCAGTCGCAGGCTGCCTACAATGATCTGGACGACTGGCGGTTCGCCGAGATGGCGGCACCGCTCGGCGGCGTCGGGGTACGGGTGACGACGCGTGCGGAACTGGCAAACGCCTTGCGCGAAGCGTATGCCGACAAGGGGCATTGGCGGATGATCGAGATCATGCTGCCGCGCGGCGTATTCTCAAAGACCCTGCGCCGCTTCACCGAGGTGATCGGGGCGCGGGCGGCAGGGACGCCGAATAATGCCAAATAGTGCAAGAATGTGATTGGCAGTGTGGCGCGTCCGTTGCCACAATCTGCCTTGGCCAATTCACATGGCCAGGGGGAAATTGCCATGAAACATGGGATCCTTGCCGCAGGTCTCGTCTGTCTTGCGGGCGCGGCCGGTGCAGCCGAAGTGGTCGCGCTCGGCGCCAGCAATACCGAGGGACGGGGGCGCGGGGCTACGCCCGACGGGGTGCCGCAAGCACAGGCCTTTCCGGCGCAACTTCAGGCCCTGCTGCGCAGCGAAGGGTGCAAGGCCAAGGTGCTCAATGCGGGTGTTGCGGGAGATACGACCGGCGGCATGCTGCGGCGGCTGCCGCGGGTTCTGGGCAAGGATACCAAGGTGCTGATCCTCCAGCCCGGCGGCAATGATGCCCGCCACGGGGAAAGCGGCAACACCGCCAGCAACATCGCTGCCATGCGCAGCCATGCCGAGGCGCGCGGCGTCACTGTGGTAATGATGGAGCGGCTGCAGGCAATCGCCGGATCGAACCTGCTGGGCGATGGCGTGCACTACAACGCGCAAGGGCATGCGCAATTTGCCGCCTATGTGCTGCCGGAGGTGAGGGCCGCCGCCTGCCGATAGAGCGGCGGCCTGCTCCAGGTCCTACGATTTGAGCGCCTTTGCGATCTCGTCCAGGGCGGCGGGATCGTCGATCGTCGCCGGCATGGTCCATGGGTCGTGGTCGGCGATCTTCTTCATCGTGCCGCGCAGGATCTTGCCGGAGCGTGTCTTGGGCAGCCGCGCGACGACAACCGTATGGCGATAGGCGGCGACCGGTCCGATCTTCTCGCGGATCAGCGCGGCGCATTCCTTCTCTATCTCGACCGCCGATTTGGTAACACCCGCCTTCAGCACCACAAAGCCGAGCGGGGTTTCGCCCTTCAGCGTGTCCTTGGCGCCGATCACCGCACATTCGGCGACGGACGGGTGGGAGGCAAGCACCTCCTCCATGCCGCCGGTGGACAGGCGATGGCCGGCGACGTTGATGATGTCGTCGGTGCGGCCCATGATGTAGAGATAGCCGTCCGCATCGCGATAGCCGGCGTCCGAGGTCGAGTAATAGCCCTTGAACTCGGAGAGGTAGCTTTCGCGAAAGCGGTCATCGGCCTGCCACAGGGTCGGCAGGGCGCCGGGCGGCATCGGCAGCTTGATGGCGATCGAGCCCATCTTGAAGGCTTCCACCTCCTTGCCGGATTCATCGAGGATATGTACCTCGAAGCCGGGCATCGGCACGGTGGGCGAACCGGGCTTGATCGGCAGCAGTTCGACGCCGGTGGGGTTGCCGGCGATGGCCCAGCCGGTCTCGGTCTGCCACCAATGGTCGACGACCGGAACGCCCAGCATCTTCTCGGCCCAGAGCACGGTGTCGGGGTCGGCACGCTCGCCGGCGAGGAACAGCGTCTTGAGCGGCTTGATGTTGTACTTCCTGATGAAGGCCCCTTCCGGGTCCTCCTTCTTGATGGCACGCAGGGCGGTCGGCGCAGTGAACAGGTTGCGGACCTGATATTCCTCGATGATCCGCCAGAAGGTGCCGGGATCGGGCGTTCCGACGGGCTTGCCCTCGAACAGGATGGTGGTGCAGCCAACCAGCAGCGGCGCATAGCAGATGTAGGAATGACCGACCACCCAGCCGACGTCGGAAGCGGCCCAGAACACCTCGCCCGGCAGGGCATTGTAGAGGCCCTTCATCGACCAGGCGAGCGCGACCATGTGACCGCCGGTGTCGCGCATCACGCCCTTCGGCTTGCCGGTGGTGCCGGAGGTGTAGAGCACGTAGAGCGGATCGGTCGCCTGCATCTTCTCCGGCGCGCAGCCCTTGGCCTTGCCGGAGGCGCGCATGGCATCGCGTGCCGCCGCCCAGTCCTCGTCGCGGCCGGCGACCAGTGCAGCGGTCTCCTGCGGACGCTGGAAAATCAGGCAGGTCTCGGGCTTGGAGGATGACAGGCTGATCGCCTCATCCAGCAGCGGTTTGTATTTGACGATGCGGCCCGGTTCGATGCCGCAGGAGGCGGAGAGGATGGCCTTGGGCTTGCAATCGTCGATTCGGGTGGCCAGCTCACGCGCGGCAAAGCCACCGAACACCACCGAATGGACCGCGCCGATGCGCGCGCAGGCAAGCATGCCGATCACCGCCTCGGGAATCATCGGCATATACAGCAGCACGCGGTCACCCTTGCGGACGCCGCGATCACGCAGCATCTGGCCGAGAACCTGAACCTCGTCGAGCAGCGCGGCATAGCTGATGCGCGCCTTGGTGCCGGTAACGGGAGAATCGTAGAGGATGGCATCCTGCGCGCCGCGTCCGGCGGCGACATGCCGGTCCAGGCAGTTGTAGGCGGTGTTGCACACCCCGTCCGGGAACCAGCGACCGTAAACGCCGGCCTTCTCGTCCAGAACGGTCTTGGGGGGCACATACCAATCGATCGCCTTGGCGGCCTCGCCCCAGAAGCTTTTCGGGTCCTTCTGCCAGCCCTGATAGAGTTTGGAATAGGCGCCCTTGCTGCTGCCGGCCATGATTTCCTCCTGATTTCTGTTCGGCGCGGATTCTCGACGTCCAGCCGGTTTACGCAAGAGGATCAGCCTCATCACTTCGATGAACGGCCGGAACAAGGCTGATTTGCCTGTCGATACCTTGGCAATCCCGCCCCGGCGCGATTGACGCGCGCTTCAACCAGCGCATAACCTTCCTTTCACAATCCCTTGAAGGCAAACGATCAGCGACGCTGCCCATGTCCCAGGAGCCGGTTCAGGAGGCCCTTTCCCGTTTCAGCCAGGCACTCGACCGGCTGGAGGCTGCCTCGTTGCGCCATCAGGAGGGCGAGCGGCTGCGCATCGCGCTCGAAAGCGAACTGGCGCTGATGCGGGCCGACCGGCAGTCGCTGGCCGAGGCACTCGACCAGTCGGTGGCGCGCGGACGCCAGCTTGAGGAACAGTTCCAGTTGATCGACCAGCGAATCGAACGGGCCATCGCCTCGGTCCGTGATTGCCTCAACGCGGACGGCTGAGCCATGTCGCAGGTTCAGATCACGATTGACGGCAAGACCTTCCGGATGGCCTGCGAGGACGGGCAGGAGGCGCATCTTGAGGCACTCGGCCGCCATCTCGACGGGCGCATCGGCGAAATGCGCAAGACCTTCGGCGAAATCGGCGACCTGCGGCTGGTGGTCATGGCGGCGATCACCATCACCGACGAATTCTTCGAGGCGCGGCGGCGGACCGAAACACTCGGCAAGGAAATGCAGCTGGTGCGCTCCGAGCAATCCAGCGTTGCCGCCGATGCCGGCCAGCGCGAGGCGGAGATTGCCGGGGCCATCGACCGGATGACCCAGCGGCTCGAACGGATCACCGCGCTGCTGGCGACACGACCCGATCTGTAAGGCCGTAGCAATAGCTGCCCGGATCGCCTATAATATGCGGGCGGTGCTGCGGGGCGCGTCAGGAAACACTATCCCCGGGGCCTTAGCGATCCTTAGGGAGCTGTCCCTGACCGGGTCCGTGGACCCGGACACACGGCGCCCACCTACTTACGTAGGTTCCCGGGATCGACATTCCAACGGCTTTCGCGGCTCCGCACTTCAGGTTTGTCTTGCATGACCTCTCCCGACC
>ERZ761609.742-NODE-742-length-34890-cov-56.248572_pt1 | contig 34890 bp, 32 predicted proteins | sample MGYA00511163_ERZ761609 | MGnify/ENA primary metagenome ERZ761609 (study PRJEB28899, sample SAMN02445070) | bioreactor sludge metagenome | biome: EBPR sludge | place: Australia: Brisbane, Thorneside Wastewater Treatment Plant | collected 2011-12-16 ...
GAGATTGGTCAGTGACTGGAGTTCAGACGTGTGCTCTTCCGATCTGCCCGCCGCACCGCTTCCTCCACCAGGGGGAAGTGTGTCCGGCGGGCCTTGCCGTGTTCCCGGACCGGGTGCGGGACGAAGGGGCATACCAGATTTCCCAATCTGTCACAGTCGTTTGCTTGGAGATAAATGATGATCCATACCGTTGACATCGACCTTGCTGGTCGAATTCTCACCCTGGAAACAGGGAAACTTGCGAAACAGGCGCATGGCTCGGTCGTAGTCAAGACCGGCGATACCGTGCTGCTGTCCACTGCGTGCGCCAATGCTGAACCGCGTCCGGGCGCGTCGTTTTTCCCGCTCACGGTGGATTACCGTGAATATACTTACGCCGCCGGACGCATTCCGGGCGGGTACCTGAAGCGTGAAGGCCGTCCCAGCGACCGGGAAATTCTCACGTGCCGCCTGGTGGACCGCCCGATCCGGCCGCTGTTCCCGGAGGGCTTCTCCTGCGATACGCAGGTCGTGGGCCTCGTCCTGTCGGCCGATCCGGACACGGATCCGAGCGCGCTGGCTCTGGTCGGCGCCGGAGCGTCGCTGGCGATCTCCGACATCCCGTTTGAACACATCATCAGCGGCATTCGCGTGGCGAAGGTCGATGGCGAGATGGTGGTGCTGCCCAGCTACGATCAGCAGAAGAAGTCGACCCTGAACATCGTCGTGGCCGGCACCGACGCCGGCATCGTGATGGTGGAAGCCGGCGCGATCGAAGCGAGCGAAGAAGAAGTTCTCGAAGCGATCGACTTCGGCCACGAATGCTGCAAGAAGATCAATGCGGGCATCCGCGAACTGGTCGAAAAGGCCGGCAAGCCGAAGCGGGCTTACACGCCTCCCGTGCGCGACGCTGAAGTGGCCGCCAAGGTGGAAGCGCTCGTCAAGGACCGTCTGACCGACGCCCTGAACACCCAGAAGTACGGCAAGACCGACAGCTACGCCATGATCGCCGACCTCAAAAAGGAAGCGATTGCGTCGTTTGAGTCCGAAGAAGCGCAGCTTGAGGCCAAGATCGCCTTCGAAAACCTGCGCGAGAAGATCTTCCGGCACGAAATGCTCGAACTGCGGCAGCGGCCGGACCGCCGCCGGTTCGACGAGATCCGCAACATCACCGTCGAAGTGGGCGTGCTGCCCCGCGTGCATGGCTCGGCGCTGTTCACCCGCGGCGAGACCCAGGCGCTGGTCACCACCACCCTCGGCACCAAGGAAGACGAGCAGCGCGTCGAGACCCTGAATCTGCAGGAGACCTCGAAGCGGCTGATGCTGCACTACAACTTCCCGGCGTTCAGCGTCGGCGAAGTGAGCTTCATGCGCGGCCCCGGGCGGCGCGAAGTGGGCCACGGCGCACTGGCCGAGCGTTCGATCACCCCGATGATCCCGCCGGACACCGAATTTCCGTACACACTCCGGATCGTCAGCGACATCCTCGAGTCCAACGGGTCCAGTTCGATGGCGACCGTCTGTGGCGCCTCGCTGGCCATGATGGACGCGGGCGTGAAACTGAAGGCGCCGGTGGCCGGTATCGCGATGGGTCTGGTCAAGGAAGGTCCGAAGTACGCCATCCTGACCGACATCGCCGGCGCCGAAGACCACTACGGCGACATGGACTTCAAGGTGGCCGGCACGAGCGCGGGTATCAATGGTCTCCAGATGGATATCAAGGTGCCCGACGTCAGCATGGACATCATGAAGGAAGCGCTGGCGCAAGCGAAGGAAGCCCGCCTGCACATCCTCGGGAAGATGAACGAGGTGATCACCGAAGGCCGCGAGGAGATGTCTCCGTACGCGCCGAGGATCTACTCCCTGACCATTCCGACCGACAAGATCCGCGAGGTGATTGGGCCGGGTGGCAAGGTGATCCGCGGGATCATCGACGCGACCGGTGTGAAGATCGACGTGCACGACGACGGCACGGTGAACATTTTCGCGACCGACGGCGACTCGGCCAAGCGCGCGATCCAGATGGTCACCGACATCACGGCCACCGCCGAAGTGGGCAAAACTTACCTTGGAAAAGTGGTCCGGATCGCCGATTTCGGCGCGTTTGTGGAGATTTTCCCGGGCACGGACGGCCTTCTGCACATCTCCGAGATCTCGGAATCGCGGGTCAACCAGGTGCGTGACGAGTTGAACGAAGGCGACCAGATCCTGGTGAAGGTGCTGGCGCTCGACGGCAACAAGATCAAGCTGAGCCGGCGCGCGGTGCTGCAGGAACAGCGGGACAAGCTGAAGGGCGGCAGCGGCTCTCCGGAAGCGGGCGAGGGCGGCGAAGCCGCTCCCAAGCGCGACGACCGTCCTCCCCGCGGCGACCGTGGCGGGGACCGTGGCGGACGCGGCGACCGGGGCCGGCGGCGCGACCGCTAGTCTTCAGTCCAAATCAAAGAGCCCGCCGGATCTCGCGATCCGGCGGGCTTTTTCCGTTTGCGAGAGTTTAGGGTAAAGCGCTGATGGCGTTGGAGATGTCGATCAGGCCGCTGCGCAGGTGGCCTTCGGCCACTTCCTTGACGATCTTCTTTGAAACACTGGTGGAGATCTGTCTGACGGGCGCGAGTTGCTTGCGGACATGGCCCGCGAGGCCGTCGATCTGCTCTTCGCTCAGTTTGGCGCCGGGATTGTCGTACATGTGCTGGGCGATCTTGATGAGGACTTCCTTGAAGAGACTGTTGATGGCCTTCAGATTGCGCTTGAAGTAGTCCTCGCCCATTTTGCCGAGGAAGAGGCCGACGAGTTTGCCGCCCACGCCTTTGCCGGCCACTTTTTCGCTGACTTTGGTGACGATGGAGCCCTTGAGTTTGTCCTGGATATGGCCGAACAGGAGGTCCTCGAGCACGGTGCTGTACAGCGTGGGGGCCTGGCTCTTGTAACTGCTCCGGTGGTAGAGAATGCGCTCGATGGCTTTGACGTAGATATCGTAATTGCGGTAGAAATTCGCGCCATTCATAGCCAGATTGAAGCCGGTGACGGCCCAGCCAACGGGTCCGCTGGCGCAGCCGACGGCGCCCATCATCAGGTCCACCCAGGCTTCCATCACCTTTTTCGTGGCGGCGGTTCGCCGGGCGACGCCGGCGCCGACGGCGCCCAGTTCCACGTCGGACGCGAAGTAGGACCGCCCCTGGCTGAAGAACTGGCCGAGATTGTGGTGGTGTCCGTTGGCGGGTTTCACGAGGATGTAGACCACCAGTTCGGCGGCGGTCTGGTAGAGAAAGCGGTCGCCGTCGGGCGCGGGCAGCACCATGCCGGCCTCCGCGGGACTGCCGCCGCGCAAGGCGACGGAACCGGTCATACTCGAGGCAAGATTTAACACAACATCGGGTGCCAGTTTGATCGGGTGGACGCTCATTGGGTGGGGGCCTTCGCTGGAGACTCGCTAAAGTATACAGACAAATACAGTCGCTTTCAATGCTGAAGCCGATCTGCAGAGGCCGCGAATGGGGCGATTGAGGCTGCGGGCGCGTTCGAGGTGTTTGAGCAGAAAAGGGACGAATGAACGGGTTCGCCCAGGTGGACGGCTAAATCGGGACGCGGAGCACCAGGGAACGGCGAAATGGCGGCAGAGGGACGGAGCCTTTGCGGAGGGGCGCGCGGGCGGTCTTGCCGGTCCAGGGGTCGTAGATCCGGACGGTGGGCATCGGCCGGGGCGGGAGGGCGTCTTTGATGAAGAGGGAGACGCCTTCGATCAGGGCCGGGGGTTGGCCGTCGCGAAGCTCGGAAATCCAGGTATTTTGCGCGTCGCGAACCCAAATGAGCACGTTTTTACGGCCTTTGAGGGCGTAAATGCGGAGTTGGTCCTGATCGAGGTAGACGGGTTCGAACTGTTCGGCGGCGGGGTCGATGCCGCGAACGGCCTCGGCGAAGTGGCGGAAGTGGCGCCAGAGGGAATTGGCGGCGATGTAGGAGTCCCAGTGCCAGGGGTGGCCGGGTCCGGCGGCGCCGGCGAAGAAGGGGGCGAAAAGGGTGTCGTGGAGGATAACCCCTTCTTTGTCAGCGGAGTAGAGCTTGAACGGGCCGGTGTGACGGGGTTCCACGGCGCCGGATTCGGCCAGCAGGACGGGCTTGCCGGGTTCGAAAGCGAGGATGTCGCGGACGGCGCTGGCGGCGACGGCATCCATCGGACCCTGGCAGACCTCGAGGGCGGCGCCGAGGTCGAGATAGCGGTGGACCTGCGCGAGATCGTTGCCGGGCAGGAGCGAGTGGCGGCGGTAGCGATCTCGTTTGTTTTCAGTGTCGAAGCTGCCGAGGCTCTGCATGACGAGGCTCCCGGGGAAGGCCTCGCGCAGAGCGGGGAGCATGATCGCGGTCCAGGCGAAGTAGTCGCCACCGGCGACGGTATCCATCTCGTTCCAGAGTTCCCAGCCGAAGATTTCGGGGCGGTCGCCGAAGCGCTGCTGATACCAGGCGATTTTGCGGCGGAACTGGGAGCGGGCGGCTTCGCCGTCGAAGAAATCGGCGATGGAGGCGGCGGGACCGCCGTTCTCGGCGTGGTGCAGGGGTTTATCGGCCCAGGCCTGGCGGCCGCCGCCGATGGTACGGAAGTGTTCGAGGGTGAATTTGACGCGGATTTTGTAGCGGCGGCAGAGTTCGAGGAGGCGGTCGATTCGTTTGGCGCGGAGTTCGTCGAACTGGCCGCTGCGGGCGTGTTCGACATCCCAGAACGGGTGGCTGAGCCAGACGCGGATGAAATTGCCGCCGTTGGAGGAGAGTTGTTTGAGCCAGGATTCGTAGAGGCGGAAGGCGGCGTCTTCGTCGAGTCCAGCGGGCGGGGCGATGAGATTGAGCCCGATCGGGATGAACGGGGCGCCGGAAGTGAGTTCGAGATAGCGGGCGTCGCGGGGACTGACGCGAACGCGGGAATCGGCCGGAGCGGCAGGCGCGGCGGCGATGATCAACAGGAAGAACAGAAGGTGTGGCAATCTTCCGGTCACCTCTGGCGCAGTATATCGAAAGCGGGGGCGGGGGGCTGACCGCGGAGGTGTCAAAAGTGATACGCTGAGGCCCTGAAGGAGCATTTGAATGCGCTTTTTGACGTTTTTTTTCGCACTTTTGGGCTTCACCGGCGCGCTGAGCGCGCAGGACGGGTTCACGCCGCTATTTGACGGCAAGACGCTGGACGGCTGGGAAGGAGACTCGCGGCTTTGGCGGGTGGAGAATGGGGAACTGGTGGGGTCCACGGACGGGGTGAAGATCACCAAGAACACGTTTCTGATCTACCGGAAGGCGGAGTTCGGGGATTTCGTTCTGCGGGCGGAAGTCAAACTGCGGAATGGGAACAGCGGGATTCAGTTCCGGAGCGTGGCGCTGGAAGAGTATGTCGTGCATGGATTGCAGGCGGACATGGCGCACAACAACTGGTGGGGGAGCATTTACGACGAGAAGGGCAAGCGGGGGGTGATGGTGAACGGGTGGAAGGGGAAAGCGGAGAAGATGGTGCACGCGGGGTGGAATGATGTGTCGATTTACTGCCAGGGGACGAAGATCCGGGTGGTGGTGAACGGGATGGTGACGTCGGAACTCGAGGACGATGTGCGGATGAAGGGCGTGATCGCGCTGCAACTGCACACGGGGCCGGAGATGGAGGCGCGGTTCCGGAACATCCGGATCAAGACGCTGGAATAGCGCGCGGGCGCGGGAGTTGATATTGTCACGGAAAAGACGCGGCGGCAGCCGCGGAGAGGACATTTGGAGAAAGTTATGAGCAAGCGCAGTTCGATCGGGACATGGGCCTACACGATCGGCCCGTACGCGGAGAAGCCGATTGATTTCGAGACGGTTTGCACGCGTTTGAAGGAGCTTGGCTTCGACGGCGTGGAATTGGGCGCGTTTCCGCCGCACCCGAATCCGGGGAACCCGGGCGGGCCGGATGAAGGCTGGGGCGGGGCGATGCCGGAGAAGTCGCAGCGGGCGGAACTGGCGGCGCAGATGCGCGAACGCGGCCTCGGTTTCAGCGGAATGGCCGCGAATTTGTGGGGCGAGAAGCTGATCAACACGGACGATCCGTCGAAGTACATCGCCGAGTTCAAGAGGAATTGCGAGTTTGCGCGCGATCTGGCGATTGGCGGATTGCGGGTGGATTCGGTGCAGCCGCCGACGATTCTGCGCGAGGTGGACGCGGCGACGGCGATGGACCGCGTGGTGAAGACATGGAAGACGTGCTGCGACATCGCGGCCGACCACGGGTTGAGCGTGACGTGGGAGTTTGAGCCCGGGTTTGTGTTCAACAAACCGAGCGAGATCGTGAACATCCATGACGCGGTGGACAAGGCCAATTTCGGGATCCTGTACGACACCTGCCACGGGCAGATGGTGGGCGTGATGGGATCGCGGCAGGAGGGCGAGAAGGAAGTTTTCGCCAGTCAGGTGGAACTGATCCGGCTGCTGAACGGGCGGATCAATCATGTGCATCTGATTGATTCCGACAACACGTGTCACAAAGACGCGAACGGGGATGACGAGACGTCGGCGCATCCGCCGTTCGGAACGGGCGTGTTGAATTTTGATGAGATCCTGCCGGAACTGGTGAAAGCGGCGCGGTTGCCGCACGACTGGTGGACGGTGGATCTGTGCTTCTATCCGGACGCGTGGGCGGCGACGGAGACGTGCAAGAAGGCGCTGGACGGTCTGATTGAGCGGTATGGCTGAGGAGAAGGAGACGAACATGGCGAAAGAATTACGGATCGGACTGGTCGGCTATGGCTTCATGGGCCGGACGCACTCGAATGCGTACAAGCGGCTGAACGATTTCTTCCCCTGCGAGCACCGGCCGGTGCTGAAGGCCATCTGCGGGACAGACCCTGAAAAGGCGAAGGCGTTTGCGAACAACTGGGGCTATGAGCGCGCGGAGACGGACTGGCGGAAGCTGGTGGATGACCCCGGCATCGACGTGATCGACATCGCGGCGCCCAATGCGGTGCATTACGAGATCGCGATGGCGGCGGCGAAGGCCGGCAAGATCGTTTTTTCGGAGAAGCCGCTGGCGCTCAACGCGGCGCAGGCCGAGGAGATGGTCCGGGCGGTGGAAGAAGCCGGCGTGCCGAACATGGTCTGGTACAACTACCGGCGGGTGCCGTCGATCTCGCTGGCGAAGCAACTGGTGGACGAAGGCCGGATCGGCAAGACGTTCCACTACCGGGCGACGTATTTGCAGGACTGGACGATTTCGCCGGACGTGCCGCAGGGCGGCGACGCGCTGTGGAGGCTGGACGCGGCGGTGGCGGGTTCGGGGGTGACCGGCGACCTGCTGGCGCACTCGATTGACACCGCGATGTGGCTGAACGGCGCGATTACGCGGGTGACGGCGAAGACGAAGACGTTTGTCACGGAACGCAAGCACGCGCTGACGGGCCAGGTGCAGCCGGTGACGATCGACGACGCTTGCATGTTCCTGGCGGAGTTCGCGAACGGGTCGATCGGGACGTTTGAATCGACGCGGTATGCGCGGGGCCGGAAGAATTTCAACACGTTCGAGATGAATGGCGCGGACGGCAGCCTCTATTTCGACCTGGAAGAGCCGGAGTACCTGCAGTATTTCGAGTACATGCAGAAGCAGTCGGGCAAGAAGCTGGAATCGCACGTGACGGGCTGGCGGAAGATTCACACGACGAACTCCGAGCACCCGTACATGGACCGCTACTGGGTGCCGGGGACGTGCATCGGCTACGAGCACACGTTCCTGAACGCGCTGGCGGATTTCGTGATGGCGCTGGAGCGGGGCGAGCGGACGCATCCTGATTTCCGCAATGCCTGGCAGACGCAGAAGGTGTGCGAAGCGGTGATTGAGTCCGGCAAATCCGGGCAGTGGATGGAGACGGGCGTGGAGTTATAGAAGGAGATCCCATGCAGAAGAAGATGACGCGCAGAGCAGCATTGACCGGCGCGGGCGCCGGTCTGCTGATCGTGAGCCCGAAGACGGCATTCACGGCGCAGGCGAATTCGGCGGTGAGTTTCGGCGTGATCGGCACGGGCGGCCGCGGCCGCTATGTCGGCGATTTCATGGTGAAGACGCCGAACACGCGGCTGGCGGCGATCTGCGACAAGTTTCCGGACCGGATCGATCTGGGAAAGACGCACATTCCGGGGGCGGCGAACGTGCCGGCCTACCGGGACTACACGGAGGTGCTGGGCAAGGCCGATATTGACGCGGTGTTGATCGCGACGCCGGTCTATCTGCATCCGGAGCACTTTGAAGCGGCGGTGCAGTCGAACAAGCACATCTACTGCGAGAAGCCCGCGGGGGCGGACGTGGCGGGGTGCAAGCGCCTGCTGCGCGCCGGGGAGAAGGCGAACAAGCAGAAGACGATTCAGTTCGGCTATCAGCAGCGGTTCAGCCCCGAGTATCTGACGGCGATGGATTACCTGAAGACGGGGCGGATCGGCGACATGAAGCTGATGATGAGCTACTGGGTGCTGGGCGGGACGCCGCCGAAGCCGCCCGCGACGCCGCTGCCCGCGGGTCCGGCGAGCGAGGAAGAGAAGATCCGGACGTGGGGCCGCTGGGAAGAGACTTCGGGCGGGCCGATTGTGGAGCAGGACTGCCACGGGGTGGACACGCTGAACTGGTTCGCGATGGACGTGCCGCCGGTGAAGGCCTGGGGCACGGCCGGGCGGCGGTATCCGCTGTCGGGCGGCGACTGGAAGACCGATTATCACAACATCGCGTTCTACTATCCGAACGGGCTGGAAGGCTGGCTGATCAGCATCAAGCACACGGCCGGGTACCGGGACGTGAAGGAACAGTTGTACGGGTCGCTCGGGCTGCTGGAGACTTCGCGGAAGTACTACAAGCTGCACGGGCCGGAAGGCGACTGGCGGTACCCGAACGCCGACGACCTGCGCGACCGGAGCCTGATCGAGAAGCGCGATTCACCGCGGGAGATCACGATCGACGCGGTGGAGGCGTTCTTCAAGTCGATTCTGGAGAAGAAGCCGATCCACATGTGGAAGAGCGCGGGCGAGAGCACGCTGACGGCGATCATGGGCCGGATGGCGGTGCATCAGAAGCGCGAAATCACGTGGGATGAGATGATGAAATCGGCTTAAAAGCCGGCTGATTGGGAATGAGCGGGCGCGGCTATTGAGCGGCGCCCGCTTTTTTATTGGCGGCGAGTTCGTTGAGATATTCCTCGATCCAGGTGTAGCCGCTGGGGGCTTTGGCGGCGCTGTCGGCGGGGTCGCGGGGATTGAGTTTGCGGGCGATTTCCCAGTCGTCGGGGATGCCGTCGCGGTCGGTGTCGCGGGGCGGGCGGCAGGCTTCGAGGGTGGGCCATCCGCCGACCTCCCACTGCGAGTCGATGTGCGCGCCCGCGCCCTCGCGGACCTCGCGGATGACGCGTTCGTCGACGGCATCGCGGCGGGGCAGGGAAGCGCCGGCCTGGGCGAGGACGGCCTCGTACGCGACGGCGGCGGAGGAGGTGTGGACGGGGGGCGCGTCGAAAGGCTGGGCGGCCTGGGTGATGCCGGGGCGGGCGGACCACTGGAGGCGGGCGGGGTAATTCCCGGCGAAATGGAACTGAAGGGCGGCCTTCTCGGTGGGGGAAAATATGGGGTGATCGAGCGGGGAATCGGGGCCTTTTTTGTGGTAATTGGCGATGTAATTGGCTTCGAAGGTGTCGCCGGCGACATTGGGGCCGCCGGCGTTGTAGATGACGTTGTTGCGGACGTCGAAGCGGGGGAAGGGAGGCCGGCCGTAGTTGCAGCCGAGGCGGGGATTGCGGGAGGCGTTGTGGGCCCAGAGGTTGTGGTGGAGCGTGAGGCCGCCGCTGGCGCGGGTGAGCGAGCCATAGCCGTGGGCGCCCTTGGCGTGGACGCTGCGATTGAGGCCCTCGGAGATGATGGACCACTGGACGGTGACGTCGCGGATGGCGCCGCTGGGGGAGAGGTTTTCGTCCACGGACCAACTGACGGAACAGTGGTCGATGACGACGTTGGCGGAGGCGCCGCCGATGGAGAGGCCGTCCACTTCGGTGCCACTGATGTCGCCGGGGCGGGAGCGGAGGTAGCGGATAACGACGTCGTGGGTATTGACGGAGATGCCGTGGCCGCGGAGGGTGATACCGCCGCCAGGCGCGGAGTGGCCGGCGACGGTGACGAAGGGTTGGGTGACGCGGATGGGCGACTTGAGGTCGATGATGCCGGCGACGCGGAAGACGATGATGCGCGGACCTTCGGTTTCGATGGCGGCGCGAAGGCTGCCGCGGCCGGAATCGTTGAGATTGGAAACGATCAGGACTTTGCCGCCACGGCCGCCGGGCGTGGTGGCGCCGAAGCCTTCGGCTCCGGGGAAGGCGGGCAACTGCGCGAGGGCCGGGAAGGCGAGCAGGAGGGCAAGAGCGATCGACTTCATCGTTCAATATTGACAAAGAACCAGGGGGTGTCGTGTTCGCCGAGGGCGATGCGGATGCCGGTGAGGGTTCGCTGGGGGGCGATGAAGGGGCCGAGAGCGCGTCCGGCGCCGTCGAGAGGGAGGAGTTCGACGCGTTTGGCGGCGCCCTTGAGGCGGATCTGGAGTTCGCCCTGGAGGACTTCGATGAGCATGGGCGGGCCGCCGGTCTCGGTGAGGCTGTCGCGGTTGGGGGTCCACTGCATGCCGGCGTTGTGGGTTCTGGCGCCGGCGGTGACGAGGAGGCGGGAGGATTCGGCGATGGGTTTGCCGTCGAGGGAGGCGACGAGGACGGCGCCGAAGGGGGTGGCGGTCGTCAGGCTGACATCGGCGAGTTGCGGGCGGCCGCGCTGGAGGTGGCCGACGAGGCCCTGGGCGCGGGGGGCGTTGATGGAGACGAGGCCGAGGCCGTCGTGGAGTTCCCAGCGGAGTTGGCGGGTGTCGGATTCGAAGGGGGCGCGGATGCGGGGCCATTTGGTGGACGGTTTCGAGGCATTGAGAGAGCCGGCGCGGGTGGAGTGGACGAGGGGGAGTTCGGGGGGGAAGCCGGGGGTGAAGTAGGGGGCGTGGGCGGCGGAGGGCAGGCGGAGGGATTCGCGGACCTGGGCGGCGGTGTAGTCGCGGCGGATGATGCGTTTGGCGGTGTCGATGTCGCCGCGGAGGAAGAGGAGGGCGCCGAGGGCGAGTTGGGACATTTTGACGGGGTCCTGGCGGGAGTCGAAATGGCCGGGGTATTTGGGGATCCACTGGGAGGGGTCGCTGTGTTCGAAGCTGTACCAGTAGAGGGCATCCCAATCGTGGAAGGCGCCGTAGGCGGCGAGGAGGGGGAGGGCTTCGGCGGCGAACTCGTTGGGGTAGGGGTGGTTGACCTCGGAGACGATGAAGGGCTGGCCGGCGACGGCGGCGCGCTGGAGAGTGATAACGCTGGACTTGTTGGGTTCGTTCACCATCGGAGTGTTGCGAATGCGGAAGCCGCGCTTTTTGGTTTCGGGGTCGATGAAGTAGGACGGGTGCTGCCAGTAGAAGTGGGCGTCGGTGATGTCGAGTTGGGCGGTGGAGGTGAGCAGCGGGTAGGGCGAGAGGCCGGAGGCGTAGGCGCTGGTGCCGACGAGGAGGGCTTTGACGCCGAGTTCTTCGCGAAGGAAGGCCTTCATGCGGGCGAAAAAGCGGGTTTCGAGGTCGATGTAGAAGCGGGCTTCGGAGTGGAAGCGGAGTTCGGGGGCGGCGGCGATCTCGTTGGGGCGGAGGCGGGGGACGGGGTTGCCGGCCTCTTTGTGGAGTTGGGCGAGTTGTTCGGGAGTGAGGTTGGCGGCGAGCCAGGTCTGGTACATTTCGTCGAGTTGGCGGGCGTAGGAGGCGGGCATGTCGCCGAAGGTGCGATCGGCGGCGTTGGGGTCGGGGCCCTGGCCGAGGGTGCGGCCGCGGACCCAGGCTTCGACGAGGGAGTTTTCGTTGACGATTTCGACGATGGCGACGGCGGGGTCGGCGGCGGGGGCGAGGCCGGTGTAGGGGTTTTCGGTGGCGAGGAGCTGGCGGGCGAACTCCTGCTGGAGTTCGATCAGGCGTTCGTCGAAGAAGGTGACGCCTTTGGCGAAGCCGAGTTGGGGGGCATCGGGGACGCCGTCGGCAGGCTGGAAGGCGCGGGCGACGTTGAGGTTGAGGTTGGTGTAGATGCCGCGCTTTTTGAGTTCGGCGATGAGGAAGTGGAGGCGGTCGAGGGAGTCGGGGTGGAGGTGGCGGGAGTCGGGGTGGGCGGAGTCGATGATGCCGCGTGGGGAGCGCCAGTCGAGGTGATGGACGCGGACGGAGTTGATGCCGAAGCGGGCGAGGTGGGCGGCGACGAAGGGGGCATCGGCTTTGGCGGGGAGGTTGGCGGTGAAGGAGAAGTTGACGCCCCAGAGGCGGAAGCGGCGGCCGTTGGGGTGGGTGAGGCGGCCGTTGCGGATGGCGAGGTGGCCGTCGCGGCCGGCGGGGGCGTCGAGGAGGAAGGAGAGGTCGGCGAAGACGGTGCCGCCATCGATCTTCCAGAGCATCTCGAAGGGGGCGAAGCGGGGTTCCTGGGCGGGGAGGAGGGAGGCGGTCAAAAGGATGAGGACGAGCGGGAGGGGACCCATGCCGTCATCTTACGGCATGGATTCGGGGCAGGGAGTTATAGACTATGGGGAGCCATCATGACGAAAACGACACTGCGACGAAACTTCCTGCGCGGGGCCGCGGGTGTGGCGCTGGCGCCGGGGGCGGCGACGGCGATTGATTTCGACAAGCCGACACCGGGGTCGGAGAACATGACGGCGTACCTGAATGGCGAGCAGGTGATGGTGCGGTGGAACAACATCGCGCTTTGCTCGTACCGGGCGCACGGGAGCCTGAAGTATCCGTACTTCGGGCCGGTGAACGGTCCGGTGAGCGGGGCGTCGCTGACGACGGAGTCGGCTTTGCCGTACCCACATCACCGGGGGTTGTGGCTGGGGTGTGAGCCGCTGAATGGGGGGGATTACTGGGGGGACAATGACCTGGCGAAGGGGCAGGTGCGGTCAGTGGGATTGACGTTGGGGGTTGCGTCGGCGAAGCAGGTGGAGATTCTGGACCGGTGCGAGTGGGTGCGGGCGGGGGTGCCGTCGCCGATGGAGGACGAGCGGCGGTTCGTGATCACGATGGTGGACGAGCGGCGGTGGACACTGGACGCGGAGTTGACGCTGAAGGCGCGGGAGACGGTGACGATCACGAAGGCGAAGCATTCGCTGTTCGCGATCCGGGTGGCGCCGGAACTGGCGCCGATTTACGGGGGGACACTGATGAATTCGGAGGGGGGCGTGGGTGCGGAGGCGACATACGGGAAGCCGGCGCGATGGTGCGGGTATCACGGGAAGAGGGCGACGCACGGGCGGCCGGTGGAGGGACTGGCGGTGATGAACCATCCGGGGAATCCGTGGCAGCCGTGCCCGTGGTTTACGCGCGATTACGGGCATTTGTCGCCGTCGCCATTCGCGTTCAGCAAGGAGGCGTGGGTGTTGGAGAGGGGCAGGGCGGTGACGCTGCGCTACCGGGTGGTGGCGCACGGGGGGACGCCGGCGGAAGCGGATCTGGACGGGCTGTACCGGGTCTGGGCGGGGTGACGCGGAAGCGGTTTCCATTTTGAGTTGGGGTCGCTCATAATGGATGTGAAGATCCGATTTAAGGGACTGGCCTCGCGATGCGCAACCGGCTTTCGGTCAAACTGATTCTCTCGCTGACAGTGATCGTGGTGCTGATCAAGGCGCTGTTCGGTTATTTCTACCTGCGGACGCAGCAGGAGCATCTGGTGGACACGATGGTGATCGGCGCGGATCAGTTGTCGCGGAGTATCACGAGCGCGACGTGGCAGGCGATGCTGGACGATCACCGGACGGTGGCGTACGACATCATGTCGAAGATTGCGGAGAAGCAGGGGGTGGACCGGATCCGGATCTACAACGGGGATGGCGTGTTGACCTACTCAACGCGAGCGGAAGAGGCGGGGGTGGCGTTGTCGACGGCGGATGAGCCGTGCACGTCGTGTCACGGACCGGGGCAGACGCGGGTGGAACTGACGGTGGAGGGGCGGTCGCGGATGTCGGTGTCGAAGGCGGGAGTTCGGACGCTGAACATGGTGACGCCGATCTACAACGAGCCGGCGTGCAGTAACGCGGCGTGTCACGCGCATCCGGTGGAGGTGCGGGTGCTGGGGGTGCTGGACGTGGCGCTGAGCACGGAGCCGCTGGAGAACGAAGAGGCATCGGTGCGCTGGCAGGTGACGATCTCGACGCTGGTGCAGATTGTGCTGATCGCGCTGTTTATCGTGTTTTTCACGCGGTATTTCGTGACGCTGCCGATTCGGGAACTGATCGACGGCACGAAGGCGGTGAGCGCGATGGAACTCGACAAGGAGATCGTGATCAAGCACGGCAGCGTGGAGATGGACGAGCTGGTGACGAGTTTCAACACGATGCGGGACCGGCTGCGCGGGGCGATGACGGAGCTGAACCAGTTTACGCAGAGCCTCGAGGAGAAGGTGAGCCAGCGGACGGAGCAACTGCGGGCGGCGCATCAGAAGCTTTTGCATAGCGACCGGCTGGCGTCGCTGGGGCAGCTTTCGGCGAGCGTGGCGCACGAGATCAATAATCCGATTTCGGGGGTGTTGAACCTGTCGATGCTGTTGCAGCGGATGTTGAAGCAGGACGGGGTGCCGCCGGAGCGGCTGGCGGATTTCCGGCGATATTTGCAGCAGATTTCGAGCGAAACGACGAGGGTGGGGCGGATTGTGTCGGATTTGCTGGCGTTTTCGCGGCGTTCGAAGCCGCAGCGGGCGGACGCCGATCTGAACAAGATCATCCGGAGCACGGTTTCGCTGGTGGGCCACAAGCTGAAGTTGTGCGACACGACGGCGATCCTGAACCTGGACGAGCAACTGCCGATGGTGCAGTGCGACGCGTCGCAGATGCAGCAGGTGGTGCTGAATCTGGTGATGAACGCGGCGGAAGCGGCGCAGGGGCGGGGCGGCGGCAAGATTGTGATCACGACGCGGACGAACGAGGCGCGGGACGGCGTGGAGATGGTGGTGGAGGACAACGGCGAGGGGATTCCGCCGGAGAATCTGAGCAAGATATTCGAGCCGTTTTTCACCTCGAAGTCGGATGGGAAGGGCGTGGGACTGGGGTTGGCGGTGCTGTATGGCATTGTGCGGGAGCATGACGGCGAAGTGGATGTGAAGAGCAAGGTGGGCGTGGGCACGAGTTTCACGATCAGCCTTCCGCTGGTGTCCTCGGACCTGCTTGAGGAGCCGGTGGTGCGAGGGTAGAGCCGGGTGGCGGTGATCACGGTGGTCAGGTTCGGCATGCTGGATGCGCGGATCGAATCCGAGGTAATGGGCTTTCTGGCCCGGACGCTGGACTGCGAAGTCCAGAGCGGGCCGGTGTTGCCTGAGCCGGCGGGCGCGCTGGACGAGCGCCGGCAGCAGTGGATGGCGATTGATTTTCTGAAAGCGCTGGTGGCCGCGGCGCCGGCGCGGGGTCGGATTCTGGGGTTAACCGGACGGGATCTGTACATACCGATGTTGAGTTTTCTGTTCGGGCAGGCGCAATTGGACGGGGCGGCGGCGCTGGTGTCGGTGGCCCGGTTGCGGCAGGAGTTCTACGGGTTGCCGGGGGACGACGGGTTGTTGCTGACGCGCGCCCGCAAAGAGGCGCTGCACGAGTTGGGACACACGTTCGGGTTGGTGCATTGTCCGGACCCGGGGTGTGCGATGAGCCTGTCCACCAATTTGCCGCAGGTGGATTTCAAGCGCGATGCGTATTGTACGAATTGCGGCGGGACGGCGCGCGCGCGTCTGGCCGCATTGAACGGGGAAACGAAATGAAAGAACGCTGGCAGATTCTGGTGATTGACGACGAGGAGGTGATGCGCGAGTCGCTCGCCGCCTGGTTGCGCGAGGACGGCTACACGGTGGACACGGCGCAGTCGGGCCTGGACGGCGTGTCGCACGCGCGGCAGAAGGAGTACGCGATCTATTTCATCGATCTGAAGATGCCGGGCGGGATGGATGGCATCGAGACGATGATGGAGATCCGCCGGATGCAGCCGGAGGCCTCGGTGATCATCATCACGGCGTACGCGACGGTGGACACGGCGATCACGGCGATGAAAGAGGGGGCGCAGGAGTACATCGTCAAGCCGTGCAATCCGGAAGAGATCTCGATGCTGGTGGAGCGGATCATCAAGATCAAGAACCTGCAGCGCGAGAACCAGATCCTGCGCAAGCGATTGACGGGGCAGTATGAATTTCGCGACATTATCACGAAAAACCCGAAAATGCTGTCGCTGCTGGAACTGGTGCGCGACGTGGCGAGCATGCGCTCGACGGTGCTGATCCGGGGCGAGAGCGGGACGGGCAAGGAACTGGTGGCGCGGGCGGTGCATTTCTCGGGCGATCGCGCGCAGAAGGCGTTCGTGGCGGTTTCGTGCGCGTCGCTGGCCGAGACGCTGCTGGAGAGCGAACTGTTCGGCTACGAGAAGGGGGCGTTCACGGGGGCGAACGCACAGGCGAAAGGGAAGTTCGAGATCGCGGCCGGGGGGACGATCTTTTTGGATGAAATCGGGGATATATCTCCGAAATTGCAGGCGGATTTGCTGCGGGTGTTGCAGGAGAAGCGGTTTTACCGGCTGGGCGGCACGAACGAAGTCCAGGTGGATGTGCGGGTGATCGCGGCAACGAACAAGGATCTGGCGGAGGAGGTGCGCGAAGGACGGTTCCGCGACGATCTGTACTATCGCCTGAACGTGATCGAGATTCAGATTCCGCCCTTGCGGCAGAGACGCGAGGACATTCCGCTGCTGGCGCGGCATTTGCTGGAGCGGCTGTCGTCGGAATGCGGGAAGGAGTTGTCGGGGTTGAACGAGGACGCGCTGAAGGTGCTGTTGTCCTACGACTGGCCGGGCAATGTGCGCGAACTGGAGAACGCGATCGAGCGGGCGGTGGTGACGTGCCGGGGGCGGCAACTGACGGCGGATGATTTCTCGTTCCTGGCGCAGGCGGTGGAGGCGCGGACGAATTTCACGGTGCCGGCGATTCCATTGCAGGAACTGGAAAAGCTGGCGGTGCAGGCGGCGCTGGAGCGTTCGTCGGGCAACGTGAAGGAAGCGGCGCAGGCGCTGGGGATCGACCGGTCGACGATGTACGAGAAGATCAAGCGGTACGAGATCGAGCGCTGAGGCGGCGAACGCAGAAAGGCCCGGGGTCCGTTGGGACCGCCGGGCCTTGCCTTGTGTCGAGAGGGGATTACGGGGCGAGGAACATCTTGCCGTAAACAGCGTCCCAGTTGGCGTCAGGCTGAGCCTGGGGCAGATCTTCCATGAGACTGCCGCCGTCGGCGAGAGCGGGGCCGGCGCCGGCCGGGGCGACCATGATCTGGAGGCGTTCGAGTTCGCGGCGGAGCCAGGCGCTGACTTCGGCGCCGCGCAGGAGGTGAGCGAGGTTGGGGTTGGCGCGGGTGGGCCGGACCTTGAGATACCAATCCTGGTCCGGGCCGCCGGTTTCGATGACCATGCCGTCGACGGGGGAGAGGACGCGGACGGGGGAGTCGTTGCGGAAGGCGTACCAGGCTGCGCCGTTGGTGGTGAGCGAGTCGCCGGGCTTGGGGAGTTCGACGCGGTCGGGGGTGCCGAGGAGGCGGCGGCCGAGGTCGTCGAGGCCGATGGTCATGGTGCCGTCCTCTTCGACGCGAACCCAGGTGTGGCCGCGATGATAGAGGCGGTCGGACGGGAAGTCGAGGCCGAAGGCATCGAGGCTGACGGCGGAGGTGGCGGGTTCGAGTTGGGCGAAGCGCGGATGGTCGGCGCAGTGGCCGCATTCAAAGGAGTTGTGACATTCACGCCGGGCGGCGCAGCCGGTGAGTTCGTGGCGGCAGCGGCGGTCCTGTTCGCCGAGGTCATGGAAGTCGCTGTGCCACTGGATGGCGGCGGTGCGGTTCTTGCGGAAATTGTCCAGCACGCGCTGGACGACGAAGAACATCGTCACGGCCATGGTGGCGGCCACGAGGCCGAAAGCGGTCAGGAACACGATGTGTCCGACGGTCCAGTGAAATCCATCAACGAACGGGAACATTGCCAACCTCCTTGGGATTGAGTTGCAGGTCCTGTTCCTGGGGGAACAGGTTGAGATAGCGGTAGGACAGCGAGTACACGATCACGGCGTAGGCGATGACGCCGCCGAAGACCGCGTATTCCACCCAGTTGGGCAGATAGAGCATGAATTCATCGAACGAAAGCGTGGGCAGGGCGAGGGTCTGGATGGTCATGACGAAGCGATTGAAGACGACGCCGAGACAGGCGAGCGCGGCGCCGAGGGTGATGAGGCCGGGGCGTTCACGGAGGCGGCGCGAGAGCAGCAGCAGGGCCGGGATCATGCCGAAGATGACGACTTCGGTGAACAGAGTGGCATGGCCGAAGGGGCGGAATTCGTAGAATTCCCAGGGTGCGACGCCCGCGCGAACGCTGGTGGAGTTGAGCCACATGAGCGTGTCGGTGCATTTGAGGGCGACGTAGATGGTGAGCAGCACGCCGGTGGTTTTGGCGAGGGTCCGGTAGATGTCTTCCTTGACGAGGCGCTTGCCGGTGATCTTTTCGACCAGTTTGGTGGTCAGGATGATGAAGCTGGGCCCGACGGCGGCGGCGGAGAGGACGAAGAGGAAGAAGGTGGTGGGCCAGATGGAGAAGCCTTCGCGGAAGGCGAAGGGGCGGCCGCGCATGACGCCGAACAGACCGCCGAGCGAGCCCTGGTGGAAGAAGGAGAGGAAGACGCCGATGCCCGCGAAGACCGGCATGAGCTTGTGGAGTTCCCACTCGAAGACGAGGAACGAAGGGACCTGTTTGAATTTGCGGTTTTTGAGCAAAATCGGCAGGTATTCGATGGAAAGCACGATCAGGTAGCAGGTGATGCAGAAGGTGACTTCGGTGAGCATCGAGTGGGTGTTCGGATGCCAGAAAGTGAACCAGGAGCGGAGCGGCTGTCCGACATCGACGGCGAGCACGGCGACGGCGCCGCTATAGCAGAGGAAGCCGAGGACCACGGCGCTGTTGATGACGGCCTTGATCTCTTTCCACTTGAGGATGTAGAGCAGGAAACCGGAGAAGAACGCGCCGGCGCCAAGAGCGATGACGGCGAGATCGAGGAAGATCCAGAGGCCGAAGCCGAAGCGGTTGTCGAGATGGGTTTCGCCGAGGCCAAAGCGGAGGCACAGGTAGGTGGCGTAGAGGCCGAGCAGCAGCAGGCCGATCCAGGGGGAAAGCCAGGCCATGAATTTGCCCGTGGAGCAGCGTTCGTGACCGCGCACGATCCACTGTTTCTCGGCGGACTCGATGGCGTTGGGCTTGGCGAGGGTGCCGGTCATGTTACGAGTTCCTCCCTTCGGCGGCCGGCGTGGAGCCGTTCGCGGTGCGTTCGGCGAGATTGCGCCGCCATTCGTGTTCGGAGTGATAGTAGACTTTCGGTTCGGTTCCGAGTTTGGCGAGGAAGCGGAAGCTGTTGGGGTCCTTCGCGAGGCGGGTGACTTCGGACTCTTCGTCGTTCAGGTCGCCGAAGACGATGGCCTGGGTGGGACACGCTTCGACGCAGGCAGGCGTGTAAGTGTAGTCGTCGTTGCCTTCGAGCGCGGCCTGGTCCTCGGCGAGATGGAGACGGCCGTGGCAGAAGTCGCATTTCTCGACGACGCCGCGCATACGGGGAGCGACGGCGGGATTGAGGGTCTGTTCCATGCCGGCGGGCCATTCGGGGTCGGACCAGTTGAAGTAGCGCGCGTGGTAGGGGCACGCGGCAATGCAATACCGGCAGCCGAAGCAGCGCTGCGGCATCTGGTCCACGATGCCGGAGAGCTTGTCGAGCTCCACGGCCTGTTGCGGGCAGACGGATTCGCAGGGCGGGTGTTCACACTGCATGCAGGGCATGGGGACGAAGCCCGAGCGGCGGGCGGGCATCGGCTGGCGGTCGTTCACGGGGAAGACGCGCATGAGGGTGATGCCGGTGCGGTCGGTGATCTTGTCCTTGGCCGGGGCGCAGTTGTTTTCGACGGCGCAAGACATCATGCAGGCGCCGCAACCGGTGCAGGCGTCCAGGTTGATGACCATGCCGAAGCGGCGGGTCTTGCGATTCTGCTGGACCGGCGGGTTGGCGGGGTTTGCGGGGGTGGTGGCCGTCATGGGTCATGCCCTCCCGAGGCGGACACGGACAGCGCGGAGAGCGGAGCCGTGGGCTGTGGCGAACAGATCGAGCGTGTCTGTCGCGCCAGGTGAAACTTCAACGACCCCCTGCATCACGGCATCGCTCAACCGGACCGTGACGGGGCATTTGGCCTGTTCCGACTCGACAAGGAGCCGGGCGCCCGCTTTGATGTTCAGGCGGCGGGCGGTGGCCGGGTGGATCATGGCCTCTCCGGGCAGCGCCCGCAGGTGCGATTCCTGATCCAGTTTGCCGGCGAGCGGGACGCGCGTGCCGGCCGGGGCATTGCCCGTCCAGGCCGCGGGGATGGCGACGACGGCGAAGTCCCCGGCGGCGGGGGCGACGGGCGTGGCCGCGGCGGCGAGCAGTCTCTGGCGATCATCGCCGGTGGCGCCGGGCAGAGCAGGTTTGAGTGGCGGCGTGGCGGGGGCGGCATCGACCCAGACGGCGCCGGCGGCGAGTTTGTCGTAGAGCGCGTCCGCGCTCTCGATTCCGGAGACGGGCGTCTCGGAGGCGTCTTCGATGGCGAAGACGCTGCCACGCTTCGCGGCGTGGATGGCGGCGGCACGGGCCTTGATGGCTGTTTCCGTCGAGGCTTCCGCGAGACTGGTCCAGCCGGCTTCGCCGGCGACCAACGCGAGAAACGCGGCCGGAGCGATGGCGGTTTCGGGCGCATCGAGCACCGTGGGGGCGAGAGCGTAGCTGTGTCGCGCGGCGCCCGGGGCGGTGGGCGCCTCTTCGAGCGCTTCGAGGAAAGCCGGCGTAGCCACCTGGGCTTGCGCGAAGGCGGCATATCCGGTCTGGTAGGGCGACATCACAACGACGAGGGCTTCGGGAGCGAGGCGGGAGGCGATGGCCTTCCACGGTTGAGCCGCACCGGCCGTGGCCGCTTCGATGAGCAGGACGCCGATCGATCCGGCGGCGGCCTGATTGAGAGTGGTGACGGGTGCGAGATCCGGCGTATCGGCGGCCAGTGGGCCGCGCGCCACGATACCGCCTTCGCGGCCCACGGCGCCGAGCAGCACATTGAGCGCGGCGATGGCGGTTTCGACTTCCTCGCCCAGCGGGCCGGCCAGTTCGCCGCCGCCGATGGCGACTGCCGGGCCGCCGGCATGCAATTCGCGCGCGACGGAGGCGATCTCCCCGGGCTTCAAGCCCGTGATTTCCGCGACGCGGTTCATGGGCATTTCGTCGAGCAAGGTCTTGAAGTGGTCGAGACCGGCGGCCTGCGCCGCGAGTCCTTCGTCCACGAGGACGCGGGCCAGGCCCAGCGCGAGAGCGCCTTCCGAACCGGGCAGCACGGGCAGCCAGCGGTGGGCGAGACGGGCCGTGTGCGAGTACCGTGAACCGGCGTGAATGAAGGTGGCCTCGCCGCTCTTCCAGCGGGTGAGCATCTCGCCGGGGACGCCCCAACCATCGAGCACCGGCGCGCCGAAGCTGAGCACGGTCCGGGCATTGGTGATGTCGAAACCAAGAGCGGGGGCGGTGGCCGGCAGCAGGCGGCGGATAGCCGCGAGCGTCGCTTCCTCGGCGGCTTCGGGGGCCAGATAGAGGCCGCCCGCGAGCGTGGCGGCCTGCCGGTACAACGAACTCACCGCGCGGCCCGGACGCTCGTCCAGAATGGCGAACTTCGCACCCGTGCTGATCGCCGCGGCCACTTTGGCCGCGATCACCGACGGTTCGGCCTCTGCGCCGTTCAACCGGCACGTCCGGATCCGCCGCGGATGCCACGCCAACTGGTGTGCGCCAAAAGCGAGCGGGCAGAGGGCGCCGTGGCTGACCGGGTGGTCCGCCGCCGGAGCGATGCCGATCGGGCGCGTGTCCACGCGGCGCACTTTGAGGCCGCAACCGGCCGCGCAGAGTGTGCACGTGGTGGCGACCTGGGTGATTTCACCGGGCTTGGGGACCGGCAGCCATGGGAAGTTCTGCGTCCAGATCGAAACGTCGTCAAGCAGCTTGTAGGGAATGGGCGTGAAGGGCAGCGCCACAACGCTGCCGCCGCCGAACAGAAGAAGATCTCTGCGAGTGATGGCCATGTCGTGTGCTCCCTTCCTAACGGTGACAGCCAAGGCAGCCGGCCACGGCGCCCCGCTCCTGGTGACAGCCCATGCAGTCGTCCATCTTCATGCCCTCGTGGGGCTGGCGCCGCATTCGGGAAATGCTGGTGCCCCAGATGTCGCGGCTGTATCCGCTGACCACGTTGTATTCGTACGGTCTCAGGCTCTTCGTCTTGCCATGATCCCCGTGACAGCGCTCGCATTCGATCTTGGCCCGCTCGGTATGGACCGAGTGGGAGAAGCGCGTGTTGATGGGCTGGCGGGAGTAAACCAGCCAGGGAATCTCTTTGCCGGGGGTGATGTACTCGTCGACGATCTTGCGCTCGTTTTCGGTTTCGCCCACGGGTTCGGAATGGCAAAGGCCGCAGCTTTCCACCTTGGGGATGCCCGCGAAAGTGCCGTCCGCCCGGTATTCATGGCAGGACGAGCACTCCATCTCGGACTTCACGGTGTGGGCCGCGTGATCGAAATCAACCGGCTGTGTCTGCGCGCGGTACAGGGCCCTCGGGAAGGCCAGCCAACCGGCTGCCAGCATCACGGCCGCGCCTGCGGTGAAGAGTATAAAGCCGCGTTTCAGCATCGTCTCCTCGCTCAGGTTTGCGCCCACGCAGCGTGCGGGGCAAAGAATTCATTCAACAGACGGAGCAGTTCCTCGCGCTGCATCTGCCCGGCCAGGTCGGCCACGGCCACTCCGCCGTCATTCATCAGTGGTCCCAGGCTCGCCTCGCAGCGGGCCGTACAGCCGTGGACGAACTCCGTCAGCCGCTGGGCTTCCTGGCCCATCCAGGCTACGGCCTGAGCACCATTCAGCAGGCCTTCGCGGACCTTCGCCGAGGGCGCTTCCCAGCCTTCAAACAGCCAGCCTTCGCCATACGGATCCTCAGCGAGCCGTTCGGGATGCCGCCGCAGATAGAGGTTCGCGCCGCTGATCAACATCGGATTCGGGAAGGTCACCGGCCAGGTCACCCCGTCCAGCGTCAGCGCCGCGCTGGGACGCCGCACGCCCTTCGCCGTCGCGAACGTGATCTCGCTGATGTTCTTCAGCGCCCGCGCCAGCAGTCCGTCAATGCCCACGTGACAGGCGCCGTTTTCACGCACGTCCAGCCACATGTGATTCGGCGCATAGTAGAGCCGCCGCGGTACCCGGATCCCTTCCACCACAGGGTCGCGCTCGTCGCCCGAATGGACGCTGCTCAACCCCGGCTGCGCAAAGTTCAGATACAGGCTGCAATACTCGTACGCCCCGTCTCCGCACCGGCTCAACGAAGCTTCGCTGTAGGGCACGAACTTCGTCACCGGCGCCACCGAACAGAACTGCACCAGCCGCTCCTGCAGGTGGGGACACGCGCCGCATTCGCCAGCCTGCGCCGCTTCCGGGTGCTCCCGGTACACCACGCATTCCGTGTGCGCCGGGGTGGAACACCGTTCGAGGCCCATGGTTTCCAAACCATTGCGGATCTGCATCCGCACCGGCGCTGCCGAACAACTTCGGACTCGCGTTTCCTTGAGAAATGGGCAGTTCATGTCCGCCTCCCGGCTCTCGATCCGTGCCCCTACCGGTCCTTCTTCTCTTCCGGTTCCACAGGCTCGCCGCCGTCGGCCATCGTCCAGCCCAGCTCCGGAATGTGCATCGCGTGCGTCTTCTCGCTCGCCGCCGCCCGCGCCTTCAGCCAGTACTCCACCGCGATGTTGTACGCCACCGCAGCCACGCAAATCAGCGTCACGATCCCCAACCCCAGGTTGGTCAGGTTGAGCCACAATGTCTCGCTATTGGACCAGTCGACTCCGAACATTTCAGGCCTCCTATTGCCGTTTCTTCCCGGCGGCGCGTCCGTTTGGACTCTCACCGCGCACCCTTTTCACTGCACTTCCTGGACCAAACCAGCTACCTTTCTGAAATCAGAGACTTACGTCCGAAAATAACTCTTGCGCCCCCTTCTGCGTGCCGGATTCTCCAACATTCGCCGTCTCCGATTCCCACACAAGCGATGCCGTAGCTTGCCCCTCACCCCTGCCTGAGCGAGAATCGCCTGTATGGCCATTGAACGCATCCGCGTGGCGTCCCTGCAGTACTTCATCCGCCCCGTGCAGACCTTCGAGCAGTTCCGCGACCAGGTGGATGCCCTTGTCGAGACCGCCGCCGACTATAAAGCCCAACTCGTCGTCTTCCCCGAATACTTCTCCGTTCAACTGCTGACTCTCGGCAATACCAAGCGCCCGATCCAGGACCAGATCCGCGACCTCGCCGCCCAGGTCCCTCGCTTCATCGAGATGATGAGCGCTCTGGCCCGCCGCGAGTCCATCTATATCGTGGCCGGCACCATCCCGACCATCGACGACCACGACTCCGGCATCGTCCACAATGACTGCTTCGTCTTCTCCCCCAAAGGCGAGTACGAGGTTCAGGGCAAACTGCACATGACGCGGTTTGAAAACGAGGAGTGGAAGGTCAGCCCGCGCTCCACCCTGAAAGTCTTCGATACCGACTTCGGCCCCTTCGCCGTCGCCATCTGTTACGACGTCGAGTTTCCCGAGATCGCCCGCGGCGCCGCCCGTCAGGGCGCGCACATCCTTGTTGTCCCCAGTTGCACGGATGACCGCCAGGGCTATTACCGCGTTCGCTACTGCGCCCAGGCGCGGGCCATCGAAAACCAGATGTATGTCATCCACTCCGGCACCGTCGGCTCTATTCCCACCGTCCCCGCCGTCTCGCTCAACTATGGCTGCGCCTCCATCCTCACGCCGAGCGATTTCGCATTCTCCCGCGACGGCATCCTCGCCGAGGGCATCCCCAATCAGGAGATGATGGTGGTGGGCGAGTTGAACATGAAGACGATTCTGGATACCCGCACCAACGGCACCGTCCTGCCCCTGTTCGACTCCCACCGCTCCGCCGAAATCGCCACCCGCGTCGAAGTCTGCGAACTATGAACATCGAGGTCCGCAACACCCGGGCCGAGGATATCCCGGCCATCATTGAACTCTGCCGCCGTGTGTACCCCGAATCGCCGCCCTGGGGTGAAACCCAGTTGCGATCGCATCTCGACGTCTTCCCCGATGGGCAGTGGGTCGCCGTCGACCGCTCCGACGGCCTCGTCCGGGGCATGGCCGCGAGCCTGATCGTCTGGTGGAACGACTACGACGACGATGACGACTGGCGCGACTTCACCGACCACGGCATGTTCACCAACCACGATGCCGAGAACGGCCGGACCCTTTACGGCGCTGAAGTGATGGTCGACCCCGCCGCCCAGGGCCATGGCATCGGCAAACAGATCTACCAGCAGCGCCGCGCGCTTGCTGAACGCCTCGGCCTGCTGCGCATCCGCGCCGGCGCCCGCCTCCGCGGCTACCACCACTACGCCGGCCAGATGTCCGCCGAAGAGTATGTCGCCCGTGTCGCCCGCGAGGAACTCGGCGATCCCACCCTCACCTTCCAACTCCACCAGGGCTTCCACGTCATGAAGGTGGTCCGCGACTACCTCCGCCATGACCCCGAAAGCCTCGGCTGGGCGGCCCTCATTGAATGGATCAACGAAGCCGTGGCCACCCCGGCGGACTACCGGTACCGCAATCCGAAGTTCAGCCTCGATTGATGGACCCGGTCATTCAGCGCGCAATGCGCGTGTGGGATCGATTCGCGATGCCTTCAGTGCGGGCACATAGCACGCCGCCAAGGTGATCCCAGTCAATAACAGAGGTACGACCACGAGCGTCATCGGGTTCAGCCGGCCCAATCCCGCAAACGCCGCCGACATGATGCTGAACACGGGCAGACTCAAGGCTACACCGGTCAGGGTTCCGCATCCAGCCAGGATCAGTCCCTGCCGGAGAATCAGCCGCAACACGCGGCCGCGCCCCGCGCCCACCGCCATCCGGATTCCGATTTCCCGCGTGCGGCGGCTCACGGTGTACGCCACCAACCCATACAAGCCCACCGTCGCCAGCACAAGGCCGGCCAGTCCAATCGTTCCGACCATCTGCAGAACCACCATTGCCGGCGCCAGCACGCCCTGCTGATAGTACGTGCGCATGTCATAGACGTTGAATACGGGCATGTTCTCATCGAGTGAATGGACCGAGTCAAACAGGTCTCCCACGATCAGCCGCGGTTCGCTCGCCGTTGCCACCAGCAGCGTCATCCGCGTTTGTGGCGCCTGTTCAAAGGGTAGATACAGGTAGGGTGTGGGCAGCTCCATCGTGCTCAAGTATTTTCCCGTCCGCGCGACCCCCACGACCTCGGCGAAGGGCCCCTGCGCGCCAAGCCGCAGCCGCCGGCCCAGGGCCTCCCGGCCCGGATAGTATCGCTTTGCGAACTCCTCGTTCACGATGACCACTGGAGCCGAACTCCCGCGATCGCTCCGGCTAAAGGCGCGTCCCCTCAACAAAGCCACGCCCGCCGTCTCGAAGTAATCCGGGTCCACGACGTTCGCTTCCAGCTTCACCGTCGTCTGGCCCGGCGCGAAGTCAAAACCTTCCGGAACGACTTCAACCGCGTTGAAATTCGGCCGGAATGGCACCGCCCGTGAGAGCGCGGCTGATTCTACACCGGGCAACTGCCGGATGCGCTCCTTGAGTTGCCGCAGAAATTCGGCCGACTGCTCCGCGGAGTATCGGGCGAGCGTTGGATCGAATTCCATCATCATCAGACGCTCGGTCCGGATGCCTGGATCGATCACCAACATCCTGCGGAATGCGTCCAGCATCGCCGCGGACGCCACCAGAAGCACCAGGCACAGCGCCACCTGCGCACCCACCAGCAAGTGCCGCCCCCAGGATCGCACCCGGTCCTTCATCTCCATGTCTCCGGCCTTCAAGGCAGGAGTCAGGTCCGGCTTCACTGCCTTCCACGCCGGAATTGCTCCGAAAAACACCGCGCTCAACACGGATGTCACCACACTGAACAAGAGCACCCTGCCATCCAGTTGCGTCGCCAGCGACATCGGTGTATCTGTCGGCAGCCGGATCGCAGCCAGGTGCCGGATCACCACGGACGCCAACCCGACCCCAAGCGCTCCGCCACACAGCGCCAGCAGCAGGCTTTCGGTGAGCAGCTGTTGAAATAGCCGTCCGCGTCCGGCGCCGATCGCCGACCGGATCGCCATTTCCCGCATCCGGCTCCGCGCCCGCGCGAGCAGCAGGCTCGCCACATTCGCGCAGGCGATCACCAGGACCAGAAATGAGAGCGTCATCAGCATCGCCACCATTCCCGCCACCTCCGGCGAGTCCTTGAGCCTGTTCCGGAGATCGCTGAGCGCGATGAACGCCCGGTCCCGGTTCGTTTCCGGATAAGCCAATTCAAGAGCCGCGCCCAACGTCTCCACTTCGGCGCTCGCCTCGGCCATCGAGACTCCGGGCTTCAGCCGCCCGCGCACGTCGAATCCCGGTTCGCTCCGGTCCTGGATCACCGGAGTTCCGTGCCGCCGTGGCGCCAGCCGGTCGGCCATCGTCGCCGGGACGTACATCGCGTACCGCATCAGGTTGCTGATCCCGGTGAACCCTTCCGGCGCCACGCCCACGACCGTGAATGGGATGCCATTCACCCGGAGCGTCATCCCAATCGCGTCTTGATTCGCCCCAAGATCGTTCTTCCAGAATTCATGACTAACCACCGTCACGGGTTCCCGGCCCGGAACCGTCGTCTCCTCGCGCGAGAACCCGCGGCCCATGATGGGCTGCACTCCCATGGTCTCGAAGAATCCGTCGCTGACGATCTTGCAGAACAGCATCCGCGGGATGGCGTCTGTCTCTCGCGCGACGGCCAGCCTTCGGGTCGCGTGGGCGCTCATCGACGAGAATGATTCAGCCCGCGCCCGCAGATCGAGGAAGTCCGGATAGGAAACCTCCTCGTAACCGCTCCTCCGGTGGTTCACGCTGATCTTCGCCACCGCGTCCGGCTCGTGAATGGGCAGCGGCCGGAGCAACAACGCCTCGGAGACGCTGAATGACGCCGTGTTTGCACCGATCCCCAATACCAGCGAAAGCACCGCCGTTCCCGTGAACCCCGGACTTTTCCTTAACGAGCGCCCCGCAAACCGCACGTCCAGCGCCAGCCGTTCCGCCGCTCCCCATCCCCACATGTCTCTGGTCACCTCCTTCACCAGATCCACGTTGCCGAACTCGCGCCGAGCCGCGTACCCAGCCTCTCGAGGATCCTCGCCGCGCGCGATGCGATCCTGCTTCGCCATCTCGAGGTGAGACCGGATTTCTTCGTCCAATTCCTCCTCACGCCGCCGCCACCGCCAGAGCCACCCTCTGAGTTTCACGCCATGGCCTCGCTTTCCGAGCTCATGAATCCGCTGATCGCGGCGCTCAGCACATTCCAGCGGTTCCGTTCCGAGGCCAATTGCCGTCGTCCGGCCGGAGTCAGCCGGTAATACTTGGCTCGCTGATTGTTCTCGGTCAATTTCCATTCCGACGAGACCCACCCATTACGCTCCAGCCGGTGCAGCGCAGGGTAGAGAGATCCCGTCTCCACGCGCAACACTTCGCCCGAACCCGACCAGATTGTCTGGCAGATTCCATAGCCGTGTCGCGGTTCTTCTCCCAAGGCTCGCAGGATCAGCATGTCCAGCGTCCCTTGCAGAAGTTCAATCCGGTTCCGGTAGCGGGTGTCCGTTGAAGGCATGTAGACATTCTACAGCCATGGACGTAGATTCACTACATCCTTTTTTCGCGCCCGCCTGCAATTTACAGTTGTCTACTCCACCCCCAACCCCAGCATCCTCTTCGCGTTCCCGTAGCAGATGCCTTGCACCAGCGGGGCCAGCAGTTCGTCGGAATCCGGCAGCAGTCCCTTTTCGACGTCATCGCCCAGCAGGTTGCACAGTGTCCGCCGGAAGTATTCATGCCGCGGGTAGGACATGAACGACCGCGAATCCGTCAACATGCCCACGAATTTGGACAAAAGCCCGCAGTTCGACAACGCATTCATCTGCCATTCCATCGCTTCCTTCTGATCCAGGAACCACCAGCCGCTGCCAAATTGAATCTTTCCAGCCGTCCGCCCGTCCTGGAAATTGCCAACCATCGTCGCCACCGCGTAATTGTCCGCCGGATTCAGGTTGTAAATGACCATTTTCGGCAGCGCGTTCTCGCTTTCCAACGCGTCCAGGTAGTTGCCCAGCGCGTCGATCTGCGGCCAGTCGCCGATCGAATCATAGCCCGTGTCCGGACCCAGTTGCGCCGCCATCCGCGAATTGTTGTTCCGCCGTGCGCCCAGGTGCAACTGCTTCGTCCAGCCCTTTTCCGCGTCCAGACGCCCGAAATAGAGCATCAGGAACGAAGCGAACTTGCGGTGCTCTTCGGGCGTGGCCGCCTGGCAGGACCGCGCCTCGTCGAAGATCGCCGCCGCGTCGGCTTCCGTGCAATCCTCTGCGTAGCAACTCGTCAGTCCGTGGTCGCTCAACCGTCCGCCCAGACTGTGAAAATAATCATGCCGCTGCTTCAGCGCGTCCAGAAAACTCTGGAACGACTCAATATCGACATTCGCCGCTGCCGACAGCCGCCCCACCCAGTCATTGAAAAGATCCGGCTGCGAAACCAGCAGCGCCTTGTCGGGCCGGAAGGTGGGAAACACCTTTGTCCCCAAATCCGACGCCGCAATCTGCCTGTGCCATTCCAGATCATCCGTCGGATCATCCGTGGTGCACACCGCTTTGACATTGAATTTTCCGAGAATGCCCCGTGCCCGCAAGTCCTCCCCGGCCAGTTTCTCTTTCGCCCGCTCCCAGATCGAGGGAGCCGTGTTCTCGTCCAGTAATTCCTCGATCCCGAAATACCGCTTCAATTCCAGGTGCGTCCAGTGATACAGCGGATTCCGCAGCGTCGCCGGCACCGTCCGCGCCCACGCCAGGAACTTCTCCCGGGGCTCGGCGTCCCCCGTCACCAGGCGCTCGTCCACCCCGTTCGCCCGCATCGCCCGCCACTTGTAGTGGTCCCCTTCCAGCCAGATCTCGAACAGGTTGGCGAACTGCCGGTTCTCCGCCACATCTTTCGGCGGCAGGTGGCAGTGATAGTCCAGAATCGGCTCCCCGGCCGCGTGATTGTGATACAACCGCCGCGCCGTCGCGCTCTGCAACAGAAAATCTTCATGTATGAAAGCCATCGCCATTCCTCCATCCCGCTCGTGTTCGCGCCGTCCCCATTGCAACACCAGGACTTCGCGATCTCATTCTCTGCCAACCCGTCCGCAAACGGCAAGCGCTATATTCTGAAGAACGCCATGCTGCTGCCGCGCCGTTCGCTGCTGTTCGCGCCCCTCGCCCTTGCCGCTCAGCCACCCGCTGACCTGCGCTTCCAGGCCCGCACCCGCATTCTCCGGCCTCCCGCCGAACAACCCACCCCCGTCGATTTCCCCGCCTCCTGCCCCCCGGCGCGCGCCGCCGCCATCCTCTGCGATGTCTGGGACCGCCACTGGTGCCGCGGCGCCAATGAACGCGTCGCCGCCATGCTTCCCCGTCTCATCGAAACCGCCGGAGCGCTGCGCCGCCGCGGCGTGCAGATCATCCACGCCCCTTCCGACACCATGGACTTTTACCGCGACGCCCCCCAACGCCGCGCCATCCAGGCCCTGCCCGCCGCCACTCCGCCTCCCCTCAAGCCCTGGCCCGATCCCCCCCTGCCCATCGACGATTCCGACGAAGGCTGCGACACCCCCGGCGACCTCCCCAAGAAAACCTACACCCGCCAACACCCCGCCATCCCCATCGAACCCGCCGATTTCATCTCCGACAACGGCAACGAAATCTACAACGCCCTCCATGCCCGCCGTGCCACCCACCTGTTCATCATGGGGGTCCACACCAACATGTGCATCCTCAACCGCTCCTTCGCCATCAAGCGCATGACCCGCTGGGGCTTCCGCTGCTTCCTCGTCCGCGACCTCACCGACGCCATGTACAACCCCGCCCGCGCCCCCTTTGTCTCCCACGACCGCGGCACTGAACTCGTGGTTGAATATATCGAGCAGCACTGGTGCCCCAGCACCACCTCTGAAGCCCTGATCAACGCCTGAACCATGTCACTTTTCGCCCTCCTCCTCCTCGCCGCCGCCGCCGCGCCAGCCACTGCCGCCGACTGGCAGTCCCTTTTCGACGGCCGCTCCCCCGCGGCTTTCCTCTCGATCACCGGCGGACCCGTCGATCCCGGCAGTTGGGCCGTTCAGGATGGCTGCCTCTGCGCGCTCTCCACCACCGCCGGCCGCCAGGATCTCCGCACCCGCGCCGAATTCGAGGCCTTTGAACTCGAATTCGACTGGCGCTCGCCCGTCAAAGGCAATTCCGGCGTCAAATACCTGATCGAGCGCATCGACGACTGGCCCCACCCTCAGGGCCAGGGCCGCCACGCCCGCGCCCGGGGCAGGGAATACCAACTCGGCGACGACTCCATCTTCCCCCAGAAACAGCGTCAGGCCGCCGCCCTGTATGGCGAAATCGCGCCCTCTCAATCCGCCGCCCGCCCGCTCGGCGAATGGAACCAGTCCCGCATCGTCGTCAAGCCCACCGGCGAAGTTGAACACTGGCTCAACGGCCAGCGCGTCGTCTCCTACCAGTCCAAAATTCACCGCAGCCCCATCTCGCTGCAGAACCACAACACCGCAGTCTGCTTCCGCAACCTCAGGATTCGCGCCCTCCAGTAACTTGCGCCCCACCCCGGTCGTCCCATTTGTGATAGACCTGTCTTTAATCACCCGAAAGTGATCCTCCAGGAGCAAACCACCACCATGAGCAGCCGCAGATCCTTCATATTCGGCGCCGGGGGAGCCATGGCCTCCCACCTCGCCGCCCGTCAGGCCATGTCCGCCAACAACAAACTCCGCATCGCCGTCATCGGAGCCAACGGCCGCGGCCGTGACCACATCCGGGGCATCATGCAGCAGCCAGACGCCGAAGTCGTCTGCCTCTGCGACCCCGATCAGTCGATCCTCGACCGCCGCGTCGTCGAATTCGAGAAACAGTACGGCAAAAAGCCCCACCTCGAAAACGACCTGCGCAAGGTCTTCGATAACAAGGACATCGACGCCGTCACCATCGCCACCCCCAACCACTGGCACTCCCTCGCCGCCATCTGGGCCTGCCAGGCCGGCAAGGACGTCTATGTCGAAAAACCCGGCTCCCACAACATCTTTGAAGGCCGCAAGATGGTCGAAGCCGCGCACAAATACAAGCGCATCGTCCAGCACGGCGTCCAACTCCGCAGTTCCGAAGCCATCCGGGAAGCCGTTTCGCTGCTCCGCAAGGGCGTCATCGGCGACGTCTACATGGCCCGCGGCCTCGTCTTCCGGTGGCGGCCCTCGATCGGCAACAAGGGCCCCGAACCCGTCCCCGCCGGTCTCAACTACGACCTCTGGACCGGCCCCGCCCAGATGGAACCCTTCTCCCGCCGCCATGTCCACTACAACTGGCACTGGACCTGGAACTACGGCAATGGCGACGTCGGCAACCAGGGCATCCACGAAACCGACCTCTGCATGTGGGGCCTCGGCGTCAACACCCTCCCCTCCAAGATCACCTCCATGGGCGGCAAGTTCACCTTTGACGACGACAAGCAGACCCCCGAGGTCCAGACCAGCCTCTACCACTACCCCGAACAGAAGAAAATGATCCAGTTCGAGGTCCGCCACTGGTGCACCAATAACGAAGACGGCGTCGGCGTCGGCAACATCTTCTATGGCACCGAAGGCTACATGATCGTCAACGGCTACGAGACCTTCCAGGTCTTCCTCGGCCAGAAGAAAGAAAAGGGCCCCGGGCGCAAAGCCGGCGGCGACCACTACGCCAACTGGATCAAGGCCGTCCGCTCCCGCAATGTCGAGGACCAGAACGGACCCGTCGAGACCGCCCACCTCAGTTCCGCCCTCGCCCACCTCGGCAACATCGCCTTCCGCACCGGACGCGTGCTCTCCTTCGACCCGCTCAAGGAACGCTTCATCGGCGATAAAGAAGCCGATTCCATGCTCACCCGCAACTATCGCAAGCCTTACGTGGTCCCCGAAAAGGTCTGACCCTCCTCGCAGGCCTTTCCGTCAAAGGGCGGCATCCCTCACCGGGACCGCCCTTTTCCTATTCCTGTCCCGGATCGAAATCGTCCGCCAGCGGTTCCGGATTCGCCAGTAGATGAACCGCCGCCTCGGCATCCATCCGCTTCACCTGAACCCGGAACTCCCCCCGCGTCTGCCCCGTGTACGCGCCATGGTGAATCCCCAGAGGCGACCCGCTCACCACCACCTCCAACCCGTTCGCCTCCAGATACCCCGCCGCCATGTAGGCCTCGTGCACCTGCGCATACTGCCCCACTGTCACCACATCATCATCTTCCGGCATCCCCTCATTACACCCCGTCCGCCCGTCCAGGCGCAAAAAGAGGGCCGCGCGAGCCCATTTTCGTGGTTCGCGCGGCCCTCCCGGTCCTTCCTTTGACTACCGCCAGCGGCCCTCGAAGTACATATACCCGCCCCGCCGCGGCGCCGGCGCCCAGTAACCCGGATCATAACGCATGTACCCCCGCGGCGGCTTCATCCACCGGCCCCGGACCCACCTGTAGCGGTTCCCCGTCCACCGGTAATGTCCCGGCACCCACACATGCCGCGGGCTCGGCGCCCTCATCATCCTCTCGTAAGGCGGAGGAGGAGGGCCATACATCGCCCGGCCACCCCCGCGCGCTTCCGCCACCCCCGTCGCCAGGGTCAGGGCGAAAATCCCGAGTGCGAGAAATCTCTTCATGGCTGCTCTCCTTCTCGTCCAGGTTGGACCTGACCACTTCACTGCAAGCGCTGTGCCAAACACCAAGTGTCATTGAATCAATAGCTTGAGCCAGGAAGCACCGCTCCGCCCACTGGCCCATTACCACCACCCCTTGCCGATTTCCACCACCATCCCGCCTCGCTATTTGCTCTCGATCCCACGTCCGCGGTCGAAGAGTCCTCCATGACGGAAACCGCCATCGCGGACCGCCGCGCCCGGCGCCGGACCACCCTCCCTCACCAGGCCGAAGTCCGCCTCCGGATCGACGAACCCGGCGGACCCGGCCGTCTCATCATCACCTCCGCCTTCGACCAGTCCGGCGAAGGCCTCGGCCTCGTCGCCGCTGAATCCCTCCCCGCCGGCCTCGAAGTTGGTCTCGAACCCTCCCGGGAATTCACCACCCGTTCCGGCCTGCTCCCGGCCCGTGCCCGCATTGTCTGGTGCCGGCAGGCGCACCCCGGCCAGTTTCGTCTCGGCCTGCATCTGCTGTTTCCACATGGAGAAAGAGGGAAGTCGGTAGAATCTCCCCCTTCGGATTCAGTGATTTACCTGATGGGTCTCTCGGAGTCCGACCCCCACAATCGAGCTATGGCCGTTTCTACCCCAATGGATCGCCGGTCCCGCCCGAGGTCCAGAGCGGCGCAAGCTGCCGAAGTCCGGCTTCGCATAGGCAAAGGCGGCCGCGACGAGCGCATCGTCCCTGCCTCGGTCCTCGATCACAGCGACCGCGGTCTTGGTCTCCTCGTCATGGAGGAACTCCCCGCCGGACTCGTTGCCGACATCGAGGCATCCCGGGAATTCCGCACCAAGTCAGGCGCCCTCCCGGCGCAGGCCACCATCCTCACCTGTGAACCGACCGGGACCGGCCGCTACCGCCTCAGTCTCCGGTTTCACGTCCAGGAAACAGATCGGAAGAGCGTCGTGTAGGGAAAGAGTGTAGATCTCGGTGGT